>ERZ1370068.8625-contig-7464_pt1:17500-46017 | contig 46017 bp, 68 predicted proteins | sample MGYA00561227_ERZ1370068 | MGnify/ENA primary metagenome ERZ1370068 (study PRJEB38410, sample SAMEA6850437) | metagenome | study: Metagenomic assessment of the ecological functions of the soil: analysis of the soil microbiota associated with the... | reverse complement strand
CATTGCTTCCCTGATGCCGGCGGCCCGCGGCAGCTGGTGTTCCATCAGGCGTGGAACTACCTGGGAGACGTCCGGCGCGTCAACGACGTGCGCAACATGTGGGGCTACACGGGCCGTTATCGCGACAAGCCGCTCGTCTCGGTGATGGCTCCGGCATGGGGATCCCGTCCGCATCGATCTACTGCCACGAGCTCTGCTCGTGAGTATGGTGTCAAGCGGCATCATCCGCGTCGGCAGCCTGTGGCTCGGTGCAGCCCGTCCGTGAAGCTGCGCGACATCGTCATCGCGATGGGCGCTTCCAACCGATTCCGGGGTCAACCGGATGCGGTTTCGCGGCTACGATCTCGCGGCGATCGCGAGCTTCCCGGCCTGCGCGGCGCGACGCGGTGCGGCTCGCCGAGCAGGGCAAACTGCAGCTTCCACGTCGGCAACGTGCTTCTCCGCCGATCTCTTCTGACACCCGAGCCCGAGATGTTCGAAGTGATGCGCAAGTACCGCATCGTCGGCGTCGAGATGGAGGCTGGCTGGCATCTACGGCGTCGCCGCGGAGTTCGGCGCCGGAAGCGCCTGGCATGATCTGCACGGTCAGCGACGACATCACGCGAGCGGCGCCGCGCTCACTTCGGCCGACGAGCGGCGAACGACCAGCTTCGACGAAGATGATCCGGCTCGGCCTCTGACACCGCAACAGGTCGCCGCGCGACTGAGCCGTTGCGACGTCGCCATGAGACGGCCATCGAGCCGGCAGCCGCATCCACGCTGCGCCGGCGCTCTCGACCGCGGTGACCCCGCGTCGACCAGGTCGGCGTCGAGGAGCGTGCGTCGCGCGATTCTGCGCGCGCAGCATCAAGAAGGACTCGAAGGTCCACGCGCTCAGCTCGCGCTGAGCATTGCAGATCGACCTGACGACGCTCGGAGGCAGGACACGCCGGGCAAGGTGACGCAGCTCTGCCGCAAGGCCGTCATCTTCACGCCGCGCAGCCGGACCTGCCGCACGTTGCGGCGGTGTGCGTCTACCCGACAATGGTCGGTGTGGCGCGCCGGGCGCTCCAAGGTCACGACATCAAGGTCGCGTCGGTGCGCAACGGCCGTTCCCCGACGGGATGGCGCCGCTTGCGATCGAGTGCTCGAGGAGACCCGCATCGCAGGTCGCGAAGAAGGCGCCGACGAGATCGACATGGTGATCGACCGCGGCGCGTTCCTCGCCGGCGACTACCAGCGCGTGTTCGACGAGATCGTCGGCGGTCAAGGAGGCCTGCGGCAGCGCGCACCTCAAGGTGATCCTCGAGACCGGCGAGCTCGGCACGCTACGACAACGTCCGCCGCGCGTCGCGTGCTCGCGATGGCCGCCGGCGCCGACTTCATCAAGACCTCCACCGGCAAGATCCAGCCCGCCGCGACCATGCCCGTCACGCTGGTCATGCTCGAGGCGATCCGCGATCATTCACCGGCGACCGGCCGCATGGTCGGCATGAAGCCGGCCGGCGGCATCGCGCACGGCCAAGCAGGCGATCCAGTACCTCGTCGATGCTGCACGAGACGCTCGGCGCCGGCTGGCTGACGCCCGATCTGTTCCGCTTCGGCGCCAGTCAGCCTCCGTCAACGACGTGCTGATGCAGCTCGAGAAGCAGCGCACCGGCGTCTACCAGTCGGCCGATTATTTCTCCAGGGACTGAGCATGGCGCGCGACCGATAGCGAAACTCAGGTTCGACACCGGCTGGCAGTACGCGCCGGCCCCGGAAAGCACCGACCACGTCCGGATCGATCCCCAGTACGGACTCTTCACGACGGCAGAGTCCTCGTCGCGCCGCGCCGGCGACAGTACTTCACGACGATCAACCCGGCGACGGCAAAACCACTCGCGCCTGGGGTCGCGCAGGCCGACACGGCGATGCGTCGACCGCGCGGTGGCGGCGGCTCGGCGCGCTCTGGCAGCGGAGCTGGTCGAGCTCAAACCCGCGGAACGCGGCAAGTACCTGTTCCGGATCGCGCGGATCGCTGCAGGAGCGGCGCGCGCGAGTTCGCGGTCGCTCGAGTCGCTCGACGGCGGCAAGCCGATCCGCGAATCGCGCGACGTCGACATGCCGCTCGCCGCGGCGCACTTCTTCTACTACGCGGGCTGGGCCGACAAGCTCGAGTACGCGTTCCCGGACCGCGCGCCCGCGCCGCTCGGCGTCGCCGGGCCAGATCATCCCGTGGAACTTCCCGCTGCTGATGGCGGCGTGGAAGATCGCGCCCGCGCTCGCCTGCGGCAACACCGTGGTCCTGAAGCCCGCCGAGACGACGCCGCTCACCGCGCTGCAGCCTCGCCGAGCTGCATCCGCGAGGTCGAGCTGCCGCCGGGCGTCGTGAACATCGTCACCGGCGCCGGCGAGACCGGGCGCGGCGCTGGTCGAGCACGCCGACGTCGACAAGATCGCGTTCACCGGCTCGACCGAGGTCGGCACGGCTGATCCAGCGCAGGCTCGCCGGGCACGGCGAAGCGCTACACGCTCGAGCTCGGCGGCAAGGCGGCGAACATCGTCTTCGACGGACGCCGCGCTCGACCAGGCGGTCGAGGGCATCGTCGACGGGATCTTCTTCAACCAGGGCCACGTCTGCTGCGCCGGCTCGCGGCTGCTGGTGCAGGGAGTCGGTGGCCGAGGAGGTCATCGACAAGCTGAAGGACCGGATGGAGACGCTGGTCGTCGGCGATCCGCTCGACAAGAACACGGACATCGGCGCGATCAATTCGGCCGCTACAGCCTCGAAAGATCGAGGAATACCTCGCGGTGGGCCAGGCCGAGGGCGCCGAGATGCTACCAGAGCTCCTGCCGCGTGCCCGAGACCGGCTACTGGTGCCGGCCGACGCTGTTCACCGGGCGTGTCGCAGTCGAGCCGCGTCGTGCAGGAGGAGATCTTCGGTCCGGTGCTCGCGATCCAGACCTTCCGCACCTTCCAGGAAGCGGTCGAGAAGGCCAACAACACGCCCTACGGCCTGTCGGGCGGTGGTCTGGACGGACAAGGGCGCGAAGATCTTCCGGATGACGCGCGGCATCCGCGCCGGCGTCGTCTGGGCGAACACCTTCAACAAGTTCGACCCGACCGCGCCCGTTCGGCGGCTACAAGGAGAGCGGCATGGGCCGCGAAGGCGGCCTTCACGGTCTCGACTGCCTACGTGGAGCTTGCGCCTGATGGCCGCGCGCGCGCCAAAGCGCTCGATCCGGACGCGCCGGCGACAGTCGAAGTCGCGCTGCCAATGGCGCGTCGGCGCGGCTTCCGGTCGCGAAGACCTACAAGCTGTACGTCGACGGCAAGTTCCCGCGCAGCGAGTCGGGCCGGTACTACCCGCTCGACACGCAGGACGGCCGGCTGGTCGCAAACGTCTGCCGCGCGAGCCGCAAGGACTTTCGCGACGCCGTGGTCGCGGCGCGCGACGCCTTCGCCACGTGGTCGCAGGCGAGCGCGTATCTGCGCGGCCAGATGCTGTACCGCAGCGGCGGAAATGCTCGAGGGCCGTCAGCGAGCAGTTCATCGGCCGGAGCTCGTACTGCAGGGACGTGACGCGCAGCCGCGCAGCCGCCGAGGTCACCGACGACCATCGATCGACTCGTCTACTACGCCGGCTGGGCGGATAAGTACCAGCAGGTGTTCAGCTCGGTGAATCCGGTCGCCACCTCGCACTTCAATTTCTCGGTGCTCGAGCCGCACCGGGGTGGTCGCCGATCATCGCGCCGGAAGCGAGCGGTCTTCTCGGTCTGGCGTCCAACATTGCGCCCGCCGTTGCGGGCGGCAACACCTGTGTCGTGCTCGCCTCCAAGACGCTGCCGCTCGCAGCCGTGAGCCTGGCGAGGTGCTGCAGGCCTCGGACGTTCCCGCAGGTGTGGTCAATGTGCTGACCGGCTGGCGCAGAGCGAGCTGGCCGAGCAGTTCGCGTCGCACATGGACGTCAACGCAGTCGTCTGCTGCGATGCGGAGTGCGGATACGGCCCGACGCGCGCAGGTCGCCGCGGCCGACAACATCAAGCGCGTCGATGCTGCGCGCTGGGCTCGACTGACCTCGGAAGACTCGCAGAGCCCCGTACCTGATCCGCGACACGCAGGAAACCAAGACGACCTGGCACCCCATCGGCGCCTGAGCCGGTCTCACCAGCGCATGTTCAGGCTCTCGAGCCGCGGAAGACGAGTCCTGGCCGGTAGCGCGGCTGCTCGCCATCGAGCTCGCAGCATCGGCAGGCGCCGCAGCAGGATTTCGAACAGGACCTCGAGCTCGAGCCGCGCGAGCTGCGCGCCCAGGCAGAAATGCCACACCGGCGCCGAACGCTAGATGCCGGTTCGGCGCGCGCCCGATGTCGAACTCGTCCGCGCGGTCGAAGGCCTGGCTGTCGCGGTTGGCCGCACCCGTACAGCAGGCCAATCATCTCACCACGGCGCAGCTCGAATCCGCCGAACTCCAGGTCCTCGAGCACGTATCGGTGGAAGAGCTGCAGCGGTGCATCGAACCGCGGCATCTCGTCGACCGCGGCCGTGCAGCATCGACGCTTCGGCGCGCAGCCGGTGCCATCTGCTCCGGATGACGGAGCAGCGCCCAGCTAGCCACGCTTCCCGCTGCATTGACGGTCGCCTCGTGGCCGGCATTGAGCAACAGCATGCAGGTCGATATGAGCTCATCGGCAGTCAGGCGATCGCCCTCGTCGCAGACAGCCACGAGCGCGGAGATCAGATCGTCGCGCGGGGCGGCGCGGCGCTCGGCAGCAAGCTCGGTCCCAGCATCGCCGCGAACTCGGTGGTGGCGGATTCCGCCGCGTTCCTCGTCCTGCGTCGTGTGATCCTTCTCGTAGAGCCGCACGATCCGCGCCGACCAGGGCCGAAGCCGATGGCGTTCCTCGATCGGGCCAGCCGAGCAGCTCGGCGATCACCTGCACTGGCAGCGGCGCGGCTAGATCCGCGACGAAGTCCATCCGCCTCTGCTTCGCATCCCGCTCGTCGAGCAGACCTCGACGAGCGCACGAACGCGCTCGCGCAGGTCCCGGATGCGTCGCGGACCGAACGCCGCCGCCACGAGGCGACGCACGCGTGCGTGGTCGGCGCCCTCGGTCTCGGAGCAGGTTGACGCGGACGTAGCGGCTGCAGTTCGGCAGCGCTGTCCCAGCCTGCCCTCGCGGCGGCGGTGCGCCAGCTCCTCAGGAGTCGTCAGGTGGTCCGTGCTGCGGCCGAGACGCCCGTCGAGCACGAAGGCTGCGGACGTCGTCGGTAGCGCGCGAACAGCGTCAGTCCGGTCTGCGCTGAATAGAAGACCGGGCTCATCGCCCGGAGGCCGCGCGTACGCCGGGTATGGGTCCGCGGCGAAACAGGGAATCGTAGGGACGAAAATTCGACCTCGGGCGCGCGGCTCACGAACGCTGGGCGGGTGCGCCCATCCTTTCAGCGCCGCAGCAGGTCCAGCACCGGCGCCAGCTCGGTCTCTGCCCGCCTCGATCTCCTCGAAGGTCAGACCGGCGAGCTCGTGCGGAAAGACGATCCACGCATCGGTCTTGTGCAGGAAGTAGTCCAGACGAGCGTGGTCTGGTTGTTGCCCGGCTTGTACCAGGGTGTCGCGATCTTCACATTGCGCGGCATGTTGAGCCGCATCTTCTCGGAGAGCTCCCGGAGCAGCGCCTGGATGCTGTTGCCTGAGTCGAATACGTCGTCGACCACCAGCAGCAGAGTCGTCGGCGTTGGCCTCCTCGATGACGTAGTGCAGGCCGTGCACGCGGATCGTCTTCGAGCGCTTCGCCGATGCCCACATAGGCGGAGAGTGCGCACGGCAATGTGGTCGGGCCGCACGCCTCGACGTACTCGAAGTATTCCTGGATTGCGATGCCGACCGGGCGTACCGCCGCGCCAGATTCCGACTATGAAACCGGGCGGAACCCGCTCTGGTGGATCTGCGCTCCCAGCCGGAAGGAATCCTGCAGCAGGCTGGCTCGCGGTGGATGTATATCTTGTCCATGCCACGACGAAGGTTTGCGGGTCGTGGCCGGCGATGGTAGCAACGATGCGTGGCGTGCGAGCCACGGGTCCGCGGGCGGCACGACCGCCGCCCGCGTCCCCGGAGTCTGTCGAGCCGATTAGAACCCGGCGGGTCGATCCGGCTTGGCCTGCGCCTCGTTCACCTTGAGGGCACGACCATCCATCTGGTGACCGTTCAGGCTCTGGATGCTGCGGGCGGCGTCGGCCTGCGACATCTCGACAAAGCCGAAGCCGCGCGGCTGACCCGTGTCACGATCGGTGATCAGGGCAACCGACTCGACCGTCCCGTGCTGCGAAAACAGCGCCCGGACGCAGCCGCTTCGTCGGCGGAAAAAGGCAGGTTGCCTACGTAAACGTCTTAGCCATTGCGGAAAGTACTCCACTTACTGAAGGCCTGGCGACCGAATCCATACTGAATGCCGGGCGCCGTACGGCCGGAAACGAACTGGCGGGACCATGCAGCACGCGCCAGCCCGATTCTCGAAAGGCGGAAAAGCGGATGCAGCGCGACCCCTGCCGCGTGGATCAGAAACTCTTCGACTCAGAGGGACCTACGGCAGAGTTTGGCGTCATTGCGACGCTGGCCGTAGGGACAGACTAGGAAGAAGTGGTCACTACCCGAGGGGATTATACACCCAGGCCTTGCCCAAGGCGGACCAGTTTGCGTTGGCCTGTGCAGGAGAAGGTATCGTCGGCCTTCAGGCGTAGGCATAAGATGCCGCGATTTCGCGTGCTCCCGTTCAATGGCCGCGTGAGACGCAACGACGATGCCTGCGGACCGAGTCCTTGTTACCGGGATCTCCGGTTTCATCGCCAAGCACTGCGCGGTCAGGCTGCTGAACGCCGGCCGTCGCGCGGCACGTGCGTTCGCCAGCGTGCGCGCGATGCGGTCCGGCACCACGCTCGGAAATCACGCCGACGTGAGCGCTCTCGAGTTTGTCGAGGCCGATCTGCTGGTGGACGAGCACTGGGCGGGTGCGGTAGCCAGACCGCAGCGCTGCGCTGCATGTCGCCTCGCCTTTCCCGAGCAGCCAGCCGAAGGACGAGAACGTGCTGATCCGGCCGGCCGTCGACGGCACGCTGCGCGTCCTGCGATGCCGCGGCCGCCGCGGGCGTGCAGCGCTTCGTGCAGACCTCGTCGACCGTGGCGATCATGTACGGGCATCCGCGAGAGCGCACGGCGCCCTACACCGAGGTGGACTGGAGCAGCGGTCGAGGCGCCGGGTGTCACGGCCTACGCCAGGTCGAAGACCCTCGCCGAGCGCGCGGCGCGCGACTTCATGGACAAGGACCGCTGTGGCCGGGCCTGCACTACGCGTCCGGTGAATCCCGGCTTCGTGCTGGGACCCGCGCTCGACCGCGACGTGGGCTCCTCGGCGGAAATCATCCAGATGCTGCTACGGGGCAAGTACCCGCCTGCCCGCGGCTCTCGTTTCCGTGCGTCGACGTGCGCGATGTCGCACGGATGCACCGGCTCGCCCTCGAAACCGATGCGGCGCCGGGCGGGCGGTATCTCGCCGTGTCGGAGTCGATCTGATGCTCGACATGGCGCGCGCCATCAAGGCGTCGCTCGGCGCAGTCGCGCGCAAGGTTCCGGCCCGGCCGATGCCCGACTGGGTGCTCAAGATGGTCGGCGATCTTCGATCCCGTAGCGCGCCAGGCCGTGGCCGATCTCGGGCGGTGGTACGGCGTGGACAACACGCAGACCCGGCGCGCGCTCGGCATGGAATTCATTCCTGCATCGAAGGCCGCCTCGGACATGGCGGACAGCCTGGTCAAGCTCGGGCTGGTCTGACACCCGTCGCGATGGCGCGTACTGGTCCTCAACGAACGCGAGATCCGGCGCTGCGTGTCGATGACCCCGAAGCCGCCGAGGCTGTAGCGCCTCGGCTTTACCCGTCTTTCGGAGGGTCGGGTCAGCATGCCGCCGGTGGTGAGAGTCGACATCCCGCGCCATCGCGGCGAAGTCGACATCAAGACCGCGTATATCGAGGGTCTCGACCACTTTGCGCGTCAAAGTCGCCTCCGGGTTTTTCGACAACGCGTCGCTTGGCCTTCCGTACGGAAGCGGGCTGATGCTGGTCATGAGCGCAATCACCGGCCTGATCGAGGCCGTGCTGCTCGACAACGGATATCTCACCCGACCTGCGTACCGGCATTGCCGGAGCGATCGCCGCCCGGCACCTCGCGCCGGCCCGGATCGACACTCGCCGGTGTGATCGGTTCCGGCATGCAGGCCCGCTTCCAGCTGCGGGGCCTCCGGCTGGTGCGCAGTTTCCGGCGCATACTCGTGTACGCGCGAAATCCGGCGTCCGTCGGAGCGTTACGCCGACGAGATGCGTCGCGAGCTGGGCGTGGAGGTGACGGTGGCGAGTGACGTCGAATCGGTGGTGCGCGAAAGCCAGTTCGTGGTGACGACGACCCCGACGCGAGAGCCCTGGCTGCGCGCCGCGTGGCTGCATCCGGGGCTGCACATCACTGGCCGTCGGGGCCGACGGCGAGCACAAGGCAGGAGCTCGATGCCGACTGCTTCGCGCGTGCGGACCGCATCGCGTGCGACAGCCGCGCGCAGTGCTTCCAGGCTCGGCGGAGCTGCATCATGCGGTCGATGCCGCGGTCATCTCGGCCCGATACTCCGGTCGTGGAGCTCGGCGAGCTGTGCAGCGGCCGCCGATCCGGCCGCTCGGGCGATGAGGAGATGACCATCTGCGACCTCACCGGTGTCGGCGTCCAGGACACGACCATCGCCGTCGCCGCATTGGGCGCGGCGCAGGCACTCAAGTTAGGCAAGTCGTTCGAGGTCTGACCCATGCAGATCGAAAGATTCGAGATGGAGCGCACGCAGAGCCTTCTACGAGAACGTGGTCGAGCCAACCTCTCCGAGAGCGGCGTGCTTCCGCTGCGCGTGGAGGAGCTGGTCGAATCGCCCGCCGAACGCCAGCAGTTGCTGGAGCAGAGACTCTGGTACTGCGAGTCCGACGGCTCGCGCACGCTGCGCGAGCGAATCGCGCAGTTCTACCCGGATTGCGCGGCCGCCAACATCACGATTACCAACGGCGGGTCGGAAGCGAACTACGTGTCGCTCTGGGCGTTGCTTGGCGATCAAGGTCGGCTCGCCTGCATGCTGCCGAACTATCTGCAGGGCTGGGGTCCTCGGCCGCGCATACGCCGCGGGGGACGGACGCGTTTCACCTCGTCGGTCCACGAGGAGCGCGGCTTGCGCCGCTGGGCGCTCGACCTCGACTCCCTCGAAGCGTGCGGTGACGCCGCAGACGAAGGTCGTGCTGGTCACGAATCCCAACAATCCGACGGGTGCCGTGCTGAACGCGGCCGAGATGGACGCCGTCGTGACAGCCGCGCGGCGGGTGGGCGCGTGGCTCATGGTCGATGAGATCTATCGCGGAGCGGAGGTCGACACAGACGCGACAACTCCAACCTTCTGGGGTCGCTAGCGATCGCGTGATCATCACGTCGGGCCTGTCAAAGGCATTCGGCATGCCCGGGCTGCGGATCGGCTGGGTCGTTGCGCCGCCGGAGTTCATCGAGCAGACCTGGATCCGCCATGATTACCTCACGCTGACACCGGGGCTGCTAAACGACCGGATCGCGGCGATCGCGATGGAGCCGGCGCGCCGCGAGCGCATCCTCGCCCGCACGCGGCACCTGATCCGCCAGAACCTCCCGCGGTCGAGCAGTGGATCGACGCGCGACGCGACCTGTTCGACTACGTGCGCCCCGTCGCCGGCGCCATCGCCTACCTCCGGTATGCGTTCGACATGGATTCCGTCGAGCTGTTCGACGCGCTGCGCCGCGAGTGTTCGGTGCTGGTGACGCCGGCAGCCCACTTCGGCGCCACCAGCGGCCTGCGCTTTGGATTCGGCTACGACGGACCGAAGACGATGGCCGGGCTGGCGCGGGTGGATGAGTTGATCGCTCGCCGGGGTCTGCGACCACCGCGCCGGCGAGAAGCCTGAGATCTATCCCATTCTGAATTCGCGGATGACGTCCGGGATCGAGGCTTCGTTGAGTGGCGCCATGATGCGCGCCCCGACACGCCGGGCATGTCGGCAAGCTGCTGCAGGATGTCGATACAGATCGATTTGCCTTCGGACCTGGGATCCGCGGCAGCGTCGAGTCGCTGAATAATGGCGTCGGAATCACAGACCCGAACAGGTTGTCGCGAATCCATCGCGCTGACTTCGCCGACGCGAGCGGCGCGACGCCAACGAGCAGGTGAACCTCCTTGCGGAGCGGTATGCCCCTGCTCCCGCAAGCGGTCGAGATAACGCGTCAACAGCGACAGGTCCATACAAAACTGCGTCTGCACGAACTGCGCGCCGGCGTCGAGTTTCTTGCGTAACGCCTCCGGCGCCCACCCGGGTTTCGGATCGATCCGGTACATCCGCGCACCCTATGAAGAAGCGCGCCTTGCCACCGACCTTACGGCCGTGCGGCAGCTCGCCCTTGTCGCGAATCGACGCCGCCGTGCGCATCAAGCGCGCTCGAATCGAGATCAAAGACCGGTTTGGCGTCTGGCTGATCTCCCGCCTTCGGATCATCGCCCTGTCAGAATCAGCACATTGCTGATGCCAGCGGCGGCCGCACCTAACCAATTGACTCTGCAATCGCAATCCGGATTGCGATCCCGGCAGGTCAGTTGGAGTATGGGATCAATGCCGTGTCGCAGCAGTATGGTCGCGGCAACGATGGCGTCCACATGCGCCTCTTGCACTGGCCCCATCCGTCACGTTTACCGCATCGGCAAGGCCCGCGAGCGGCTCGGCCTTTGCGAGCAGATCGGCAGGGTCGCACGACAGCGGCGGAGTCACTTCCGCGGTCAGGCAGAATTCTCGTGCAGTCAGCGCCGCCTGCAGGGTGCGGGTCGTCATGCGGTATTCCTCAAATGGGCTGCGCGAACCGGCAAACCATGGCAAGCTCTGACATGGATTGATTCCAGGTCTTCCCGGCCATACAGTGGCGCCCTGATTGTTCCTGCTGGTCGGGGTGTCGCCTATGAACAGGAGGGGTTTGATCCTGGCCGCCACGTCGGCCCTGTTCATTCCTGCAGGTGGTGATCGTCGCACATGCCTCTGCATCGGCCACCAGGTCGCCCAGGTCCGGACTATTTCTTCTGCGACGAACGTTTTGCGAAAGCGCGCCGACTGGCCGCGGAATTGTCAGGCTGCACCGCGCTGACCCCGGTGCAGGGTGACATCACGGAGTTGTGGAATTCGTATCTCGGCCGTGCCAGTCGCCAGTCATCCCTGCATATGCGCGCGTGTCACCACTGAATCATTCCTATTTCTGCCTGAAAATCATGATCGGCGAGCACGCTCATCTGAACGCACAGGTAACCCGGCTCGACCGGGACCTGTTCTTCTGGACGATGCGTACCGGCCTGCAGACGGCAACGGAAGAACGTCATGGCTGAACCATTACCGCCAGGTGTAACTGCTGATCGCATGGCCAATGCCCTGGAGCGATTCAGGAAGATCGTCGGCAACGAATGGGTGTTCACGGGCGAGAAGGTCGTGAGCTACCACGATCCGTACCCGATCTCGCAACGACGACACGCGGTACAAGGCCCATGCCGCGGTCGCACCGGCCGCAACCGAGCAGGTGCAGGAGATCGTCAAGGTCGCCAACGAGTTCGGTGTCCCGTTGTGGCCGGTCTCCCGCGGCAAGAATTTCGCCTATGGCGGGGCCGCGCCGATCCTGTCCGGCTCCGTCGTTGTCGATCTCAACCGGATGAACCGCATCCTGGAGGTCAACGAGAAATTCGGCTACGCGCTCGTCGAGCCGGGCGTCAGCTACTTCGACCTGCTACGACTACATCCAGGGCGCGGGCTGAAGCTGTGGCTCGACGTCCCGGATCCCGGCTGGGGCAGCGTCATGGGCAATGCGCTCGACCACGGCGTGGGTTACACACCGTATGGCGATCACTTCATGATGCAGTGTGGCATGGAGGTCGTTCTTGCGAACGGCGAGGTCGTGCGGACCGGCATGGGCGCGATGCCGGGCAACAATACCTGGCAGTTGTTCAAGTACGGGTTCGGCCCGTACGTGGATGGCATCTTCTCGCAGTCGAACTTCGGCATCGTCACCAAGATGGGCATCTGGCTGCATGCCGGAGCCGACGGGCTATCGCCCGTACCTGATCACCTTCCGCGCGGAAGAAGACATCGAGCAGGTCGTCGAGATCGTGAGACCGCTCAGGCTCAACAACGTCATTCAGAACGCGCGCCACGATCCGCAGCCTCGTGCTGGATGCTGCCATCTCCGCGACCCGGAGCCAGTACTACTCGGGCGACGGTCCCGATACCGGACAGCGTCGCAAAGGCAATCATGGCCGATCAGGAAATCGGCATGTGGAATTTCTGCGGCGCGTCTCTACGGGCCGCCGCCGATCACGGACGCGTTATGGACTGTGATGCGGGATTCCTTCGCCAAGGTTCCCGGCGCGAAGTTCTACTTCCCGGAGGACCGCAAGCGCAGGCCGGACATCCTGATTCATCGCGCCGAGACCATGAAGGGTATCCCCAAGCTGACCGAGTTCAACTTCCTGAACTGGGCCGGTGGTGGCGGTCACGTGGGCTTCTCCCCGGTTTCCCCGACCACCGGCGAGGACGCAATCAAGCAGTATCGGATGGTCAGCGGTCGGGTGCGCGGAATACGGCTTCGATTACATGGGTCTGATGGCCATCGGCTTCCGCGAGCTGCATCACGTGACGGTGATCGTCTACGACAGGACCGATCCGAAGCAGCGCGCAGAGGCTGGACGAGCTGTTCAACAGGTTGGTGCAGGAGGCCGCTGCCGAGGGTTACGGCGAGTACCGTACACACATTCATTACATGGACGCCATCGCCGGCACGTACAGCTGGAATGACAATGCCCTGATGAAGATGCACCAGACCATCAAGGATGCGCTCGACCCGAAAGGCATTCTGGCGCCGGGCAAATCGGGCATATGGCCGAGACACCTGCGCGACGGGAGGCAAGGGATGAAACGCATCGCGTTGACCACGCTTGACGGCGCTCCTCGTCCTCACCATGCCGGCGATAGGGTCGGAGTCGACCGGAAAGGAGGCCTTGACAGGCATTGCGTCCAATGCCACGGACCGGAGCAACGAGGCCACCGGCACGCTGCAGCTCGCCCGGCACACGCGGTAAGGACAAGGCTTTGTTGACCGAGCGCAATGACCTCCGCCCGCCATACATTCAATACGTTGTCAGGCACGGGCTTAAGGCCATGCCCGCTTTCCTCCCGAGCGACCTGACCGACGCGCAGCTGGAAGCGCTGGCTGACTACTTGACCCGCTAGCTGTCACGAGCAAAAACCTCAGCCGCGCCGGAGCAACTCACGATACCGCGAGTCGTCTGCGAGGCTCGACATGTTCCAATCGTGGCGCGCCCACCATGCGTGACGCCAGCCGCGGCCGATGGCCTCGTCGAGCCGTTGCAGAGCAACATCGCTTCGTCCCAGCACGGCGTAAGCGCTCACCGCCCAGTACGAGAGGTCCATGTTCACGATCCCTTGAGACTGGACATCGTCGAGCTGCGCGAGCAGCTGCTCGAGGTCGTGCCGCCCGCTTTCGCTCGCCGGCGATCACGCGCAAGTGCGCATGGTTGACGATGTGCGGCAACCGCCAGACCCAGTTGTCGTTGATGGCATCGTCGATGGCGTGGCGGGGTGTCAGGCGCTTGCTGCTCGTAAAGTGCACGCGCGGCGTCCAGGTTGCCGACTGCCAGATGGGCCTGCGCGCGTTGTGAGGGCGAGGTAGCTGCGGTCAGTGTGGCCATCCGCGATGCGCGCCAGCTCGGAACGGTCGCCGCGCACGATGTGCAACGCGATCACGAGGTCCGAATCGAAGGCATTGCCGGGTGAGCTGCGACACGCCGACTCGATCAAGGCAGCGGCTGCATCATCCTCGCCGACCTGCATCAGGAACAGGCCCTTGCGGGCGAGATAGAACGCACGCGTCGGAGCGCGCTCGATCGCCTGGTCGATCCAGCGCAGCGCATCCTCGAGCGCGCCGCGCGTCGAATGGAGCTGCGCCATGCCGGAATACGGCACGGCGAACGCAGGGTCGATCTCGATCGCCACCGCGAAACGGGCTGCCGCCTCGGCCTCATCGCCGAAGCGCAGCGCATCGAAGCCCGCGTTGGTATTGACGATCGGCGACAGGGATCGAGCCGCAGCGCTTCGCGATTGCGCGCCTCCGCATCGCGGTAGCGGCCTTGCGTCGCCAGCACCAGGCCGTGCCACACGTGCGCCATCGTGTAACCGGGGTTCAGCGCCAGCGCGCGCTCGAGCGCGGCTTGCGCCGCGACGAGATCGCCCTGGTTGTGGTGGATCAGCCCCAGCGACGCGTGTGCCTCGGCAAGGTCGGGTGCAAGTTCCAGCGCACGCTGGGCGGCGGGCAGCGCGTGTGTGACCGCACGCATCGCCGGCATGTTGCCGTAATAGCCCGCGCTCAGCAGCGTGTATGCGTCGGCAAGGCCCGAGTACGCGAGAGCATAAGCGGAGTCATGCTCGATGGCCTGCTCGAAGTAGGCCACCGCGCGTTCCAGCGATGCCTCTGTGCGCTTGTGAAAATGGTGGCGGCCGAGCAGGTAGAGATTGTAAGCGTCGACATTCTGCGTCGCCGGAGGCTGACGGCGCACGCTCCTCGCCGGTCTTGCGCGGGCCGATGGCTGCAATGACGGCCGATGCCACTTCGCTCTGCAACCGGAAAATGTCATCCAGACGCCGCTCGAAGGTCTCTGACCAGATCTGGTAGCCATCAGCGGCGCTCACGAGCTGGACATCGATGCGCACGGTGTCTGCCTGCTTGCGGACACCACCTTCGAGCACTGTCGCGACGCTCAGTCGACGTCCGATCTCTCGCACGTCCTCGTGCCTGCCCTTGAACGCGAACGACGACGTGCGCGCCGCCACGCGCAGTCCCGGCACGCGTGCCAGTTGGTTGCGGATTTCCTCCGACAGGCCGTCCGAGAAGTACTCGTTCTCCACATCCTGACTCAGGTTCGCAAACGGGAGCACCGCGATCGAACTCTCGGGTGCGGCCGGCGGTAGATCCACGGGCTCAGGCCGATCTGGCGTGCGCTCGATGCCCGAGGGAGTGATGTCGAACACGCCACGCAAGCACCAGCGCAACCGGCAGCCCGACGGCCAATCCAGCGACGACGAAGCGCATGTAATGTGAGGCGTCGAACGCGTCGAGCAGCAGATCGACCGCTTGCGCCAGTATCCATGCGCCCGCGATGTAGAAGACCGCGACCCGCACGACCCGGCGGCGCAGCAGTTCCTTCCAGAATCGTTTGGCATCCGGATTCGCCATGGCGGGTATTGTCCGCGAGTCCGAGCGCAAGCCGCGAGGGCGGCGGCGGTTTGTGCGGCACTGCCGTGCGGCCCGGCCGCAGCGCGCCGATTGCCTCACGTTTCCGGCGATCACGCGAGATCGAACATTGCGCTGGCACACATCCGGACCCATAATCCGGCTCAACGGATTTCTGGATTGTGGCAAACCCGTCGTAAAGGTGGGGACGCAAAGCCTCCGGTCCGCGGATACCTGTCCTGGATAGCGGGGTTGCCGGAGTTCGACATTGGTCAACCTGCACCTGCTGAAGGCCGCCCTCCCGACTGCCCTCCTGGTGGTCCTCAGCGCCTGTCGCTGACGACAACGCAAGACGCCGCGGCGGGGCCGACTCGGACGGTGCTTCGAACTCCGCGCCGGTGATCGAGGCACACCTGCCACCAAGGCGGTCGCCGGCGTGACCTACGAGTTCGTGCCCGACGCGGCGGACGCCGATGAGGACGTCCTCACCTTCGCGATCGAGAACCGTCCGGACTGGGCCACGTTCAGCCCGACCACCGGGCGGCTGTCCGGGACGTCCGCCTGCTTCCGCCGCTGCTCGCGATCTGCGACGATATTCGGATCAGCGTATCCGACAGCAAGGCCCATCGCCGACCTGCCCGCGTACGATCTCGAAGTCGAGAGCGATCCCGACTTCGCCAACGTCCCTGAGAATTCAGGTACGTGCAGAAGGCTGACATCCGAATTGACCGCAAAGGATGTGGGAGACCGCCGCCACATTCGACCCTGAAACCGGTGAACTGGTACACCACGGTGGACATGTCACCTACGAACAAAGCAGTTACACCTATCTCTACCATCCTGACAATGGAACTATCCGCCCGTGCGAAGCCACGACGGACACCGCCGCGAGTCTGCTTGACAAGATGGCACCTATGCTGAATCACGCAAAGTTTCGGTCTTTGCGCACGGACTGTCAGGCCATGGCTCCATGCCACCAGGTGAATTCAAGAATGGAATTTACACTGCTCTCCAAACTGCCGACGAAACTGGACCGTGGCTGTACTGACAGCGCCAAGGACGATTTTGGAGTATGCCCGTACCGTCGGCAATCGCTTTACTTCCTTTCCAACATGCGCCGATGGCCTATGACGCAAGCAGCGATGTCTGTCTATTCCACTCGTCGAAACTGAACTTTTCATTTATCTCCGTACAACTCAATAAGGTCTTTCGTCGAGGTCTTTGCCGATCGAATTGCACCGCCGTCGCGACTACGGCGCGGCCGTCGACCCAATTCATCGCAAACTGGTGATTTTTGGCGGCGTGTCGCCAACGCAATGGCAATATCTCCGGGAGTGATCTCGATTACCCGACAGCGAATTCCAGAATCACGTCAAGAAAGACACCTGGATGTATCGTCTTGAAGACGACACCTGGGAAAAACTGCCACAGAACCGTCCCGAGCCGCCCCGCGGGTACCCTGGTCGTCGGATTTCATCAAATACATGATGGTGTATGAACCACGTAACGGGAATATCCTGTTACGGGTTACGCCCATTGAAGACGTGAGTTTACGACCGGCGCCAATGGCCTCGGGCCGAGACCTGGGCCTTCAATGCCTATGCCCTCAGCAGTGGAAGAAGCTGCTGATTCCTCGACGGCGAACCACGCTTCCCGGGATTGACGACTTATGACTCCGAGAATCATCGCCTCTGGTGATCATGGGCGGTGGCGACGACGTGGCGAGACAACATTCCGAGGTGTACCGGCAAACCTGCGGCCCGCTACAAGCCGTGAACTTTGTCTGCGATTTGGCCACGCAGCCGAATGCTCTCCGACGACCTATCCAAAGAGAATGGCTGTCTATACACGCACGACTACATCCACTGATCCGACGACCGGCAATCAGCAGCGACTGAGTACTCTCAGAATCAACTGGAATGGACAGGACAGGCCGGTCAGAACTACACAATCTATCGTGCCGAAGCCAATCCGCTGCCAGGGACTTTTCAAGAGATTGAGCGGTAACTGCCAATACCTACCATCGATCGCACGCTCTCAATACCAAGGTCTATGCATATCGCGTGTCGCCCACTCAGTCTGTCGTAAGGAATCGAGTGTGCCCGAGTGTGGGCGCTTCGACCAGCCCAGACGACCAGCTGGTCTGATGGCGTCAGTTGAAGGTGCGAATCTCGTCAGAACTGCGCTGGGACGAAGCGATCGAACCCGACGTTGCTGGCTACAATGTTTACCGTGCCCGCGGAAGCGACGTGCGTGTCGAAGGCGCCGGCAAAAAGTCAACTCCAGCTTGCATCACCGATGAATCCCGCCTACGCCGATGCGACCGTTGATCTATCCGATTCGGTGGCTCGCTTCACTGGGTCACCGCCGTCAATCGGGCTGGCAAGGAGAGTGGTCCAAGCCCTTACGCGATGACTTTCCGGATGCCCCGCTGGCGGTCAACATTGACCGCCACGAGACGATGCCGGCGCCAACCAACGAGATCAGGATCTGGTGGGAATGGCCTGCGGACATGGAAGTCAGCGGATTCAATGTCTACTTTGTTCGACAATCACATGAATACGCACGACAAGCCCCCCGAAGTGGTGAATGCCTGGTATGCCTCATGGACCAAGGCCAATTCAGCGCCGGCTTTGAAACTGAGTACGAAGACCGCCGCACCGGGACACCGGAGCTACGAGTACACCTTCACCATCCCTCCAACAGCACCGCACCTCACTTATTATTTCTACGTTCGTGCGGTGAACGTGTTGGGACAAGAGGGACAGAAGACCGACATCATTTCCCTGAGAGAGCATCGGATGCGTTCAGGTCCGCATGTCCAGCGGCCAATGGGGCAGCGTTGCCGTCGGCATTACGGTGAGGAGGCCATCTAAGCATCGAACGAGCTTCGGCCAATCGGTGTCACGCTGACCGCATCTCCAGGAAGGTCCAAAAGGCATCTCCTTGGGAGGTTGGAACGTGCGCCCAGCACGAATCGCGCTTTGCGGATTCTGGCTGCTCGCCGGAATCGCCTGCCAGCTCTCCGCCAGAGCTGACGACCAATCACTCGAGGAAATCGTCGTCACCGGCACGCGCATCGCGCGGCCGAACTTCGAGGCAGCGAGCCCGATCGTCGCGGTGCCGCGCTGCGGCATTCGAGCGTACGGCGTCGGGCACCGCCGAGACGACGCTGAATCGATATCCGCAGTTCGTGCCGAGCTACACCGGCACGTCCAACAATGCGCTGGGAGCTTGAACAGCGACTCCGAAGGCAGGGCGGGGCCTCAACCTGCGCGGGCTCGGCGACGAACACGCACGCTCACCCTCGTCGACGGCCGGCGGCTGATGCCGGTCAACGGCAATGGCGAGACGGACCTGAACGTCATTCCGCCGGCGCTGATCGAGAGCGTGGAGATCGTCACGGGCGGGCGCTCGGCGGTCTACGGGTCGGACGCGATCGCGGGCGTCGTCAACTTCCGGCTGCGGCGTGAATTCGACGGCGTCGAGCTCGGCGGCCGCTGGGGTCAGACCGATCGCGGCGACGGCGAGGAATACGACGTCTCGCTCACGCGCCGGCACCGGATTTCGCGGATGGCCGCGGATCGATCATCGGGCTATGTCGGCGTACTACGATCGCGCCCAGATCAATCAGCCGGCGCGCGAATTTTCGCGGGCCCCGCTGTTCTACGTCGGGCCCGGCAAGCGGCATAACCGGCCCCGGCAACGCCTACGTAGGCGCATGGGTCGTCTGTGACCGAGGAAGGCGCGGCGTTTGTTGATCGATGCCGGACCCGGCGGTCTTCGACGCGCTGTTCGCAGGCCTACGGATATCCTGCCGGCAACAGTACCGCAAGCAGGGCAACATCCTGATTCGGATTCAACACCGACGGGACCGTGTTCACGATGGGCAACGTGTTCGAGCCTGACGGCGTCGCAAATTTCCGCGGCCAGGGCGACCCATTGACCTCGAACTCCTTCTTCCACACCTACAACACCGCGAATTTCGTCGCCCTGCAGATGCCGCTGACCCGGACGTCGGCATACGCGTCGGCAACCTTCGACCTGACCGACGACCTCGAGTTGTACGCCGAGGGCATCTACGCCGACTACACGGTCAACACGCAGATTGCGCCGGCCCCGCTGCAGGACGTCGTCATGCCGGCCAGCAATCCGTTCATCCCGCCGGACCTCAAGCGACTGCTCGACTCGCGGGCCCAGACCCGGACGCGCCGTTTGACGTTCCGGCAAGCGATTGACCGTGAACGGACCGCGCGTGCAGTGAGAACAACTACGACATGCATCAGCTGACGGCCGGCGCGCGCGGCCGCCTGCCGGGCGACTGGGCCTTCGACGTCTATGCGCAGTACGGTGCGAGCAGCCAGCGGAAGCACCAGACCGGCAATGTCAGCCGGTCGAAGGTCGAGGAACTGACGTTCGCGCCCGGACGGCGGTGTCTCCATCTGCGGGGGCTTCAGCCCGTTCGGCCTCGACTCCGTCCTGCCGGAATGCGCGGACTACATCGCCGTCGACGCCGGCATCGACGCCGACGTCCGGCAGATGATCGCCGAGGTCTCGGCCCGCGGCGCCCCGATCGACGCTGCCCGCGGGCGAGCTGCGGATGGCGATCGGCGTGCAGTATCGCAGCGACGAGTACCAGTACCGTGCGGACGAAGCCCTGCGCGAGGATCCACCCGGACGGCGCCGCAGACATCGTCGGCTTTGAAGCCGCCGCCGACATCGATGCCGACGACCACAACACCGATGTGTACGTCGAGGCCGCGATCCCGCTCCTGGCCGGCCTGCCGGGCGTCGAGTCCCTCGAAACCGTGCTCGGATTCCGTCATTCCGACTATGCGTCCGCGGGCGGGGTGGACGCCTGGAAGGCCGAGCTGTTGTATCAGCCCGCGACGCGCCGTACGCCTGCGCGGGTCCTACCAGCGCGCGGTCCGTGTCCCGTCGATCTTTGAGTTGTTTCTGCCTGGCACAGAGGGCTTTGCCTTCGTCTTTCGAGCGCGAGCCCTGCAGCGTCAACAGTGTCCAACTGACGCAACGGTCCGGATCGGCAGCAGGTCGAGGCGCTGTGCATCGCGCAGGGCGTACCGGCGGAGCTGCTGCCGGACTTCACTGCGAAGACGGGATCGTGACGACAGTCGGCGGCAATCCGGATCTGGAGCCGGAGACGGCCGATACTCTGACGACGGGCATCGTCGTGCGCCCGGGATTCGAGTCGCCCTGGTTCCGCGATCTGCAGTTCACGGTCGACTGGTACCGGATCGAGATCGACGACGCGGTCACGTTCATCAACACGCTTACCGCAGTCGATAACTGCTTCGACCCCACGTTCAATCCCGGTTTCGCCGCGGACAACTACTGGTGCACGCTGTTCGGCCGCGATTCGGCCACCGGGGAGATCGTCAACGCCGTCGACACCTACCGCAACCTCGCCACTTCGATGACGTCCGGCGTCGACTTCCAGCTCGACTGGCGCCTGCCCGTCGGACCCGGGGAGCTCGGCGTCGGCTGGTACGTCGGGTGGGTCGACGAGTACGAGGTCCGGACGACGAGCGACGTCCCCGCGGAGCAGTTTGCCGGCACGATCGGCGGCTTCGCCGGTTCGTATCCCGAATGGAAGTGGCTCATGGACCTGCGCTACGCGTGGCGCGACCTCGAGGTCGGCCTGGCCTGGCGTTACGTCGACTCGACGGTCGACACCTCACGCGATTTCAAGACGACCGACGTGACCGTGCCGCACAGGGACTACTTCGACCTCGACGCGAGCTACACGTTCGACGACGGCTGGTTCGACGGCCTCACGATCCGCGCCGGTGTCGAGAACCTGACGGACGAGCAGCCGCCGATTTTCCCGAACTGGGCGCGTTGCGAACACGGACCCGTCGCAGTTCGACGTGCTGGGGCCGCCGCTACTACGTCACGCTGGCGCTGCACTTCTGACGCGCGGATCGCGCATCAAGTCGCGTCCGCTATTCCTTACGGACGCTGCCGTCAGTTGGAATCGCCGAGTCTTCCAGCCATGTCGGTGGGCCCTGGCGCCCTTGTCGCGCACTGCCACATAGGCATCCGCGACCTGCTGCATCATCCCGTCGCGCGCGAGCAGACGGGCGAGAGTGGCGCGGCGATAGCGCCAGTGTTCTCCAGGTGTCGTCCGGCCAGCCTTCAGCCTGGGCGCGATCGGCAGCGGCCGCGTATGAAGCGAACGCCTTGAGCAGGAGCGCGTCTCGCTTCTGCGGCGAGCTCGCGGTGACGGCGGACGCCTGGTCGCGCTCCCGAACCGTGCGAGCGCGTTGGGCTCGCCGATATCGGCGCCCTTTCGATACCAGGACCAGGCCTTCGACGGGTCCGGCTGACGCGCAACAGCCGCCGTCTCAGCGGCGCCCGGAACCCCGCGCTCATATAGCTGGCCCAGCTCGAACGCGGCAATCGGCACGCCGTCCCGCCAGGCCTTTTCATAGAGCGACACCGCGCGGGCGTGATCGGACGGTCCGGCTGGAACGCATCGACAAGCAGGCCCGCCAGATCGACTTGCGCGGCACGATAGCCGCCCGACACCGCGAGCTCGAGCTCACGTCGCGCGCCCTTCAGATCGTGCTTCGCGAGCAATGCACGACCCAGTTGATAGGAGAGTCGCGGCGCGGCTCCGGACTCCGCGATTTCCTGCGCGCAGGCGTTGCCTGCAACACTCAAAGAGATGTTCCCTTGCGCGACGCCTGGCGCCCGACGATCAGGATCATGAGGTGCTGCAGCCGCCGAATCGCATTTTGAGGCATCGTCAGATCCAGGTCCTGATCCGCGCATCCGGCGGCAGCCCCGAACCGGATCGCTCGGGGTCGGAGCAGGTCATCGATCTTCGCAGCCTGTGACCACGCAACCTGTGCGTCCAGGTCCGGGACGCCGTTCGCGTTCCAGATGCGCACGGTCTGGTCGGCGGAGGTGGTGACGATGCGCCGCCCATCGGGCGACCACGCAGCCGACTACGACGCCATCGCGCGTGGCCGGAGAGTACGGCGAGCTGCACGCCGGCGGCCGCGTCCCAGATGCGCGCGGTGTGGTCGGCGGAGGCGGTGACGATGCGCCGCCCATCGGGCGACCATGCAGCCGACCAGACGTCATCGCCGTGGCCGGAGAGACGACGGCGAGCTGTTTGGCCGTGGCCGCGTCCCAGATGCGCGCGGTGCTGGTCAAAGGAGGCGGTGACGATGCGCCGCCCGTCCGGCGAATACGCAGCCGACCAGACGCCATCGCCGTGGCCGGAGAGTACGGCGAGCTGTTTGGCCGTGGCCGGCGTCCCAGATACGCGCGGTCCGGTCAGCAGGAGGCCGTGACGATGCGCCGCCCGTCGGGCGAGAACGCGGCCGTGCGGACCGGCTCGTCATGGCCCGAAAGTACGGCGAGCTGTCTGCCCGTGGCCGCGTCCCAGATGCGCGCGGTCTTGTCGTTCGAGGCAGTGACGATGCGCCGCCCGTCGGGCGAGAACGCGGCGCTGCGCACGTTTCCGCCCTCGTCGTCTGCGGGAGGCCCTCGCCATGGCCGGAGAGGACCGCGAGCTGCGCGCCGCTGGCCGCATCCCAGATGCGCGCCGTCCGGTCGTTGGAGGCAGTAACGATGCGCCGCCCGTCCGGCGAGAACGCGACGCTGCGGACGACGATTGTCATGGCCGGAGAGTCCGGCGATCTCGCTTGACGCGTGGCCGCGTCCCATGATGCGGGCGACCTGGTCGCTGGAGGCGGAGGCCGACGCGATGACGATGCGCTGCCCGTCGGGCGAATACGGCGGCGTCGGCAACGTATTCGCCAACGATCGGACAGTACGGCGAGCTGCATGCCGCTGGCCGCGTCCCCAGATCTGCGCCGTCGTCGTCAAAGGAGGCGGTGACGATGCGCCGCCCGTCGGGCGAGAACGCGGCGTTGCGGACGGCTCCGCGTATGGCCGGAAAGCACGGCGAGCTGCTGGCTGTGTCCGCGTCCCAGATGCGCGCGGTCTTGTCTCTCGGAGGCGGTAACGATGCGCCGACCATCGGGCGAGAACGCAGCCCACAGGACCAGGTCGCCATGAGAAAGCGACGGCGATCGGCTTGGCCGTGGCTGCGTCCCAGATCCGCGCGGTCTTGTCGCCGGAGGCGGTGACGATGCGTCGCCCGTCGGGCGAGAACGCGGCGGAGTACGCGGCGGGGTAGTTATCATCACCCTCACCCGAGAGCACCGCGAGCTGCCTGGCCGTCACCGCGTCCCAGATGCGCGCGGTCTGGTCGCGGGAGGCCGTGACGATGCGCCGCCCGTCGGGCGAGAACGCGGCGACCAGAGACGGCATCGTCATGGCCGGAGAGCACGGCGAGCTGCCTCGGCCGCTGGCCGCGTCCCAGATCCGGCGCGGTCCGGTCTTCGGAGGCGGTGACGATACGCCGCCCGTCGGGCGAGAACGCGGCGGAGTAGACCTCATCGCCATGACCTGAGAGCACCGCGAGCTGCCTGGCGGTCGCCGCATCCCAGATCCGCGCGGTCTTGTCCTGGGAGGCGGTAACGATGCGCCGCCCGTCGGGCGAGAACGCCGCGGAGATCACGGAACCGTCATGGCCGGAGAGGATGGCAAGCGGCCCTGGCCGTGGCCGCGTCCCAGATGCGCGCCGTCTGGTCAAAGGAGGCGGTGACGATGCGCCGCCCGTCGGGCGAGAAGCGCGGCGCCCGCGACGGCACCGCCATGACCGGAGAGTACGGCAAGCCGGGCGTCGGCTGCGCGCACCTCCTGAAACACGTTGATCGCCGAAGCCGACCGCGCCGCAGGCGAGTTCCGGTTCGCGAGGACATCGACGATGATGCCCTGCGCGTCCGAAACGTTTCCATCCATCAGATGTCGGGCTGCTGTGTCGGTGAGCAAACGCAGCTGGGCCGCCAGCGCCAGTTGCGCCTGGGCCTCGGCTTCATGCTGCTTCTGCAGGGCGATCAAACCGGCTCCAGAGGCAAGCAGCGCAAGAACGGTCACGACGCCGGCGACCAGCGCCAGCGCGCGAACCGAGCGACTGCGTGTATGCGCTTGTCGGCGGCCTGCGAGCGCTCGATGTAATCAACGAGATCGGGCTCGGTGTCCGGGCGATGCTCGCGCAGGAGACGCTGTCCATCGACCAGGTCGATCTCGGAGAGCAGTCCGGGTTCGCGACCAGCGCGTGCGCGCCAGGCCGCGAATCTCGCGCGCAGTGTTACGTCGCCTTGCTCTTGCTGGCGGCGTCTCCGGCCGGTTTCCTTCGAGCCCGCGCCATAGCGCGTAGCGTTCCTCGATGACGGCGGCGGATCTTGAGGGCTTCGGCAGTTGCCCTGCACGAAATCGCGCGCACGGGCCCATCGCGTGATGAGCGCTTCGTGGGCGACACGGACGGTCGGCGCCCCACCCGCTTCGGCATCGCTGACCAGCAGGCGCGCATCGGAATGGAGCAGCGCCTCGACCAGCCTGCGTGGCGCCGTGCCCGGCGGAAACGCCGACAGAGGCACGCGCCTGGAGATGGCGCGGTCGACGTCGCCGTCCGTCGTGCCCATCTGGATCAACGCGAACAGCACCGGAGCCGAGGGCCTGACGATCCTCGGGCGCGCAGCTCGCCAATACCGCTTCTGCCCGGGTGGCGATCGCACCTTCCAGCCGGCCGGAGCCGCTCGTAGGTTGCGAAGGTCAGGGCGGTGCCCTGGGCTTCCAGCACGTCGCTGCGATAGAGCTGATCCAGGAGATAGGAGAGCAGCGGCAGTGCCCCGGCTTCGTGGGCGACCTCCTCCGCGATGATCTCGTTGAGCGGCACGTCGGTCGTCGGGTGGTGTTCGAAGCCGACACCCGCCGCGGCCGCGGGACGCCGGATCATCTGACTCAAGTTGCGTCTGAGTGGGCGGCAGGAGCTCGAGCCGGCCGTGTCGCCTTCCGCCATTTGTACGAGCTCGGGCGTGTCGTCCGCCTGGTGCCAGAAATCCTTTCGCATCGTGGCGATGACCCACACGCGACCCGAGCGCACGAGACCCGCAATGAGAGCGACGAAGCGCTGCCGTTCGAGAGGCGTCAGGAACTCGTTGGTGAACAGCTCTTCGAGCTGATCCAGCACGAGTACGAGGTCGCGCGGTCTCGTACTCCAGCATGCGGCCATCCTGCCGTGCAGCGACCGTAAGCTGTCCCAGCACCGTTGCGATCGGATAGGCGGGTTCGGCCGTGGCATTGCGCAAGATGCGCGGCAAGTCCCGCAACCGATTGGCCCGGTCCGATGAGTTCCGACAGACCTTCGTCCGCGGAAACCTGCATCGTGAGCCTGCGGGCCAGCGCATCAAAGAGGTCTTCGCCCTCTTGCGCATCGCTGGGGGCGGAATATGACGCGGCGCAGGAACGCGACGCCTGGCATGCGTCGCGGCACGAAGAGCTTCGGAACGATGCCTGCCTTTCACCAAGGACGACTTTGCCGGAGCCGCTGGCTCCCAACACGAGCAGGAACGGCGTAGCCTGCCGCGGCGTTCGCCACCAGCTGGACCATGGCCTTCGTCAGGGCATCGTCCTGACCGAAGAAGATCGGCGCATGCTCGAACTCGTAGGATTCCAGTCCGCGAAAGGGCGCCTGCGTCCATATCCGGGCGCCCCTGATTCGTGGCTGGCCGGGGCCACGTGGCGCAATGCGCTTCTCGATGAGCTTGCGCAGGTGTTTCTCGAATGCCGCAGCAAACTCCGCGCCGCTTGTGAACTCGGTGTAGGCGCCGAGATAGGTACCCTGGTTGGCGAAGTGCCGTGACCAGAACCGGTCGAGCTCCTCGAGCTGCTCGATGTCCTTGCGCCGACGCTCGGAATCCAGAGTCCTTACGCGCGCGTCCTCGCGGCTGCGGTAGACCAGGAGATCCGGTGTCTCCGACCTCCCGGGCAGCTTTCAAGGCTTCCTCGTACTCCCACTCCGTTCCGGTCACCGGCGCGCGCCCGTCGATTCCGCGGTACTCACGCACCTTGCGTGCGCTCACGGCAGCGGCGTACCCAGCCGCGACCAGACGATCAGCACGACGATGTCGAATGCGCTGGGCGGCTCGATCGAGTCCTGGAAGTGCCCCGAGGCGACCATCGCCTCGTACTCCCAGAGATAGGGCTCGATCCTGAAGAACGCGCGCATAGTCCTGCGCCAGGTCGCTCGATCGTGAGTGCCGCGATCTCGCGCGTGGCAACGACATCGCCAGGCGAGGAAAGGAAGATCCTGAGCCGTTTGATCACGGCTGCAGACCCGCGCGCTGCGGGCGCTGTGCCGGGAGGTCGTGGTCCTGCAGCCTGAAAGTCGTGCCGAGCCGATCAGCAAGCCTCCACAGGCGAGGCTCACCCGGAACCGACACGGCAAGTTGGTGCAACGGGACTGATGGCCCGATCGATTCGTGTGGCACCGACGTCACGAGAGACTAGGGCATTGATTCCGTGGGCGCAAAGCAAAAAACCCCCGCCGGATTTCTCCGACGGGGTTTCATATCAAAAGCCTGGCGGTGACCTACTCTTGCATGGCCTGCGGCCACACTACCATCGGCGCTGAGCGTTTTCACTTCCGAGTTCGGAAAGGGATCGGGTGGTTCCCGCTCGCTATGACCGCCAGGCAAACCGTCTCACGCGCCGCGCTTCATCGCGCCGGCGGTGAATTCGAATCGGGTATGACGCAGCGTTCGCTTCAGAGCGATACGACGTGATCACACTCGCATCGTCTGGAAATGCTCCAGACCGATTGGGTGTTATATGGTCAAGCCTCACGGGCAATTAGTACTGGTTAGCTCAACGCATTACTGCGCTGTACACACCCAGCCTATCAACGTCGTAGTCTTCGACGGCCCTTCAGGGGAATCAAGTTCCCAGGGAGATCTAATCTTGGGGGGCTTCCCGCTTAGATGCTTTCAGCGGTTATCCCGTCCGTACATAGCTACCCGGCAGTGCCACTGGCGTGACAACCGGAACACCAGAGGTACGTCCACTCCGGTCCTCTCGTACTAGGAGCAGCTCACCCTCAAATCTCCAACGCCCACGGCAGATAGGGACCGAACTGTCTCACGACGTTCTGAACCCAGCTCGCGTACCACTTTAAATGGCGAACAGCCATACCCTTGGGACCTGCTACAGCCCCAGGATGTGATGAGCCGACATCGAGGTGCCAAACTCCTCCGTCGATGTGGACTCTTGGGAGGAATAAGCCTGTTATCCCCGGAGTACCTTTTATCCGTTGAGCGATGGCCCTTCCATACAGAACCACCGGATCACTATGACCTGCTTTCGCACCTGCTCGACATGTCCGTCTCGCAGTTAAGCACGCCTTATGCCATTGCACTCTAGTGCGCGATGACCGACCGCGCTGAGGGTACCTTTGCACTCCTCCGTTACTCTTTGGGAGGAGACCGCCCCAGTCAAACTACCCACCATACACTGTCCCCGGCCCGGATAACGGGCCTAGGTTAGAACTCCGAACATTGCCAGGGTGGTATTTCAAGGTTGGCTCCACGCGATCTAGCGACCACGCTTCAAAGCCTCCCACCTATCCTACACAGACAGGTTCAAAGTTCAGTGTAAAGCTATAGTAAAGGTTCACGGGGTCTTTCCGTCTTGCCGCAGGTACGCCGCATCTTCACAGCGATTTCAACTTCACTGAGTCTCGGGTCGAGACAGTGTGGCCAGCGTTACGCCATTCGTGCAGGTCGGAACTTACCCGACAAGGAATTTCGCTACCTTAGGACCGTTATAGTTACGGCCGCCGTTTACCGGGGCTTCGATCAGGAGCTTCGCCTTGCGGCTGACCCCATCACTTAACCTTCCGGCACCGGGCAGGCGTCACACCCTATACATCCACTTTCGTGTTCGCAGAGTGCTGTGTTTTTGGTAAACAGTCGCAGCCACCGATTACCTGCGACCTCTCGTCAGCTTCGTGGAGCAAGTCCACTCACCGATCAGAAGGCATACCTTCTCCCGAAGTTACGGTATCAATTTGCAGAGTTCCTTAACCCGAGTTCTCTCAAGCGCCTTGGCAGATCATCTGCCTCACCCACCAGTGTCGGTTTACGGTACGGTCTAGTTACTGCCTGAAGCTTAGAGGCTTTTCCTGGGAGCGTGGCATCAATCACTTCGGTCCCGATGGGACCTCGTCATCACGTCTCAGGATTGAATGGACCTCCGGATTTGCCTGGAGACCCTCCCTACACGCTTGAACCGGGAACCAGCCCCGGCT
>ERZ1370068.8625-contig-7464_pt1:0-12500 | contig 46017 bp, 68 predicted proteins | sample MGYA00561227_ERZ1370068 | MGnify/ENA primary metagenome ERZ1370068 (study PRJEB38410, sample SAMEA6850437) | metagenome | study: Metagenomic assessment of the ecological functions of the soil: analysis of the soil microbiota associated with the... | reverse complement strand
ATCTGACCGATCCCGAGCAGCCCCGGTACAGACATACGCGAAGCAGACGAGGCAAAGCCAGGTCAACATGGTCTCGCAGAGCTGGGATGGGAAACGCGTCTACATCACGTCGAGCCTGCTCGCAAAATGGGACAAGAAGGGCGCCGATGACGAGCAGTTTCTGCGCGCGTTCAACTGGGATGGCAAAGAGCTCAAGCTGGCGTTCGAAACGGACTTCAAGGCGGAGAGCTCGGCCGACCCCATCACATGAAATTCACCGCAGGTCTGGCCGCCGCCGTGATCGACAGCCAGCGCGCGCTGATGCGCCTGCGCGACGACGATCGTCGCCGCGATGATTTGCGCGGCGCACGCTGAACGTCCATGCTGCGGCAGACGCCGACAAGCTGCAGGAACCGCGCATGGAGTTCACGCCTCCGCTCGCGGGTTCCTACGCATTGCAGCGCATCCAGCGCGCTCCCGGACGGGGCGCTGCTCAACCCGGATTCGCGCATTCAGTGCCTTGCCGACCTCACCAGCGGCAAGATCACCCGCTGCTTACGTTCTTCTACACCTACTGCGCCGACCCCTGGGGCTGCCCCTACGCCTACTGGACCTTGAGCGGGTTGCGCGACCGATTGATGGCGGATCCGGCAGCTTGCGCGCAGAGTGCGCTTCGTCAGCGTGAGCTTCGACCCGACGAACGATACTCCGGAAGCGCTCCGGCGCTACGGGGCGCGCTTCATGAACGATCCACGCCTCGAATGGCGGTTTCTCACCGCGTCATCCGTCGCCCGATCTGTTGCCGATGCTCGACGGATTCGGCCGGGACGTTCGCGTCGAGCGCAGATGCGAACGGCCAGCCGACGCGCACGATCAACCACATGCTCGAGATGTTCCTGATAGATCCGGAAGGCATGATCCGCGAGATCTACAGCCTCGCGTACCTGCAGCAGCCGGTGATGCTGAACGACATCCGGACGCTCCGCGCTCGAGGAGACAGCCGACCGCGGTCAGAAACCGGTAACACTCACGCTGCGATGCTGATCCGCGCAAAGCGGCGCTTGCCCACCTGGACAACGCGAGACGCGCCGACCGCGAGCTCATCGCGATGTCCTCGACGCGCTCTCCGTCCACTTTCACCGCCCCTGGCGGATCTGGCGAATTGCGTCGCTCGTGCTTGAAACGAGCCCGGCGCCTTTCAGCGCCTGGGCCAGTCCCAGGTGGCCTTCGGCGGCGTGCAGGGTGACTTCGGCCATTGAATCCGGCTGTGCGCCCTGCTGGAAAGCGCGCGATGAACTCGTCGCGCGCGCGAACGCCACGTCCGGAGCCGTGGAACCGGTCTCCGATCTCGATGCCCAGTTCGAACTTCACGTCGCGCGGGTTGCGCCCGTCGGCCACCGCGCGCTTCAGTTGAGCCACGTCGGCGACCGGCAGGAACGACAGCAGCTCATAGTAGCGCCACATCAGCTCATCGGAGATCGACATCAGCTTGCCGAACATCTCGTCCGGATGCTCGGCGATGCCGACGTAGTTGCCCAGCGACTTCGACATCTTGTTGACGCCGTCGAGCCCTTCGAGCAGCGGCATGGTCAAGCACGCACCTGCGGCTCCTGGCCGTAGCTGCTTCTGCAGCTGCGCGGCCGACCAGCAGGTTGAATTTCCTGGTCCGTGCCGCCGAGTTCCGACGTCGGCCTTGAGCGCGACGGAGTCGTAACCCTGCACCAGCGGATACAGGAACTCGTGGATCGCGATCGGCTGGCCGCCGCTGATAGCGCTTCGCGAAAGTCGTCGCGCTCCGAGCATGCGCGCGACCGTGTGCTGTCGCGCCGAGCTGGATCAGGCCCGGCGGCGCTCATCGGGCCCATCCAGCGCGAATTGAACGTCGACCTCGGTCTCGCTCGCGATCGAGGATCTTGAAGACCTGTCGCTCGTAGGTCACGCGCGTTCTGCGCTGATCTCCTCGGGCGTGCAGCCGGCGGGCGCGTTGCGTTGCGCCCGGTCGGATCACCGATCATGCCGGTGAAATCGCCGATCAGGAACACGACTGTCGTGGCCGAATCTGCTGGAACTGCCGCATCTTGTTGATGAGCACCGGTGTGCCCGAGATGCAGGTCCGGGGCCGTCGGATCGAAACCCGCCTTGACGACCAGCGGCCGGCCGCCGCTCGAGCTTCGCTCTTCAGATCGGCCTCGAGCAGCAGATCTACGGCGCCGCGGCGCAGCTCGACCAGTTGTTCCCCGGCGGAGGTCATTGGAAAGCCTTTTATGCGGTCAGACCGCGCGTGCGGCGAAAACGCGCGACTCTAGGCGCTCTCCCGCGGGCAGGCAAATACGCAAAGGGCCGGACATACGCGCCTTGCGGTACGGTTTTCAGGGGCGCGACAACGCCGCATCGGCGAGGTTTGTCGGGAAATTCGTGTGCGTCTCGTCACAAAGTCTAGATGGGCGGCGCAAGCGACTGTGCCAGTTAAGGAAATCGCCGATCTTTCCTGTTGACGCACCCAGCGGTCGCAACTAAGTTAGCCGCAGGATTTGCCGGGGGTCGAACTTGAGCTCAACCGATGTGCCAGCGCTGTCGCCATTTTCAGCCGCGTTCGAACGCTTTCGCGCCCCGCGGCTGGCTGCTCGCCGGTCTTACGTTCCCCTGGTCGCCGCGGCCGTCGCTTTTCAGACCGCGCGTCCCACCCCAGCATCCGCGCCGCTGCCGCTCGACCTCACCGCGCTCGCCGCGGTGGCGGAGTCCACCGCGACGCCTACGGCCGAGGACGGCCCGGCCAGCATCAGAAGTGACGGTGCAACGCAACGATACGCTCGACCGGATATTCCGCACCGCCGGCCTCGATCTTGGCACGTTGGCGGAGCTCCGCAGGCGTCCTGAGGTCCGCAAGGCGCTCGATATGCTCCGCCCCGGGGAGAACATTACGCTCACGCATCAGCACGGTGCGCTGCAGTCGCTCAACCGTCAGATCAGCGACACCCTGACCATGTCTGATCTCGCGCGAAGGCGACGCCTTTGCGGTGAACTACATCGAGAACCCGCTCGAGACCGAGACGATAGGCCATCGGGCGCGGATCGACGACCTCGCTCTTCGAGGCCGGCCAGCATGCGGGTATCTCGGCGCCGGTGATCATGACGCTTGCGAACGACATCTTCGGCTGGGACATCGACTTCGCGCTCGACATCCGCGGCGGGTGACGAGTTCGGCGTGCTCTACGAGCGGCGCTTCCAGGACGGCAGTTACATCGGCGACGGCAAGGTACTCGCCGCCGAATTCGTAAACTCCGGGCAAGAAGCACCGCGCGGTCTGGTCTGAATCCGCCGACGGCAAGGTCTTCGGCTACTTCACGCCCGACGGTAGCGGCAGTCGCGCAAGGCGTTCCTCCGCTCGCCGTCGTCGACTTCCACGCGCATCACCTCGAACTTCAACCCTCGGCGCAGGCACCCGATAAGCGTTGTCGCATCCGGGCGCACGCGGTGTCGACTACGGCGCGCCGACCGGCACGCCGATCAAAGCGCATCCGGGTGACGGGCGGATCGAGTTCGCCGGCCGCAAGGGCGGCTACGGCAACGCCGTGATAATCGATCACGGCAACGGCATCACCACCCTCTATGGCCACATGTCGCGCTTCAGCGCGCACCGCTCGCAGCGGTCACAAGGTGGCGCAAGGCGAAGTGATCGGGTACGTGGGCGCCACCGGCGCGGCGACCGGGCCGCACCTGCACTACGAATACCGCGTGCGCGGGGTGTACACGAATCCCGCCAAGGTCGTGTTGCCGCGGGCGAGCTGCCGCCGGCTTACCTGGCCGAGTTCCGCGCGGAGGCCGATACGCTGCTTGCGCAGATGAACCTGGTCGCCCGGCCCGCTTGACGTCCGGGCCTACGCCGCGAACACCCACTGAGCGCTCCCCGCGGGCGCCGTCTCGACTGAATCGGCTCGGCGAAATTCGGCTCGGGGCCGATTACATGGCTAATGATCGGCCATGAGCCGAACTCGCATGCCGGATTCATATTGACCCGCCGCAAGGTCACGGCGGCGTCACGCGGCGGTAGTATTGTTGACGTTTATGTCCGTCGCTACTGCCCTGCCCGAAGTCGACCTCAAGTCGCCGCAGCTCTTCATAAACCGCGAGCTGTCGCCTTCTCGAGTTCAACCGGCGCGTGCTGGCACAGGCGCAGGGACGACTCGCGTGCCGGTGCTCGAGCGGGTCAAGTTCCTCGCGATCTCGCGCAGCAACCTCGACGAGTTCTTCGAGATCCGCGTTGCGGGCCTCAAGCAGCGCCGGGAGCTGGGCTCGCGGCGCCCGGCCCCGACGGGATGGACGTCGACGATCAGCTGCAGGCGATCCACCGAGCGGTCCGCAGCGCTGGTCGACGACCAGTACGCGCCTGCTCAACGACGCGCTGCTGCCCGCGCTCGACGCCGCAGGAATCCGCGTGCTGCGTCCCGCCGACTGGACTGCCGAGCAGCAGCGAGTGGGTTGCGGCGTATTTCGCCAATGAGGTCGAGCCGGTGCTCACGCCGCTGGGCCTCGATCCGGCGCGGCCGTTCCCGCGGATCCAGAACAAGAGCCTGAACTTCATCGTCGAGCTGGACGGGACCGGACGCCTTTGGTCGCATGGCGACCCTCGCCATCGTGCAGGTGCCGCGCTCGCTGCCGCGCGATCATCCGCTGCCTGCCGCTCGGTGGGCGGTCGCGATCGACCTGATCTCACCTCGCAGGTGATCCAGAGCTACGTCGAGCAGCTCTTCACGGGCATGGAGGTCCGGGGCTGCTACCAGTTCCGCGTCACGCGCAACAGCCGACCTGTTCGTCGACGACGAGGAAATCGACGACCTGATGCGCGCGCGTGCGAGGGCGAGCTCGCTCCGCGTCGCTACGGCGACGCGGTGCGGCTCGAGACACGCGGACGACTGCGCGCCGACACGTGCTGCGATTACCTGCTCGAGCGCTTCGAGCTCGCGCGCGGAGGACCACTACCGCGGTCGACGGCCCGGTCAACCTGAACCGGCTGCTCGGCGATCTACGACCTCGTGGACCGCCGCCGACCTCAAGTACCTCCCGTTCGCGCCGGCGGTGCCGCGACGCGCCTCGATCGGCCGGCCCGACCTCTTCGAGGCGATCCGCGAGCAGGCGACGTCCTGCTGCACCACCCTTCCGAGTCTTCACGCCGGTGATCGACTTCCTGTGCCAGGCGCCGCCGACCGACCCGACGTGCTCGCGATCAAGCAGACGCTCTACCGCACCGAGCACGGACTCGCCGGTCGTCGACGCGCTGCTCGCGGCGGCGCGCGCCGGCAAGGAAGTCACGGTCGTCATCGAGCTGCGCGCGCGCTTCGACGAGGCGGCCAACATCGAGCTCGCGACGCGGCTGCAGGAAGCCGGCGCGCAGCGTCGATGTACGGCGTCGTCGGCTACAAGACGCACGCCAAGACTGATCCTGGTCGTGCGGCGCGAGCACGGCAGGCTGCGGCGCTACGTGCCACCTCGGCACCGGCAACTACCACCCGAGCACGGCCCGCGCCGTACACCGACTACGGCCTCTTCAGCCGCGACGAGCGCGATCGGCGAGGACGTCCACGAGCTGTTCCTGCAGCTCACCGAGCCTCGACGCGCGTCGCCCAGACGCGCAAGCGTCCTGCAGTCGCCGTTCACGCTGCACGAGCGGATGCTCGAGCGCACGCGGCGCGAGATCGACCATGCGCGCGCGCGGCGGCCGGCGCGGATCGTGGCGAAGATGAACGCGCTGATCGAGCCGCAGATCATCCAGGCGCTCTACGCGGCGTCGCATGGCGGGCGTGAAGGTCGATCTGATCGTGCGCGGCGATGTGCTGCGCTCACGCCCGGGCGTGCCGGGCGTGTCGCGACAACATCACGCGTGCGCTCGATCGTCGGCCGGTTTCTCGAGCACTCGCGCGTCTTCTACTTCGAGAACGGCGGCGACCCGAGGTGCTACTGCGCGAGCGCCGACTGGATGGAGCGCAACTTCTTCCCGCCGGATCGAGGTCGCCTTCCCGGTACAGCGACGCCATCACCGCCGGCAGCTGTTCGAGGACCTGGAGCTCTACCTGGCGGATAACTGCCAGGCCTGGGTCGCTGCAGCCGGACGGCAACTACCTGCGTGAGCAGCCGGGAAGCCGCGAGCCGATCGCCGCGCAGACCAGGCTCCTGCAGACCCTCGCCGGATGAGCGTTCGCGGCGCTCAGCGCCGTGTGCCCCGGACCACCGGTAGTAACCGTAGCTCGGCGTAGCGCCGATACCTCCTCGAAGCCGGCCTCGGTCGGGAAGCTTCGCCAGCTCCGCGTACGTAAACTGCCGGCCCTGGGTTCCCAGGAGCATGAGCAGGCTGAAGGTGCTGGTAGTCGGCGGACCTACGCCGGAGTCGTTGAGCAGCGCCTCGTGAATGAAGATGCGGCCTCCCCATCGGCAGCGCGGCGTGTGCCTTGGCGAGCAGGCGCGCGCAGTGGCGAAATCCCAGTCATGCAGGATGTTTGAAAAGAACGCCGCATCGTGATCCGCGCGGCCATTCCTGCCGGAACATGTCGACCGCGCGCGTGCCGATGCGTTCCCCGAGACCGGCTGCGGCGACGTAATCCTTCGCGACCCTCGCACATCGCCGGCAGTTCCATGATCGTGCAGCGCAGCTCCAGCGAGCGTTGCGCGAGCGCGATGCAGAAGCACCCCGAGCCGCCGCCGACGTCCAGCAAGCGGCGGCACCCGCGAAAAATCGACGTTGCGGGCCATCCCAAGCGCAGCCGCGATCGAGTGGCTGTGCATGCAATGCGGCGATCATGCGCGCCTGCTCGATCTCGACGTGCCTCCGCCGCCCACGCGTCGCTCGGCCGGTCTCCGGGGCCGCCGGTGGTTGAAGCTAAGCTGTCCCTTCAGCGCCTGCGTGATGGCGGCATGGTGCGGCGAAGGACGGACCCATGCGGTTCTGAGCAGGGCGCCCCAGTAGTAGGGGCTGTCGCGCGAGCAGGTAGAGGCGTGCGACGTCGGTCAGCCTGATACCTCCCGTCATGGCGTATCAGCAGTTCCAGAGATGCGGAAGAGCGGAAGGACGATCTCCGTGGCACGTTCGCTGAGCCCCAGCCGGCGGGCCAGTTCGTCAGGCGTAGCCGGGGAGGCCGCGAGCGACTCGAACACGTCGAGGCTCGATTGCGGCCGTCACGGCCGGAAGGTGGTAACATCGACAGCCAGATGTCCCGCCCGGGCCAGGTCGTCTGTGGTTGGTAACTCAGAGTGGCACGGGGTGGCTGGCTCCGGCGTGAAGAGGCGTGTTGGATCGCGGGTGAAGAATATCAGCGACCGGTCAACCGAGAGCGCAGCCGGAACCCCGCCGCCTCCAGATGGGGATCTCCTGCTCGAGATCCGCCTCGGTGAGCAAGCTGCTCGGTCGAGCCAACCCGTTCGGAAGCCGAGCTCGAGCGACCCACCCTTCGCCCGAAGCTGGATCTCGGGCACGAAGCGCGGGCCGCGCGCCGCGATGCAGCAGCACCGCGAGACGAAGCAGCATGATCGGGAACTCGGCCTTCAGGTGCCACGGCGGCACCAGTTCCTCCGGTGTCGCGACAGGTCGAGCTTGCGCCGGTGGCCTACCGACCAGCGCGGCGAGCAACTGCTGCTCTTCGCGCGGAGAAGCCCGGCATGCTCGGCGTGCTGCAGCAGGTGAGGCGCCGTGACGGTGGTAGTGCGAGTTGCGAGATGTCTGAGGCCGATCTCGTGCAGGCGAGCCGCCCGAGCGCAGGACCAGCTCCGACAGAGGTTCCTGCAGACCCCAGTCCTCGCGCACCTGGTGCAGGAAGGCGACCGCCGTCGCCTCGACGCGGTCCGCCTGCGCCGGTATCGACGTGATACCGCGCTTCCATCGCGCGCACGCTGCGGGCGCGCGCATCCTCGTCGGTGAGACGGCCGAGCAGGTCGTAGACAAGCCCTCGCGCAGCGCGCCGTCCGCGACCCGCATCGACTCGATCCCGAGCATGTCGAATGCCTCGACGCATGATCGCGAGCCCGCCGGGCAGAATCTCCGCACGGTCCGGCGGCAAGACCCGGCAGCCTGAGCCGCGAGGTGTCGCCGGCGCGCAGGCACTTTCGTCGATGATCCACTTGATGCCGGGCCGGTCGCGATCCGCCTGTTCTGACGCTCCGCGCGCGACGATGATCCGGAGACTGCGCGAGGAGTGCCCGACGCGCCGAACGCCGCGTCCCAGCCGTACTTGCAGGAAGCGCGCCGCGATCGGCTCGAGCCTCGAGCTGGGCGGCGGTGCGTCGCGCGCTTCATGCGCTTCTCGCTGATGGTGCCGTCGGAAAGTGCTCGACCGTCAGGCTGATGCAGCCCATGTAGAGGCTTTCGAGCCGCTTGCGCCGCAAGACCCTCGCCGATGATGAGCTCGGTGCTGCCGCCGCCGATATCCACGACGAGCCGGCGGCCTGCGCTCGCTCGGGGTCGTGTGCGCGACGCCCAGGTAAATGAGCCGCGCCTCCTCGACGCCGGAAATGATCTCTATCGGGTTGCCGAGCGCCTCTCGGCGCACGGTCGAGAACGCGCCCTTGCGCCGCGCCTTGCGCAGCGTGTTCGTGCCGACCACGCCGCACGGCTCGCGCGCGCATGTCGCGCAGTCGCTGGCCGAAGCGTTCAAGGCATGCCGAGCGCGCGCGCGACGACGTCGCGGTTCAGACGCCCGTGATCGTCGAGACCGGCGGCCAGGCGAACCATCTCGCGCAGGCGATCGAGGATGATCGAGCTGCCCGTGGCGAGTAACGGGCCACCACCATGTGAAAGCTGTTGGAGCCGAGGTCGACCAGCCGCGAGGACGTCGGGGAGCTTTTTCCGCGGGCTCGGGTCACGCCCGCCGGTCAGGCGGAGAAGGACGAGCCGCAGCCGCAGGTCGTGCGTGGCGTTCGGATTGCGGATCACGAACTGCGCACCCTCGAGATCTTCCTTGTAGATCGATCTCCGCGTCCGCGCAGGTACTGGATGCTCGTCGGATCGACCAGCAGCTTGACACCCCTGGTTCTCGATGCAGGTGTCGCGCTTCTTCCTCGTTCTCGTCGAACGTGAAGCCCGTACTGGAACCCTGAGCAGCCGCCGCCGGACACGAACACCCGCAGCTTGAGAAGGTCGTTGCCCTCCTCGCGGATAAGCTCGCCTACCTTGCGCGGCCGCACGCATCGAGAAGACGCAGCAGCGGCGGCAGCTTGCGCTGCACCGATGCCGTGTCCTGTGTGCCTGTATCCATGTGTTCTCCGCCGGTGAAGTCTATCACCAGTCAAAGTGGGGGCGGAGGACGGCGGTTTCAGGGAAACGTCTGCCCGCACTGGGGACTTGAGCTTGCTGGAGCGGATTTCGACCTCGATTTCGAGTGGTTCGGAAATCCCGCGGGCAGGGTCACATTCTGCTCGATCGTCTGGAAATAGCGAAACGAGAACGGCAGCTGCGCGCTGGGGACGAGCCGAGCAGCTCACCCACCGTACAAGCGGGTCGGCCGGTTGGCGGTGAGCCCGGCAAGCGCGATCTGTACCAGGCCGGAAGCCACGCTTTCGTGTCGCATCGACTGGATCAGTGGTGAGCGCCAGCTCGAGACTCCACGCGGACCGCGTGGCGGGTGGGACCTCGAAACGATGGATACGCAGGCCCTGAATGCCGTCAGCCGGCCGAGACGATGCTGCGGTAGAACGCCAGGTCGCCCGCCCTGAGAACGACAAGCTGCGCCTGCAGGTCCCCGAGCGTTCGCTCGATCTGGCCGTAGGCCTCGCGATCGAGCTGCCGCGCCATCTCGAGTTCCGCCACCTGCATTGAGCCGCGCGTTCCATCGCGTTGCAGCACGTCGATCTGCGCCCGCGCTTCCGCTTCATGCTCGCGAGTCGACGACCGGTGCTGTCGAAGCCGCCGCTCAGCTTGTCCCTGCTGCCAGGCGAACCACGCGCGACCAGCGCGAGGCACGATCGCCGCCGCCGCGATCGCCGCCCACTGCCCGACGGACGGCCTGCCATTCCCAGAACCGCGGCGCGCGCTGGCTCAGGCATCAGATCGTCCGCATCCACCAGGTGGGCCGCGCGGGACGGCCCGCCGGGGAAGAAGCATGGGCCGAGTTCCTCGAGCGCACGCGCGTACCCCGCCGCGCTTGAAATGAATGACTTCCGCACGGGCGACCAGTAATCGACCCGCTCCACGCGATCGAACTCGGGCGCGTCGGTGACGATCGAAACGCAGCCGGTCCTCCTCGCGCAGGAAACGCAGCAGGAACCAGGCTGCTTCTGCCCGACACACAATGGTGCCGCGAGCGCCGCCGCACGTACTTGCTGCGGGCAGGCGGTATCTCAGCCAGTCGCGCGATGCGCCCGAGCACCGTGACGTCGATCCGATTGCAGACCGAACCTCCTCGCGAAGCTCGCGGTAGAGCGCCTCTTCCGGCGTTTCGATCGCGACGCGATTCCACCCTGCGGGAACTGCCAGCCACGGCCGTCGCTGCGGCCGCCGAGAAAGACCTCACCCTCGCCACGCATCAGTATGATGCCCACATTCGCGCGTGGAACCCCTGCTCGATCGATGAAGTCGCTCATTGGTGCTCCGTGCCGGCGGTCTCGCATTTTTCCACAGCCCTCGACACTTCCAGCGACTGGCCGGGCGCGCAGTGCCCTGCTGGCGCATGAGCGAACGCGACCACCGGGCGCGGCCCGCAACTGGCTAACCGCCGCCACGTCCGGACTGGCTGGCATCGCTTCCTCGCCGACACGCGCTCGTGGGATGCGCGGGCTGTCGCTCCGCTCGAAGCCGGGAGCTCATCGCCACTGCGATCCGCAATACCGGGCTCGAGGACTTCTTGGCGCCGACGACTGGCGCGAACCCTTCAACGTGCTGCTCGAAGCCATCGATGGAGAGGCGGATCTGAACCCTGTTCGGCCGGATCTGGACAGCTGACAGGACCTGTTGCTCTTTCTCGAGACCCGCCTGCGGATGGAGGCCGCATATCGCGCGAACCCTGAGGATCGACGACGAGGTGATCGACCAGCCGGTGTTCGTGACCGGCCTGCCGCGCTCCGGGCACCTGCCGATCCTGTTTCGAGCTGCTGGCGCAGGATCCGCAGTTCATGGCACCGGCGAACTGGGAGTTCGTGCTGCCCTCGCCCGCCACCGCAAGCCTCGACCTACCGCGGGGATCCGCGCGTTCCGCGCGCGCACGACCTTGATCCACCTCAGCCGGGGCGCGTGGCGCCGACCTTCCGGGCCATGCACGGAGCTGGGCGCGTGGATACCTAACGAATGCGGCGTCGCGTTCCGCACGAGCTTCCGTCGCAGCATCTCGCCGCCACGTTCCAGGTGCCGAGCTACTCGGCGTGGCTCTACTCCGCCGACCAGCGACCCGCATACGCTGACTACCGCCGGCTGCTCGAAGCTGCTGCAATGGCGGAACCCGCGCGCTCACTGGCTGCTCAAGTCACCCGAGCATCAGTCCCATCTGCCGACGCTGTTCGAAGTCTTCCCGGATGCACGCGTGATCGTCACGCATCGCGATCCGCTCCGTGCCCAGGGGCTCGGTCACCAACGTGCTGGGCACCTTCTACTGGATGCGGAGCGACCAGCAGTCTGACGCTGCACGCCTTCGAGGAACTCCTGACGCCCGAGGGCACCACGCCGCACGCCTGGACTCGATGATCGACTGGATCGAGTCGGGCCGCATTCCGTCGGCGCAACTCACTCATTCACGCTACGCGATCTGATGGAGGCGCCGCTCGCGACGCTCGAACGGCTGTACGCCGCCATGGGCTCGGCTCTTTCAGCCGCGAGGCTCGCGCCGCCGTCGAGAACGCCACCTCTTCGCGCAGGAAGCCGCAGCACAAGTTCGGCGCCGCATCGCTACGAGGTCGACCAGGACGACCGGGCGCGTCGCCTCTTCGCTCGATACCAGTCGTATTTCGCGGTCCCGAGCGAGGAGTAGCGCGTGAACCTCGAACTCGGCGGACGGACGGTGGCGGTCATCACGGGCGGAAGCGGCGGGATTGGTCATCGGTCTGGTGATCGGTTTCGCGCGCTGAGGGTGCCAACGTCGTCTCCGCGTCGCGCGACGTCGCGACCGGCGAGAAGCTGGCCGCACGCGCCTGTGAGCAGGTTGCGCGGGCGCTGTTCCTGCCCATCGCGACCGACGTCACGGACCCCGCCAGCGTCGCCGCGATGCCTCACTGGCGCGCGAGCGCTTCGGCCCCGTCGACGTGCTGGTCAACAACGCGCGGGCGGAGCGGCACGTCACTGCGCATTCGAGGATCTCGACGAGGCGACGCGCTCGCTGGGAGCTCGCCGCTCAACGTCGACGGCGTCGTGAACTGTACCGCTCGCCAGTGGCGCCCGACATGCTGTCGCGGGGCTCGGGCAGCGTGGTCAACACTTTCGTCGAACTCCTCGGTTGCTCGGCGAGGCCGCGCACAACATCGTGCACTACGGCGCGGCCAGGCGGTTTCGTAAACAGCTTTACGAAGTCCTCGCGTGGGAATGGGGTCCAAAGGGCGTATTGATACGATATTTT
>ERZ1370068.7852-contig-6746_pt1 | contig 46023 bp, 71 predicted proteins | sample MGYA00561227_ERZ1370068 | MGnify/ENA primary metagenome ERZ1370068 (study PRJEB38410, sample SAMEA6850437) | metagenome | study: Metagenomic assessment of the ecological functions of the soil: analysis of the soil microbiota associated with the... | reverse complement strand
ATGTACTTCGTTCGGTTGTGCTCAGGCGCGATCTGCGGGCCGCTGGTTGACTGACAGGTGTCGAAGGTTGGAATTTTGTTTTGCCGAGAGACGAAGAGTTGCTCCGGCCGATAGTGGCCGGTCAAGGCTTCCTTGATCTCCGTGTGCGACGCGCGACACCGATAGTCCCGATGGCGGGCCAGATGCTCCGGGTCGTGGCGGCCGGCGAGAATGTCGCGGAGGATCTGAGTCCGGTGACGCCAGTGATATCGCTCACGACCAGCGGAAGTTGGACGTTCATTTGCACGAGCGCCTTCTGCATCCGCTGGACGTAGGTGCCGGCGCTTCCACCAGGCTCTGCCGATGCCGAACGTAGGCCCGCAACGCGACAATGGCCTCGGTGGGACGAAAACTCCCACGCAGCAACCCGACGCTGTGGAGCTTCGCGTAACCATTCGCAGTCGGATACATCGCTCTTTCGTCCCGGGACGTTCTTGATATGCCGCGCGTTCACGAGCAGGACGTCGATGCCGCGGGCTTCCAGAATTTCATCGATCGGGATCCAGCACACGCCGGTGGCTTCCATCGCCACGCTCGTCACACCACAGGCGACAAGCCAGTCCGCCAGGCGCAAGAGATCGCTCGTGAATGTCTTGAAGGACTGGACGGGGATGCGCTTCGATCAGGCGGCACCGCGACGTAGTGCTCTGCGGATCCGCAATCAATCCCCGCGGCCTGCGGGTTGATGCGGTCCAGCACCGACGGGGACACGCGCGCTTTCCACGGCGACGGCGGCGATTGTCTTTCATCGGAGGCTCCTCCATACTGCAGGTGGAGCATCCGGGAACAGGGAGACGGCATCAGAACATTCTCCCAAACGGGATCACGCGCGTGTCACCGCGCGTGTCACCAGTGATGTTGCCGCAAGACTCCCCAGGCCACGCCTCTAAACGGGCAGATCCGCACCAATTACGGTTCGGCCTTCGTGCCCGGATGCTCGCGTGGATTCTAGGCGACACTCGCTCGGCCGCCCCTGGCCTACCGTTTCTGATGTGATGCGTCGCGATCGCGTCGCGTGGTCGCTACTGATCTTCTGTTCGAATCCCTTCTGATGTCGACCCTTCTGATCTCGTCCGGAGAAGCCGATCAGCCGCTTCAGCCGACCCCGAACCACAGCAGCAGCGGCACGACGCCGACCAGTTTCAGCACCACGCGAGGCGTGCGTCGCTTCAAATCTTCGCCTCAGCGTCACCTTCCGACGCACGCTGACGCGCGAACAGCGTCCCCAACAGCAGAGCGCGTCATCTTCCAGAAGAACGGGGTGCTGTAGTCACAGCTTCAGCGGCTCAGAGCGAAGCAGCAGTCCGGTCACGATCATCACGACTCCAGCTGCCGACGAACCACGGCCACGCGTCGCGCGCGACTGCTATCGAGCGGCTGCGTCCGGCAGCCGAAGCCGAGCAGCGTGGCGCAGATCGACCATCAGCACAGCGCCGCCGATCACGGCGAGCGCCAGCAGGTGGGATCGACTCGATGACGGCGAACGCCCACGTCGACGTGCTGATGGCCTGACCTTAGCGGCTCGCGGCGATCCACTCGATGCCAACGGCAGCAGCGTTGAGCATCGAGAGATTCATCGGCGCCTCCAGGGGCGGGCACGACGCATCCGGCGAGCACGTTCACGATCCGCGGCTGCGGCTGTCTGTCGCAGTCGGACGAGTTGTAGGCGATCATCCGGCCGGTGACGACGATGACGGCCCAGAGCATCGCGGCTGCATACGGCGCGCCACCGCAACCACGGCAGCGGCAGCTTCTCGCCCTGGCGGTCCCACTCGGCAAAGGCTGATCGATCATTCAGATGAAACACAAAAGGCGTTCAGGCCCGCAGATCAGCGCGACGACTTTGATGCGGAACCGGGAAAGCTGTTACGGCACCACCGGAGTGCGCCGCAGCAGCGCCCGTTGTCACCATGAGGACGAAGCCGGCACTATCCGGCCAAGTACTGCCTGGCCTCCGCCATCAGCGCCGGTCAGTGTCCGCCAAACGCAGGCGCAGATCGGGCGCATGATCGTCGCTGCCCGCAAACTCGACGCCAGCGCGTCGCCACATGGAAGCCGACTCGACGAGCGGATACGCCACCACGCTGTTCGCGCAGCGCGTGCTGCACCGCTGGCGTCTCGGCAGCACCACTGACAGGTGCCAGCAGTGACATGGGGCCCTTATATTGCCGGGTGCCACCTGACCACATCAGCAGCGCCACACGCGGGCCGCGGAAAAACGTCTCAGTAAGCTCGAGCCGGCTGCGATCGCGATGCGGCGTTTGGTCGAGCATCCCGCTGACCAGAACCTGCGGGCGCAACGCAAGCAGGCGAACCAGCGAGCAGAGCTGCCCCGTTGGTCTTCATCCTCGACACCGATCAGTGGCGCAACGGCCACTGAGCGGGGCGCTGGGCGGCACGATCAGCACGTGTGGCGGACGCCGGCTTCGTCTCTCGACGGGCGCAGCGATCTCGACGGCATCGACGAGGATGCCACGCATCGACCACCGCTCGTCCACGCAGTGCGGAGAGCTCGCCGAGGTGGCCGGCGGCGTTGCAGTCTGATTGAGGATACTTGGAAGTCGCTCGCCGTTGAACCCAGCGAGGGGACGGCCCACGGCCTGCGCCTCCGGTTTTCGAAGCGAAACTTCACGAAGCTGGACTCATTGGGGCATGTCAGCATCCGCTCAGTGGCGATCCAACTTAGAACCGGAGAGTGGCATCTGCGCCGGTTCGGTTTTACTGCCGTCAAACTCCTGATACCGTTCACGCTCAACCCAGGTTTTTCGGGCCGGTTTCGAGGGCGATCTTTCTTCCGATATCAGCGGGGATCTGCTCGAAGTGTCACCCCACCGCGACTGACTTCCTTTTTCATTGCCTAGTAACACTAACGGTGCAGCTCGATACCAGGGGGACCTCGTTAGGTGCGACCGGCAACCAGTTTACCCCCGAACTGGCCCAATTTAGCGCGATTTTGCCGGGCAGCCCGCCCACATGCGACATTAGCCGGCCGTGATGATGCTTGCAGTTCTCGTCACGTTTCGATACAGACCCGCGTCCGCGTTGTTCAACGTATCAAGGGCCAGGAGGATGCGGTGGCGCCGCCAGACAGAAAGTACGATGAATTTCAGTCCATACTATGAATAAGTCAAACTACCCCAGGGACGGAACGGCAACCAGCACAAGCGAATCGTGACGGATCTCTCGGATCTCGATCAGGTGGAGAAGGGGCATCGCCTCAAGGTGCCGCTGGCGCATCTGCGGCAGAGAGCAAAGGTCGGTCCGCGTTGAATCGCGCGACCCGGCAACGGGAGCCGCCTGGTGGCGCGGCCGCGACGACGCGTCTGCGGATGGAAACCTCTGCGCTCGACTACGCCGGTGCTGTGTTCATGCAGCTCCGCCAGCGCGTATCATACGGGCATGCACATGCCCTACCAGGGCTCGCCACTCGCAGCATGTTCGCCAGAAGCTCCGACATGGCGGCCCGGCGCTGATCCCAGTCTTCTGCGATCGTTACGATCTTGGCGTTCGACGTGAGCGCCGACCGACCCAGGAGGCTGGTGCACCTTGCGGCCGGTCGGCTTTGCGATGACGATCTGATGGTGAAGATGATCTCCATCGGATTGCATCGCTGCCACCGTCAGACCGTCACCGAACCGAGCGCCGAGGTGGGGCGGCTGGAGCCAGGGTACTCGCTCGCCAGAATCAGCGAACCTCTGATGATGCCGGGGCGCGCAGATCAGGGCGATGGATGTGGCCGACGCCAGGCTGGTCACTTTCGACGCCGGCACTGCGAAGTATGCGGCCGCGAAAGAAGGACGTCGCCGCACTCGTCGAGCTATCGTTTAACCGCGCGGTCTATCGGTCGTGCGTCGTCTGCCACCAGCACTATCGTCACAGCACGGCCGGCGGCCCTGACGCGGTCCCTCAGGCCGCCGGCTGGGGCCGGTTTGGAGAACTTCGACGCGTCAATCAGGACATTCGCCACACGTCGCTCCAGCTCAGCGGCATCCAGCCCGACAGCCAGTGCGCGCTGACCACTTGAACTGGATCTGGCCCAGCAGCGATCGCGATAGTCTTCGAAATCGATCTGCGTCCACCGGCACGCGGCCCATCGCCGAGTTGGCCTGCGCACGACGCGCGTCAACAGGCCAAACTCACGTCAGCGTACAGCGTGGCGCGCTGCTCCGCCAGTGCTGGTTCCCCTGAAGAACGTTGACCGAGCGGTCGGCGATCGTCGTGGACAGGTTGGCGCGCCGATGACCAGGACCTGCGCCATTGCGTCCGGGAGGCCAATTCCGCGTCAGCCTGGCTCAGCTGGTTCTCCGTGAGCGTCATCACCGGCACCGGCGTGACCGGCGACGCAAGCCATCCGGAGCGACCGTCGTAAGTCGTGGTCTTGTTTCAGCCTCAAGGTGCTGATCACGGTGCGCTGATTGGGAGGCCTTCGCACTGAAGGAAGGCTCGACCGGTGCCCGGAAAAAGCGCCGACCAGCCCGCCGCTTCCCCTTTACCGAAACCAGCTCGTGAGCCTGGTGGACACGCGTTCTGGCTCGCCACGGCCTGAATGTAAGCTGTCGAGAACCTCGTCGGGTTTGTGCACCAGCGTCTGCTGGAAAAAATCGACCGGCGCTGGTAGATCGGTTCGCCGTACGACATCGAGGGCAGCGTGACCCAGCTGGAAAGTCGATCGCTCTGCTGATAACAGCGTCAGCAGTAACAAACCAGCACAAATCAAAGAAGTTCAGCGGTCGATGGTCATAATCTGGATCATCTTGCGCGCCGATAAACTTCCTCAGCGGTCGCGGCAGCCAGTCCGGCACATGACACTCCAGGCCTTTATACCGGTCTGGCGGAGAAAGATGCCATCGTCCCATGAACTCGTCCGCAGGAATGCTGCCGAGCACTGCACGTTCTTGAACCTCTTCGACGTCTGCGACGCGCTGGCGGCGGCTGCGCACCGACCTGCTGGCCTGCGCATATGCGTTAAGTCTGGCAGGACGGCTGGGTTACACCACGCTCTACCATTCGTTCTATGACCGGCGGCGGCCATCGCCACAGCGCGCGTGGGCATTCCGTTGCCGACCGTCTCGCGCCCACGCGACGCCAATCAGCCACGCAATCGCGTCGCTCCAGCAACCAGCCTCGTTCGCCTCGATCGATCGGCATCGTATTCCGCTTTCGCGGCGTCATCATCCCGGTATCGTCACTTGTTCGCGATGACTATGGCGTCCATATGCCTGCGATGATATTTGGAGCACGACTCGCAGATATCGCCGCCGACGCTGAACAGCCGATCGGCGTTTTCGCCTTCGGCGCGAATTCTACGATGACGTGAACCGTCGCTACCCGCCCGATCCCGCCACGCGCTCACGGCAGCTCGGCAACTCGGCCGCACCGCGGCACCGGCACTCACCGCGCGCCTGCACTACGAGCTGCGCCGACAATTCGGACCGCACCATTCGCCGCCGCTTAAATTCTTTCCGCACCACAAGTCGCATGCAGGTTGCGACGTTTCACCTCTCGCCGTTCCAGGAGGCGCTGCGGGTGCTCCACCCTCGACAGGGTCGGGCGATCACCAGTGCACGACGATCCCTGGCGCGGTTCGGGCGACGATCTCACGCTGCTGTGGGAGGCGGAAGTCCCGCAGTCGCTCGGGTGGTTCTATTCCGCGATGACGGAATATCTCGGCTTCGAGAGTCCTACGACGGCGAATACAAGGTCATGGGGCTTGCGGCTACGGCCGTCCACATGCCGGATTTCGCGCGGCCATGGACAAGGTCTTGAAGCCGGGGCCGGCTGGATCGACTACGAACTCGACCGCGACTTGATCCACAACGGGCCACACAGCTATTCGTCGCGCTTCACCGACAAACTGGTCGACGTCGTCCGGCATGCCCGTGCGCGCGTACCGCGAGGAGCTCACGCCGCTGCACGAGGACTTCGCATTCGAGGCGCAAGACGCCTTGGAACGGACAGTGTTCCGGCTGCTCGATCACTTCCGCAACGAGACCGGACTGCGCAATCTCGTGATCGGCGGGGCGTGGCGCAGAACGTGAAGATGAATGGCCGGATTTATCAATCCGGCATGTTCGACGACATGTTTCTGTTTCTGATCCCTCGGACTCCGGCACCTGCCGTCGGCGCCGCGCTCGGCATCTACTACCAGGGGCCGGCGCGGCCGCTCGAAGGTTCTCGACAACGTCTATTGGGGACCGTCCTACAGCGACGAGGTGATCGAGGCCGAGCTGCGCTCCTGCGGTCTGGTCTATCGCGGCCGAACGATCTCGCGGGCGAAGTCGCCGAGTTGCTCGCGACCGGCCACATCGTCGGCTGGGTGCGGGGCGGTATGGAAGGCGGAGCGCGTGCGCTCGGCGCGCGCTCGATCCTGGCCGCGCGCACGGTCGAGCCCGCGACCGGGTCAATCACGCGATCAGTTCCGCGAATATTGGCGGCCATTCTGCCCGAGCATGACGGCGGAGCGCGGCGCGGCGGCTTATGGTCAATCGACCAACGCGCCGTTCCATGATCCTCACCTTCAAGGCGACCGAGGAAGCCGCCACGATGATTCCCGCGAGTGGTCCACATCGACGGAACCTCTGCGCATCCAGACCGTCGATCCCGACACCAATCCGCGCTTCTATCTGCTCTGCTCAAGGCGTTCGAGGCGCGCACCGGCGTCGCGGTCGTGCTCAACACCCTCGTTCCAACATCAAGGGCGAGCCGATCGTGTGCACCGCCCAAGGACGCGCTTCCGAACGTTCTGGTCCACCGGCTCTGATGCGCTGGCGATCGGCTCGTTCCTCCTCGTCAAGCCAAGCAAGACCACGCCAGGAGGGCCGGCTGATACCGCCGGGGGTATCATGGAGCAGCAGAAATCAGTCGAGCTGCCGAAATCTCTCCGTGTGGCAGCGCACGCTGGGTCAGCCGATCCCGTTGTCCAGCGTCGAGTTGCACGATGGCGGGGTCGCCGAGGTGCGGGTCGAGCCCGCGCCGATCGACCACGGCATCCAGTTCAGCTCCGGAGGAACCGGCAAGGCGTCGCCCGGCGGTACACTACGGCTCGAACTTCACGACCTCGGTCCGCCCTGGGCGACAGGCTTGCACATGTGCATCGAGCACCTGATGTCTGCCGTTGCCTCAACGGCGTCGGGATCACCAACGCCCATATTCGCTTCCTCCGGCCGCGGGGGTTCCGATCCTGGACGGATCGGCCACGAGATTGCGGCACCACTGCTCGAGGCCGGCGTTGTCGATCAGTCGAAACGGGCGATCGGGCTGCACATCCGCAAGCCGATCGAGTTGCGCGACGAGCGCGACGGCCGCGTGATCACCGCGCAGCCGTGGCCGGGTTTCCGCCGTCATCGGCAAGATCGATTTCCCGCCCCCGATCGGCGACCGAGGCCTTGACCGTCGAGCTTGACGACAAGACCTTACCTGAGCGAAATCGCGAACCGCGCACCTTCCCCTGCGCGGATTCGGTCGACAGCGGTGCCGCTCGACGACGTTCGCGCCAACCGCCGCCACAGGCGTCGGCGGGCCCGCGATCGAGGACTGCCACGCGTGCATCTACAACAACACGCAGTTCCTCACCCGGCTGCGGTTCAGAGGACGAGCCGGTCCGCCACAAGATGCTGGACTTCATCGGCGATATCTACACCTGCGGCTATCCGGTCCGCGGCCAGTTCACGATCGTGCGGCCCCGGCCACCTGTTCTCTCTCAAATTTGCGCAGCTGCTGCGGCGCGAGCTGGGTGCCCCCTCATCGCATGCGTTGTCGCCTGGCGGCCTAGCTCCGCTCGGTGATCGGTGGAGATCGCAATCCCACAGTTGCGCGCGGCCTTCGGATCGCTAAATCGTCGCAGCTCATCCCATCTGGACCCACATCATGCGCGCCGGAAACCCAGGCTATCGTCAGCGACATCAAGCGAGTCAGTCGGGCTGCTGAGGAGGCATCTTTGACTTCGACAAGGCGCGCAAGCGCCTCGACGGAGCTCAACGCGCAGGCCGAGGACCCCAACCTCTGGAACGACCAGCAGCGCGCGCAGCGCGTGATGCAGGAGCGCACCGCGCTCGAGGACCAGCTCACCTCGATCGGCCGCATCGAGCAGGAGCTCGACGACCAGCTCACCATGATCGAGCTCGGCGAGGCCGAGAAGCGATCAGAAGGCCGTCGCGCGAGGCCGAGGCGGCGCTGCGCAAGCTCAGGGCCGAGGTCGCGCGGCCGCGAGCTCGAGGCGCTGCTGTCGGGCGAGGCCGACGCCAACGACAGCTATCTCGAGGTCCATGCCGGCGCCGGCGGCACCGAGAGCCAGGACTGGGCCAGCATGCTGCTGCGCATGTACACGCGCTGGGCCGAGCAGCACGGCTTCAAGGTCGAGTATCATGGAGGAGACCGCAAGGCGAGGAAGCCGGCATCAAGTCGGCGACCATCCAGGTCAAGGGCCGCAACGCCTATGGCTGGCTCAAGACCGAGGGCGGCGTGCATCGGCTGGTGCGCATCTCGCCGTTCGATTCCAACGCGCGCCGCCACACCTCGTTTGCCAGCGTCAACGTCTATCCGGTGATCGACGACCGCATCAAGGTCGACATCAAGGAGTCGGACGTGCGCGTCGATACGTTGCGCGCGAGCGGGGCGGGCGGCCAGCACGTCAACAAGACCGAGATCGGCGATCCGCCTGACCCACATCCCGACCAACATCGTGGTGTATTGCCAGAACGACCGCTCGCAGCATCGCAACCGCGCGCAGGCCTGGGACATGCTGCGCGCGCGCTCTACGAGATGGAGCTGAAGAAGCGCGAGGCGAAGGCCGCCGCCGAGCAGGCCGCCAAGACCGACATCGGCTGGGGCCATCAGATCCGCTCCTACGTGCTGCAGCCCTATCAGATGGTGAAGGACCTGCGCACCGGCGTGCAGACCTCCAACACCGGCGGCCGTGCTCGACGGCGACCTCGACCAGTTCATGGAGGCCGCGCTGGCGCAGAGGCGTTCGGCACCGGCGCCGGGCGAGGTCGAGGACGTCGGGTGACGCGCCGCTACGCCAGCCGCGATCCGCCGGGCGCATGATCGGCGGCAGCCAATGGAGACCGCCATGATCGGGCCACGCCGGGTCGGACATGATGACGTTTCGGAAACCGAACCCTCGAACGCCAGATCACCTCCTGATTCTCCGAGGTCGCCGGCCTGCGCTTGCCGAGCGCGAGTAGGGCTGCGCGTTCCTGGCGAGCAAGACCGGGCCGCTGACGGTCGCGCTCGAACAGAGAATTGAACCTTCAGGTCCGCCGCCTGGACAGGCACCTTTGCGCACCTGCGGCAGCCCGCATGCGAAACTGCCCATCGGAGCTCGTGGCATACGACCGTGTGGCCGCTTCTGAGTCCCGCATCCTTCGCCCTGGCTTTCGGTGTGGTGGAAGCTGGCGTGCCACGATCAGCGGATCGTGGCGACGAATCCGGCAACACCGCGCGTTCTGCCAGCGGCGGCCAATGGTGGCGGTCGTACCTGCTGTCGCATTTGATCTATCGCCCGATCTCGCAATCGAGGTTACTCTGATTGGCGCCCGATCCACGCATCGGTTGCAGTCGTGGCTTGCAATATTCGGCGTGGTCTCGCTCTATATTTCGGCTGTCATCTGGGCCTGGAGCGGCAGATTGCCTGGGCGGGCCGCGCGTCGCCGATAACCATGACGTGCGGTCTCTCAGCCACCGGGGCCTGCGCGCCATCGATCGATCGGCTTCGCGCGATCTGTCTCGTCGTGATCGGCGGCCTGCCAAACTCTCCGGGAGCGTCGAAACGCCGGCTCCTGCTTTCCAGAAGGTGTTCACTGCGCTGCCAGCTCATTGCGTTGTAAACTTCGCGCCCTTTGGTCCGTCGATCGTGCGACCATGCTCGTGTTCGCGCGCATCCAGCGGTTTGGGTTTTGGCGCACGGTCGCCGGATTTGCGCTGGCCCATCCTTGAGTATTGCGCCGGTGCCTCGCGCCCGCAATGGTTGATCAGAACCTTCCTGTTCCAGCCCTTCAACCACGCCGTCCAGGCACTCGGTGAACTCGAGCCTTGCTGGTGGGCGACTATTTCTTCGAATCTCCAAACTCAGCTCTGGCTCTACCCGTTACTCGCTGCCGTTCTCGCCCAGCTTGCTCTTTCGGACGCATCTTCTGCGCACCGAGGCTGAAGCGCGCGATGTCGTGGCGTTCCGGTTACCGAAAGAACGATTCATTGCGACCGACTACATCAAACGCATCGTCGGACTGCCCGGCGATCGCATCCAGATGACCACTGGACACCTGCACATCAACAACGAGCCGGCCAAGCGCGAGCGCATCGACGACTTCGTCGACACCGGCTTGACGGCGGGCGCGGCGGCGCGAGTCAAACGCTGGCGCCTGACCTTGCCGCCGCTGAATGGCGTGAGCTGCGAGGTCCTCGATCTGGTGGATAACGGCTTCTACCGACCACACGCCGCCGTCTGAAGCAACGTTCCGCCGGGCCATTATTTTCGCGACGGGCGACAACCTCGACAATTCGACCGACGGCCGGGTTGTTGTCGCAGGAATACGGCTCGCGATGCCGTTCGAGAATCCGATCGGCCGGGCTGCGATCATCTTATCTGCGGTCGATCGGGACGCCCGGCCGGTCAGCCGGTCTTCCGTCCGGAGCGCTTATTGGCACTTTGTGTCGATAGACGGCTTTTGCCCGCTACGGCCGCACCGCCGGCGTCTCGACCGGCAGCCCGCGCGCGCCGCATCAGGTAGAGCTTCAAGCTCGACCAACTCGGGCGCGCCGTAGGCGTAGGGCTCGGCGCGCATGCCGCTGAGGCAGATTGCGCGGGCGCCGCTGCAGCGAGCCGAGGCTCTGCCATTCCAGCCGATAGAGCGGATAGCCCGTTGCGGGTGCGCCTGCGGGATCGGCGCGGCGCCAGGTTTCTGGCCCCAGTGTCGTCGTGGCATTGCGCGCAGGAGAGGTTGAGCTGGCCCTGGCGCTGCTCGAAGAGTTTCGGCCCGCTTCGATCGCGGGCCGGCGTCGGCGCGTCGTCCGTGATCGCGATCGGCATGCCCCTGGATTGCCGGCCCACATAGGCAGTGAGCGCGAGCAGCGCCTTGCTCTCGAACGGCAGCGCCGCCGCCTTCTGGTGCTCGGTGCGGCTCAGATTGATGCGCGCTTCGAGATCGAGCAGTTTGCCGCGCGCGGCGTCGTAGCTCGGATAGCGCGCGGCGACGCCTTTCATGCTCGTGCGACGCGTCGCCGTGGCAGTCGGCGCATGCGGCGTTGGCGGCGCCGTCCTTGCGGTTCCAGAGCGCTTCGCCGTCGAGCACCCACAGCATGCCGGGGTTGACGGTGTCGTCGTCCTGCATCGCCTCGCGTCTCGCGCCCCATGAGGTCGTAGCCCGACTTGCGGTCGCCGAGCGGGATTTCGGCGGCGAGCGCGGGCAGACGCCGAAGCGCAGGATCAGCAGTCGCAGGCAGGTGTGCGAAGCGAGCGAGGCGCCGCTCCTTCTTCTCCCTCTCCCCGCTTGCGGACCGCCGATGCAGGTTTCACCGCCAGTAGGAGATGTGCATGCCTAGCCCCATGAGGGCGGGAGCCGGCAGTCCCATAATGCGGGGCGGCACTCACTGCCCGAACGCCAAGCGCGCGGCACCATTCCCCGCGCGCAGGGAGCGGTGAAACGCGTCGAGCGTTGCGCCACCGTCATTCGACGGTGATCTGGACCGACCTCGGTTGCGGAGAAGCCGTTGTCGCCGGTCCAGGTGAAGGCGATGGTGCCGCTCTCGGTCGCCATCAGCGAGAACGAGCATGAACGGGTTGGCGGCGATCGCCGGAAACAAGGTCGGCGCGGAACACTTCCTGGCCGTTATAGGTGCACACGAACAGGTTGATGATGTCGCGCGGGATCTGCCTGCCCGACATTGTCGATGCGATAGCCGGTTTCCATGTCGTGCGAGATCAGCGTCTTGATCGCGATGATCTCGCCCTTCTTGGCCTTGGGCGGAACGTTGATGAGGGCGCGTGCCATCACGGGTGTCTCCAGGCAGGCTGCGATCGTGACGACCACGTCGACGTCGTCGCGACCAGACAGGTGCCGTCGCTCATCTCGGCGATCGCGATGATGTTCTGCGAATCGGCGAGCCGCACGCGCGTGGCGATCTGGGCGCGGCCGGAGCGCGGGCCGAGCCGCACGCTCACGATATTGGGCTGCGGGTTCTTCTCGTTGAAGACGTGGATCGCCTTGACGTGGTCGGCCAGCGTCATCGGCGCACTCGACCTTGACCTCGAGCGCGACCGAGTTGCCGTTCTCGACGATCGGCGGCACGTCGAGCGTGACCTTGCCCCTTGCGCATGGGCCAGTCGCCGATCACCTTCCTGATTGCTGCCTTCATCGTCGTCGGGCGTGGCGCGGCCTTCCGGCGCGGGCAGCACCGTCACCAGCGCCAAGCCGCCGGCGCCGATCAAAAAGCCGCGCCGGGTGGCCGGCAAGCTGTCGTCAATCATCGCTCCTCGTCGCCAAGTCTCTTGCTCGGTCTGCCTTCTCGTCACCAAGTGCTTCTAGTCACGCAGCGTCGCCAGGTAATGCGACCACGTCCTCGATCTGCTCGGCGCGTCAGCAGCGGTCTTGCCCTTGAAACGCCGCTGCCACGCGCGTCGAGACCCTCGACCACGATAATACGGCGGCATGATGGTCGCCGGGTTCAGAGCGCCTGCATCGACGATGCGCAGCCGCAACTCGCCCTCCGACCAACGCGCACCGGCACCCTTGAGATCCGGCGCCAGCGTGCCCTGAAACTTCTCCTCAGGGAAGGGCCCGGAATGGCAGAGCAGGCATAGCCCGGCCTGCCGGTTCCCGACAATGGTGCGCCCGCGCGCGGGGTCGCCGGGCGCGCCGGTGAGCGAGGCCGGGATCGCATTGCCGACCACCACATAGGGCCGCAAGCCTCCTCGCACGTGACGCCGGCAGACAACGGCGGCATGCCACGCCATGCCACCGGCGGCGATCAATTCGCGATAGCCGTAGCCGCTCTCCCCTGCTCATCGGGACGCCGCGGGGCGACGGACACTGGCCCAGCTGGCGGTTGACCCAGCTCTCTCGCTCGCCGGCGGGATGACCGGTTCTGCGCAAGCGACGCGTGCACGCTCAGCCGAAGACTTCGCTGGTGATGGTCTTGAACCAGCCATTGGCGAACATCGCCTCCTGCGCGCGCGCCGCGCGCGGCGCATTGGCCGGGCTCACGCCGCCGGCGCCCGGCACGTCGATCGAGCTGGCCGTTGGTGGGCTTATAGACGCCGGCAACCGAGATGCCGTAATCGGGCGCCACCAGGCTGTAGCAGGTGTTGATCAGCTGCGGCTCGTCCGGCTTGCTCGCCCGCCAGCAGCTTGGCGACCGCGGCGGCGCAGACCTTCGCCTGCGGCATTCGCCGCAGAATGCCGACTTCGGCATGGCGCCGGCGATGCAGGCATCGCCGATGACGTGGATGTTGGGCTGCAGCTTCGATCTCGAACGTCACCGGATCGATCGGGCACCAGCCGGTGCGGTCGGCGACGCCGGCCAGCCTCGGCGATCGCGCCGGCCTTCTGCGGCGGGATGACGTTGGCGACGGCGGCCTTGTGGCGTGCCGAACTCGGTGACCACGCGTGTTGGTCGCCGGCTCGACCGAGGTGACCTTGCCGCCCTTCGACAGCGACACCCATTCCAGATGGTCGGGATAGAGCTCCTTCCAGGCGTCCTGGAACAGGCGCTGCTTGGAGAAGGCATCCTTGGCGTCGAGCATGATCAGCTTGGACTTCGGCTTCCTGGTCTTGAGGTAGTAGGCGATCAGGCTGGCGCGCTCATAGGGTCCGGGCGGGCAGCGGAACGGATTGGCCGGCGCCGAGATCACCACCAGGCCGCCGTCCTCCATGGCTTCGAGCTGGCGGCGCAGCAGCAGCGTCTGCTCGCCGGCCTTCCAGGCATGCGGCATGCGCGTCGGCGGCGGCCTCGGTATAGCCGGGCAGGCCGTCCCAGCGCAGATCGATGCCCGGGCGCCAGCACCAGGCGGTCGTAGGTGAGCTGCGTGCCGCTCGCGAGCATGACCGCGGCGGGCCTGCGGCGTCGACGGCGGTCGCGGTCGCTGAAGGTCACGGGCACGCCGTCGCCGGCGAACTTGGCGTAGTCGAACTGCTGCTCGTGCAGCTCGCGCAAGCCGGCGATCACCTCGTTGCTGAACGGGCAGGCGGTGAAGGTCTGGCTCTGCTCGACCAGCGTCACGCACGATGCGCGGGTCGAGCTTCTGAGCGCGCGGGCGCAGGTCGCGCCGGCGAAGCCGCCGCCGACGACCACCACGCGCGCGCCGGCGCCTGCGCGATGGCCGGCATCGGCAGCAGCGCCGCGGCGGCGCCGGCGGCCGTCTTGAGGAATCGCGCCGGTCAGTGCGGCGATGCATGTCAGTGATGCGCTGGGTCATGGCGTCAATCCTTCTGCGCCGCGAACCAGGCGGCGATCGCCTTGATCTCGTCGTCGGTGAATCCCTTGGCGACGCGGTCCATGATCGTCGTCGGGCCGCTTGCCGGCGCGGAAATCGCGCCATCGCCAGCGACGATCTGCGCGGCGTCGCGCCGACGCAGCCGCGGCGACCGGCGTCTCGACGCCGGCGCGTCGCCGGATGGCAGCCGCTGCGAGCGGCGGCGCCGGGCGGTGCGTCGGCGGCCTGGACGCGGCCGCGCTGAACGCCGCGAGCACAGCCGCGGCAGGATGAAGGCCCGATTGCATGCATGTCGGCCACCTCGTGTCGACCCTTTGTTGGTTGACCGAATAGCTGCCCTCTTCAAAACCGCCATCCTGGTCATCCGGCGAGGCGGAGCGACGGCCGGGAAACCTATCGCCGCGCAGGCGGCGGCGATTGGTCTCGGATCGGCGCTGCCGCCGTCAGGAGTTCCTGCCTGCTAACGCTCGCTTGCGTGGGTGATGACAAATCGCGAGCGTTCGCCTGATGGCATCGGTCGCTTCTGCTCAGCGCTCTCGCAGATCGTGGTTCTTCAGCGGCAGCGAGCGGATGCGCTTGCCGGTCGCGGCGAAAATCGCGTTGCAGAGCGCCGGGCGCCACGATCGCCACCGGCGGCTCGCCGCAGCCGCCCCAGAAGCCGCCGCTCGGCACGATGACGGTCTCGACCTGCGGCATGTCGGCCATGCGCAGCATCTCATAGTCGTGGAAATTCGACTGCTCGACGCGGCCGTCCCTGATGGTGATCTCGCCGTAGAGCGCGGCGGTGAGGCCATGAGACCACCGCGCTCTGGATCTGCATCTCGACCGCTGAGCGGGTTGACGACGTGTGCCGGGATCGATCGCCACCACGATGCGATGCACGCGCAGCTCGCCGTCGTCGCCGACCGAGGCCTCGACGACGCCGGCGACGAAGGTGCCATTGACCTCCTCGACCGCGATGCCGCGGATGACGCCGTGCGGCAGCGGCGTGCCCCACCCGGCTCTGCTCGGCGGCAGCGTCGAGCACGGCGCGGAGCTTGCCGGCGTCGGGATGCTGGCGCAGCAGCCTGCGCCGATACTCGATAGGGATCGGCGCCGGCGGCATGGGCGAGCTCGTCGATGAAGCTCTCCTTGAAGAAGCAGTTCTGGGTGTGGTTGACGCAGCGCCAGAAGCCGACCGGCACGTGCGTGTTGCGCATCGCGTAGTCGGCGAGATAGTTCGGCACGTCGTAGGGCATGTCCTCGAGGAAGCCTTCCTGGAAATGGCATGTCGACGCCGTTGCGGACGCGCGAACGGCGTGAGCGTGCCGCGAGATCGAGTTGCCGGTCAGCCGCACGTGCCAGGCGATCGGCGCCCGCCGCGTCGAGGCCCGGCGACCATCCGCGCCATCGCGACCGGCCGGTAGAAGTCGTGGCGCATGTCCTCTTCGCGCGTCCACAGCGGTCTTGACCGGCGCGCCGACCTCCTTGGCGATGCAGCACCGCATAGCGGGACGAAATCCTGCACCGCGCCGCGCCGGCCAGAAGCCGCCGCCGAGCATCAGTCTTGTGCACCACGACATTGCGCGGCGGCACGCCGGCGGCCTGCGCGGCGGCCGGCGAGCGACAGCCTCGCCGTTCTGGGTCGGCACCCAGATCTCGACCAGGTCGGGCGTGACATGGCGCGGTGCAGTTCTGCGGCTCCATGGTGGCATGGCCGAGGAAGCGGCACGTCGTACTCGGCCTCGATCGCGCATTACGGCGCCTGGCGAGCGCCGTCGGCGACATTGCCAGTCTTGCGGCCGACGCCGGCCTCGTGCGGCGTCGAGCCCGCTGCGCAGGAAGTCCGCGATCGTCGTCGCTCGAGACGCTGCCGTTGCCGCCGTCGTCCCAGGTGATGGTGAGCGCCTCGACGGCCGTCTTGGCCGTGCCACCAGGTGTCGGCGACGACCGCGACCGCGTCCTTGAGCCTGCACCGACCTTGCGCACGCCCGCCATGCCGGCGAGCTTGCGAGTCGTCGACCGACTTGAGCGTGCCCTTGAACACCGGGCATTGGATCAAGCGCGGCGTAGAGCATGTCCGGGAGCCGCACGTCGATGCCGTAGATCGGCAAGCCCAGAACCTTGTCGATCACGTCGAGCCGCCTGCGTCGGCGTGCCGATGAGCGTCCAGTCCTTCGGATCCTTGAGCGTGACCTGCTGTCGGCGGCGCGATCTTGGCTGCAGCTGCCGCGACCGCGCCGTAGCGCACGCGTGCGTCCGCTCGGCCGATGCGTGATGACGCTGTTCGCGCGCGGCATTCGGACGCCGCGCACGTTCCACGCTGCGCGGCGGCCGCCGCGATCAGCATCTCGCGCGCGGTGGCGCCGGCCTCTGCGCAGCATCTCGTGCGAGCTGCGGATCGAGCGGCTGCCGCCGGTCGACATGTCGCCGCACACGCGGTTGCGCGCGAGGTTCTCGTGCGCGGCTGGCGAATTCGGCCGCGCACCTTGCTCCAGTCGCATTCGAGCTCTTCGGCGACCAGCATGGCGAGACGCGGTGAAACTGCCTTGTCCCATCTCCGACTTGGCGACGCGGATGGTGACGCTGTCGTCGGGCGCGATCACGATCCAGGCGGTGATCTCCGGCGACGCGCTCGCGCGCACGGCGGTCGAGCTCGAACGGAATGTCGAAGCCGAGCGCCAGCGAGCCGCCAGCCGCGGCGACGCTGACCAGAAAGGGCGGCGATCGATGCTGAGCCGACATCGCGACGCTCGCTCCGGGCGCATTGAGAGTCCTCCCGCGAAGCTATGCGTCGTGTCGCAGGCAGGTGCGCATGCTCGCGGGCCACCTATCGCACACAAGGGAGTGAAGAAGAGCGGCGGCCTCTCGAGCCGCCGCTCGATGTGCCTACGCCAGTGCGGATGCCGGCGTTCTTGATCGGCAGCGAGCGCAGCCGCTTGCCGGTCGCCGCGAAGATCGCGTTGAGCACCGCCGGCGCCGCGACCGCGATGGTCGGCTCGCCGATGCCGGCCCAGAAGCCGCCGGACGGCATGACGATGGTCTCGACCACGCGGCATGTCGCTTGATGCGCATCACGTTGTAGGTGTCGAAGTTCTGTCTGCTCGATGGCGCCGTCCTTGACCGTGCATTCGCCGTAGATCAGCGCCGACAGGCCGTAGACGAACGAGCCTGCCATCTGGCGCTCGATCTGCGCCGGGTTGACCGCGGTGCCGGGATCGGTCGCCGCCGACGATGCGGTGGATCTTCAGCACGCCGTCGGCGCTGACCGAGACCTCGGCGCAGGCCGCCACGTAGTTGCCATAGCCCATGAACTGGGCGAGGCCGCGATGGACGGCCCGCCGGCGCCGGCGTGCCCCAGCCCGGCCTTCTCCGCCACCGCCTTGAGCACGGCGGCGTGCTTGGGCTTGAGCATCTTGAGGCGGAACGCGAGCGGGTCCTGCTCGAGCGCATGCGCGAGCTCGTCGATGAAGCATTCCGTGTAGATCGCGTTCTGGTTGACGTTCACGCCGCGCCAGAAGCCGGCGTGGATGTGCGGCTTGCGCATCGCATGGTCGATCAGGATGTTCGGGATGTTGTAGCCGAACTGGCCCTCCGGCGCCGCCGGCGTGGAGGCCCTGGAACACGGTCGGGTCCATGCCGTGCTCGTGCATGCTCTGCGGTGCGAGCGAGGCCAGGATCGACTGCGCCGGAAATGCGCATGTGGAAGCCGACCACGTTGCCGTCGGCATCGATGCCGGCGGTGAGCTTGCATTGCGTGACCGGGTGGTAACTGCGCAATGCGTCATGTCCTCTTCGCGCGACCACGATCAGCTTGATCGGCGTGCCGGGCATCTGCTTGGCGATCGCCACCGCCTGCGTGACATAGTCGATGCGGCCGCGACGGCCGAAACCGCCGCCGAGATGCACCTTGTGGACGTCGCATTGCGCGATCGGCAGGCCGGATGCCTCCGACGCCGCGGCGAGCGCGGCTTCGCCGTTCTGCGTCGGGCCCCACACCTCGCAGCTTGTCGGCGTGTAGAGCGCGGTCGCGTTCATCGGCTCCATCGGTGGCGTGGTTCTGGTAGGGATAGCTGTAGACCGCCTCGATCGTCCTGCGCGGCGCCCGCGATCGCGGCCTTGGCGTCGCCGGCCTTGTGGCCGACGAAGGCCTGCTCGGCAGTCGAGGCCGGTCTTGAGGAACTCGCGCGATCGAGGCGCTCGAGACCTTGTTGTTCTGCGGTCTCTTCCCAGACGATCGGCAGCGCGTCGATGCGCCTTCTTGGCGTGCCAATAGGTGTCGGCGACGACCGCGACGCGCGCTGTCGCCGACCTGCACGACCTTCTTCACGCCCGGCATGTTCGTGCACCTTGGCGGCATCGAAGCTCTTCGATCTTGCTGCCGCGCACCGGCGCATCCTTGATGGTGGCGACCAGCATGTCCGGGCATCTTGATGTCGATGCCGTAGACCTGCTTGCCGGTGAGCTTGTCGTAGGTGTCGAGGCGCTTGAGGCCGCTTGCCGGCGATCTTCCAGTCCTTGACGTCCTTGAGCTTGATCTCCTTCGGCGGCTCGAGCTTTGCGGCCGCTTCCGCGACCTTGCCGAAGGTGGTCCGTGCGGCCGGACGCCGCATGCGTGATGCACGCTGTTGGCGACGGTGCACCTCGGCGACCGGCACCTTCCACTCATTGGCGGCGGCCTGCATGCAGCATCTCGCGCGCCGCCGCGCCGCCTTCGCGCACATATTGGTGCGAGGTGCGGATGCCGCGGCTGCCGCCGGTCGACATGTCGCCCCACACGCGCTTGCGTGCGACGTTCTGGCCGGGCGAGGGATATTCGGTGGTGACCTTCGACCAGTCGCATTCGAGCTCCTCGGCCACGAGCTGGGCGAGCCCGGTGAGCGTGCCCTGGCCCATCTCCGAGCGCGCGATGCGCACCACGACGGTGTCGTCCGGGCGGATCACCACCCAGGCGTTGATTTCCGGCGAGCCGTCCTGGCGCGCGCACGACAGTCGGGCCGAACGGGACCTGGAAGCCGAGCGCGAAGCCGCCGCCGACGGCGGCGGCGCCGACGATGAAGGAGCGGCGATTCATTTTGGGCATGTAATTCATGGCTGCCTCCCGTTCACGCGTTGGCCGCGGCGTGGATCGCCGCGCGCACTTGCTGGTAGGTGCCGCAACGGCAAATATTGGTGATCGCCGCGTTGATGTCGGCGTCGGTCGGCTTCGGCTTGTCCTTGAGCAGCGCCGCGACCGCCATGATCATGCCGGCCTGGCAGTAGCCGCATTGCGGCACGTCGTGGTCGAGCCAGGCCTTCTGCACCTTGTGCAGCACGCCGTTGGCGGCGAGGCCCTTCGATGGTGGTGATCTGCTTGCCGGCGGCGGCGCTGACCGGCATCGAGCACGAGCGCATCGCGACGCCGTCGATATGGACGGTGCAGGCGCCGCATTGGCGCGATGCCGCAGCCATATTTGGTGCCGGTCAGGCCGAGCGTGTCCCGCAACACCCACAGCAGGGGCGTGTCGGGCTCGACCTCGACGTTGTGGGTTTGGCCGTTGATGGATAGAGACGCCATGTGCATCCTCCCGTTGGGTTGCCGTCGTCGATCGCCATCGATGACGTGCAATCGAAATCGCCGATCCGCGAGCGGTTGCGGCTTGTGACGGCTAAGCCGCGCGCTGGGCGGGAGAATAGCTTGTTCTTGTTCCAATGAGAAATCCCAAGTCCGCGATAGTGCGTACCGGCCAAGGCGGCAGTGGCGCGATCCTGCGCTGCCTGAAATAGGCCGTTGGTTCAATGGCTTAAACATCACTTGCGGGGTGGCTGCGGCGTCCGCTCGCCGGTTGGGGATCGCAAACGTGCGACGGCCGGGGTGCGACGCCATGCGCGGCGATGTCGCCGAAATGATGCGCTGACGCCGATCGCCCGCATCGGCTATTGAAGCTTGTTCGTGAAATTCTTGTGAGTGAAGTTCTATGGGAGGCGACCCATGGCACGCCGGTGGCACGCCTGAGATCGACCGCCGCTCTTGCGTTCGCCGCGTCGCTTGGCGGCGGGTTCGGCCCATGCCGCCGACGCGGCGCTGATCGCGGCGGCCAAGAAGGAAGGCGAGGTGGTCTGGTACTCGACCCAGATCATCAGCCAGCTCGTGCGTCCGGTGACGGCCGCCTTCGAGAAGAAATATCCGGGCATCAAGGTGCGCGCGACCCGCGCCAATGCGACCGAGACGGCGGTCAAGATTCTCAACGAAAGCACGCGCCGGGCGTGTGCAATCCGACGTGTTCGACGGCACCACCACGGTCGTGCCGCTGAAGACAGGAAGGCCATGTCCTGCAATGGCTGCCCGGACGCGGCCAAGGACTATCCGGCCGATCTGCAAGGACCCGGAAGGCTACTGGATCGCCAACAACCTGTTCATCATCACGCCGGGCTTCAACACCAGCCTGGTGCCAAGCGGCACGCGAGCCGCAGCACCTATCAGGACCTGCTCAATCCGAAATGGCGCGGCAAGATGGCCTGGAACGGTTTCCGACCAGCGTCGGGCATCGGCGGTTTCGTCGGCACCGTGCTGACCGAGATGGGCGAGGAGAAGGGCACGCGCCTATCTGCGCGAGCTCGCCAAGCAGAACATCGCGCAATGCTGCGCGGCTCGGCGCGCGAGGTGCTCGACCAGGTGATCGCGGGCGAATACGCGATGGCGCTGCAGATCTTCAATCACCACGCGGTGATCAGCGCCAAGAAGGGCGCGCCGGTCGACTGGATCAAGATGGAGCCCGCGACCGGCACGCTGTCGGTGATCTCGGTGCACAAGAACGCGCCGCATCCCAACGCGGCAAAGCTTCTGGTCGATTTCATCATCTCCAAGGAGGGCCAGCAGGTCTTCCGCGACGCCGACTACATCACGCGCGCATCCCGACGTGCCGGCGCTCGTGCCGACGCTCAAGCCGCAGGAAGGAAAATTCCGCGTCCACTTCTTCACGCCCGAGCAGACCGAAGACAACATGCCGAAGTGGAAGCAGGTGTCGGACGAATTTTTCCGGTGAGGTTGGATGACAGCGTCAGATGGCGCCGTGCCGTAGACATCGGCGAGCGCCAGTTCCAACCCGGGCGGGTCGAGCGTGATCGCACCATCGCGTACGACGGTCGTTAGAATGGAATCGTCCTTCTGCCGCGCATGGTGGATGATCAGCGGCTGGTCGGGATCGACGATGAGGTAGTGCGCGATGCTCGGCACACGGAAATAGCCGGCGAGCTTGCGCGACGCGTCGATCTGTTGCGACGATGGCGAAAGCACTTCGAACACGATGACCGGGTTCGGCACCAGGAGCGACGACGGCGGCATGCTTGGGCCCGCAGTAGACCAGGCCGTCGGGCTCATGCGCGGTGACATCGTTGATCCGCACCGTCATTCCATCCGGCATCACATGACAAGGCAGCCCACGAGCACGGACGCCAGCGACAAAGGCCATGTGAATCGCGAGTTTGATCTCTGCGTGAACAGCTCTTTCCGACGTCATGGCGTACACGACCCCCTCGTAGAGCTCATAGCGCCCCGGCCGGCCCTCCGCCCAGACCAGATATTCGTCGACGGTGACGGGTGTTTTGGTCAATATGTTCATGGCCCGATCATACGCCCTTTCGCAGAAACACGGCAAACTTGACCAAGGGAGGCACATCATGACATCGCGGGCGATCGTTCTCAGTGGCGCGCTGCTACTGTTGGCCGTGCAAGCACAGGCCGAAGACAAAATCCACGAGCTGAAGGCGTCGCCCACCACGGTGCATCGCGGCTTCTTCGACGCCTCGCTCAAGCCGGTGCTGACGATCGATTCCGGCGACATCGTGCGGCTGTGGACCACCACCGGCAATCCGCGCTACTTCGAGAGCGCTCGGCGTGCCGAAGGAGAAAATCCCGCCCGAGCTCTACGCCGCCTTCGAAGGCGCGCCCGGCGAGGCCGCGACGATCACACGCTTACCGGTCCGATCGCGGTGCGCGGGGCCGAGATCGGCGACACGGTCGAGATCAAAATCCGCTCGATCGAGCTGTGGCTGCCGATCGGCGCGCATGAGCTTTCGCGCCAACCGCGGCTCGCTGCCGGAAGATTTCCCTACTCGCGCGACCGCGTGTTCTTCTTCGATCCGGCCAAGAAGGCGATCGAATTCGCGCCGGGCGTGGTCGTCCCGACCAAGCCGTTCTGGGGCGTCATCGGGGTTGCGCCGCCGCGCGTCGATGGGGCGCGTGCCGAGCGGCCCGCCCAACGTCTTCGGCGGCAACATGGACAATCACGATCTGCAGCCCGGCACCAGTCTGTTCCTGCCGGTCCACTTTGCGGGCGCGCTGATCTCCGTCGGCGACGGCCACGCCGTGCAGGGCAACGGCGAAGTCGGAATGTCGGCGATGGAGACCTCGCTGCAGAGGCGAAATCCAGGTGATCCTGCACAAGGGCATGCGCACCACCTGGCCCAGGGCCGAGACGCCGACGCACTACATGACCATGGGCCTGCACGAGGACCTCAACCAGGCCGCCAAGATCGCGACCCGCGAGATGCTCAATTTCATCGTCGCCACCAAGGGCCTCCCGCGCGACGACGTGCTGATGCTGCTCAGCGCCGCGATGGACCTGCACGTGACCCAGATCGTCGACGGCACCAAGGGCGTTCACGCCATGATCCCGAAGTCGATCTTCCAGAGGTAGCCGCAAACGCCATAGGGTGGGTCAAAGACGTGCACTGCCGTGCCGCGCCACCGCGCGCGCCAAGCGTCTTTGCCGCCCTGCCTGTTGAGCCGGAGTCGTATGGCTATCTTCGGATCCTGCCGCTGAGGCATTGATAGATAAACAAGTCGAAACTGCGTCGGTCACCGTTTGACGCGTTTTGTCCGCGCTGCAAGCCAAGTTGGTAGCACGCGGAATAGCCTTCCAGCCGTAGTGGAAACACACCCAAAACCCGAGACACAGAACGGTGTCGTGCCCTGGGACTGCGCGGCATGAGCCGGTGCCGACGACGCCGTCGCCACACGGCGAGGGATAACATTGTCATCATGAAGAAGGCTCGCATATTGCACTCCTTTCAAGTTGGACTGAATGATGCGTCACTCCATTGACTGAAACGTACGGCGCGCAAGGGCGCAATGCAACGACATTGCGGAAGGCACTAGTTGCCGCCGGCGATGAGGGGCGTGCCTGCCGCCCGTCGGCGACAAATAACCGCTGGCCGTTCGGCTTGGTTGCCTGCACAATGGCATCCAAAATAATAATCAATACCACCTGCAGGGAGGAGCGCGCTCAGTGACCACGTCCGCGGACTTGGCCGCGACATTGCGCGTCCGGACTGTCGCGGCGGCCGGCCGGCCGGTGACGGCGCGCTGGTCGTGGTGGTCGGCGCGGCAGACGGCGGTGTTGGCGGCGCTGTTGATCGTGATCTTCGCGGCGCTGGTGGTGCCGCCGTTCCTGTTGCTGCTGCAGGGCAGCGCTCACCATCGCCGGCCCGACATCCGGCGACTCGGCAGTGGGGCCTCGGCAATTTCGAGGCGGTGCTCGCAGAGCCGCCACTTCGTCACCACCAGCGTCAACTCGCTCGTGTTCGCGGCGGCGAGCGCGCTGCTCGCGCTCGTGGTCGGCTGGGTCACCGCCTGGATCGTCGAGCGCACCAACACGCCGCTCAAGCCGCTCGCCTATCTCACCGCGATCATCTCGCTCGGCACGCCCTACATCCTCTACGTCACGGCCTGGCTGTTGTTCTTCGGCAAGGCCGGGCCGGTCAATCATCTCTACCGCAACGCTCACCGGCTCGACCGACGTCCTCATCAACATCTATTCCATGCCCGGCATGGTGATGGTCGAGGGCTTCTTGTGGTCGCCGCTCGCGTTCCTGCTGGTCGGCGCGACGCTGCGCAACGCCAATCCGGAGCTCGAAGAGGCCGCGCGCGTGCATGGCGCCGGCGTCTGGGACACCATCCGGCGCGTGACCATGCGGCTGTCGCTGCCGTCGATCATGGCGCTGTCGATGCTGGTGTTCATCCGCGCCATCGAGGCGTTCGAGGTGCCGGCGCTGGTCGGGCTGCCGGGCCGCATCTCGGTGCTCACCACCGACATCTACAGCAACATGGTGGCGCGCGCGCCGCCCGATGTCGGCGGCGCGAGCGCGCTCTCGGTGCTGATGCTCGCTGCTCGTACTGGTGCTGCTCTACGCTCTATGGCCGGCTCTCCCGCCACGCGGAGAAATTCGCCACCATCACCGGCAAGGGTTTTCGGCCGCGGCCGTTCGATCTCGGGCGGCTGCGCTACGTCGCGGCGGCGGTGCTGGTGCTTCAATTTCGTGCTGCTGCTGGTGGTGCCGATGCTGATGCTGGTGTGGGTGTCGCTGTTGCCGTTCTTCCAGCCGGTGACCGCCGCCGCCTTCAAGCTGATCAGCCTCAACAACTACCGCACGCGTGCTCGCGTCCGGACCATGTCGAGCTGATGCTCAACACCTTCATGGTCGCGATCGCGACCGCGACCATCGCGGTGACGCTGACGTTCCTGGCGGCGTGGCTGGCGGTGCGGCGCGCGCCCGGCGGCTGGCTGGTCGAGCGGCTCGCGACCATCCCGCTGGTGTTTCCCGGGCTCATCCTCGGCATCGCGGTGATGCAGCTCTTCCTGCGCATCCCGCTGCCGCTCTACGGCACGCTCGGGATTCTGATCTGGGCCTTCGTCATCAACTACCTGCCCTACGGCATGCGCTACGCGTCCTCCGGCATGCTGCAGATTCATCGCGAGCTGGAAGAGGCGGCCGCGATCTGCGGCGCCTCGCCGCTCACGCGACTGCGGCGGATCGTGGCGCCGCTGCTTGGCGCCCGCGCTGATGGCGGGCTGGCTGTTCATCTTCCTGATGGCGACGCGCGTGCTCTCGCTCGCGATCCTGCTCGCAGGCCCGCGCTCGCAGACCATGGCGGTCGCGATGTTCGACCTCTGGGGCAACGGGCAGGGCACCGAGCTTGCGGCGCTCGGGCTGATGTGGTCGATGCTGATGGCGCTGATCGCCGTGGTGTTCTATGTGCTGGCGCGGCGCTCCGCCGCCGGCGCGCTCGGTCGTGCGTAGGGGTATTCATGCTGCGCGTCGAGCGACTGACAAAAATCTTCGACAACGCGACCGACGCGATCGCCGGCGGCATCCGCGAGGCGAGCTTTGCGCTCGATCCGGGCACCTTCTTCACGCTGCTCGGCCCCTCCGGCTGCGGCAAGACCACGACGCTGCGCTGCATCGCGGGGCTGGAGACGCCTGACGACGGCGTGATCTCGGTCGACGGCCGGCCGCTGTTCGACGCGCAGGCGCGCGTGAACGTGCCGGTCGAGCAGCGCTCGGTCGGCATGGTGTTCCAGTCCTATGCGATCTGGCCGCACATGACGGTGGCCGAGAACGTGGCGTTCCCGTTCACGGTCGCCAAGCACCGGCGCTATACGCGCGCCGAGATCGCGGACGGCGTCAAGCGCGCGCTCGCGATCGTCGATCTCGACGGCTTCCAGGAGCGGTCCGGCGACGCGGCTCTCAGGCGGCCAGCAGCAGCGCGTGGCGCTCGCGCGCGCGATCGTGCACGAGCCGCGGCTGCTCCTGCTCGACGAGCCGCTCTCGAACCTCGATGCGCAGCTGCGCGACGACATGCGCGGCGAGCTCAAGCGGCTGCAGAGCAAGATCGGCATCACCACCGTCTATGTCACCCACGACCAGTCGGAGGCGCTGGCGCTCTCCGACCGGATCGCGGTGATCGACCAGGGCCGCATCACGCCAGATCGGCTCGCCGCAGGACATCTATTTCCGCCCGGCCAATCCCGTTCGTCGCCCGCTTCGTCGGGGCGACCAACCTGCTCGCCGGCCGTCTCATCGGCTCGTCCGATGGCCGCGGCGAGGTCGAGGTGCTCGGCGGCCGCCGCATCCGCTGCCTCGTCCCGCAGGGGATCGAGGCCGCCGCCGCGGTGTCGGTGTCGATCCGGCCGGAAAGCATTCAACTGGTCGCCGCACGGGTCGAGCGCCGCCAACGGCAAGCGACAACTGTCTCGCCGGGCGTATCAGCGGCGTCACCTTCCTCGGCGCCGCCCGCCGGGTCGATGTCGTGAGCGACGGCGTCAGCCTCCACGTCACCACGCCGGCCGATCATGACGCTGCCGGCCGACGGCGAGGTGTTGCTGCTGTTTCGCGCCGGAGCGGACTGTCGCCTTGCCGGGCAAGGTGTCGTAAAAGGATCGCATCACCGGCGAACGCACGCCACCGAATGTCAGGATCACACGCGAGGAGTACAACATGGCTGCCAAGAAATACGAGACGATCCTGGTCGAGAAGAGCGAAGGCATCACCTGGCTGATCTTCAACCGGCCCGACAAGCGCAACGCCATGAGCCCGCAGCTCCATCTCGACATGGACGACGTGCTCGACGATCTCGCGATCGACGACGAGACCGAGATTCTGGTGGTCACCGGCGCGGGCGAGTCGTTCTCCGCCGGGCCAGGACATCCGGCTCTATTTCCGCGGCACCGAAGCCGACCCGGCGATGCGCGCGAAGGCGCGGCGCGCGTCGAACCAGTGGCGCTGGCAGAAGCTCTCGACCTTCCCGAAGCCGACCATCGCGATGGTCAACGGCTTCTGCTTCGGCGGCGCCTTCACGCAGGTCTGCGCCTGCGATTTCGCGATCGCCGCCGACGAGGCGCAGTTCGGCCTCTCGAGGTGAACTGGGGCATTCTGCCGGGCGGCATCGTGTCGTGGAACGTGGTGCAGATGATGAACTTCCGCGACGCCATGTACTACGCCATGACCGGCGACCTGTTCGACGGCAAGAAGGCGAAGGAGATCGGCTTCGTCAATTTCCACTTCCCGAAGGCGAAGCTCAGCGACGAGACCATCAAGTTCGCCAAGAAGCTGATGGAGAAGAGCCCGGCGGCGCTGCGCTACACCAAGGAGGCGATCCGCGCCGTGCGCTTCATGAACGAGCCGCAGGCGCAGGACTACCTCAACGCCAAGAGCGACGCGCTCAAGCTCAACGACAAGGAAGGCGGCCGCCAGGAGAGGCATGAAGCAGTTCCTCGACGACAAGACCTATCGCCCCGGCTTCGGCCACTTCAAGCGCAACAAGAAGGCCGCGGGGAAGTGAAGACTTCACCTCTCCCCGCTTGCGGGAGAGGTCGCCGCGCAAGCGCAGCGGGTGAGGAGCTCTCTCCGCGAGTCGAGCTCTTGGAGAGAGCCCCTCACTCGACCCTCTCCCCGCAAGTACGGGGAGAGGGAGAAGAAGTCACTCCGCCACCACGCCCGCGGCCTTGATCGGGACCGCCCATTTCTCGATCATCGCGCTCGACGAATTTTTGCAGGTACTCGGGCGTGCGCCGCTCGGGCGCGACCAGATCCGCGCCGAGCTCCTTGAGCCGCTCCTGCACCGACGGGCATGTCCAGGGCGGCGATTGGTCGCGTCATGGAGCTTGTGGACGATCGGCGCCGGCGTGCCCTTGGGCATGAAGAAGGCGTGCCCAGGTCGACGCGTCGAAGTCGGCGAGCCCCTGCTCGTGCGCGGAGGCGAGCGCCGGCAGGCTGGGCGAGCGGTTCGCGGGTCAGCATGCGCGATCGGCTTGACCAGCTTGCCCTCGATCTGCGGCAGCGCCGGCGACAGCACCGTGCACTGGTAGTCGATCCGGCCGGCGATCATGTCCTGCATCGCCGGCGCCGCCGCCGCGATAGGGCATGTGCGTGACGTTCGACCCCGATCGCCGCATTGCAGCATCAGCGCAGGCGAGATGCGGCGTCGAGCCGGCGCCGCGAGGACGCGAACTGCAGCTTCGCCTGGTTCGCCTTCACGTAGGCGATGAACTCCTGCAAGATTGCCGACCGGCAGATCCGTTGCGCGCGACCAGCACGATCGGCTGGTCGGCGATGAGCGCGACCGGCGCGAAATCGGTCGCGCGCATTGTAGAGCGGGTTCTTGTAGAGCGTCTGGTTGATGGCGAGCGTGCCGGTCGGTGCCGAGCACGAACTGATAGCCGTCGGGCGCGGCCTTCGCGACGCGCGCCGCGCCGTTCATGCCGCCGGCGCCGCCGACATTCTCGATGATCACCGGCTGGCCCAGGTAGCTCCGACAGGCGCGGCGCGAGGATGCGCCCGAGGATATCGCTCGACGCGCCGGCGGCGAACGGCACCACCATGGTCAGCGGCCGCGTCGGCCAGTCCTGCGCGGTTGCAAATGCTGTCGATGCGATCAGCATCGCGGCGGCAGTCATGGGTCTGATGGTCTGCATGGGCATCCCTCGTTGCGGAACATTGCGCGCGCATGACGGCGAGGATCAAGGGCAGTCTCACCCCCGCACCGAGGGCGCTGCGACTCAACCGCCCACGCTCGGCCGCCAGCGTTCGAAGCGGCGCTTCGATCAGGCGCAGCAATTCGGTCAGCGCGATGCCGGCTGCGGCGATCAGGATGATGCCGACCATCACCTTGTCGGTCTGGAAGCGCGCGCCTGAGGTCGCGATCAGAAAGCCGAGGCCGTGGGTCGCGCCGTACATCTCGCCGACCACGATGCCGACCAGCGCGTGGCCGAGCCCAGCCGCAGGCCGGTCAGCAGCAGCGGCACCGACGAGGGCAGCGCCACGGTCAGAAAAATCTGCCGGTCGCTCGCGCCGAACGAGCGCGCCACCTTGACGAAGTCGGCATTGAGCGTGCGCACGCCGGTGATCGTGTTCACCAGGATCGGGAAGATGGCGCCGAGGAAGACGATCGCGATCTTCGACATGATGCCGATGCCGAACCAGATCATGATCAGCGGCAACAGCGCGATGCGCGGCGTGGCATAGAGCGCCGACACGAACGGATCGAGCACCGCATTGATCCGGCCGTACCAGCCCATCAGGATGCCGAGCGGCACGCCGATGACGATCGCCAGTGCCGTAGCCGACCAGGAACTCGTGGCCGCTCACCTGCAAGGTGCGGATAGATGCTGCCGTCGGCGAACATCTCGTAGCCGCGCGCGCACGATCCGGCTGGGCGAGCTGGTGAACAGCGGATTGACCCATTCGAGCGCGACCGACAGCTTCCCAGAACGCCAGGAAGATCAGCATGGAGACGGTGCCGATGAGCGCGTGCTCGTTCCGCGCGCCAGAACGATTTCGGCGCGGCCGGCCGCGCGTCGGCGTCGCGCGTGCGTCTCACTCGATGTCGTCGGGGCGTCCATCAGTCTCTTCATGCCACCGTCAGCATGCCGGTCTTCTCGGCTTCCTGCTCGATCAGGCGCCAGATGCGTTGTTCCGAGCTGCGAGGAACGATGGCTGATGCTTCATGGCCAGCGTGCGCGCTGGCGGCAAATCGACCTCGATGATCTCCTTGACGCGCGCTGGCCGCGCCGAGAGCACGACCACGCGGTTCGACAGGAACACCGCCTCGTTGATCTGGTGGGTGACGAACAGCGCGGTGGTTCTGGCGCGCGCCAAGATCTTGAGCAGCTCAGCCTGCATGAACTCGCGCGTCTGCGCGTCGAGCGCGGCGAACGGCTCGTCGAGCAGCAGGAGCTGCGGTTGCGTGGCCAGCGCGCGCGCGATGTTGACGCGCTGGCGCATCCCGCCGGAGAGCTCGTGCGGATAGTGCTCGGCAAAGCCGCGCAAAGCCCGACCAGCTCGACCAGGGCGCGTGCGCGCTCGCGCCGCTCCGGCTTGCGCAGCCTGCCCTGCAGGTCGAGGCCGTACATCACGTTCTGCCGCGACCGGTGCGCCACGGAAACAAGCTGTCGTGCTGGAACACCATGGCGCGGTCGGGCCCAGGCCTGTCGACCGCGCGGCCGTCGACCAGGATGCGGCCGGCGGTCACTCGGATCAGGCCGTCGACGGCGTTGAGCAGCGTGGTCTTGCCGCAGCCGCTCGGGCCGACGATGCAGACCAGCTCGCCCTCGTGCACGTCGAGGTCGATGCCGCGCAGAACCGGGAGGATTTGCTGCGTTCGTTCGTTGGCGAGATCGAGCGAAACGCCCCGCACTTCAACTTCGGTCGAGCGCGGCGCCGCCATGACACGTTCGATCTACATCTGCCCGCGCAACGTCTTGAAGAATCCTTCGCGTCCAAGGCGTCGAGCGTCGTTGTATCGACGAATTGCTCCGGCTTCATCGCGGCGGCCCTGGGGCTCCTCTTGGCGATCTCGTCGAGCACGAGCTCGAGTCCCGTTGAGCGAGGGCCGTACATCGTCGGGATAGATCTTTACGATAGGCGTCGTAGGCCGCCTTGGCGTTGCCTTCGTCCTTCACCTCGAGGAATTTCTGCGTCAGCGGGATCGCGACCGACGGATTGGTCTTGTACGCGCGGATGGCCGTCGGCCATGGCCATGAAGAACCGCTTCACGACCTCCGGATTGCTTTTGAGATAAGCCCGGCTGGTGACATAGGCCGTGTTCGGGTATTCGCCGGCGATGTCGGTGACGTCGACCAGCACGTGAAAACCCTGGCGCGTCAGCTCGGCCGTGTCGGGATACTGCTCGACCGTGGCGGCGACCTGGCCGCTCATCACGGCGGCGATGCGGGTCGCCGGGCCGCCCAGCTGCAGCACCTTCACGTCGTTGCGGGTGAGCTTGAGGTGGGCGAGCGCGAAATCCACGGCGGTGTCGGTCGACGAGCCGTAGCGGCTGATCGCGATCGCCTGGCCCTTGAGCTGCGCGGCGTTGGTGATCGAGGTCCGCACCACGAGCTGGAACGGCAGCTTGTTGGCAATGCCGCCGATGATGACCACGTCGGCGCCCGCGACCGCGGCGCGACGCGCCGGACGTATAGCCGTTCTGCGCGATGTCGATCGAGCGCGCCGACCACGGCCGTGGTCAGCGTCGAGCCGCCTTCGACGAAGACCGGCGTCACGTCGAGGCCGAATTGCTTGAAGAGGCCCTGCTTGTCGGCATAGTTCAGCGGGCCCGAGGTCATCGAGAAACCCGTCATAGGCCGACGCGCACCTTGGTGAGCTGCTGCGGCGCCGCCGTCGTCGCAACGAGGGCGGCACAAGGCGATCGTCAGTGCCAAGCGTTTCATGCGAAGCTCCCAAGCTCTATTCTTGTCATCCCCACTAATGCGGGGACGATATCTTCACCTCTCCCCGCTTGCGGGAGAGAGCGACAGCGCACCATAGCCCGCGAAGACGGGACGTTCGCCCTTCTGTGCGCAGTCGGGTGGAGGCTCTCTCCATCAGATCGATCTTCTTGGAGAGCCCTCAATCTCGACCCTCTCCGCATGCGGGAGAGGGAGCAGAGGCGGTGCCCGCAAGTGCATTCTCCCATCTATCCCGCTCACGACAGCAGCGCCTTCATCTTGTCCTGGTTGAGCTGCTTGACCAGCTGATCGACCAGCCCGGCGAGCGGCATCGGCATCTTGGCACGCTGGGCAAGCTCGAGCGCCACGTCCATGTCCTTCTCCGCCCATTTACCAGTGCTCTTGCCCCAGCGGGAGAGCGACCAATTGGCGCCGCTGCCGTGGCCGAGCGCCTCGACCAGGCGCGGGATGTCGACGCCGAGCTTCTTCGCGAATGTGAGCGACTCGAAGTTCGCCACCATGCAGGCCCACAACAGCATGTTGTTGATGGTCTTGGTGATCTGCCCGGTGCCGACGCCGCCGACGATGGAGCACCTGGCGGCTGAAGGCCGCCAGCACCGGCCTGCGCGCGCGGCGACGCTAGCATCGTCGCCGCCGACATAGGCCGTCACGGTGGCCGTTGTCGGCCGCCTCCTGGCCGAGCACGACCGGCGTGTCAACAATGCCGATGCCTTTGGGCGCGGCGAGCTTCGCCATGCGCTGGCAGGTCTCGGGCGAGCAGGAGCTGGCGATGCAGACCACCGCGCCGCGCGCGAGCGCGTCGAGCAGGCCGGAGCGCTCGATCGCGTCGCCGATCTGCTGGTCGGTCGCCACCATCACGAGGACCACCTCGGCATGCTTGCCGACCTCGGCGGCCGAGCCGCAGATGCGCACGCCGTGGCTCTCCGCCGCGCCGCGTGGCGTCCGCGCTGATGTCGTAGCCGGCGACCTCGAAGCCTTTGTGCACCATGTGCCGCGCCATCTGCAGGCCCATGGCGCCAAGCCCGATCATGCCGGTGCGCTTGACTGGCTGCGTCTGTCATCGCACTCCTCGTCGCTGATCTACGTCTTGGTCTTGTCTGCCGTCATCTTCGTCCGCCGCTGCGTCGGTCGCCGCCTGATCGAGCGTCCACGACCGCCCTCGCTGCCTGAGCACCACACCATAGTCGCGCTCGGCCGCCTCCGGCGAGACATGTCCTTCGCGCACGTCGGCAAGCACGCGCTCGGGATCGCGGGCGAGCGCGATCGCCGTGGCCGCCGCCGCCCGGGCGTGTCGAGGCGGAAGATGTCGCCCGCCTTGAGCGGATAGTCGGCGTAGCGGGTCGGCAGGCGCTTGGCCTGCCTCGGCTGTCCGGATTGATCCAGATGTCGCCGGTGCGGCCGGTCGCTGCCGCCGGCGCAGCCGTTCGGCGGGATGATGTGCTTCATCGAGCGGATCGAAAAGCGCGCGTCCTCGAGATTGAGATATTCGCGGCGGATGCCGAGCCCGCCGCGGAAGCGCGCCGGCGCCGCCGGAATCCGCGGATCAGCTCGAAGCGCAGCGATCCGGGTCGGGAATTCGCTCTCGATGATCTCGACCGGCGCGATCATGGCGTTGCTCTGGTTGACCGTGATGCCCGACGCGCCGTCCTTGGTGGCGCGCGCGCCGGCGCCGCCGGCGATGATCTCGTATTGCACATAGCCCTTGCCGGTATAGGTGCTGCGCCCGCCGAGGATGATGGAGCGGCTGCCGCTGCCGTCGGCGCGCACCTTGTCGGGCACGATGTTGCTCAGCGCATCGTAGACCGCGTCGACCAGCGCATGCACGGTCGGATTGTAGGTGTTGACCGGCGCCGGGAAGCGCGGATTGAGCACGCTGCCGTCGCGCGCCGTGATGGTGAAGCGCGCGCAGCAGGCCCTGGCTCACGAAGGTGTGCGGGTCGATCAGCGAGATCAGGCAATAGGCGCAGGCCGCCTGCACCAGCGGCGGGCGGACGTTGGCGGGCCCCTTGGTCTGGTCGGCCGAGCCGCTGAAATCGAAATGGATGCGTGTCGCCGTTCTTCTCGACGACCACGTGGATGCGCACGGGCTTTTCCAGATCGATGCCGTCGTCGTCGACGAACCGCTCGGCCTCGAAGCGCCCGTCCGGCCATTCGGCGAATGTCGTCGCGCAGCTTCGCTTCCGACATGTCGAACAGGCGGTCGAAGCAGGCGAGGATTTTCTGCCTTGCCGTATTTGCCGGCGAGCTCGATCGAGCCGCCGCTCGCCGAGCCGGTCGGCGCCGAGCTGGCCGCGGATGTCGCCGAGCACCAGCTCGGGCGTGCGGCTGTTGGCGCCGATGATGCGCTCGATGTCGCCGATCGGCTTGATAGCCGCGCTGATAGCGCACGGCCGGCAGGTGCAGGCCCTCGTTGAAAATCTCGCGCGCCTGGCCGGAGCAGCTGCCCGGCACCGGGCCGCCGATGTCGCTCTTGTGCGCGATCGAGCCGCAGAAGCCGAACAGCGCGCCGTCGACGAACACCGGGCGTGATGACGCGCGATGTCGGGCGCGTGCGGGCTGCCGCCCTGATAGGGATGGTTGATCAGGAAGGCGTCGCCCTCGGCGATGTCGTCGCCGAACTCCTCGATGCACCGCGCCGCAGCAGGCCGGAAACGCGCCGATATGCAGCGGCAGCACCACGTGCTGCGCCACCACCTCGCCCTTGGCGTTCATCAGCGCGCAGGAGGCGTCCTGCGATCTCGCGCACGATGGTGGAGAAGCCGGTGCGGAACAGCGAGTTCTGCATCTCCTGCACGATGCCGGAGAGGCTCGCCTTCACCACTTCGAGATCGACCGCGTCGATGTGCATGAATCAGCTCGTCACTTCTCCTCTCCCGCATGCGAGAGGTCGGGCTGAGGCGCGCTCTCCGCGAATTGGACTCGCTGAGAGAGCCCGTCACCCGCCGCGCACGATAGGGCGAACGCCCGCTCGCGGGCTATGGTCGTCGACCTCGCCTGCAAGCGGGGAGAGGTAACGGCATTCGCGGATGCGCATGCGACTTTCATCACCGTTTCTGCGTCACGATCAAATTCTTCCATTCATCCACGCGCGCGGTCTGGCCGGGATAGATCACCGTCGTGCAATCGAACTGGTCGAGGATCGGCCGGGCCGGTCAAGGTCGAGGCCGACATCGAGCCGCTCGCGCTGATAGACCGGGCAGTTCGATATCGCTGCCGTCGAAGCGCACGCGTCGCGTTTCGCGCAAGCGCGTCTGCGAGCGTGCGCGCCGGCGCGGCTGGAATCTCGGCATCGCGACCGGCGGCACCAGGCCGATGCCGCGCACGCGATAGGAGACGATCTCGACCGGCTCCTCGGGCGCCATGTGGCCGAACATGGTCTGGTGCTGCGCGTCGAATGTTCGCGCGCAGCGCGCCGAGCCGTCGTCCTGCAAGCGGCGCTCGGCACGGCATGGCGATCTCGTAGCCCTGCCCGGCATAGCGCATGTCGAGCGCGCGCTCGATGCGGATCGCGTCGGCCGCAAAACCGTCGCTGGTGCAGCTCCTCGGCGGCCTGCGCCGACGAGGCGTGCGAACATGCCGTTGATCGTCCGTCGGCGTCGAGCTCGTCGAGCGGCGTCATCCTCGACTGGATGTAGTCGTGCTTGACGTCGGACATGAGCAGGCCGATCGCCGAATAGACGCCGGGATAGAGCGGCACGATCACGCCGGCCATGCCGAGATCGCGGGCGATGCGGCCGGCATGCACGGGCCGGCGCCGCCGAAGGCGAGCAGCATGAAGTCGCGCAGGTCGTGCCCGCGCATGGTGGAGATGGCCTTGATCGCCTCCTCCATCTTCACGTCGATGATGCGCACGATCGCCTTCCGCGGCCGCGGCTCACGCCCATGCCGAGCGGGCGCGCGACCTTTGCCTCGATCGCGTCGCCGCGCCTTGGCGGCATCGAGCCGCATCTGCCCGCCGAGGAAATTGTCCTCGCTCGAGATGGCCCAGCACGAGATTGCAGTCGGTGATGGTCGGCGTCGTCGCCGCCGCGGCCGTAGCAGGCCGGCCCCGGCATGGCGCCCGCGCTCTGCGGCCCGACCTGCAGCACGCCGAAGCGGTCGACGCGCGGCGATGGTGCCGCCGCCGGCGCTCACGGTGTTGATGTCCAGCATCGGCACCGCGAGATCGCGGCCGTCGATCTTGCCGCGGCTCGCGACGAACGGCTCGCCGTCCTTGATCAGCGCGACGTCGCAGGAGGTGCCGCCCATGTCGAAGGTGATGATGTTCTGGAACGCCGGTCATGCGGCAGGCATAGCGCCCGCGGTGACGCCGCCGGCCGGCCCCGACAGCACCGTGCGTCACCGCGCTTGCGCGCGGCGGCGGCGAAGGTCGCCATGCCGCCGTTCGACTGCATGATGTATTTCTGCCGCGTCGCGATGCCGGCGTCGGTGAGGCGGCGGTCGAGCTGCGCGATGTAGCGCGCCAGGATCGGCTGCAGGTAGGCGTTGATGACGGTCGTGCTCAGCCGGTAATACTCGCGGATCTGCGGCAGCGATCTCGGAGGAGAGCGAGACGCTGCACGTCCGGCATCTCCTCGCAGCACGATCTCGCGCACGCGCGCCTCGTGCTCCGGATGCAGGAACGAGAACAACAGGCACACCGCGATCGACTCGACGTTCTGCGCTGCGAGCTCGCGCACCGTGTCGCGCAGCGCCGCCTCGTCGAGCGGACGCAGCACGTGCCCGCGGAAATCGACGCGCTCCGTCACCTCGCCGGTCAGGCTCTGCGGCACCAGCATCGCGGGCTTGTCGTACATCACGTCGAAGATGCGCGGCGCCATAGGGCCGCGCCTGCTCGCCGACCGGATAGATGCCGCGAAAACCTTCCGTCACCAGGAGGCCGGTGCGCACGCCCTTGCCTTCCAGCAGCGCGTTGGTCCCGACCGTGGTGCCGTGGCAGAAATAGGAGATGTCCGCCGGCCGCCACGCCCTTGGCCAGCAGCGCCTCGATGCCCGGCGAGGATCGCGCGCGAGGGATCGTCCGGCGTCGACGGCACCTTCGAGATCGACACCTCGCCGGTATCTTCATCGAGATAGACGAAATCCGAAAACGTCCCACCGGTATCGACCGTGACGCGGTAGCGGCCCATGTACAGCGTCTCTGTGCTTAGCTGCGCCGCTGCCGCCTCGCCGATGGCGCGTGGGCGGGCTGCCAGTCCTTGCCGGTCGCGGCGGTGGTCGGGAAGATCAGCGACTTGATCACCACCGGCACGGCGCCGGAGGTCGGCAGCATGGTGCCGATGTCGATGTAGTCGAACTCCTTGAGCTCGAGGCCGTCGACCGAGACGATCGCGTTCTCGATCTGCATCTCCTCGCGCAGGTGGATGCCGAGCAGCCCGCCGACGTCGCCGTCGCCGGCGAGCACCAGCGGATGGCCGCGCGCGAGGATGTCGGCGAGCCCGTCGACCACGCCCCGGCAGAATGCATCGAGCCGCTGGAAGGTCGCCGAGCCGCGCCACGGCACGAACACCGCGACCGGCGTGTCGCCCTCGCCGAGGTCGAGGCGCTTGAGCATCGCCTTGATCGCCGCCGCCACCGCCGCGGGCTCGATCGCGTCGCCGTCGAGCGGCAGCGCGGGCGCGATCACCGGCACGTTGCGCAGCGGCAACGCGTCGAGCGGCGAGACGTAGATGGTGCGTGCCGCTCACTTGCGTGGTGTATTGCGAGGCGCCGACCACGGTCGCGCGGATGCCCTCGTTCGAGCGCTCGAGCCGCGGGCCCCAGCCCTCGACGCGCGCGCGGATTTCCTGCGCCAGCAGCACGCCGAGATCGCCGAACGTCGTCGCCTCGCGGCCGTAGATGTATTCGGACACGCCGCCGGAAAAGGTGACCTGCTCGATCGCGCCGCGATAGGCGAGCGGGTCGAGCCGCAACGAGTCCCGAGCCGCCGCGCCTTCGGCGAGCCGCCGCGCATGGCGCTCGAACAGCCGATCCGCCATGCGTGCGGCGAGCGCGCGCGCCGCCTCGGGCGCAAGCGTCGCTGCCGAGGTCGAGCTTGATGCCGAGCTCGGTCGCCGAAACGCCGCCCCGCCTCCTCGACGCGCACGATCCGGCCGCGCCGCGTCGAGTGCAGACGAGCCGCGCGCCGACGTCGACCGCGGTGAGGTCGACCACCTTGCCGTCGGCGCAGACCGCGATCTTCGAGGTGCCGCCGCCGACGTCGACGTTCATCACGGTGGCCTTGTCGCGGATCGAGCGCGCCACCGCGCCCGGAGCCGTAGGCGGCCATCACGCGTCTCCAGACTGTCGCCGGCCGAGACCGCGACCATCTTGCCGGCCTGGCGCGCGAACAGCTCGCCGATCTTGCGGGCGTTGCGCCGGCGCACCGCGACGCCGGTGAGGATCAGCGCGCCGGTGTCGATCTCGTCGGGATCGACCTTGGCGTCCTTGTATTGCTGCTCGATGAAGGCGCCGAGCGCGTCGGCGTCGATCGTCTCGCCCTCCGCGGAATAGGGCGTGAGCAGGATGTCGGACTGGTAGAACGTCTCGCGCTGGGTGACGACGTAGCGGCTGTCGAGCCGCTCCAGCACGATGCGCGAGAACACGAGATGCGAGGTCGACGAGCCGATATCGACGCCGACGCTGAGCACGACGATCTCGTCCTCCTCGACCAGCGAGCGCCCCGTGCTGGAGAAGAAGATGCGGCCGCCGACCGCTTCGTCGTTCATAGGCGCACTGCATCGCATGGCAAGCGACGTGGCGCTCCAGTCGAGATCAGCTGCGGCGGCGCCACGGAATTTCGCGCAGCGCACGCGCGCCCGTGTCTTGTAGAACTCCCGCGCTCCATGCGGTTCTCGACGCCCTCGGCCTTGAGCTTGGCGTCGTATTCCTCGCTGATGATACGGGTCTTCCATCCAGTACGGGATCGCGCTGCCGCCCTCGGGGATGTCCATGGCGGTGTAGTCGGTGTGCTTCTCGCCGGGCGGGCCGGGCTCGCGGCCGGGATTGTGCGGGCCGAACCAGGCGGTGAGCCGCAGCGGGTCCTTCGAGGCGCCGAAATGCTGGTGGATACCAGCGCGCGCCGCCGGGCGCCGCCGACACCATGCCGACCGGCTCGTAGTCGACGCGCTTGATCTGGTCGGCCTTGCCGTCCTTCCACGGGGTGACGCCGAGCCGCTCCGGCCAGGTGTAGGTGTAGCCCTTGCCCTTGAGGCAGATCAGCACGGCGGCCGAGGTGTGCGCGTGCGCCTTGGAGTAGCGGCCGTTCTCGTGCTGGCCGATCCAGAGATAGAACGTGTTGCCGGTCATGAACGGCTCGACCCGCCGCCAGCCGGGCGAGCGCCGGTTGTCGAGCGGCAGGTCGCAGTTGACGATGTCGGGAATGAAATTGGTGCGCCGCATGGCGAGCCCGCGCACCGGATCGGGCTCGATGTCGTCCTTGTACTTGTAGAAGTCGTCGGCGCCGCTGAAGCGGTCGCTGGAACTGGTAGGGCATGTTGAAGATGGCGTCGATGTTGTTGATCGAGGTTCATCAGGTTCGGCGCCGTGGTGCCGGCGAGCAGCAGCGCCGGCGCCGAGCTTGCATTGACGATGCGGTGCCAGGCGTTGACCGGGATCGAGAACAGCGAGCCCTTCTGCCACTCGAACACGTGGCGCTTGGTGTCGTTGTCGAGCCACACTTCGGTCGGTGCCGCGGCCTTCGACCACGTAGATAGACTTCCTCGTAGAGGTGCTTTTCGGCATTGAGCGCGCCCGCGCCCGGCACCTCGACCACGTAGCAGCCCCATTTGCCTTCGGTGCCGTAGAGCTGGATGTAGGTGCCGCTTGCCGCCCATGCGCTTCCACGGCGCCAGCGGCAGGTTCTGCACCTTGCTCACGCCGATGTCGCGGAAGATCGGGATGCCTTCCGACTCCATGAACAGGTCGTAGGGCGTCTTGGGCCGGCCGAACTTGCCGAAGCCGGCGCGGTTGATCGCCGGTCGGCTCGTGCCAGTGGGACTTGTCGCCCAATTCATGCATGACGCGCTCTTTCGTGCTGTTGCGCCGATCGAAGGGAATGGTCGTGCTTATAGGCCGGCGCGCCGAAATAAGCCAATAGCGCGGCAGTGCGGCAGCGAGGGGCTTTTGGGCTTCGGGGCGATCCATTAAGATCAATCGCGACGGCACCGATGGTTTGGCCGCCTCCTGGGAGGATTCGAACATGAAGCAAGTTTTGCTTGCAACCACTGCGCTCGCGGTGCTGGCGGCAGGGCCGGCCGATGGCCCAGCAGCGGTCGGTGAAGATCGGGTTCATCAGCACGTTCTCAGCGGCCGACCGCCGTGATCGGCAACGACATGCGCAACTCCTTCGAGCTCGCGCTCGACCATCTCGGCCGCAAGATCGGCGGGCTGCCCGTCGAGGTGATCTACGAGGACGACCAGCAGAAGCCGGACGTCGGCAAGCAGAAGACCGAGAAGCTCATCGAGTCCGACAAGGTCGATTTCGTCGTCGGCTACATCTGGTCGAACGTGCTGCTCGCCTCGCTCAAGCCGGTGCTCGACGCGCAGACCTTCCTGATCAGCGCCAATGCCGGCCCCTCGCAGATCGCCGGCGAATTGTGCTCGCCGTTCTTCTTCTCGACCTCGTGGCAGAACGACCAGACGCCGCAGGCGATGGGCGACTACATGAACCAGAAGGGCGTGAAGACCGCGTTCCTGATCGGCCCGAACTATGCCGCCGGCAAGGACATGCTCGCCGGCGTGCAGGCGACCTTCAAGGGCCAGCGTGATCGGCGAGGAGCTGACCAAGTGGCCGGAGCAGCTCGACTTCTCCGCCGAGCTGTCGAAGGTGCGCGCGGCGCAAGCCCGATGCGGTGTTCGTGTTCTATCCGGGCGCCGCCGGCGTGCAGTTCCTCGACGCAGTACGCGCAGGCCGGGCTCAAGGGCCAGATCCCGCTTTATACGGCCTTCACCATCGACGCGATCGTCGCTGCCGCTGCAGAAGGACCTCGCGCTCGGCGTTCCCGGCGCCCAGCAATGGGTCAACGACCTGCCCAACGACGCCAACAAGAAATTCGTCGCCGACTTCCGCGCCAAGCACAAGACCTACGCCGTCGTTCTACGGCGCGCAGTCCTACGACGCCGTCGGCCTCGTCGACAGCGCGGTCGTGGCGGTCAACGGCGACCTCGCCAAGAAGGACGGCATGCGCGACGGAGATGCGCAAGGCCAACTACGCGTCGGTGCGCGGGCCCTACAAGTACGGCAACAACCACTTCCCGATCCAGAATTTCTATCTGCAGGACGTGGTGAAGGACGCCGACGGCAATCTCACGCTCAAGACCGTCGCCACCATCGTCAAGGACAGCCAGGATCAGTTCCACGACAAGTGCCCGATGAAGTGGTGAAGCGACCTGCTACCGCGATCCGTCATCTGAGGTGAGCGGTCACGCGGACGTGATGGCGCACGCTGACTTGCGCTCGAGCATCGGCTTGCGAGCCTCGGTACTTCGCTCGCACGCCTTCGGTGCCGGCTCGTCCATTCAGGGTGCAGTGTCGACGCAGACGCCGCGCCATGCTCCTCGTCCTCGAACAGTGCCTCAACGGCCTGCAGTTCGGGCTGCTGCTGTTCCTGCTGGCGGCCGGGCTGACGCTGATCTTCGGCATCATGGACCTGGTCAACCTGGCGCATGGCTCGCTCTACATGGTGGGCGCCTATTTCGCGGCGACCTTCGCGGCGCTGGACCGGCAGCTTCGTCGCCGGCGCGCTGCTGGCGCTCGGCGCGACGCTTGCTCGTCGGGATGGCGGTCGAGGTGATCGCGCATGCGTCGGCTCTACGGCCGCGACCATCTCGATCACGTGCTCGGCACGTTCGGGCTCATCCTGTTCTTCAACGAGCTGGTGCGGATCGATCTGGGGACCGGCCGGGCTGCACCTGCCGCTGCCGGCCTGGCTCGAGACCTCGGTGCGAGATCCTGCCGGGCGTCCAATATCCGACCTACCGCATCGCCATCATCGTCACCGCGCTCGTGGTCGCGCTGCTTCTCTACATCCTGGTGATGCGCACGCGGCTCGGCATGCTGATCCGCGCCGGCGCCTCCAACCGCGAGATGGCCGGCGCGCTCGGCGTCAACATCAAGCTGCTCTACACGCTGGTGTTCGGGCTCGGCGCGGCGCTCGCGGGCCTCGCCGGCCTGATGCAGGCGCCGATCCTCACCGTGCAGATCGGCATGGGCGAGAACATCCTGATCCTCGCCTTCGTCGTGATCATCATCGGCGGCATCGGCTCGATCCGCGGCGCCTTCATCGCGCGCCATCCTGGTCGGGCTCGATCGACACCATCGGCCGCGCCTTCCTGCCGGATCTGCTGCGGCTCGTGCTCAGTCATCGCGCGGCGCCTCGAGCGTGGCGCCGGCGCTGTCGTCGATGCTGATCTATCTGCTGATGGCGGTCGATGCTGGTGCTGCGGCCGGAAGGTCTGTTTCCGGTGTCGAGCAAATGAGCGCACTGCTCACGCCGCGCAACGTGGTCGTTGCCGCGCTGCTTGTGTTCCTGGCGCTGGTGCCGGTCTATGCGTCGCTGAGCGGCAACGTCGTTCCTGATGACGCTGTTCACGCGCATCATCATCCTGGCGATCGCGGCGACCAGCCTCAACCTGATCCTCGGCTATGGCGGCATGGTGAGCTTCGGCCACGCCGTCTATCTCGGCGTCGGCGGCTATGCCGATCGGCATCCTGGCGCACGAGGGCGTCAGCTCCGGCTTCGTGCAGTGGCCGGTCGCGCTCGCGGTGTCCGCGCTGTTCGCGCTGATCGTCGGGCGCGCTCTCGCCTGCGCACGCGCGGGGTCTATTTCATCATGATCACGCTCGCCTTCGCGCAGCTGGTCTACTATTTCGGCGTCGGGCTCGAGCGCTACGGCGGCGACGACGGCCTGACCATCTACCGGCGCAGCCAGTTCGCGCGACCTCGATCAATCTCTCCAACAAGACCGCAGTTCTATTACCTGCTGCCTCGCGCTGCTGCTTGCTGACGATCTATCTCGTCTGGCGGCTCGTGAATTCGCGCTTCGGCCTGGTGATCCAGGGCGCGCGCTCGAACGACCGGCGCATGCAGCGCGATCGGCTTTCCGACCTATCGCTATCGGCTCGTCTGCTTCGTCATCGCCGGCACGATGTGCGGGCTGGCCGGCGCGCTGCTCGCCAACCACACCGACTTCATCAGCCCGGCGATGATGCACTGGACGCGCTCGGGCGACCTCATCGTCATGGTCGTGCTCGGCGGCATGGGCATCGTCGTTCGGCCCGCTGATCGGCGCGGTGACGCTGCTGGTGCTGGAAGAGGCGCTCTCCGGCGTGACCGAATATTGGCAGATCATCATCGGCCCGATCTTGCTGCTCGTCGTGCTGTTCGCGCGCGGCGGCATCGACGGGCTGCTGATGAGCGTGCGCCGTGGCTGACGCCGCTGCTGGCAGATCGAGGGCCTGACCAAGCGCTTCGGCGGCGTCGTCGCGTCGGACGCGATCACGCTCGACGGTGCCGCGCGGGCGAGCTGCACGCCATCATCGGGCCGAACGGCGCCGGCAAGACCACGCTGATCGGCGCAGCTCGCGGGCGAGATCGCGCCCGATGCCGGCCGCATCCGCTTCGACGGCGCGCGACATCACCGCGCTGCCGACCTGGCGCCGCAGCGCAGCTCGGGCTCGCGCGCTCGTTCCAGATCACCTCGCTGTTTCCCGATTTCACCGCGCTCGACAATGTGGCGCTCGCCGTGCAGGCGCATGCCGGCCACTCGTTCCGCTTCTGGCGCGCCGCGCGCAGCGAGGCCGCACTGCGCGAGCCCGCGCGTGCCGCGCTCGCGCGCGTCGGCCTTGCCGAGCGGGCCGACGTGCTGGTCGCCAAGCTCAGCCACGGCGAGCACCGGCAGCTCGAGATCGCCATGGCGCTCGCGACCGCGCCGCGCATGCTGCTGCTCGACGAGCCGATGGCCGGGCATGGGGCCGGAGGAGATGCGCGCGCATGGTCGACGACGCTGCGCGAGCTCAAGCGCGAACTGACCATCCTGCTGATCGAGCACGACATGGAGGCGGTGTTCGCGCTCGCCGACCGCATCACGGTGCTGGTCTATGGCCGCGTCATCGCATCCGGCGCGCCTGAGGCGATCCGCGCCAATGCCGAGGTGCGCCAGGCCTATCTCGGCGAGCAGGAGGCGGTGCAGGCGAGCTGGTCCATGGCTGAGTGCCGCTGCTCGAAGTCGACCAGCATCGAGACCCGCTATGGCCTGAGCCAGGTGCTGTTCGGCATGTCGCTCGCCATCGCGCCCGGCGAGATGGTGACGCTGATGGGCCGCAACGGCATGGGCAAGACCACCACCGTGCGCTCGATCATGGGGCTCACGCCGGCGATGGCGGGCTCGATCCGCTTCGACGGCCGGGAGATCCGCGGGCTGCCCGCCTATCAGGTCGCCAAGCTCGGCATCGGCCTGGTGCCGGAGGGGCGGCAGGTGTTTCCCAACCTCACCGCGCGCGAGAATCTGGTCGCGACCGCCGCCAACCGCGGCGGCGCCGCCGACCCGTGGACGCTCGACAAGGTCTGCGCGCTGTTTCCGCGGCTCGCCGAGCGCACTCGCCAGCATGGCGCAACCAGCTCTCCGGCGGCGAGCAGCAGATGCTGGCGATCGGCCGCGCGCTGATGACCAATCCGCGCCTGCTTGATCCTCGACGAGGCGACCGAGGGCCTGGCGCCGCTCATCCGCGCCGAGATCTGGCAATGCCTCGACGCGGCTCAAGGCCGCCGGGCCAGTCGATCCTGGTGATCGACAAGAACGTCGAGGCGCTGATCCGCATCGCCGACCGCCACTACCTGATCGAGCGCGGGAAGGTGGTGTGGGTCGGCAGCTCTTCGGAGACTTGCCGCCGCCGCGCCCATTCAGCATCGCTACCTCCGGAGTCTGATAACCACGTTTGTGGATGCTGGCGGCGCACGACCCCGGCGATCGGTCGCGAGCGCCAACCAGCCAAATAGTAACCAATTGGTAACCGCCATGGTTTCCAATCCCCTGGCGCATATGTGGGGACCTTCTATGGGCATGCACGAGACGATCACGGATGGGCGCTCCTTGTCCGGCGGGACGCGGCACCGCGCTGTCCTGTGAGAACGATGCGGGCGTATCGCCGAAGATGGCATTGGCGCCGGCGGATCTGACGCCCAAGGTCGAGGCATCGACGGCCGAGGCCCGAAGGCCGAGGCGCCCAGATCGACGCAAGTCGCGCAAGACCAGCGCCTGCAATCGAGACCATCAAGCCCGACACGTCCAAGATCGGCGCCCGGACGAACGATCCCCGCGCGGATCGAGATTACAGAACTGCGGCCGGGACGCGGGAAGCTCGCAACTGTCGAGCGGCCGACGGCCTATCGCGCCTGGCATGGATGAGCCCAAGCCTCCGCGCAGCAAGCCGAGGTCGGTGCGCTGGCGACTGCCGGCGGCGAGCCGGCCGGCCGAGGGCACCGGGCCGCGCGTAAGCCGATTCACCTTGCTGGCGGCGTCACTCGCGCTGGCGGCGGCGCTCGGCGGCATGGCCGGAGCGCTGCGGCCTATCGCGTCTGGCTCGACCCGGTCCGGCTCCCTGCGGTTGCGGCGGGGCGAACTGAACCTGGATGAAATCCAGGCGCTCAAGGAAAACGTGGTGCAGGCGCGGGTGGAGCTGGCGGCGTTGAAGGTCAGCATCGATTCCGCCAACCGCGACGCGACCGCCCAGTTCACCAGGATCGGCGAGCGCATCACGAGCGCATCGAGCGATTCAGGCCGAACCGACGACCAAGCTCAACAAAGCCGTCGAGATGCTCGGATCGCATTTCGCGCGGCGACGGAGCTCCGCAACAGGAGGTTACGGGCTCGGCCGCGCCGCCGCCGGCGAATGGGCAAAACCAGCCGCCGAAATCGGGGCTCGAGGATGGGTCGTGCGCGATGTCCATCGCGGGACCGCTTTGATCGAAGGCAGGATGGGCATTATCGAAGTCGAGCAAGGCGATCTCGTGCCGGGCCTCGGACGAGTGGACGCAATCCGCAAGCAGGATGGCCGCTGGGTGGTGGTGACCTCAGGGGCCTCATCGTCGGGCCGCTGATCGCCCCGATCAGCGGTTGGCGTGTTCGGTGCGTCCGCGGCGCCAGGCATCAATTGCCGGTCTGAAGTCGGCTCGACTGCGGCGCATGGATCTGCGCTTCGCCGCAACGCCGCCCGCGGTGGCGCCGCGATAATCCATGGCACCTTTTGCACTGCGCAAAGAGCGAGCGGGCATGCCCCTTGCTTGATCGCCAGAGGTTCGCCGCGGAAAGACTGGTGGTATGCCTGCAATAGCTCTTCCTGGCGCGATCAATGCTGGCGGCATCCGCCGCCTTTGTCGGGCTCGCGTCGCTCCTGCCCGGTTGCATTCGCTGCAGGTGCAGGCTCCCGCGCAAAAGCCGCAAATGGTGGAGAACTGCCCAGGCCTCGTGGCCTCGAACCGCCGCGCGCCACCCCGGCCGCGTTGCGTGCCTCGCGCTCAATGCGGACCAGGTCGCCACCTATGTCGGCCATTCGACCTTCCTGATCGAAAGCCCGCAGCTCGTGCGGAT
>ERZ1370068.358-contig-10323_pt1 | contig 46030 bp, 71 predicted proteins | sample MGYA00561227_ERZ1370068 | MGnify/ENA primary metagenome ERZ1370068 (study PRJEB38410, sample SAMEA6850437) | metagenome | study: Metagenomic assessment of the ecological functions of the soil: analysis of the soil microbiota associated with the... | reverse complement strand
ATGTGCTTCGTTCAGTTACGTATCGCCGGTCGACCCTGCGCGCACGCGCCGCTGGCTCCTCGCCGCCGTCTATCCTCGCGACTCGGCGTCGCCGAATCGTCGCGGAGAAGTGTGGATCGACGCGCACAACGCGGGAACACGCGCCGCCCTGCGCACGGAGGTCGCGCGGCGCATCTGTCCGACCTCGACGCTGCCGACAAGGCGACCGCGCGCCACGGTGAAGGACGGCCCAGGGACAGCCTGCGCCGACGCGCAGGCGAAGATCGCGCTGCTCGAGAACCGGCTCGCCGAATCGCAGACCCAGCAGGCCGCGCTGGAAGCGCTGTATCGCGAGCTCGCGCCGTCGCGCGACGAATGGGCGCTGACCGAGGTCGAGCAGGTGCTGCTGCTCGCCAGCCAGCAGCTGCAGCTCGCCGGGCAACGTGTCCGCGCGCGCTTGCGGCGTCTGCAGGTCGCCGACGCGAAGCTGCAGCGGCTCGACCGGCCGCAATTCGTGCCGTTGCGCCGCGCGCTTGCGCGCGACATGGACCGGCTGAAGGCGGTGCCGTACGTCGACGTCGCCGGGATCGTCGCTGCGGCTCGATCAGGCCATCGCCGCAGGTCGATGCGCTGCCGCTGGCGATGGAAGAGCTGGCGCGCCGCCGGCGCAGCCCGAGCCGCCGGCCAGGGACGAGCCGGGCCTGGCGGCGTCCCTGCGCGAGCGCCTGGCAGGAGCTGCGGCAACTCGTGCGCATCGAGAGTCTCGACCGGCCCGGAAGCGCCGCTGCTGCACGCCGCCGCAGCAGTTCTTCCTGCGCGAGAATCTGAAGCTGCGCCTGCTCTCCGCGCGCTTCGATCTCGCTCTTCCGCGACCAGGCGAATTTCCGCGCCGACCTCGCTGCCGCCGATCGCGTGGCTCGACGAAGTATTTCGACACGCGACGAAACCGGTGCAGTCGCTGCCAGACGCTGCTCGAACGAGCTGAAGGCGACCGACATGGCGACCGAGCTGCCGGGTCTCGCCGGCAGCCTCGACGCGGTGCGCGTGCTCGCAGCTCGCGCGCGAAAAGCCGCTCCGGTGAGCGCTCGCCACTAGTCCGCGCGATGCGCTTTCTCTTCTGGTTCCTGCTGCTCGCGGTCGCCGCGGTGGTCGCCGCGCTGGCCGCAAGACTCAGCACCGGCTACGCACTGCTGGTCGCGCCGCCTTACCGGATCGAGCTTTCGCTCGACCTGTCTTGCTCATCCTCGTCGTCGGCGGCTTCGCCGCGCTGTACCTGATGCTGCGCGATGATCGCGCGCACGCGTGCAGCTCCCGGGCCAGGTGCGCGAATGGCGCCGGCGGCAGAAGCAGGAACGCGCGCGCGCCAGGCAGGACGCGGCGATCGTCGCCCTGCTCGAAGGGCGTTTCGGCAAGGCGCAGCAGCGACGCGCAGGAGGCGCTGGCGCTGCCGTACTCCTCAGGACTCCCCGCGCTCATTGCGCGCGCGCCGCGATCGACGTGCGCCAGTTCGACGCGGCCGAGGGATGCCTCGCCCGCGCCGAGGCGCAGGCGACGAGCCTGGCGGTGCCGCGCCTGACGCTGGCCGCGGAGATCGCGCTCGAGCAGGGCCAGCCGCAGGAGGCGCTGCGGATGCCTCGCAGTCGCTCAAGCGAGGAGGCGGGCATGCATACCGCGGCGCTGCGCCTGGAGCTGCGCGCCTGCAGGCGGCCCGGCGCTTCGCGGACATCCCGCCGCTGGTCGAGCAGCTGGTCAGGCGCAAGGTGTTCGACAGCGCGCAAGGCGAGCAGGTGCGAATCGCGGCGCAGCGCGAGCAGCTGCGCGCGCTGGCGCACGATGCCGGCGGCCTGCGCGACACCTGGAACCGGCTTCCGGATGCGGCGCGGACGCAGCCGGCGATCGCCCGCGCCGCCGCGCGCAGCTTCCTGCAACTGCGGCGGCGATCGCGAGGCCGGTCGAGATCCTCAGCGAACAGCCTGGAGCGCGAGTGGGACTCCGATCTGGTCGAGCTCTACGGCGAGTGCCGGCCCGCCGACGCGACACGTCAGCTCGAGCAGGCCGGAGCGGTGGCTCGCCGCGCACACCCAGGACGCGACGCTGCTGCGCGTGCTGGGCACGCTGTGCCAGCGGCAGCAGCTCTGGGGCAAGGCGCAGACTTATCTCGAGGCGAGCCTGGCGCTCGACAACAGCTGGCGCACGCAGCTTGCGCTTGGGCGAGCTGCTCGGGCCGCTCGGCAAGGGCGAGGAGGCGAACTCGCACTTCGTCGCGGCGCTGCAAGCTGGCGACCGACGAGCTGAGGCGACGGTAATGGGCACCAATGAGTCGTCGCAGCTGCTGGCCGAACATGTCGTGCTGCCGCAGAAGATTCGGCTGCAAGCTGCGGTCGTTTCCGAGAGCGAGGCCAAGGAGTGGACGGTTTCGCCTTCAGCTCGATGTCGACAGCGTCTCGCTTCTTCATGCCGGTCCTGCGATTTGCGGTCTGCGGACAGGGAGTGGAGCTCGCCGGAGATACCCACGCAGGCCGGCTGGATCCTGCACTGGCTGCCTCGGGGGCTACCGATTCCTGCTTCATGTCCCGCGCAGCGATGTCGACGCACGGTTGTCCGTTTCCATGGGGCACGCCCACGATCGTGCGGGGCCCGGACGTCGTAATCGAGCTTCCCGCGGCGGCGGCGGTTCGCTCCGAGAACCCGGGCCCAGCGGTCCGGATCGTCCGCTGGGAGATGGAACCCGACACGGGCAAGCGCATCGCCGAGCTGCCGTGGCAGCAGGGTCACGACAACTGGTTCTTTCTGTCACTACGATCACGCCGCGATCGTGATCACGGAGCAGTTTCTGCGTCGAACACCGAAGCTCCGCGGTCGCATCCTGGATGTGGGTGCGGGAGACGGCGCATTACCGACCTGGGCATCTTTCTGCGCTATCGGCCGGAGATGCCGGTGGCCCTGGATATCGTCGACTACGTCCAGCACCTGCCTTCCGTGGCCCGCAGTCATGGCGTGCCGATCACCGCGTTGCCCGATGGGTTTCGCTTCTGCCAGTGTTCGGCGGAGTCGATTCCCTATCCGAACGGTTATTTCGACGTCGTCCTGTCCTGGGGATCGGTCGAGCACGTCAAGGGCGGTTACGAGGCGTGTGCTCGACGAGGTTTGGCGCGTCTTGAAGCCGGGCGGGCACTTCTTCGTCAACCCCGGTCTGTACTACGGCCCGTTCGGCAGTCACCCCGGCGAATTCTTCACCGGAGCCGCATCACCACCTCAGAATGGATGAGCAGGCACTGCGCGCAAGCACGTCCTGAGCTCCGAGCCCCAGCGCATCGACCGCTCCGGTTGGGACGTGCCGAGCTCGGAGTATTGGCGCTTCTATCAGGAGCTCAACCGATCCGGGTCGGCAGCTTCGAATCGGAATTGAAGAGCTACGGTACCGCACCTTGCGTGCCGCACTCGGGTCGCCGACATGGTTGGAATACGACGACCGGTTGCAGAACTTCAGCATCGTCGATCTGTCCTTGCTGGATGCATTCTTCGTGCTCGAAAAGCCTTTGCAGGGCGGGATCGAAGCAGGCGCTGGCAGCCGCGCGGATTGATCATTGGAGCGGGACCGCCTTCAGGGCGATCGCTTGCTCTTGAGGTCGAACACGACCATCTGCGCGTCGCGAAGGACCGGAGGACCGAGCTTCGCCTCGATCGCCAGGCAGGCAGGCCGCGACGTCGGGCCACTCGACATTTTCATAAGGCGGCGTTTTCCACGGCACGAGGTGGAGCACGAAGTAGTCCGCTCCGTAGGACTTGCCCGCGAGCACTTGCGAGAGATGCACGAACTGGTGCAGGCGCATACCCGCCGTCGTCGCCGGGTACTCGCCGGTGCTGCGCACGCCGCAAACAGGCGTCACCAGCCCGATCTTCACGTACTGGCGATGGATCTCCTGATACCAGGGATGCGGGTTGAAATTCGATTCGAGCCGCCACGGCGCCTCGATCAACGTGATCGTCCCCGGGGGTTTCTGCGCCAGCCCGCGGTAGAACTCCGGGCACGGGATCGGACGGGACCTCCTGCACGTAGCGGCGTTGTGCATCGGGTCGTAGTCGTACTGAAAACGCAAGTGGCCGATGAACTGGTTGGGGTAGTAGAGATAGCCCGGTATCGGTCCGATCCAGAACAGCCCTGCGGCCAGGACCGCGACGACCGCCGCACGCAGCGCGGAACAGGCAGACGCTCCAGCACGGCGACCGTCCCTGCGGCCAGAAAGAGCAGCGGAACCGGCAGCACCGGCAACGCGTAGCGCAAAGCACGAGCGGGTGGCTGATCCATGCAGGCCGGGCAGCGACGATCGCGGCCGCGCCGCCGAGCGCCACCAGCCCCAGGTACGCGACCAGATCAGGCTCGCGCGACCAGAGACGAAACATGCCCACGCCCGTGAGCAGGCCGAGCAGCGCCAGCGCCGCCGGCTGCGCGACGCCGAAGAGCATCAGGAACGTGCGATAGAGGCTGTCGACGTGTGACCGGAGATCGACGCCGGTTTTCCCCGGAGAGCGATGGCCAGTCATGGAGGACCGGCGGTGCGTGAGCAGCGCCGCGAGCGGCAGCATCGTCGCCAGAAACAGAGCCAGCAGGCGCCACAACGCCGGCCGGTGCTCGATGCAGATCGTTGCACGATCGCAATGCCGCGTAACGTAGCGCAGCGCGTAATAGGCAAACGGCAGCAACGTGAACGGGAGCGTCGTCGAGTGAAACCACCCGGCGAGAACGGTCGCCGCGACATAACCCGCGGCCTCAGGGCGTCGCTCCCGTCCGCTCTGCCACCAGCGGCGGAAGTGCGACGACCGCGAAGAACCCCAGCACGCTGGTCAGCGCGTACGGTCTCGCGGTCTTGGCGAGATAGACGAGCAGCGGAGAAATCCCGAGCAGCGCTACCCATGTCGCGCGGACGGGAGCGTGATCTCGTCTCGCAGCAGCAATGGCGCGACCACGAGCAAGCGCGATGCCTCGACAGCGAGCATCGGCAGGTGCATCATCCAGTCGGTCAACCCTCCGTGCAGCAACAGGAAGCGGTAGTAGAGCGTCGAGCGGAATGCTGTGGTCGGCCCAGCCGAAGCTCGTGAAGATGCCCCAGCGCATCCGGAGCTCAGCACCTTGTGCACGCGCGTGCCATTCGTCGTCGAGAATGACCTGGATGCCGAGCTGGTACCAGCGCAGCCAAGCTCCGGCGAGGGTTGCGGCGAGGATAGCGACGAGCCACGCGATGCGCTCGCGCCCTGGCGGTGCGTTCGCGCGCGAGGGCGTCACGATCCGGCGGCTGCGCCCGCGATGCGGGCGCGAGCCGCTGCTCCGGGCCCTCGGCGAAGATGCGCGGCCTCACGAGTCCCCAGCGCCACAGCCGGTATTGCACGCTGGTCCATAGCACGCCCAGCCCGTAGACGGCAGCGCGCCCGAAGCTGATCTCGCTCGCCGTCCTCGAAATACTGCGTCGGACAGGAAATCTCGCCGATGCGCATGCCGAATGCGATGCGCCTGGATCAGCAGCTGGTTGTCGAAGATGAAGTCCGCCGAGTTGGCCGCGAGCGGCAGCGTTTCGAGAACCCGCCGCGAGAATGCGCGATAGCCGGTATGGAACTCGGACAGCTTGGAGCCGACGATCAGGTTCTGCGAGCGCGGTGAGGACGCGGTTCGCGACGTACTTGTAGCGCGGCATGCCGCCGGCGATCGCGGTGTTGCCGAGAATGCGCGAGCCGATCACCACGTCGTATACGCCGGATGCGACCATCGCCGCCATTGCGGTGATCAGCCTCGGCTCGTACTGATAATCGGGGTGCAGCATCACGACGATGTCGGCGCCCTCGGCCAGCGCCTGCGGCATAGCAGGTCTTCTGGTTGGCGCCGTAGCCGCAGGTTCCTCGGATGGCGGTGCGCGACGATGCCGAGCCGCTTGGCGACCGCGAGCGTCGCATCGTCGCTCGCGTCGTCGACGAGCAGCACCTGGTCGACGATGTCGTGGGAATCGCGCGGAAGCATTCTTCCAGCGTTCTTTCCGCGTGATACGCCGGCATCACGACGACGATCTTCTTTCCGTGCAGCATGACTCGAAGCGGCTTCTACGCCGGGACTCCGCCTGCGCCGCGTAAGTGAACGAGTCGGCGAAGAACTCCGTTCGCGGGCAGACCGGCACGCCTCGCGTGAAGCTCGCTGCGCGCGGCGTCGATCATCGCCGGTCCGCCGCAAGCGTAGACCTGATAGTCCGGACAGATCCGGAAAAGTCGGCCATCACCGCCTTGTGCACGAGGCCCGTGCGGCCGGGCCAGTGGTCCTCCGGCAGCGGATCGGACAGCACGGGAATGAAGCGTGAAGCCGCGGTGCCGAGCCTGCCACTCGCCGCGCGACGTTCGGCAGGTAGAGATCGCGCAGCGCTGCGCACGCCCCAGTAGAGCACCATCGGCGCGCGTCGATGCTCGTGATGGAGCGCGTGCTCGATGACCGCCTTGATCGGCGCGAAGCCGGTGCCGCCGGCCACGAAGATGATCGGCTTGTCCGGAGTCCTCGCGCAGATAGAACGTGCCGAGCGGGCCCTCGAAGCGCAGGATCTCGCGGCCCTTGAACTCGTTGAAGAGCTGCCCGCTGAACAGCTCCGCCCGGAACGTGGCGGATGTGCAGCTCGAGCAGCGCGTCGTCGTCGCGGCGCGGTCGCGATGCGAGAAGCTGCGCCGGCGGCCGTCCTTGAGCAGGAAGTCGATGTACTGGCCCGGCGAGATACTGCAGGCGCTCGTTCGCCGGCAGCTTGAGCGTCACGATCGCGACGTCGGGCGCCGGCTTGTCGATCGTTCTCGACCCGGCACGGCAGCTTGCGGATGCGGATGTCGCCGGCGCGCCGCACTTCGCGCACTTCGATCGCGAGCGGCGGATCTTCGGCTGCGCGCACGCAGAAGAGCGCCAGGCCCTGCGCGCTTCTCGGCGTCGGTGAGCGTGCCGGGCTGATAGCGCGCCGTAGTCGACCGCGCCGTCGAGGATCTTGCCCTTGCACGTGCCGCAGGCGCCGTTTGCGGCAACCATACGGGATCATCAGGTCGGCGCGCATCGCGGCTGCGAGCACGGTCTCGCCATCGTCGCAGGCGAAGCGCGTGATCGCTGGGCTTTATGGTAATCTGGTACGGCATCGAGTTGCGCTTGCAGCTTGCGCGTTCGTTCCGCGCAGAGGCACGAGCGTGATCCGGGTACTGTTGATTGGTTGCGGCGACATCGCCCTGCGCACCGCCGAGCTGTTGCGCAGCCAGGGTCAGCCTCTACGGCCTCACGCGCCGGCCGGAGGACATTCCCGAAGCTGCGCGCAGCACGGCATCATCCCCATCATCGGCGACCTCGACCGCTATCACAGCCTCGAGCGCGCTGCGCGCGGCGCCTTTCGCGGTGCTGCACTTCGCGCCGCCGCCGGGCGATGGTCGCGACGATCCGCGCACCGCGCGGCTGATCGCCGCGCTGACAAAGGCGCGGATTATACCGCAGCGACTTCGTCTACATCAGCACGACCGGCGTCTATGGCGACTGCGCCGGGGCGCGCGTGACCGAGGCGCGGCCGCGCCGCGCCAGACGCCGCGCGCGCGCCGGCGCGTCGCCGCGGAGGACCGGCTGCGGCGCTGGGCGAGCGCTACGGCGTCAAGCTCTGCGATCCTGCGCGCGCCGGGCATCTACGCCGCGACGCGCCTGCCGCTCGACCGGCTTGCGGCAGGGCACGCCGGTGCTGCGCGCCGAGGACGACGTGTTCACCAACCACGTTCACGCCGACGATCTGGCGCGCGCGGCGGTCGCCGCGCTGTTCCGCGGCAAACCCAACCGCGCGTACAACGTGAGCCGACGACGCCGAGCTGCAGATGGGCGGCTGGTTCGACGCGGTCGCCGATGCGTTCCAGCTGCCGCGGCCGCCGCGCGTGTCGTGGGAGGAAGCCGAGAGACGCATCGCGCCGCTGCTGCTGTCGTTCATGAGCGAGTCGCGGCGCGCTGTCCAACGCGCGCATGAAGCGCGAGCTGCGCGTGCGGCTCAAGCTATCCCGACGCCGCAGCAGCTGCTCGACGAAGTCGCGCCGCGCGAATCTGCACAGAGCAGCTGGCGCTTGCTCGCTGTGGATCGACAACGCCCGATGAGCGACGGCGCGAGCCGACGGCGCAGCGCAGACACGCTGGCAGCGGATCGCGGCGCGGCTCGATGCCTACGAGCGCCTGATCCGCCTCGACAAGCCGATCGGCACGCTGCTGCTGCTGTGGCCGACGCTGTCCGCGCTGTGGATTCGCCTCTACGGGTCGCCGTCCTGGATCGTCGTCGGCATCTTCGCTGCTGGGCACGCTGCTGATGCGCTCGGCCGGCTGCGCGATCAACGACTTCGCCGACCGCGATTTCGACGCGCACGTCGAGCGCACCGGCGAACCGGCCGCTCGCGCGGCGCGAGATCGCGCCGTGGGAGGCGCTGGCGGTCGCCGCCGTGCTCGCGCTGTGCGCGTTCCTGCTCGTGCTGCGGCTCGACCGCTTCGACCATCCTGATCGCGGTGCGTCGCGCTGCGCCATCGCGATCGCCTATCCGTTCTTCAAGCGCTTCTTCGTGCTGCCGCAGGCGTTTCTCGGCATCGCGTTTTCGTTCGGCATTCCGATGGCCTTCGCCGCGGTCGTATGGCTTCGTGCCCTGCGTCGGGCTGGTGGCTGTTCGCGGCCAATCTGTTCTGGGTGATGGCCTACGACACGGAATACGCGATGGTCGATCGCGAGGACGACATCAAGCTGGGCCTCAAGACGTCGGCGATCGCGTTCGGCAAGCTACGACGTGCTGGCGGTGATGCTGTGCTATGTCGTCTATCTCGGCGCTGCTCGGCGTGGATCGGACGTCTGCGCGGGCTGGGGCCAGGCGTTCCACACCGCGGCCTGTCGTCGCGGCGCTGCTCGCGCTATGGCACTTCCGCCTGATCCGCAAGCGCGAGCGCGCAGGCTGCTTCCGCGCCTTTCTCGGCAACCACTGGCTCGGTCTTGCGATTTTCGCCGGCGTGGTGGCCGACTTCGGATGGCGGTTCAACGCCTGGCCGCAGTGGCCGGGTTAGGGAAACCCTGATTCCTTAGCTATGGAAACCGCCTGCGTGAAGCGCGTCGTCGCGCGCCGGCCGATCGGAGCCCGCTCGCGCCAAGCAGCGCGATCAACGCGATGAGCGCCGCGATCGCGGCCGGCGACAGCGCGGGAATGGGCTGCGTCGGACCGATCGCTGGCGCCTCGATGACCACGCCCGTCGTCAATCGAAGACCAGAGTGCTGACGGACGCGATCGAGCCGGTCAAGCTCGGGCCGGAGTAGGTCGTGATCGTCAGCGTGATCGGCGTATTCGGCGCCAGGCCGCCGCCGAACGGGGATGTGAACGCCGGAAAATCCGCGGCGTAGGGGCCGATGTTCTTGCCGGTCTCGTCGGTGAATTGCTCGCACCAGGCCAACGCCGGGCGCACTCGAGGCGAACATCGGCGGAAGCCTGGCTGCCGACGTTGATCTCGGTGTTGACGTCGAATGCCGCCCCGCCGCAGGTTCCGGACGAGCCCGGTTTGCTGGCCCGAAATCTTGATCGATGGCATCTTCGCTGCGACCACGACGGGCGGGTTGGGCGGCGCCGCGGACGCGGTGCCGGCAAGCGTGGCAAAGGACGCGCCCGCCCACAGCAGGGCGAGCATTCCCGAGCAGACTCGAAGCGCGGCGACGATGCGCAAGTGCGGGCCTTGGCGACGTGGGCTCCTCGGGGAGCCCACCTGAACGAGCATAGCGGCTGCCGGCTTCTGCGGTCCAGGCCGCGGGCGGCGCGGATAATAGCGCGTCCCGGGCGGCCTTCCGTCGCATCAATACCACGTCGTACCGTCGCCATCGCCCGACAGATTTCGTGCTTTCGCGCGTTTTTCTGCTCGTTTCCAGGCCGCAATGCCCGACCGGCAGTGCGCCAAGCGTCGGGCAGACGCCGGTCTGGTAAGATGCCCCCAAGCGCACCTGAGCGTCGCATCGAAGATGAAATATGCTTCCGACCTCCGCGACTTCATCGCGCAACTCGAACAGCGCGGCGAGCCGGAAGCGCATCGGCATCGAAGCTGATCCTCGCCCTCGAGATGACCGAGATCTGCGACCGCGTGCTCAACGCCGGCGGCCCGGCGCTCCTGTTCGAGAAGCCGAAGGGCTTCGACGGCCGACGGGCGCGCGATCCCGGTGCTCGGCAACCTGTTCGGCACGCCGCAGCGCGTCGCGCTGCGCGATGGGCGCAGACCGTCGGCTGGCGCAGCGCTGCGCGAGGTCGGCAAGCTGCTCGCGTTCCTCAAGGAGCCCGAGCCGCCGAAAGGGCTCGAAGGACGCGTGGCAGAACGACGCGGCCCGGTGTTCATGCAGGTGCTGCGACATGGCGCCGAAGGAGCGCTCGCAGCGCGCCGTGCCAGGAAGTCGTGTGGGAGGGCGCCGACGTCGACCTCGCGCGGCTGCCGGTGCAGACCTGCTGGCCCGGGCGACGCCGGCGCCGCTGATCACCTGGGGACTCACCGTCACGCGCGGGCCCGCACAAGGCGCGGCAGAACCTCGGCATCTACCGCCAGCAGGTGATCGCGCGCAACAAGGTGATCATGCGCTGGCTCGCGCATCGCGGCGGCGCGCTCGATTTCCGCGACCACGCGCTCGCGCATCCGGGCACGCCGTTTCCGGTCGCGGTCGCGCTCGGCGCCGATCCCGCGACGATCCTCGGCGCGGTGACGCCGGTGCCGGACACGCTGTCCGAGTACCAGTTCGCGGGACTGCTGCGCGGCGCGCGCACCGAGATCGTCAGATGCATCACGCACGACCTGCAGGTGCCGGCGTCGGCCGAGATCGTGCTCGAAGGCTTCATCCATGCCCGATGCCGGCGACCCGACCGGCTACGAGACCGCGCTCGAAGGTCCGTTCGGCGATCACACCGGCTACTACAACGAGGTCGAGCGCTTCCCGGTGCTCACGATCGAGCGCATCACGATGCGCCGCGATCCGATCTACCACTCGACCTACACCGGCAAGCCGCCCGACGAGCCGGCGGTGCTCGGCGTCGCGCTGAACGAAGTGTTCGTGCCGCTCCTGCAGAAGCAGTTTCCCGAGATCGCCGACTTCTACCTGCCGCCGGAAGGCTGCTCGTACCGGCTCGCCGTCGTGTCGCATGAAGAAGCAGTACCCGGGGCACGCGAAGCGCGTGATGTTCGGCGTGTGGAGCTTCCTGCGCCAGTTCATGTACACGAAGTTCATCGTCGTCACCGACGACGACGTCGAACGTGCGCGACTGGAAGGAAGTCGATCTGGGCGCTGACCACGCGCGTCGATCCGGCGCGCGACACGCTGATCGTCGAGATCGACGCCGATCGACTATCTCGACTTCGCGTCGCCGGTCGCCGGGCTCGGCAGCAAGATGGGCATCGACGCGACGAACAAGTGGCCGGGCGAGACGACGCGCGCACTGGGGGCGGCCGATCGCGATGGACGACCGCGGTCAAGCGGCGCATCGACGCGCTGTGGAAGGAGCTCGGGCTGTAGCCGGGACGCTACCCGAGGCGTCGGTGGGCGGCTCCGGACGCCGCGCTAGCGGCTCATGCCGCGCCAGTTGCGCAGCGATGCGAAACATCCGCGCCAGCGCCGACCCCGGCCACACGTGGCGACGCGGAGAAACGGCGCAAGCCGAAGCAGCGGTGCGCATACCGAGTCGACGAGCGCGATCGCACGCGGCGGAAGCTGCGCGATCGCGCCGCCGATGAGGCCGGCGCGGTCGGAAGGCATCGCGCAGCTCGTCGGCCCGCAGCGTGGTCTCCATGCGTGCGCTGCAGCTGCAATCGCGCGACGAGCAGCTGCCTTCTGCGCTTGTGCCAGGTCGCCACGAGGTGGCGCTCATGCGTCCGTCTCAGCAGCCGCGTGACATCGCGTTCACAGCTCGGCGATCGTGGCGCCGAACGGGCCGCACATGCGCTACCGCGCGCTGCAGCCGCACGCAATGCGCACGCCGCCGATCGCCGCGTAGAACGAGCATACACGCAGTGCGATCGCCGTCACCGGGTAGGTGTCCCAGAACAGCACCGACGACCAGCACCGAGACAGCACGACCAGCGCAAACACAGGAACACCGTCGCGAGCACGATCAGCACCAGCAGCTCCTTGGTGCGTTCGCGCTCCTCCTCGAACTCGAGCGTGGCGAGTTCCAGGCGCGCGTGTGCACCAGCGCGACGATGCTCCCGCGAGTCGCGAGACGCGCCGGACAAGCCGCCAGACGGACTAGGCCTGACGGGATCGGGCCGCTGCGCCGCTTCGACGCGACGCGCGCTACCGGCGGCTGACCAACGAGCCCGACGAGAATCCGATCGGCCGGCGCGCGATGCCGATCGCCTGCCAGGGATTGTCGCGGACGTAGTCGTCGGTCGCGCGGGCGGCGGCCTTGGCGCGGTCGACCGCGTCGTCCTGCAGTATCCTGCAACCTCAGCTTGGCCGTGCGCAGCTTCGCTCTCGACCTGCGCGCGCAGATCGCTCGCCTTTTCGCCCGATTCCTTGGCCGCCTGCTTGAGCAGCGTGTCCGCTTCGGCCAGCACGTCGGCGAAATCCTTGACCAGCGCTTCGCGGCTGCGTTCGAATTTTGCGGCAGTCATGTGCGTCTCCATTCGGAGCAACGGCGCAACGGCCGACCATGGCGACGAGCGCCGGGATGCCGCTTGGCGTATTATAGCCTGGCCGTCGCCAAGCCGAGCCGAGAGCTGCCATCTGCCGGCGAAAGACCATGACCCGACTCAAGCTGCCTGCCCTCGATCCCGCCGACCGTGCCGGAAGTACGCGGCTCCGGCTATCCCGGAACCGTTTCGATGCGCCGCATGGGCGATCGCGGTCAAGCGCCGCCTCGGCGACGCCTGCGGTCTCACCAAGTTCGGCGTCAACCTGGTCACGCTCGGCCCGGGCGGCGCAGTCGGCGCTGCGCCACTGGCACACGCTCGAGGACGAGTTCGTCTACGTGCTCTCCGGCGAGGTCGTGCTCGTGACCGACGCCGGCGAGCAGACGCTGCGCGCCGGGCATGTGCGCCGGCTATCCCGGCGGGCAAGCGCGACGCGCACCACTTCGTCAACCGCAGCGAACGCGCCCGCGACGCTATCTCGAGATCGGCAACCGCATCGACGGCGACAAACGCTTCTATCCCGGACGACGACCTCATGCTGGTGTCGACGACGGCAACGGAGCCTGCGCACTGGGATGGCCGGCGGTATCCGGGTTGCTGCCGCGTCGGCGCCACACGAGCCCAAGGGGAGACCGAACAATGAGCGATACTGAGGCCAACTGGAGGTGCCAACTCAGGTGCCAACTCAGGTGCCAACCTTGCGGCGCCAGCCCGGTGCCGGCGCCGGCCCTGTCGCTGATCACTGCGATTTCGGTGGTTTATGGCTTGTTCGGCCGGGCCGCGGTGGTCGCGCTCGCCTCGCACGGATTTCACCGTTCGCGCCGCCCCCTCGGCGGCATCGCCGGCATCGTCGCCATCATCGTCGCGTATGTGAAACGCGGCGAAGCGACGGGAACTCCGGTTTCGCGTCGCACCACGCTGGCTTCTGATCCGACCTGGTTCTCGCTGCTCTGGGGGCTCCAATGGCCTGATCCTCTTCTCATGCTCGCGCTGGTGCTGGTCGGATTCATCGTCGATGGTCCGCGATCTGACGCCAAATTTGGGTGCTCACCGGCTGATCCGGGCTACCCCCTGTCTGGGCGATTGCGCAAGCCGATCCCCGATGTAACAAGGTGGGAATTTTGCCGCAGTGGGCCTTTTGTGGCATCGCAAACGCAGTCAACGTAAGGAAAAGTCGACTGCGCTGCCTGCCCCCATCCTTGATGCCTTCTGCACCGAGTCGCGGCGCCACCAGAAATACGCGCTCTGCGAACGCGCGGTAAACCACCAGGCGGTCCCGGAACGTTCTTCGCGATGATGCCTGGCGAGCAGATAGTGTCCTCTCGCCACCGTCGTGTGGGCGAGGATCAACGCCCCATTTCCTCGCGCGGCACATCTCGCTGTGGTCCGATCGCGTTGCGCGCGCTTTGGGAAGCCTCGCCGCGTGTAGACGCGCATGAGCAGCGGCTCATACTCGGCAGGGGCGATTTCCACGGCGTCCGCCGGTGGCAGGCGGCCGCCGGCTTTCACCAGATCGCTGAACTTCGCACGCGCATCTTGCGTCGAGAGCGCCTCTCAGTCCTCGCGGTCGGCGCGGCGTGGATCGCTGGGTGTCCTGCCACGTCGAGCTTGAGTGCCGGGCGGTCGGTGAGAGCCTTCGCGACGAGTCGATTTTCCTTCCGCTGGCCGCGCCGACAGCGGCGGAAACCCGGCGCGAACTGATATAGCAGCTCCTCCGCCGTGGCCCGCGCTGAGCTGTTTGTTGCGCGAACGGCGAAGTAATGATCTCACTTTGAGTGATCTCTCCTCATCAGCACGGAATCACGATGCCGCTTCAGACGGAGAATTGCGGGTCGCGCCGAGCGAGCCGCTGACGGGCAGGTCGAAGTTGATCACCCCGTTGCGGTCCTTGAGCAGCGCGACCGCCAAAGCAGCACGGGCACCCTTGATGGCATCGGGGCTCTCGACCTCTCTCGCCGAACGTGAGCTGATCGAGGATCACGGTGTTCTCCGCCGCCAGCTTGGCGATCGTCGCGATCAGGTAACGCACCTTCACCGAGAGCTTCCCCTTCTGGATGCCGTAGCCGACGCAACTTGCCCGAGTACGGCGACAGCGGCGAGAGCTCGATGTCGCCTCGCCTGTGCGCCTTCAGGTCGAGAAAGCAGATTTGGCGCGCCAAAGCGGATTGATGCGCCCCTGGATCTCCAGCGGCGCGCTGTCCGGCACCTTGCCGCGCGCAGCTCGATCTCGGCCGGCTGGTCGAAGGCGAGTTGCTGACAGCGCTCCCCGCCAGCCTCTCGGTCAGATTGGCCGAGTAGTTGGGCCGCAAGAAATGATCGGTGAAATCGCGGATGCTGCCGTCCGTCAGCGTTGTCTTGCTTCGAGCTTGAGCCAGGTCGTGGCGGCTCCCGCAGGGGGCCGCCAGCACACGAGCGCGTTCGGCGCGCCGGTCGGAGAGCTGGCGGCGGCGCGGCCGGCACCCGTGCGCGCCCGAGCTGCTGCAGGTTGAATTCTCCGTTCTCGCTCAGGATCAACCGCGCGAAGAACTGGTCGAGTCGCGATGTCGCCGATGTTCACCGCGAGGGGCGCGAGCTGCGCGTCGATGCTCCCGGAGCTGTGACAATGTCTTCCACTTGAGTAGACCGGTCGCGTTCGCTTCGTCGAGCGCTGCGATGTCGGCGAGCACGGACATCGCCTCTTGAATCCCGCGCGCCGCGGCGCCGGCGGCAACGTCGAGCGTTCCCTCGCGCCGATGCGGGCGCCGGCGGTCATCACCACGCGTGCGGGCTTTCGGTGATGTACGGCTGGAAGGGAACGAGGTCGAGATCCTTCGCGACCACGTTGAGCGCGTCGCGGCAACAGGCGCGCCGCCGCGAGGGGGACCTGAGAGCGTCAGCGTGCCGCGCTTGTTCACCGTCGCCTGCGCGTTCACGCGGCTCTTCTCGACTTCGCCGCATTGGACAGGTTCTCGGCGGAGAGCGAGATGCGCGTGAGAGCGCAAGGTGCGCCGGCGGCGTCACGGTCTCGTCGGTAAGGTCGCGGAGAAATCATCGAACGCCACCTTGGAGGCCTCGACTCGCCGCCCTGCCGCGCCGCCTGCTGTCTCAGCCGCGCCGGTCTGTGCGCGAATCAGTCGGGCGAAGTTGAACCGGCCCTCGCCATCGCGACGGACGGCGGCCGCGGCGCCGCGGCCCTTCCACGGCCTCGAAACTGACTACGTGCTTGAGATATCGACCGACCCGCCGCGTACCTCCAGCATCGGCACGCGCCCAGAGCAGCTCCTTCTGATCGGGCAGCCGCATCTTGAGCTCGCGTAACGTTGCACCGAGATTCGCCAATACGAGAGCTTGCGTCGCCGCCCGCATAGCGAACATCGGCGCCAGGTCGAGCGCGCCGTCGTCGACCGCGAGGTTGAAAGCGCACTCGCATAGTACGGAAGCAGCCGCGGCAGCTTGAGCCCGGTGATTTCCAGTCGTCCGTCGGCAGAGAGCGGCTCCAACGCCAGGGTGCCGCGATGGGACACCCGTTCGCCCGCGTCGGTCGCGAACGCAAGGGCCACGGTCGCCTTTTGGCCTGCCGCGCTGGCGAGATTGGTGAGCTCGACCGTCACCTCGTTCAGCGTTGCGGCCAGTGCGGGACTGACCGCGTCGTCGACGATGCGCACGGTGCCGTGATTGAGCGCGGCGTTGGCTACGTGGAAGCGGAACGGGGCACCGGCGGTCGATGGTGCGGTATCCCGCGGCATCAGCGCCGCGAGGTTCATCTCGCCGCCGCTCTCGCGGCGAAGGTCGAGCTGCGCACCCTCGACCGCGACCGAGCGCAGCTCCGCGCTGCCGCCAATGAGATCGAGGCGGTCGATCGCGACGGCAAGCGAGGGCAACGCGCAGCAGCGGCCTGCCCGAGCGCTCGTTCACCGCCAGCTCCGCTAAAGGCGGCCGTGCCCGCGAGCGTCAGTTGCGGCGGATCGCGCCCGTGACCGACGAAGCTCAAGTCGATCTTCGCATCGAGCGTCGCCCGCCGCCACCTGCACCGGCAGCTTCAGCGGCACATATTCCACGGGCAGGCGGCAGAGACAAGACCGGAGAGATCCCAGTGCAGCACCGTCTCGTGCGTGTCCTTGAACGGGCGCGTCTCGCCGGTGATGCCGACGTGCGCCGTCCGTTGACCAGCGCCGAAGAATGTCAGGGTCGACCTTGATTTCGGCCTGCGCCGGGAGGCTGGACAGGAGCGGAGATGCCGATCGCCAGCTCGGCAAACCTTATGCTGCTGCCGTTCGGGGCGGTCGTCGAACTCGATAGTTCCGTCGAGAACCTGGATGTTGCTGATGGAAAGCGCGGTGGCGGCCCCGGCGGTCCCGCGAGCGCCTGCTCGATCAGGTCGGAAACGTTGTAGCTCCGGTCGGTGTTGCGTACCAGGTGCACCGCCGGGCGGGTGAGCGTGAGCTCGCCGATGACCGAGTGCCCAGCGCAGCAGCGATGTCGCCTCCGCATTGACTGAGCTCGGCGAAGGTGAGCAGCGGCGGACCTTCGCCCGCTCGCCGATCGAGACATCGCTCAGCGTGGCGGAAAGCGCGAACGGATTGATCTTCAGCCGCTCGATAGCGACCTTGCGCTCCAGCGCCGCCGCAGTCGGTCCTCGAGGACGGGTTTGAGCAGCAGCGGCAGCGCGAGGAAGCCGATCCCGGCGAAGGCGAGGATGATTCCGCGAGCCACGCGAGCGTTCGACGCAACCGGAAGCGGGAAGCGGCCGCAACAAGCGAAGGTCGGACATCGTTCGGCATGACAGAAACTGCCCCGAGAACTGGGTTCCGTCGCCGCGCCCCGCGGGCGGTTGTAGCCAAGAGTAGCACGTTGGTGCAAAAGCCTCCACGTCCCGCACGAGGCGGTCGCCCCCGGATCGAGCGACGCGCTCAGCGCGCGGCACCGCGGCGGCGAGCGCATAGACCCGCTCCACCAGCAGGTCGAGCGCGGGTTGCGCGCGGGCCGCGTTGAGGTGGTTCACGAAACGGACGACCACGAAGCGGCGGCCGCCGGGACCGAGCACGTAGCCTGTGATCGCACGCACGCCCTCGAGCGTGCCGGTCTTCAGGAAGGCCTGATCGGCGACGGATCTCGTCTCGAAGCGCTTGCGCACGGTGCCGTCGGTCGCGGACACGGCGAGCGAGCTGACGTAGTCCGACGCGCACGTTGCTCGCGTACGGCTGCGAGCAGCAGGCTGGCCATGCTGCTGCGCGGCGATGCGCTCGTGGCGCGACAGGCCCGAACCGTTGTCCAGCACCAGCTCGGGAAACGCGAGCTTGCGCTCGCGCGAGCCAGCGCTTGCACCGCATCGGCGGCGCGCGCGGTCGTGGCCGGCGGCGGACATTCATGGTCGCTGCCAGCGTGAGGAACAGCTGCCGCGCCATGACATTGTTCGACAGCTTGTTGATGTCGCGGACTACGTCGTAGAGCGGCGGCGACTGCGAGCGTCGCCAGCGGACTTCGCACCCGGCGGCTGCGCGGCCGTCGCGCACGCCGCCGGCGAAGCTGCCCCGGCTCGGACGCCAGTAGCGCGTGAAGATCGCGCAGCGCGTAGTGCGGATGATCGAGCAGCGCGACGTACCAGTCGCGCTCGCCGCACGCTGCCGGGATAGCGGCCGCCGAAGGTGGCCTCCGCGCTGGTCGGCTGGCGATTACAGCTCGCCTGCAGCGCTGCCGCGCCAGTCGCCGCATTCGCCGGCGCGTGAGCGCGCGGCGCGCCGCGGAGCGTCAACGGCTGGCGCAACGCCGGCTCGGCGCGCACGTCGACGAGCGTCGCCCGCGGCGCTCGGGCGCGAACACGAAGCGCACGCTCTTGAAGTTGACGAGCAGCGCGTCGGGGCCGACGTTGTAGGGCTTGAGCGGCTCGCCGTCGAATGCTGCCGGATCGTGCCCGACCGGCGCGAAGTACGCTGCGATCGAGCACGAGATCGCCGCGGATGGTCGTCGAGTCCCGTGGCGCGCAGCCGCCGATCAGGTGCCTGAAACTGCTCCAGATCGTCACCTTCGGGTCGCCGTAGCCCTTGAGCACCGAGGTTGCCGTCGAGCGCGCCGTCGGCGATGCGGCCCGTCGGCGTACGCCTCGGTGCGCCAGCGGTAGTCGGGGCCGAGCAGCTCGAGACCGGCGAAGGTCGTCAGCGAGCTTCATCGTCGAGGCCGGGTTCATCGGCTTCGACGGCTGCTGCGAGAACAGCGGGTCGCGCTGCCCGGTCTCCTGCACGTAGACGCACTGACGGCGCTCAGCGGAATGCGCTGGTCGAGAAACGCGCGCCACGTCAGGGCAGCGCGCGCGAGCGCATCGCCGCAGGCGACGCAGCACGCGGAGAGCGCGAGACAAGCAGGCTGCGCGCAAGCCAGGTCGCTATCGCGCACTGCGGTCATCTCGACGGGGTTCGGCATGACGGGGCGGAGCACAGGCGCGTCGATGCATTCATGGCGCCAGAAGGCCTCGCAGCATTATACCGGCGCCAGGCGCAGAATCGGTGCCGGTCGGAACAACGCCGGTTGACGCAGGCTGTTTACCCGTGAATTACAAAGCACGCCTGCGGCGAGGCGCCGGCGATGACGCATGGCGACGAATGAGCAGGCCGCCGCTACGAGCGGCGCGGCGATCGCACTGCACTGGCTGACCGCAGCGTTGATTCGTCGCCAATCTGGGTCTGGGGTTATCGATGGTCCCGTTGCCGATCAGCCCGCGGAAGCTGCACTGGTACGCTTGGCACAAATGGATCGGAATCACCGTGTTCCTGCTGACCTGCGCTGCGGCTCGCCTGGCGTGGGTCCAGCCCGCCCCACCGCCCGTGCCGATGCCCGGGTGGCAGCGGCGGGCCGCAGCGCTGACGCACCTGCTGCTCTACGCGCTGCTGCTGGCGATACCGGTGTCCGGGCTGGCTCTACAGCTCGGCCACCGGCGTGCAGGTCGTTCTATCTGGGCCTGGTGCCGCTGCCCGACCTCGTGCCCAACGACAAGGCGCCTGGCGGGCCTGCTCAAGGGGGCGCACGTGGCGTTGAACTTCGCCATGTTCGCACTGGTCTTTGTGCATACGCGTGGCCGCGCTCAAGCACCATTTCGTGGACCGGACACCGCGCTCGTGCGGATGCTCCCGCGAACCGGACATAGAGGAAGCGTTGCATGGTTCTGTTGCGTTCGTTTATCCCGTCGCTCGCGATGATGCTGCTCGCCGCCGGACAGGCTGGTGCGCAGGGGCCTGCTGATCGACAAAAGCGAGATCCGCTTCATCTCCAAGCAGCTCGGCGTCAACGTCGAGGGCCGATTCCGCAAGTGGAAAGCCAACATCGTGTTTCTGCCGAAGGATCTGGCCAAGTCGAAGGCGGAATTCGAGATCGATCTCGGTAGCATCGATCTTGCCAGTGACGAGTCGGAGACGGAGATCAGAGTCCGCTCTGGTTCGACATCAGCGAAGTTCCCGGTCGCACACTTCGCCTCGACGTCGATCAAGAACCTGGGCGGCGACCGCTACGAGATCGCCGGCAAGCTCACGCTCAAAGGGCATCACCAGGGACGTCGCGGTGCCGGTCGCGCTCAAGAAGGATGCGACCGGCAACAGCGTCGCGGAAGGCAGCTTTCCGTTGAAGCGCATATCGACTACAAGATCGGCGAGGGCATGTGGGCCGACACCGAGATGGTCGCCAATGACGTCGTCGTCCGGGTTCGGATGGTGCTGCCGCCGGTTGCGTAGGCTCTGAAAAAACCGGCAGCGTTCGGACCGGTGCGATCGCCGATGGACGGCTCACCGAAACTCGGTCGTTTGTCCGGCTCGTCTTCGAACAGGAGGAGGATCCATGTCTGTCCGTATGGTCGTCGCTGCGTTTGTCGTCACGGTTTGTACGTCCGCGTTCGGCCAGGGAAACCTACGTCGTCGACCCCTGCACACGACAACGACCTTCTCGGTGAGCCATCTCGGCTTGTCGGTGCAGCGCGGGAGCTTCGGCAAGACGACCGGCACGGTGGTGCTGGACCGCGCCGGCAGAAAGGCTCGATCGACGTGGCGATCGACGCGACCCACGGTGACCTCGAGGAGCGAGCCCGGGAGAAAGATAGCTCAAGGGCGAGGACTACTTCGACGCCGCGCGGTTTCCCGCCATCACCTTCAAGTCCGCCGAACCTCAAGTTCGACGGCGACCGTGTCGTGGCCGCCGACGGCGAGCTGACGATGCGCGGCGTGACCAAGCCGAGTCATGCTGTCCGTGGCCGATTCAAATGCGCGACACGCCGATGACCAGAACCGGCCTGCGGCGCCGAGTCACCGCGACCGTGAAGCGCTCGGATTTCGGGATGACCAGAACCAAGCCTCGACGGCGGACGATGTGAAGATCGCGGTCGCCAGCGAGGCGTTACAGCATGAAGGCACTCTTCCCTCACGGGAGGCACCGCCGATCGAAGGCAGCTTACCGCCGCGGCCGTCGGGCTGGCGCTTGCGATCATCGCGGGCGCCGCCGCTGCTCAGAAACCTACACGATCAGGCCCCTGTTCATTCGCCAGCCGATCTGCTGAAGTACAGCACATGGCTTGGAACACTCAGATCAAAGCGGAGCTCGTTCGCCAAGTATGCAAGAGCGGCAAGGTCGTGCTCGATCGCGCGGCGAAGAAGGGAAGCATCGACGTCACGATCGACGCACGGCGTCGGTCAAAGCCATCGTGATCCCCGGCTCGACGTGCACGCCAGAGCGACAGCTTCTTCAACGTCGAGAAATATCCGACCATGACTTTCAAGTCGGCCAAGCTCATTCTCGAAGGCTGGCGATCGCGTGGTGGGTGCGGACGGCGAGAATTGGCGCTCCCTCAGGAATCCGCAAGCCGGTCGCCCTGAAGGTTGCCAACGCGGCTGCTGCGGCGAACACCGATCAACAAGAAGCCGATGTGCGGCGCGGAGGCGAGCGCAACGATCGAAGCGCTCGAGTCGGGGATGACCTATGGCCTTCCCAAAGCTGGTAGGCGACGAGGTGCACATCATCATCCCGATCGAGGCATGCGAGAGACGGCGCCGGGATGAAATCCGGGGGCCGGTCGGCGCCGGCCTCGCGCAGCGCAGCGCGCGCCGAGTCAGCGAACGACGATAATAGGCGCGCTGCGGGCGAGCCGCGCGATCGCATCCAGTCCCAGTCGATGCCGAGGCCCGGCTCGGGCGATGCGTACGCGCGCCCGTCCCGGATCAGGAGCTGCGAGCGTCGTGATGGCGTCGAGCTGCGGGATGTATTCGACCCAGCGGCTGTTCGGCACCGCGCAGCACAGCCGCGACGTGCAGCTCCATCAGGAAGTGCGGGCAGACCGGCACGTTGAAGGCCTCCGCCATGTGCGCGACCTTCAGCCACGGCGTGATGCCGCCGATGCGCGCGACGTCGACCTGCACGATCGAGCACGCGCCCGCTCTGCAGGTAATCCTTGAACTGGCTCGGGCTGTAGAGCGATTCGCCGACCGCGATCGGCACCGTGCGTGCGGCTGCGACGAGCCGGCGTGCGCCGCGACGTCGTCGGCAGGCAGCGGCTCTTCGAACCAGGCGACGTCGAGCGCTTCGCAGGTGGCGCGCGCGGCGGATCGCCTCCGCCGAGCGTGAAGCCCTGGTTGGCGTCGGTCATGATGTCCCAGCCGTCGCCGACCGCATCGCGCACCGCAGACAGCCGCGCAACGTCTTCCGCGACGTGCGGACGGCCGACCTTGATCTTCGCGCCGCCGAAGCCCTCCGCCTTGGCGCTGCAACGCGTCGCTCGACCAGCGCCGCGCGGCTCGAGGTGCAGCCAGCCGCCTTCGGTCGGTATACAGCGCACACTGACTCCTTCGCGCCGCCAGCCGCGACGGCTGCAGCGGCAGCCTCGCACGGCGGCAGCGCAGATCCCACAGTGCGGTATCGATCGCCGCCAGCGCGAGCGCGGTGATCGCGCCGACGCGTCGTCGCATGGGTATGGAAGAACAGGTCGCGCCAGATCGGCCTCGATCTCGCATCGGCATCGCGACCGACGAGACGCGGCGCGAGGTGATCGGCGAGCAACGCATCGATCGAGGAGCCGCCGGTGCCGATGGTGTAGCTGTAGCCGGTGCCGATCGCGCCGTCGCGGTCGAATGATGCGCACGATCGGCGTCTCCTGCGCGCGAAGCTCTGGATCGCGTCGGTGCGCCTGACCTTGGGTTTCAGTTCGACCAGCGTGAGCTCGACGCGCTCGATCACGGCCACCGGTCGTCCCGTCAGGTCAGCCGCGCCCGGAAGCGATCGGTCGCCGCGACCAGCGCGCGGCAATAGCCGCGGCTCGCGTGCCGAGTGTCCCGCGTCGGGAACGACGACGTACTCGGCTTCCGGCCAGGCGCGGTGCAGGTCATCCGCCGGCAGCATGGGGCATACCGCAGTCGTAGCGCCCCTGGACGATCGACGCCGGCAGACGTGGCGGATGCGCCCGACGCCGTCGAGCAGCGCGTCCTCCGGCAGGAACAGATCGGTGACGAAGTAGTGCGCCTCGATGCGCGCGATGCGCGAGCGCCGACGACATCCTCGTCGAAGTGCGCGATCAGCTCCGGATCCGGGCAGCAGCGTCGAGCACGAGCCTTCGTAGCGACTCCACGCGTGCGCCGCCGGCATGTGCATCGCGGGATCCGGATCGGTCAGGCCGGCGGTAGTAGCTTGCGAGCAGATCGCCGCGCTCGCGCAGCAGGCAGGAATCCGGCGAACGCCGCCAGGCTTCCGGAAGAGGAACGCGCATGCCGTGCATGAACCAGTCGATCTCCTGCGGACGGCCGAGGAAGATGCCGCGCAGCACGAGACCGAGCACGCGCTGCGGATGCGCTTCAGCGTAGGCGAGCGCCAGCGTCGATCCCCACGAGCCGCCGAACACCAGCCATCGCTCGATGCCGAGATGCGCGCGCAGGCGCTCGAGGTCGGCGACCAGATGCGGCGTGGTGTTGTCGGCGAGCTCGCCGAGCGGCGTGGACTGTCCGGCGCCGCGCTGATCGTAGAGGACGATGCGGTAGAACGCCGGGTCGAAGTGCCGTCGGTGGTCGGGCGAGCTGCCCCCGCCCGGACCGCCGTGAAGGAACACTAGCCGGCGTCCCGCGCGCGTTCCCGCACTCCTCCCAGTACATCGTGTGCGGCGCGTCGAGGGCGAGACGGCCGCTGCGATTGGGCACGAGCGGCGGGTACAGGTAGTCCTCGCGCGACAGCGTGCGCGTCGCGGCCCCGGGTGAGCGAGGTTCGCACGACGAGCCTGCCGGCCTAGAGACGGTGCGGGAGCGCCGCAGCGGTGATCGACAGCGTCAACGGCGCGCCTTGAACGCGACGACGTTCTGCCGCTGCTCGCCCAGGCCCTGCGATGCCGAGCGTGACGACGTCGCCGGCCTTGAGATACTGCGGCTCCGGCTTCATGCCCATGCCGACGCCCGGGCGGCGTGCCGGTGGTGATGACGTCGCCGGGCAGCAGCGTCATGTATTGCGACACGTCGGCGACGAGCGCCGCGACGCCGAAGATCATCGTCCGCGTGTTGCCGGTCTGCCTGCGCACGCCGTTGACGTCGAGCCACATGTCGAGATTCTGCGGATCCTTGATCTCGTCGGTGGTGACGAGCCACGGGCCCGAGCGGCCCGAAGGTGTCGCAGCCCTTGCCCTTGCTCCACTGGCGACGCGCTCTTCTTCAGCTGGTAGTCGCGCTCGGACACGTCGTTGATCACGCAGTAGCCGGCGACGTGCTTGCAGCGCGTCCTTCAGCGCGACGTGGCGCGCGGTGCGCGCCGATCACGACGCCGAGCTCGACTTCCCAGTCGGTGTGCGTCGAGTCGGGCGGCAGCATGATGTTGTCGTTGGCGCCGACGATGCAGGTCTCCGCCTTGAAGAACACGACCGGATGCTCGGGGATCGGCGTTGCCGGATTCCTTCGCGTGGTCGACGTAGTTCAGGCCGATGGCGACGAACTTCGGCGGCGTCGCGACGCACGGACCGAGGCGCGGCCTGCCCTTGACGAGCCGGCAGCTTCTGCGGTCGAGCTTGCGCGAGTTCCGTGAGCTTCGCCGGCGCGAGCGTCGTCGCCGTCGATGTCCTTCACCTTGCGCGACAGGTCGCGCAGCTTGCCGTCGGCGTCGATCAGGCCGGGCTTTTCCTTGCCGGCGGGCCGTAGCGTACGAGCTTCATGATGGTCTCCTGGTCGAGATCGAGTGTGAGCGGTGGTAGGCGTTGTCGATGCTTACCGGCTTTCAGATCGTCATGCCGCCGTCGACAGGAGTAGACGTTCCCGGTGGCGAACGCCGATTCGTCGGAGGCGAGAAGACGACGATCGGCGCGATCTCCTCGGGCTTCGCGAGGCGGCCCATCGGCTGGCGCGCGACGAAGCATCTTGCGCGCCTCGACCGGATCCGGCGAACGCGCTGATCCGCTCGCGCGAGCGACGGCGTATCGACGGTCCCCGGCGCGATCGCGTTGCAGCGGATGCCCTTGCTGCACGAAGTCGGCGGCGACCGCCTTGGTCAGTCCGACGACGGCGGCCTTCGATGCGCCGTAGACGAAGCGGTTCGGCAGGCCCTTGAGCGATCCGGCGACCGAGGCCATGTTGATGATGCTCGCGCCTTGCCCGTCTGCTCGTACTGCGTCGAGCATCTTCGGCAGCGCGCACTGGATGGTCATGTACATGGCGCGGACGTTCAGGTTGAAGCTGAAGTCCCAGTCCTTCGGCGCGCAGTCGAGGATCGTGCCGTTGTGCACGAAGCCCGCGCAGTTGAACAGCACATCGAGCGGCGGCAATTCGTCGATCGTGCGCCGCGATCGGCGGCGTCGTCGAGCACGTCGAGCACGCGCGTCGTGATGCCGTTGGCCGCGCGTGCACGGCTCGAGCAGCGCTTCGGATTGACGTCGGTCGCGACGCACCTGCGCGCCTTCGGCTGGCCATCGCCAGCAGCGCGTCGCCGTGCCGATGCCCTGTCCGGCGGCGGTGATCAGCGCCGTCTTGCCCGCCAGTCGTCCGCCCACCGCCCGCTCCCTTTGGCCGCGCTTGCCGCGCCGCGCGCTTTGAATCATAGTCTAACAGGTGACCGAAATTGGTAAGACCACTTGACCAAAATCCGGTATTTTGCTCTAGCTATCGGCGACGATCAGAGGACCCTGCGAGACAGCGGCGGCCGAGGCCGATCGCGTGCAATCAATGCCGATCCAGAGCATCGAACCCCGCCGGCTCTACCGGCAGATCGCCGATCAGATCCGTACGCTGATCCGCTCGAAGCGAGTTTCCGGCCGGCGCGCGGCTGCCGCCGGAGCGCGACCTCGCGCGCCAGCTCGGGGTATCGCGGCCCTCGGTGCGCGGAGGCGTTGATCGCGCTGGAGGTCGAAGGTCTGGTCGAGGTGCGCATCGGCTCCGGATCTACGTCCTCGGGACCGCGGCCGACGGTCAGCAGGCCGCGCGAAGTGACCGGCGGGACCGGGTCCGTTCGAGCTGCTGCGGGCACGATGGATCATCGAAGGCGAATGCGCGGCATTGGCGGCCAAGGCGGCGCGCAAGACCGCAGCTCGCCGCGATGAGCGAGGCTCTGGAGCAGATGCGGCGGCTCAAGGATGTTGAGCGGCGATCGCCGCTGGCGGCCGATCGGCTGTTTCACCTGCGCGTCGCCGAGGCGACCGGCAACGGCGCGCTGGTTGCGGTGGTCAAGATGCTCTGGGAAGAGCGCATGGGACCGCTGTTCACGCGGCTGGAGCATCATTACGACACGCCCAAGGCCGTGGGACAGCGCGCTCGCCGAGCACCGCATCGTCTTCGAACGCGATCGGCCGGCGCGATGCCGACGGGGCGCGCGCGGCGATGCAGCGGCATCTCGATCACGGCCTACAAGCGGTTCAGCAGGAGCTGGGATACGCAGCATTGACCGGACAGAGGAGCACGCCACGATGCTTGCTTGCCGCATTCACGCGAAGGACGATATGCGAGTCGAACCCATGTCGGAGCCGCAGGTGGGGGCCGGGCCAGGTGCTGGTCCGCCTCGGGGCCGGCGGCATCTGCGGCTCGGATCTGCACTACTACTTCGAGGGCCGCAACGGGAGCTTCGTCATCCGCGAGCCGCTGATTCCCGGGCACGAAGCCTCCGGCGTCGTCGCGCAAGGTCGGAGCGGGCGTGACTCGGGTCAAGCCCGGCGACACGATCGCGGTCAGCCCGTCGCAAGCCTGCGGGCGCTGCGACTACTGTCGCGAGGGCGCGAGCAGCTCTTGCCGCAACATGCGCTTCCTCGGCAGCGCCAGCCTGTTTCCGCACGTGCAGGGCATGTTCAGCGAATACTTCGTCATGGCCGAGATCGCAGTGCTATCCGGTGCCGGGCGATGTGAGCCTGGGCGAGGTTGCGTTTGCCGAGCCGCTCGCGGTCGGGCTGCACGCGGTCAACCGTGCCGGAGAGCTGCTGGGCAAGACGCGCGCTCGTCACGGGCGGAGGCACGATCGGCTGCCTCACCGGTCATCGCGGCGCGGCTCGCCGGCGCCGCCTCGGTCACGGTCTCGGACGTTGCTCGACCGGCCGCTCGACACGGCGCGCGCGGTGGGTGCGGCGCGGACGATCCGAGGCGATCTCGAAGCGCGAGGCGCTGGCCGCGCCGCAGTTCGACGTTGCATTCGAGGCTTCCGGCAGCTTTGCCGCGCTCAAGGCCTGCGTCGCCGCGGTGAAGCGCGGCGGGACCATCGTGCAGGTCGGCACTCTGCCGCACGAGCCGCTGCCCTTCGTCGTCAACGAGATCATGGTCAAGGAGCTCGATCTCAAGGGCGCGTTTCGCTGGGGCATCGAGTTCGACTGGGCCGTCGAGTACATCGCCTCGCGCCGGGTCGACGTGAAGTCCGCTGCTGTCGGGGCAGTTTCCGCTGCAGGATGCGGTCCAGGCTTTCGAGCTGGCAAAGGACAAGACGAAAAGCACCAAGGTACAGCTGATCGCTGCCTGAAGCCGAAGACACGATCATTCGCATCTTCACATACCCGGAGGAACATCATCATGCTGAGATTCGCCAGACTCGCGTTGGTCGCGGCCGCACTTGCCGTGGCATCGGGCGTTGCCGTTGCGCAGCCGGTCAAGCTCAAGTGGGCGCACGTCTACGAGACCTCCGGAGCCGTATCACACATGGTCGGTGTGGGCTGCCGGGGAGATCGAGAAGCGCACCAACGGCAGCTACCACATCGACGTGTTCCCGGCGTCGAGCGCTCGGCAAGGAGTCCGACATCAACCAGGGGCTGACGCTCGGGCACGGTCGACATGATCATCTCCGGGCTTGTCGTTCGCGGCGCGCACGATGCCGCGCGATCGGCGTCGGCTACTACCCGTACACGTTTCGCGACGGCGACCATCTGATCGGCGTGGTCGCGAGAGCCCGGCGTTCAAGGAAATCGACCGACGAGTACCGCGGACAAGACCGGCATCCAGATCATCGGCGATGACCTACTACGGCGCGCGCCAGCATCACGTCGAACAAGACGTTCACCAACTGCGCCGAGACATGAAGGGCCTGAAGATGCGCGTGCCCGACGTGCCGGCGTACTTCGCGATGCTCCCGAGCGCCTGCGGCGCCAATCCGACGCCGATCGCCTTCGCCGAGGTCTACCTCGCGCTGCAGAACGGCACCGTCGACGCGCAGGAGAACCCGCTGCACGACCATCGAGGCGAAGAAGTTCTACGAGGTGCAGAAGTACATCATCCTGACCGGCCACATCGTCGACTCCCTGCGCGACTCAGGTCGCGCCGCATGTCTGGACGCAAGCTCTCCGACGCCGACAAGAAGGTCTTCACCGATGTGACGCTGGAAGCCGCCGCCAAGCGCGACCGCCGACATCAAGAAGCGCGAAGCAGGAGCTCGCCGACGAGTTCACAGAAGAAGGGGCATCAACGTTCACGCCGTCGACAGGAAGAGCTTCCAGGACGCGATCATGAAGACGGTAACGTTCGAATCGATGGGCTACAGCAAGGCCGACTGGGACAAGATCCAGGCCATTAAGTAGATCGCCCGCGAATGCCGGTATCCGCGTGGGTCGCGCACTGGCCCGCTTGCGCGCACGGCAACGGACGCCTGAGCTAAGGAAATCGCGACCGATGGCTGACGACCGCTCCCACCACGCCGACCCGATGAGCACGTCCTCGATCGCGACGGGACACATGCATGTCGCCGACGCCCCGATCGACCTCTCGCGCTACACGCTCGAGGCGTGGATCTCGCTCGCTTTCTTCTGGGTGCTGCGCGCTCGACATCTTCTACCAGTTCTTCACCCGGTATGCGCTCAACGACTCCGCCGCCGTGGACCGAGGAGATCGCGCGCTACCTGCTGATCTGCACGGTGTTCATCGCGATCGCGCGCGTCGGTGCCGCACCGATCGGCACATTCATGTCGACTTCTTCTACCGGCTGCTGCCGGCGCGGAGTTTGTCGCGTGCTTTCGACGCTCGTGGATCCTGATCCGGGTCGCGTTCTTCGCCTACGCGGTGTACCTGACCTGGGCGATGATGCAGAAAATGGGCAATTACAGGATGACGATCGTCGACCTGCCGATGAACACGGTCTACGCCGTGTGCCTGATCGGGTTCGCGTTCTCGGCGGTTCGCGCGGTGCAGGTCCTGATCGTCAATTGGCGCCGAGGCTAGAGCGTGCTGGAACGCCCGAGATCGCCATCGAGGGGCAGGTGTGACGCCGGCGCTGCTCGGTTCGTTTCTCGCCTTCATGGCGGCGGGGGTGCCCGTCGCGATCGCCATGGCGGGCTCGGCGCTGGTGTACATCCTGCTGACCGGGGATCTGCCGCCGTTCGTCGTCGTCCACCGGATGATCAGCGGTCATCGACAGCTTTCCGCTGCTGGCGGTGCCGTTCTTCATCCTCGCCGGCAACCTGATGAACAACGCCGGCATCACCAACCGCATCTACGACTTCGCGCTGTCGCTCGTCGGCTGGCTCACGGGCGGGCTGGGCGCACGTCAACATCATCGGCTCGGTGATCTTCGCCGGCATGTCCGGCACCGCGATCGCCGACGCCGCGGGTCTGGGAACGATCGAGATCAAGGCCATGAAGGATCAGGGCTACGACCTCGGCTTCTCGGTCGGCGTCACGGCGCGCGTCGGCGACGCTGGGGCCGATCATCCCGCCGTCGCTGCCGTTCGTGATCTACGGCATGATGGCCAACGTCTCGGTCGGCCAGCTCTTCGTCGCGGGCATCGTGCCCGGGGTCGTGATGGCGATCCTGATGATGCTCACGGTCGCCTACTACGCGCACAAGTATCACTGGGGCGGCGACATGGCGTTCGAATGGGCCCGGCTCGGCAAGGCGCTCTTCGAGCTCGGGCTGGTGGTGGGCTTTCCGCTCGTCATGTGGGGCCTGGTCGCGGCGGGCTTGCCGTTCAACTGGGCTTTCGGCGCCTGCGTCGCCGGCCTGCTCCGCGGCGGACTTCCGGTTCAAGTTCGACGCGCGTGCTGCCGATCATGACGCCGGTGCTGCTGATCGGCGGGATGACGACCGGGCGTGTTCACTCCCACCGAAGGGGCGATCGCGGCCTGCGTCTGGGCGCTCTTCCTGGGGCTCGTCTGGTACCGGACGCTGAAGTGGAAGATGCTGGTCAAGGTTTCGATGGACACCATCGAGACCACGGCCACCGTGATGTTCATCGTCGCGGCCGCATCGATCTTCGGCTGGCTGCTCACCGCGACCCGGGTGACCGACGCGGTCGCGGCATGGGTGCTGGCGTTCACTCACAGTCCATGGGTGTTCCTGCTGCTGGTCAATCTGCTGATGCTGTTCGTCGGCTGCTTCCTCGAGCCGACCGCCGCGATCCTCATCCTGGTGCCCGGTGCTGATGCCGGTCGTGCAGCAAGCTCGGCATCGACCCGGTTCACTTCGGGCTGGTGATGGTGCTCAACCTGATGATCGGGCTGCTGCACCCGCCGATGGGCATGGTGCTGTTCGTGCTGGCGCGGGTCGCCAACATGTCGGTCGAGACGACGACCATGGCCATCCTGCCCTGGCTGGTGCCGCTGCTGCGAGCCTGCTGCTGATCACCTACGTGCCCGCGATATCGCTGTGGCTGCCGCAGCTCTTCTATTCATGAACCGCCTCCGCCACAATCCGTCTAAAATGAGTTGACCGCGCGTCGCGGAGAGATCCATGCTGACCAAGACCTCGCTGATCATTCGCCTGCACGCCAACGACGATGTGGTGATCGCGCGCCAGCAGCTCGTCTCCGGCACCGCGCTCCTCGACGAGAACGTCACCATCTCCGGCCTCGATGCCGCCCGGCCACAAGGTGGCCACGCGCGCGATACCTGCCGGCGCGCCGGTCAAGCGCTACAACCAGATCATCGGCTTCGCCAAGCGGGCGATCGCACCGGGCGAGCACGTGCATCTGCACAACCTCGCGATGGGCGCGTTCACGCGCGACTACGCATACGGCGCCGACGCGAAGCCGACGCGCTACGTCGATCCGCCTGCGACTTTCCGGGGATCGTTCGGGCCGACGGCCGCGTGGCCACCCGCAACTACATCGGCATCCTGTCGACGGTCAATTGCTCGGCGACGGTCGCGCACGGGATGGCCGATGCGTTCGAGGCGCGCGGCCTCGCCGCCGGATCTGCCAAATACGCCAACGTCGACGGCGTGGTCGCGTTGACCCACGGGAGCGGCTGCGGCATGGATGCGAACGGCGAGAGCATGCAGGTCCTGCGCCGGACGCTGGGAGGCTACGCGCGGCACGCCAATTTCGCGGGCGTGCTGATCGTGGGCTTAGGCTGCGAGGCGAACCAGATCAGCGCGCTGCTCGGCGCCGAGAAGCTCTCCGAAGGCCCGCTTCTGCGCACCTTCAGCATCCAGGACACGGGCGGCACGGCGAAGGCGATCGCCCGCGGCGTCGCGATGATCGAGGAGATGCTGCCGCACGCCGACCGGGCACGACGCGAGACGGTGCCGGCGCGCCATCTCACGCTCGGACTGCAATGCGGCGGCTCCGACGGCTACTCGGGCATCTCGGCCAACCCTGCGCTGGGCGCCGCGGTCGATCTGCTGGTGCGCAATGGCGGCACCGCGATACTCTCCGAAACGCCCGAGATCTACGGCGCCGAGCACCTGCTGACCCGCCGGGCCGTGTCGCGCGAGGTCGGCGAGAAGCTCGTCGAGCGCATCAGGTGGTGGGAGGACTACACCGCGCGCAACAAGCGGCGAGATGAACAACAATCCCTCGCCCGGCAACAAGGCGGGCGGGCTGACCACGATCCTGGAGAAGTCGCTCGGCGCGGTGGCCAAGGGGGCACGACCAACCTGGTCGCGGTGTACAGTACGCCGGAGCCGGTCACGGCCAGGGGCTTCGTCTGCATGGACACGCCGGGCTACGACCCGGTGTCCGCCACCGGACAGGTCGCGGGCGGCGCCAACATGATCTGCTTTACGACCGGACGCGGGTCGGCCTATGGTTGCGCGCCGGCACCCTCGCTCAAGCTCGCGACCAATACGGCGCTCTGGAACCGGCAGGAAGAGGATATCGACATCAACTGCGGCGAGATCGTCGACGGCACGGCAACGGTCGAGCAGATGGGCGAGCGCTTCTTCCAGATGATGCTCGTCACCGCATCGGGCACGAAGACGAAGAGCGAGCTGCATGGTTACGGCCAGAACGAGTTCGTGCCGTGGTATCTGGGCGCCGTGATGTAGCATCCGTTGACAGAACAAGAGGCTTTGCCCGACAGTCGGGCAACATGTCACTACCTGAGGAGGAGTTCGATGAACAGGTTTCTTACCGGAATCGTCGCCGCTTGCGCACTCGTCTTTGCCGGGCAGCTGCTCGCGCAGGAAACACTGACCGTCTGGTGGGTCAAGGGATTCTACAAGTCCGAGGACGACGCGCTGTTTGCGGCGATCAAGAAGTTCGAGGAGAAGACCAAGGTCAAGGTCGAGTTGTCGCAGTATCCCGTGCAGGACATGATCCCGAAGACCGTGGCGGCTCTCGATGCCGACGCTCCCCGACGTTGCCTACGCCGACGTCTACGACTTCCAGGTGACGGGGAAATGGGCCTACGAGGGCAAGCTCGATGACCTGACCGACATCCTCACTCCGATGAAGGCGGCTTTCCTGCCGACCACGATCGAGACGGTTTACCTGTACAACGACAAGACGAAAAAGCGCGCCTACTACGCATTTCCGATCAAGCAGCAGACGATGCATATCGAGATCTGGCTCGACATGCTGGAAGTTGCGGGTTTCAAGGAGTCCGACATCCCGACGGACTGGAAGGGCTATTGGGCGTTCTGGTGCGACAAGGTGCAGCCCGCGTACCGGCAGAAGAGCGGCACGCGGAACTACGCCACGGGATTCCCGATGGGCGTGGACTCGAGCGATTCGTTCTATTCGTTCCTGACCTTCGTGGATGCCTACAACGTCAAGCTGGTCGACGACAGCGGCAAAGCTCCTGGTCGACGACCCGAAGGTGCGGGAAGGCCTGATCGGCGCGCTGACCGATTACACGACGCCCTACGTCAAGGGCTGCACGCCTCCCTCGTCGACGAGCTGGAAGGACCCCGACAACAACGTCGCCTTCGCCAACAAGACCACCGTGCTCGACGCATAACGCGACGATCTCGATTGCGGCCAAGTGGCTCGACGACATGAACAACGAAACGCTCAGCGCGGAGCAGCGCGCGAGGCGAAGAAGAATTATTACGAGCTGATCCGCACGGCGGGGTTCCCGAACAAGCCGGACGGCTCGAAGATGATCTACCGGGCCGCGGTCAAGACCGGGGTCGTATTCGAGGCCGCGAAGAACAAGAAGCGCGCCAAGGAGTTCGTCAGCTTCTTCCTCCAGGACGAAGTGCTGACTCCGTACGTCGAAGGGTCGTTGGGCCGGTGGTACCCGGTGACCAAGGCGGCGGCGGAGCGGCCGTTCTGGAAGGCCGACGCGCATCGCAACGTCTGTTTACAACCAGTTCCACGCGCGGCACGGTGCCGTTCGAGTTCACCAAGAACTACAAGTTCACGATCCTCAACAACGAGAACGTCTGGGCCAAGGCGATGAACCGCGTCGTCAACGAGAAGGTGCCGGTCGACAAGGCGGTCGACGAGATGATCGCGCGCATCAAGGCGGTCGCCGGCTGACGCGTCGATTTGCGGCGGGTCTCAGTAGTGTCGACGCTCGCGCTGCCGCACACCGAGCCCGCTCTTCCCGCGGGCCCGGTGAAGAAGCGCCTGTCGCCCTGGCAGGCGTGGGGGCATGATCATGATCGCGCCGTACGTGATCGTCTTCCTCGTTTTCGTGCTGTATCCGATCTGCTACGGACTGCTGCTCGCCCGCCATCCGGCGAGTTACGTCAGAGCTGGTCGACGACCCGATCTTCGCGCGATCGGTGGTCAACACGCTCGTGTTCGTGATCGTCGGCATCAACTCTCAAGATGATCGTCGCGCTGTTCCTGTCCGGCTTCTTCGTGCAGACCCGCACGTGGATCAAGTGGCTGTCGCTGGTCTTCATCCTGCCCTGGGCGCGTGCCGTCGATCCCGACGATCCTGTCCATCCGCTTCATGCTGAACCCGGAGTGGGGGATCATCAATCAGCGTGATCTTCAGGCTCACCGGCGCCGACGGCCCGAACTGGCTGAACGACCCGTACATCGCGCTCTCGATGGCGATCCTGGTGCACATCTGGAAGTCGCTGCCGTTCTGGACGCTGATCCTGATCGCCGGGCGGCTCGGCGATCCCGGCCGAGCTCTACGAGGCGGCGTCGGTCGACGGCGCATCGAGCTGGCAGAAGTTCAAGTTCATCACCTGGCCGTCGATGCAGACGCTGTATCTCACCTCGTCGATCCTGTCGATGATCTGGACGCTGGGCGACTTCAACAGCGTGTACCTGCTGACCGGCGGCGGGCCCGCGGACCTGCACGCACGTGCTGGCCACGCTCGGCATCCGCTATCTGCGGCTCGATCAGGTCGACCTCTCGATGGCGGCGATCGTGTGCGCGCTGCCTGCTGGTGCTGCCGCTGGTCTACTTCATGATGAAGCGGCTGTCGCGATGAAGGCGCCGACCTGGCGCCAGGCGAGCACCGAGGCGAAGCTGCTGCTGATCGGCATTCCTGTGTTGATCTGGACGCTGCTGCCGCATCTATCACCTGTTCCTGTTCTGCGATTTCGGCGAAGGATTCGGCTTTCGCCGGCAAGCTCTGGCCCGATCATCCGACGCTGCACAACTTCGAGGTGGTCTTCCGGGAGCAGCACTACTACCTCAGCCACTTCTGGCTGCAGCTCGGGAACTCGCTGCTGATCGCGGTCACCGTCGGCGTGCTGACGCTGCTGGTCGCGACCGGCGCGGCGTTCGCGATCAGCCGGTCTCAAGGTGAGGGGCGGGCGCGACGATCATGAACCTCGCGCTGTTCACCTACTTCATCCCGGCCGCGTTCCTCGCCGGTTCCGATGTACAAGACGATGGGCAATCTACGGCCTGCTCAACAGCCAGTGGGCGCTGATCCTCGCGATGGTGACGATCGCCGCGCCGTACTCGATCTGGGTGCTGAAGCAGGCCTCCGACAAGCTGCCGCTACGAGCTCGACGAGGCGGCGCGCATGGATGGCGCCTCGCCGCTGCAGCTCTTCCGGCTGGTCTACATGCCGCTGATGACGCCCTCGCTGGTCGCGATCGGTACGTACGCGCTTGCTGCTCGCGTGGAACGAGTACCTGTACGCGTTCCTGCTGCTGTCCAACGACCGGCAGATCACGCTCGCCGTGGCGCTCGGCAACTTTCTCGCCGCCGACGATTCGCCGTGGGAGCTGCTGATGACCGTCGGCCTGATCTACGCCGTGCCGCCTGCGGCGATCTACTACGTGTTCAAGCGCTACATGGTCGGCGGACTGACCGCAGGCGCGGTGAAATCTGATCCGCGGGACCCCGATCCCCGATTACTGACTCGAGCAGGTACAGACAATGGCATCGGTATCGTTCCAGAACATCGAGAAGACCTTCGGCAGCACCAAGGTCATCCACGGCATCGGCTTCGACATCAAGGACGGCGAGTTCATGGTGCTCGTCGGCCCGTCGGGCTGCGGCAAGTCGACGCTGCTGCGGATGCTGCGCGGGCCTCGAGGAGATCACCGCCGGGACCATCGCGATCGACGGCAAGGTGGTCAACGACATCGGAGTCGAAGGATCGCGACATCGCGATGGTGTTTCAGAGCTACGCGCTGTATCCGCACATGACGGTGGCGCGACAACATGGCGCTTCAGCCTCGAAGCTGCGCAAGGCCGATGCGAAGACGATCGACGAGCGCGTCGCGAAGGCCGCGAGGATCCTGAACCTCGATCCGTACCTCGAGCGCTATCCGCGCGAGCTGTCGGGCGGCCAGCGGCAGCGCGTCGCGATGGGTCGCGCGATCGTGCGCGACCCGAAGGTGTTCCTGTTCGACGAGCCGCTGTCGAACCTCGACGCCAAGCTGCGGGTCGCGATGCGCGCCGAGATCAAGGCGCTGCACCAGCGGCTGAAGACGACCACCGTGTACGTGACGCACGATCAGGTCGAGGCGATGACCATGGCCGACCGCATCGTCGTCATGCACGATGGGCGCATCGAGCAGATCGGCACGCCGCTCGACCTGTACGACCATCCGGGCAACCTGTTCGTCGCGCAATTCATCGGGTCGCCGGCGATGAACGTCATCGAACGGCACGCTGCGGAGGGCGGACGGCGCCGGCGTACGTCGAAGCCGCCGGCGGGACCGCGCTGGCCGCTGCGGCGCAGCGAAGGGGAGCGATGGGCAGGCGGTCTCGTACGGCGTCCGGCCGGAGCATCTGCGCGTGGCCGCCCGCGTCCGATGGCGTTCCGGCGGAGATCATCGTGGTCGAGCCCACCGGTGCGGAGACCGAGCTCCTGGTGCAGGCCGGCGCCGATCGCAGGTGATACTGGTGACGCACGGACGGCCGCAGGTCAACCCGGGCGACAGGATCGGGCTGGCGGTGGAGCCGGGCGCGGTGCACCTGTTCGATCAGAAGACCGGGCAGCGAATTGCTGCGTGATCGGCTGCGACGCGCGGACGAAGTCATTCGCTGAACGACATGAGAAAGACAAGACACAAGCTCCGCTCCACCGAATGGTTCGGTCGCCACGATCGCGACGCGCTCGTGCACCGCTCGTGGATGAAGAACCAGGGCATTCCGCACGACCAGTTCGACGGCCGGCCGGTGATCGGCATCTGCAACACCTGGTCGCGAGGCCACGCCCTGCAACGCGCATTTCCGCGAGCTCGCCGAGCACGTGCGCGACGGCGTGCTCGACGCCGGCGGCTTCCCGCTCGAGTTCCCGGTGATGAGCCTCGGCGAGACGCTGATGCGGCCGACGACGATGCTGTTCCGCAACCAGGCGGCGATGGACGTCGAGGAGTCGATCCGCGCCAATCCGTTCGACGGCGTCGTGCTGATGATGGGCTGCGACAAGACCACGCCGTGCGCTGCTGATGGGCGCCGCGTCGTGCGACCTGCCGACGATCGGCGCTGTCCGGCGGGCCGATGCTCAACGGCAAGTTCCGCGGCGAGGACATCGGCTCGGGCACGCACGTCTGGAAGTTCACCGAGATGCTGCAAGACCGGCGAGATGAAGGAGGCCGGACATGGTCGAGGTCGAGTCGTGCATGTCGCGCTCGGCCGGTCACTGCATGACGATGGGGACGGCGTCGACGATGGCGTCGATGGTCGAGGCGCTGGGCATCGGGCTGCCGACCAACGCGGCGATTCCCGCGGTCGACTCGCGGCGCAAGGTGCTGGCGCGAATGACCGGCCGGCGCATCGTCGAGATGGTGCACGAGGATCTGCGCATGTCGAAGATCCTCACCAAGCGAGGCGTTCGAGAACGCGATCATGGTCAACGGCGCGATCGGCGGCTCGACCAACGCCGTCGTGCACCTGCTGGCGATCGCCGGGCGCATCGGCGTCAAGCTCACGCTCGACGACTGGGATCGCCTCGGCCGCGACATGCCGTGCCTCGTCAACCTGATGCCGTCGGGCAAGTACCTGATGGAGGATTTCTACTACGCCGGCGGCCTGCCGGTGGTGATCAGGGAGATCGGCAAGTTCACTGCACAAGAAGGCGCTGACGGTCAACGGCAGGACGCTCTGGGAGAACGTGCAAGGACGCGGTCAACTACAACCCGGCCGTGATCACGCCGCTCGCGAAGCCGTTCAAGCCGCAGCGGCGGCATCGCCGTGCTGCGAGGCAACCTCGCGCCCAACGGCGCGGTGCTGAAGCCGTCGGCGGCGACGCCGAAGCTGATGAAGCACAAGGGGCGCGCGGTCGTGTTCGAGGACATCGACGACCTGCACCGCGCGGATCGACGACCCGAAGCTCGACGTCGACGAGCGTCGCGTGCTCGTGCTCAAGAACTGCGGGCCGAAGGGCTATCCGGGCTTTCCGGAAGTCGGCAACTTCGCGCTGCCGGCGAAGCTGCTGAAGAAAGGGCGTCACCGACATGGTCCGCATTTCCGACGCGCGGATGTCGGGCACCGCCTACGGCACGGTCGTGCTGCACACCGCGCCCGAAGCCGCGGCGGGCGGCCCGCTCGCGCTGGTGCAGAACGGCGACCTGATCGAGCTCGACGTCGCGCAAGCGCAAGCTCGCATCTGCACGTGTCCGACTGAAGAGCTTGCCCGGCGCCGAAGCGAAGTGGAAGGCCGCCAAGCCGCACGCGACGCGCGGCTGGGTCAAGCTGTATTGCGAAACGGTGCCTGCAGGCCGACAAGGCGTCGACCTCGACTTCCTCGTCGGCAAGATCGGACGCGAAAGTCAGGCGCCGAGAGTCATTAGCGCGCGCGGACGGTTGCATGACGCGGCGTCGGATTACTGACATTCGACTATCTGAACCCGCGCTGCGCGCCGGTCTAGTCGCAGTCGCGCATGCCGGTGGTCGACGCGACGCCGCGAGACGCTCGCCGGCTACGGCGCGCCTGGTCGACGATCCCGCCGCGTGCTCGAGTCGAGATCGTGCGCTGGCCGGCGCTCGGCTGGCGCACCGGTCGACGAGCACACTGGCGACCGGGGCGGCACGACCGAGGGCGTGTTCCGTCAGCGAGTGGCGGGGCGACGTGCTGTACGGTCGCAACGAGGCGGTCGGCGGGACACTACGTCCTCGCCTACGCCGACCGAGCCAACCGAGCGCCGACGCACACGCACCTCGCGCGACCCGGACCGCATCGCTGCTCTGGCACGCGCAACTACCATCCCGACGGCGGCCAGCTGTTCTTCCCGCTCGATCGCGCGCCGTTCTCTCGTGCCGCTCGCACTGCCCGGCGACGACGTGAAGCCGCGAGGATTTCGTCTGCCTTCCGCTTCGACGGGCAGCAAGGGCCTGTACATCGCACCCGAACGTCTGGCACGAGGGCGTGTTCGGCGTGCGCGGCACGCAGCGCTTCTTCGACAAGCAGGGCGCGGTTCACGCCCGCGTCTCGGTCGACTTCGCGCGCGAGTTCGGCTGCCTGCTCGAAGCGCCGGTACAAGCGCTGGAACTTTCCGTACTTGTTGAAGGCCTCGACCGGATCCATCCCCGGCGATGAGCGCTCGGCGCATCTCGCTCTCAGTCGCCAACGACTTCCTCGGTCCTGGCCGACGACCTCGCCGGCAAGCGCGCGCCGGAATGACGACGACGCCATCGCGGTCGCCGAGCAGGTAGCTCGCCGGTCGTGATCGGTGACGGCGCCGATGGTGACCGGCTCGCCGAAACGATCAGGCACCCAGCGCGCGACGATGTCTGCCGGCGTCAGGAATGGGCAGAACACCGGGAAGCCCTGCGTCGACCACGAGCTCGGTGTCGCGCGAGCCGCCGTCGACGACGAAGCCGAGCACGCCGCGCGCCTGCAGCGTCTGCGCGGAGGCAGCTCGCCCATCAGCGCGACCTCGTGGTTGTTCGGCTGGCAGACGATCACATGATCTGCGCGGGCGCCCTGGCGAGCAGAGTGCACCAGCCGAGCAGCGTCTCGTCGCGCGTCTTCGTGCGATCGACGTGGCCCGCGACCGTCCATGCCGGCCCGGCGAGCCTCATTCGTCGGCGCCATGGGCTTGATCTGCGGCGGGCAGCACGATGTTCTCGTGGCCCATCAGGCGCAGCACGTCGTGCACCGCGCCCGTGTAACACCGCGCCAGCGCGGTGCGTCGTCCATCGCGTGCGACTGCTTCACTCAGGCGGAACAGTTCGAAGCTGGCCCAGGGCTCACCGCTGGGCCGGCGGGCGGCGCGGAAGCGCGACGTGTCGAGGGCGCAGCGGTGCGATCGCTGTTGAGCCCGAGCCGCTGGCAGGCGAGCTTGAAGCGGCTGCGCGATCAGCTCCGCGAACTGCCCCCGCCCGCGCATGCGCGAGCCGAACGCGGGATCGTTGTCGCGCCCGCCGCGCATCTGCTGCACGAGGCTCATCACGTGCGCGGCGCGCAGCGGGTAATGCTGCGCGAGCCAGTCGCGGAACAGAGGTCGTTCACTTCGCGCGGCAGGCGCAGCATGATCCACGTCGGCGTAGCGCGCGCCGCTGGCCGCCGCTGGCCTCGAGGATCGCTTCCAGGTCCTTGTCGGTCAGCTGCGGGATCACCGGCGCGACGCTCACGCCGACCGGCACGCCCGCGTCGGCGAGCGCCTTCACGATCTGCAGCCGCCGCTGCGGCGCCGGCTGCGCGCGGGTCGAGCTTGCGCGCGAGCTCGCGGTCGAGCATCGCGATCGAGACGACACGCGCGCGCGAGGCCTTTGCGGCCATCGGCGCGAGCAGGTCGAGGTCGCGCTCGACCAGCACGCCCTTGGTCGTGATCGTGAGCGGATGCTCGCACTCGGCGAGCACCTCGATGATCCTGAGCGCGTGATCTTCCACTCGCGCTCGATCGGCTGGTACGGATCGGTGTTGGTGCCGAGCGCGATCGGGTCGCAGCGGTAGCCGGGCTGCGCGAGCTCGGCGCGCAGCAGCGCGGCGGCGTCGGGCTTGGCGAAGAGCTTGGTCTCGAAATCGAGGCCCGGCGACAGGTCGAGGTAGCGCGTGCGACGGGCCGCGCGTAGCAGTAGATGCAGCCGTGCTCGCAGCCCTGGTACGGATTGATCGACTGCGTGAACGGAATGTCGGGCGAATCGTTGCGGCGCGATGATCGTCGCGCGCTGCTGGATCGTGCACCGTCGTCTTGAGCGGCGGCAGGCTCGTCGTCGTCCTCTGCATCCGCCCGGCGGCTGCCCAGCCGTCGTCGACCGCCTCGCGCTGCTCGCGGCGAAAGCGGTTGGCGGGATTGAACGTCGCGCCGCGACCCTTGTCGGCGCCGCGGCGCGTGCCGCTGTCATGCGCATCGCCTGCGCTCCATCGGGCCACGCAGCTTCGCGTCCATCGTGATCGTTCGCGTTGAGCAGCGCGCGAAATCGGGCAGTTGGCCTTGGCGTTCGGCGGCGATCTCCGCGAACTTCGCCGCATCGATCTTGGGCACGCGCGCGCGCGTCGTGCAGATGGATCGCGGTGATCGTCCAGCTTGCCGTCGACCTGGTCCATCGTCAGCGCGGCCTCGGTGTCGATCGCGTCCGCCGGTGAAGCCGGCGTTGTTGAGCATGAACGAGAGCGCCATCGTGAAGCAGCCGGCGTGCGCCGCGGCGATCAGCTCCTCGGGATTGGTTCCCTTGCCGTCGCCGAAGCGGGCGACGAACGAGATAGCGGCGTGTCTTTGAGAGTGCCGCTCTGGTCGCGATCGTGCCGGCGCCTTCTTGGCGGTGCCCTGCCAGCGGGCAGAGGCCTTGCGTTGCATTGTCGGTCTCCTCGAGGTGGTTGCCGATTTTGAACGCGCAGTTTAGGCCCACGCGAGCGTCGCGCCAAGTGGCGTCGCGCGACAGCGCCGGCGATGCGCTACCATACGTCGGCGCAAGCCGTCGACGCGCTGCGCCGCGCGCGATGACCAAGCCCAAGACGACCCGCTTCGACACGCTCGCGCTGCACGCGGGCGCGCGTCCCGATCCCGCGACCGGCGCGCGCGCGACGCCGATCTACCAGTCCGCGTCGTTCGTCTTTCCGCGACAGCGATCACGCGGCGGCGCTGTTCAACATGGAGCGCGCCGGGCCACGTCTATTCGCGCATCTCCAACCCGACGTGCGCGGTGCTCGAGGAGCGGATCGCGCGCGCTCGAAGGCGGCGTCGGCGCGATCGCGACGGCGAGCGGCCAGGCGGCGCTGCACCTGGCGATCGTCACGCTGCTGGGCGCGGGCTCGCACATCGTCGCGTCGCGCTCGCTCTACGGCGGCTCGCACAACCTGCTCGACTACACGCTGCCGCGCTTCGGCATCGAGACGACGTTCGTCGATCCGCGCGACCTCGACGCCTGGCGCGCCGCGATCCGGCCGCGAACGCGGCTGCTGTTCGGCGAGACGCTCGGCAATCCGGGGCTCGAGGTGCTCGACATCCCGCGCGTCGCGGCGCTCGCGCACGAGCACGGCCTGCCGCTGCTCGTCGACTCGACGTTCACCACGCCGTATCTGATGCGGCCGTTCGAGCACGGCGCCGATCTCGTGTTCCACTCGGCGACGAAGTTCCTGTCCGGCCACGGCGTGGTCATCGGCGGGCTGCTGGTCGACTGCGGGCGCTTCGACTGGGACAGCCGGCAAGCGCGCGCGGCAAGTTCCCGACGCTGACCGAGCCCTACGCCGGCTTCCACGACATGGTGTTCGCCGAGGAGTCGACGACCGCCGCGTTCCTGCTGCGCGCGCGGCGCGAGGGCATCCGCGATTTCGGCGCGTGCATGGCGCCGATGACCGCGTTCCAGATCCTGCAGGGCATCGAGACGCTGCCGCTGCGCATGGCAGCGCCACGTCGAGAACACGCGCAAGATCGTCGCGTTCCTCGCGCGAGCATCCGCTGGTCGAGTCCGATCGGCTATCCGGAGCTGCCCGAGCATCCCGATCACGCGCTCGCGCAGCGCGCTGCTGCCGCGCGGCTGCGGCGCGGTGTTCAGCTTTCGACCTGCGCGGCACGCGCGAGCAGGGCCGCAAGTTCATCGAGATCGCTGAGGATCTTCTCGCATCTCGCCAACGTCGGCGACGCGAAGTCGCTGGTCATCCATCCGGCGTCGACGACGCACTTCCGGATGTCGGCCGGAGGATCTGCAGCGGCGGGCATCACCGAAGGCACGATCCGGCTCGTCGGTCGGCCTCGAGGACGCCGACCGACCTGATCGAAGACCTGAGCCGCGCGCTGCACGCGGCGGGGAAGGCCGGATGATGCGCTGCGTCGTCGGCGGCCATCCGGTCGTACGCGTACACCGGGTCGCGCGCGTTCGATCCGCGCTGCCGACGGTCGTCTTCGTGCACGGCGCGGCGAACGACCACGGCGTGTTCGGCGCTGCAGTCGCGCTATTTCGCGCATCACGGTCGCAACGTGCTCGCGGTCGATCTTCCCGGCCACGGCGCGCAGCGGGGGCGCGCCGCTCGCGTCGGTCGGCGGCGATCGCCGATTGGCTCATCGCGCTGCTCGATGCGCGCGGCGATCGAGCGCGCCGCGCTGCGTCGGCCACAGCATGGGCGCGCTCGCAGTCCTCGAAGCGCGGCAGCGCGCCATCCGCGAGCGCGTGGAGCAGCATCGCGCTGCTCGGCCCCGTCGGCTGCCGATGCCGGTCAGCAGACGATCTGCTCGATGCCGCCAGGCGCGACGATCATGTCGCGCCTGCGAGCTGCATCAACGGCTGGTCGTTCTCCGCGGACGATCAGCTCGGCGGCAATCGGCTAGCCCGGCGTCTGGATGACCGGCAACGCGATGCGGCTGATGGAGCGTTCGCCGCCCGGGCGTGCTCTACGCCGACCTCGCGCCTGTCACGACTACGCCGACGGCCTCGCCGCCGCCGCAGGCAAGGTGCGCTGCCCGGCGCTGCTCGTTCCTCGGCCAGCGCGACCTGATGGCGCCGGCGAAGAACGCCGACAGCATTGATCGCGGCGCTGCAGGACAGACGCGTCGTCACGCTTCCCGACTGCGGCCACAGCCTGATGGCCGAGAGGCCCGACGCGGTGCTCGATGCGCTGCGCGAGTTCCTCTCTCAGACCGTAGCCCGGGTTGAACGTGGTGAAACCCGGCGTTCGATCGCTCAACCCAGGCTACGTGAGCCCGTGCGGCGATCAGGCGGCGGCCCGCCACTTGATCGAGCAGCCGACCGCGCGCCGTCTGCTGCGCCGGGCCGCTGGCCGGTGCGCGCGATCGCGACCATCGCGTCGAAGAGCTCGCGCGCGCGCGTCGGGGTTCGGCGAGCGTCCCGAGTCGTCGAGGCGACCGCGGTATTGCAGCTTCAGCTCCGCGTTGTAGCCGAAGAAGTCCGGGCGTGCACACCGCACCGTAGGCCTTGCGCGACCTCCTGCGATCTCGTCCCACAGATACGGAAACGGAAAGCGCAGCCGCGCGGCGAGAGTCTTCATGTTGTCGAAAGAATCTTCGGGATAATCGGCGGGATCGTTGCTGCAGATCGCGACCGACCCGATGCCGTGCGCCTTCAGCTCGGCCGGCGTCGCGCACGATCTTGTCGAGGACGGCCTTGACGAACGGGCAGTGGTTGCAGATGAACATGACCAGGAGCCCGTTCGGGCCCCGGACCGCGTCACGGCGATAACGACGGCCGTCGGTGGCGACGAGCTCGAAGTCGGGCGCCGGTGCACCGAAGTCGCAAACCGGAGGGTTGCGGCCATGACCAGTCCTTCTCCTCGAATAGGCTGTGGCAAAATGCTAGCACGTCGCGCGCTCCCCGACATCCGTGCAACTTCGCATCCACGACGACCCCGCAAGCTTTCCTCGCCGACGCCGGCGCGTTCCTGCGCGCAGCGGAAGCCGAAAACAGCATCATCGCCACGCCGGTCGCAAGAATGATCGCGGCGCCGGATTCCGACGACGCGGGCGCGTACCTTGCCTGCGCGGTCGATCTCGGCAGGGTGATCGCTGCGGCCCTGCATTCAACGGGCGGGGTGCTCGTCACCACGGGGCCGGAGGCCGCGCCTTCGAGCTTTCGCCGCCGACATGGCGGGCCGCAACCGGTCGCCCAAGGGCGTCGTGGGCCCGCTCGCGTCGTGCGAAGCGTTCGCGCGCGTCTGGCGCGAGCGGACCGGTTTCGCCCACGAGCTGCGCTTTCAGCTGCGCCATTTCGCTTTGACCGATGCGCCGGCAGCGCCGCGCGCGCGCGGCAAGATGCGCCCCGGAGCGAGGCGAACACGGGCTCATTGCCGACTGGCAGGAGGCGTCCCTCGTCGAGGCGGGGCTGCCTCGACGAAGTTGCCCGCGTGCGCGCAAATCTCGCGCGGCGGATCGACCGCGGCCTGGTGCGCGTCTGGGACGACCATGGCGCCGTTTGTCTTTGCGGGCTACGCCGAGATCGGCGAGGGGAGGTGGACAGGCGCCGCGCGCATCGCGCCCGGTCTACACGCCGCCCGCCGGCGCGGCTGCGGCTATGCGTCGGCGCTGGTCGCAGCGTTGTCGCGCGAGCTGCTGGCGAGCGGGAGGCGGGCGATCTTTCTCACGACCGACCTCGCGAACCTGACCTCGAACAGCATCTACCGGAAGATCGGTTACCGTCCCGTCGCCGATCATTTCCACTTCGACTTCCGGACCGCTCGGCGGCCAGATTCGGCGTGACGCCGCGCCTGTTCTGCCCGCCGCCGCTGGCGGCCGGCGCCGAAACAACGCTGCCCAGCGCAGCCGCGCACCATGCGACGCGTGTGCTCCGGCTCAAGCGCGGAGACGCGGTGACGCTCTTCGACGGCGAGGGGGCGAGTTTCCGGCCGCGCTCGCGCGCGTGGACGCGCTACGCCGTGATCGCGCGTCTCTGGGCGGACGCGAGTCGGTCGAGCGCGAGTCGCCGCTGACCGATCACGCTGGTGCAGGGCTCGACGACCGCGGAGCGGATGGACTACGTGATCCAGAAGGCGGTGGAGCTGGGCGTCGCCGAGATCGCTCCCGTCGCGACCGTGCGCAGCGTGACGCGGCTCGACAGCACGCGCGCGCAGCGCCGCGTCGAGCATTGGCGGCAGGTCGCGATTGCTTCCTGCGAGCAATGCGGGCGCAATCGCCTGCCGCGGCTTCAGTCCGCCCCCGCGATCTTTCGCAGTGGCTCGGCCGAGCCCTCGGCCGCGACCCTGCGCCTCGATGCTTGCGCCCGACGGCGCAAGGTCGCTGTCAGGATTGGCTCCGCCTACGGGCGCAATCGAGCTCTCGTCGGACCCGAAGGAGGTTTCGCGCCGGAGGAAGCAGAGGCCGCGCGCGGGAGCCGGCTTCCAGGCCGTGCGGCTCGGACCTCGCATTTTGCGCACGGAGACGGCAGGACCGGCTATGCTTGCGGCGATGAACGCCCTCTGGGGGATTGGCGGTTGAGGCGCTGGCCTCGACAAGCGGGCGACAAGCATTCACAACAAGTAGCTATCACCACATGCAGCGCTGCGGGCAAGACGCGCCCGCGGCGCAGGAGTTCGACCAGCAATTACGTAGCC
>ERZ1370068.8579-contig-7421_pt1 | contig 46049 bp, 51 predicted proteins | sample MGYA00561227_ERZ1370068 | MGnify/ENA primary metagenome ERZ1370068 (study PRJEB38410, sample SAMEA6850437) | metagenome | study: Metagenomic assessment of the ecological functions of the soil: analysis of the soil microbiota associated with the... | reverse complement strand
TTGTGTAGCTGTTCAGTTACGTATTGCTTACACGCCGCCGGTAATTGCAACGCGAACGCCGTCAGGCGCTCCAAGTGATCAGTGCCGGAAAGATGCGTCATGGTGTGGACTCCTTGTCTGCAGACCCATGCTAGCGAGCGCGGCGGCGCCGCCTTCGGTCGTATGGACGGGGGCGGACCTGTCCGAACGGACAAGGTCTATCGACTCGCCAGGAGGCCGCGCTCGGCGGCGATGCGCGACGGCCTGCGCGCGGTTGTCGGCGCCGAGCTTGTTGAAGATGGCGGTGACGTGAAACTTGACCGTCCGTTCCGAAATCGAGAGCGTGTCCGCGATCTGGCGATTGGACTGACCGGCGGCGACCAGGCGCAGCACGCCGCGCTCCCGCGCGCTGAGCAGGCCGGTGCGGCCGCGCGGCTGCGTCACGCCCTTCACGAGCTTCGCGGCGATGCGCGGGCTCAGGCATGACTCGCCGGCGTGAACCTGTCGAATCGCCTGCGCGATCTCCGCCGCCGGCGATCCCTTGAGCAGATAGCCTCGCGCGCCGCCCCGAATCGCGCGAAACACGTCGTCGTCCGCGTCGTAGCGCCGTGAACACGACGATGCTGCGGTTCGCGCCGGCGAAGCTCGCGACGCCGTCGACGGCGTCGGCGTCCGGCAGCTTGAGATCGAGGAGGACGACGTCCGGATGGAGCTTCGCGGCCAGTCGAAGACCTTCGCCGATCGTGCCGGCCGCCCCCGACGACGTCGATGTCGCGCTCGCGCTCGAGCACCGCCGTGACGCCCTCGCGGACGATCGGATGATCCTCGACGATGCAGGACGTTGAATCATGCCGGTGACGCATGGGACACCGTGACGGTGACGGTCGTGCCGCGCCCGGGCGCGCTCCGGATCGTGGCGCGGCCGCCGACGGCGCGGGCGCGATCCTCGATGCCCGACAGGCCGAAGCCGCGGACGGCGCGCGCCGCGCGCCTGGAAAGCCGGCGCCGGCGTCCGACGACGGTCAGGCGCAGGCGGCCGCGCACGACATCGAGACGGAGCGACGCCTCGCGGGCGCGCGCGTGCTTGCGCACGTTCGGTCAACGCCTCGCCGGCGATCCGGAACAGCTCGGATTCGACCTCGGCGGGCAGCGGGCCGACGTCGGCGACGTCCAGTGCGGACGCGCACGCCGGTGTCGGCCGTGAACCGGCGCGACGAGCGCGCCGAGCGCCTCGGCGAGCGACCGGTTCTCGAGCGGCGACGCGCGCAGGCTCGTGATCGATCGCCTGCGCTTCGTCGAGGCCCTGACGGGCCGCGTCGAGCGCCAGGCGCAGCGCCGGCCGCGCCCGGTTGCGCGGCTCGAGATGCGACAGGCCGGCCTCGATGTGCAGGCCGACGGCGGTGAATCTCCTGCGCGAGCGTGTCGTGGACGTCGCGGGCGATGCGCGAGCGCTCGTCGGCCCGGGCATGCTCGATGGATTGCTCGCCGAGGCGCGCCCGCTCGATCGCCACGCCGACCTGATCGGCGATCGTCGTCAGCAGATCGAGCTCCTGTCGCGTCAGGCGCCGCCATCCGCGCATCGCGAGGTTCATCACGCCGAGCGGCCGATCCCCGGCATAGAGCGGCACGCTCGCGTGGCAGCGCAGGCCGCCGGTCGACGCGGCCTCGCGCGACTGCCACCGCCGGCGCGAGCCGGCTGCACCCGACCACGTCGATGTTGCGCGCCGTCAGCTGCCCGCTCCGGAACAGCTCGAGGCACCAGCACGATCGGCCGGTCATGCGCACCGGCTCCTGCAGATACGGAGGCAGACTCTGCACCGCGGCGTTGTAGAAGCGGCCGGACGCCGGGTCGCGCAGCCAGACCCAGCCGGTTTCCACGCCGAGCAGATCGGCCATGCGGCGCAGCGCCTCGCCGGTCGCGCTGCTGCTCGGTCGTCGCGCTGTTGAGCGCTTCGGCGACCTCCTTGAGCACGCGGAGGGCGCGCGTCTGCGAGCGGGCGGCGAGATCGTCGTTTGACGAACGCTCACAATCTGCGATTCTGATGGGTCTAATGGTCGGGTGGGTCAGGTGGTCAGGTGGGTCAGCGTGGGTCAGGTGGGTCAGGTGGGTCAGGTGGGTCAGGTGCGTCAGTGGGTCGTATCGAAAAACGCAACCGCTGCGACGACGCGCAGCGTCACGCGAGTACGACTTCCGCCGGGCGCGCGCCGGCAATCTGCTGGCGCCGGGCGAGGTCGTCGGCAGCCCGGAAACGCTGCTGCATGTACCGGATCGAGCGGCTGCTCGGCGAGGGCGGGTTCGGCCAGGTCTATCTCGCGCGGCGGCTCGGCCGCTCGGCGATCGTTCCGCCACGTCGTCTGCATCAAGGTCAGCGCGCGCATCGACGGCTGGCTGCGCGAGGCGTACTTCGGCCAGCTGCTCGACGGACACCCGCGCGCGATCCGCGTCTTCGACGCCTTCCCGCTGATGCGCGCCGACGGCCGCGTCGCTCTACTGCCTCGCGCTCGAGTACGCGCGCACGGCGACCTGAGCGCGTTCCTGCACGCGCGCCGGCAAGGGCTGGCCGGAGACGGCGGCGCGCCGCGAGATCGCCGGCATCCTCGAGGTGCTCGGCAAGCTGCACCGCGGGCAGACTGCTGCACCGCGACCTCACGCCGCTGAACGTGTTCGTCTGCGACGGCCGCCGCCTGAAGCTCGGCGACTTCGGCATCGTCCGCCAGCAGAGCGACCGGCGCGGCATCACCGCGCGCACGATGAACGCGCTGACCGCGCCGAGCGACATCCTCGCGCGCGCGGTGCCGAAGTGGCAGGCGCGCGACGATGTCTACCAGGTCGGGCCAGCTGCTCGGCATGCTGATCAAGGGCGACGCGCGGGTGCGCGATGCGCGCCGCCGAGATTCGCGGCCTCGCGCTGCAGCGATCACCTGAAGGAGATCGTCTACCGCTGCATCGGCGAGCGCCGCAAGCGCTACGAGAGCGCCGACGAGATGATCGAGGCGCTGCGCAATCCGCCGGCGCGCGCTCAAGGCCGGCGTGCTGCGGTCGCTCGAAGGCGTGCACCTCGCCTTCACCGGCATCCTCAGCAAGCGGCGCAGCGAGCGCCGTGCGCGCGCGCAGCGCGCCAGGCGCGATCGTCCACGGCGCGCCGTCGGCGAAGACGACCGTCGTCGTCCGCGGGCGGCCGAACCCGCTGCAGGCCGCCGGGCGAGACGCCGGCCTGAAGCTGATGGAGATCAAGCGGCTGCGCGAGAAGGGACACCGGATCACGCTGCTCAACGAGACGCAGTTCTGGCGGCTGGTCGCGAAACGCTGAGCCGCTACGGCGTTGTCCTGACCGCGGCGTGGATTCGGTCGAGCTGCTGAAGGTGCAGCAGGTCGTGGCCGGCGCCATCCGGACCATGTGCTCCACGCTTTCTTCGCCGCGTTCGACGTGCACGCCGACGCGCTTGCGATCCTCGTCGGAGGCCGCCGCCAGCAGGCCGAGATTCGAGCGGCGAAGAATCGCGAGCTCCTGCAGCGCCTGCTCGACGTCGGCGCGGTCGTAGCCGAGCCGCTCGGCCCACAGATCCTGATCGTAGCCGAGTCAACGGCGGCCGATCGTGCGCCAGCACCATGCGCAGGCGATAGCCCCACACGAGATCGGAGTCGGCAAGGTGCCGCACCACCTGGCGCATCGACCACTTGCCGCTCGTCTCGGGCGCCGACAACTGACGCTCGGAAACGCCGGCCAGCCTGCGCCGCACTGGCGTCGGGGTGGCGCGCAGCACATCATGCGAGATCGCGGGCGCCGAGAAGACCGAGGATCGCGGCGGTATAGTCGCCCGCCGGCTCGGCCGATCGCGAGCTGTTCGTGAACACGCGACATTGTCCCTCCGAAAAGGCTACCGTGGTCGCGTTCCGAAAAATGTTAACACGCGCTATCATACCTCGCCGTCGAGCTGCGATGACTCGCGAGCATGGCTGATCGAACACCGTCGTGATGTGCGTCTTCGGCGGCATCCTCGGCCTGATCGTCACCGCAGTCCCCTACCGATCGATTTCCGGCACGCCCTACGACCTCAGGCAGGAGTTGAAGTTCGGGATCGTGCTCATCGCCATCGCCTGGACCTGATCGTCACGGCCGCCACCGTCGAGACCGCGCTCACGTTCCGGTGGAAACCGTTTTCGCCGCCATGCTGGCAGTCGGCGTCGTGGCCAATCTGCTGGCCGATGCCGTGCTCGGCGGAAGCCTGTCGGTGCCGTGGGCCGGATCGCTGCGGGCGCTCTACCAGGACGAATCATGCCGGCATGTCCGTAGAACCCTCGCACGGTCCGTTCCTCGAGATCTTCGACCCGTCCACGCCGCGCAGCATCACCAACGCCGCCCTCGTCTGCGCGCACCTGTCACGCATCGCCTATCGGTCGGACGCGGGAGATCGAAGGCAGCCACTGCGTGGCCAGCGAAGGCTCGCTTCATCGAGGAGAAGAATCACGCCGGGCTGGTCGTCGCGCCTGATGCGCTGATCGTGGCGTTTCGCGGCACCGACGAGGTGCGCGACACCGGCTGACAAGCGTGGCGTTCTGGCAGCGCAGCCCGTGGGGCCCGGGTGGGGCAACGTGCGCGGGATTTCTTGCGGCCGTCGACGTCCTCTGGCCCAAGCTGATCGCGGCGATGGTGAAGAACTCGACGGCGGGCCGCGGCCGATATGGTTCACCGGCCATAGCCTCGGCGGCGCGATGGCGCTGCTCGCGGCGGTCAAACTGCCGAACGAGGAGGTCCCGGCGCGCGGCGATCGGCGGCATCTGCGCCGTTCGGCCAGCCGATGGTCGGGAACGATCGATTCGCGGCCAGAGCTGGATCAGCAATTGGCCGGGAGGTTCGTGCGGTTCGAAACCGCCAAAGACGACATCCGCGTCAACCGCCGCGCGGCACGCGACGGCAGGCGCTGCCCTTCTGCGCTTCGACCGGAATGGCGGGCTCGCACGAAAGGCGCCGGGACAGCTCAGAGCGGTTCTGGGACAGCCTCAGGCGCGATCCGCTTCCGGCCCGGCGGGCGATCACCCGATGCGCGAAGTGCTACGCTTGATGGATCAGTTTCATACGTAGTGACGACGACTACTGCTGGCGGCTCTTGCTCGCGGCTTGTCGTTCTTTCGTAGCGGTGGCCGCACGCAGCATGGTAGGGGACATCGCGTCGTTCCCCTCGTGGCACGCGTACTCGTAGATCAACTCGTTCTTCAGCTTCAGCGGAATCATCGCGGTCCACGGCGCCGTCCACGTCGTGGGATCGTTGACCGTGAACTCGTAGTTGAGGATCTCGGCGGCCGGCGCGCGTGAGCTGCTCGGTGAGCCGCAGGTTCTCGTGCGAGCCCATGAAGTCGCTCTTCGGCGAGAAGTTCGTCGTCTCGATGACCAGCGTGTCGCCCTCCCAGTGCCCGCGCGAATCGCCGTTCCAGACGCGGATGCTGCTGTCGAGGTGCGGCCGGCCGTCGAGCGGAATGATGCGGGCGTCGTGCGCCATCTCGTTCATGATCGTGACGTAGCCGGGCGACTGCACGATCTGGAGGTAGCTGTTGTAGCCGGCCTGCAGCCGCGGGATGCCGAAGTTCACGCAGCGCTCGCCCGCGCGGGAACACTTCGGGATCCTCGAACGCGTGCGCCTTGCGATGCTCGATCTCCGCGGCGCGCCGCTTCTGCGCCTCGGGCGTCATCGCGCGGAAGCTTGCCGTCCGGCGGATCGGTGATGAGCGACGTCCGGCGATCGTGCCAGTCGCGCTCGACCACCCAGAACTGGTTGTAGTTGCCGGTGCCCGGATCGTACGACTTCGGATTCGCGATGCGGTTCAGGACCGCGAGGATGAAGCCGTCGCCGAACTGCGCGTCGCCGTCGTTCTCGACGATTTGCGCCGCGAACTTCTGCAGCTCGGCGACCTCCGCGTCGGTGAGCGCGTTCTTGCCCTCCCACTGTTTCGGGCGCTGCAGCGGCGTCACCGTGTTGTTCGCCCAGACGCCGTGAAAGTCCGGATGTCCGTCAGCGCGTGCGGGCGAGCACCCATTTCCGACGCCGCCGCCCCGGAGGCGGGCGCATGCGCCTGGGCGGCAAGGGTCGCCGCGGCCGCCGCCAGCCCGAATGCCACAGCCGGGGATCCGAGCGCCGGATGGTGTCGCAGAGCCATACTGCGGTCTCCTTGTCGCCGCGCTGTCGCCGACGGCGGCAAGGAGATTACGCCCGCATGTCGATCCGGGGCAGCGCCCGTTCGTATAGAGGGTGGGAAGACGGCACGGCGCCGGCTGTCCCGAGCGGAGGAGCTCAACATGAGGAAGGATCGTGGTGGTCGAAAACCTGTCCCTGGACGGCGTGATGCAGGCGCCCGGCAGCGCCGACGAGGACCTCGGGGCGGATTCGCGCAGGGCGGCTGGGCGGCGCCGTATAACGATGACGCGGTCAAAGGGCCAGGTCAATGGCGGGAGGGATGGCCCACGTGCCGGCCCGCTTCTGCTCTTCGGCCGGCAGGACCTACCAGCGACTTCTTCAAGGTCTGGCCCGGGCGGACCGACAGCCAGCGTATCACCAGCGTGCTCGACAACGCGCAGTAAGTTCGTCGCCTCGACGACGCTCGCCGAGCGCGCTCGCCGTGGCAGTCAACTCGACGCTGCTCGAGGGCGACGCTGGCGCGGACGCCGTGGCCCGGCTCAAGAGAGCAGCCGGGCAAGGACATCGCTGTGTCACCTGGGCAGCGGCAGATCTGGTGCACGCGATCGCTGATGCGGCGCGGCCTCGTCGGCACTGCGTGCTCCTGACTACACCCCTGGTGCTCGGTGTGGGTCAGCATTACAGCCTCTTCCCCGACCGACGGCGCGTTCGCGCCAGACTGCACCTCGTCGACGCGACGCCGACGACCACCGAGTGTCGCTGATCGCGACCTGCCCGCCTGGGCCGATTGAAGCCGCGGCGTGGACCACCTCGATGCCGGCACGTTTTGATGAACCGTCAGGAGAACGCGATGAAACAGTATTTGCTCAGCATGTATCAGCCCGACGGCGGAACCGCCGCCGCCCGACGGTGCTCGAGAAGGTCATGCGGGACGTCGACGCGCTGCACCGCCGAGACCAAGGCCGCCGGCGCGCTGGGCTTCAACGGCGGGCCTCCATCCGCCGAGCACCGGCCACAGTCCTGCGGTTCCAGGACGGCGAGATGCTCACCACCGACGGCCCGTTCGCCGAGGGCAAAGGAGCACATCGGCGGATTCACGATCGTCAAGGCGCCGGATCTCGACGCCGCGCTCGAGTGGGGCCGCAAGCTCGCCCGGGCGATCACGCCTCCCGATCGAGGTGCGGCCGTTCGCGGACGAGGCCGAGGACTGATCGCCGGCGTGCCGGCCGCTCGACGCCTCGGAGATCGAACGTGTCTTCCGCGAGGAGTACGGCCGCGCGGTGGCCGTCCTGGTCCGCCACTTCGGCGACATCGACGTCGCCGAGGAGGCGGTCCAGGACGCGTTCACCGTGGCGGTGCAGCGGTGGCCGTCCGCCGGACTGCCGCCGAGCCCGGCCGGATGGATCATCACCACGGCCCGCAACCGCGCGATCGACCGCTTCCGCCGCGAGGCGTCGCGCGACGACCGGCACGCCCAGGCCGCGCCTGCTGCACGGCCAGCGACGAACCGGCCGAGGAGGGCGCCGTGCGCGACGATCGGCTGCGCCTGATCTTCACCTGCTGCCATCCGGCGCTCGCCACCGGCGCCCAGGTCGCGCTGACGCTCCGGCTGCTCGGCGGGCTCGACCACCGCGGAGATCGCGCGCGCGTTCCTGGTGCCCGAGCCGACGATGGCGCAGCGGCTGGTGCGGGCGAAGGGCAAGATCCGCGACGCGCGGATTCCGTACCGGGTGCCGGACGAGGCCGATCTCCCGCGCCGCCTCGCGCGCCGTGCTCGCCGTCGTCTACCTGATTTTCAACGAGGGCTACACGGCGAGCTCGGGCGACCGGCTGGTCCGCGACGATCTCTGCGCGCGAGGCGATCCGGCTCGGGCGGCTCCTGGCCGAGCTGATGCCCGACGAGCCCGAGGTCGATGGGACTGCTGGCGCTGATGCTGCTCGATCGAGTCGCGCCGCGCCGCGCGCACCACCGCCGACGGCGACCTCGTGCTGCTCGCCGACCAGGACCGCGACCTGTGGGATCGCGCGCCTCATCGCCGAAGGCCAGGCCATCGTCCGGCGCTGCCTGCGCGCGCAACCAGCCGGGTCCGTACCAGATCCAGGCGGCGATCAACGCCGTCCACAGCGACGCGCCGATCGCGGCCGACGACCGACTGGCGCCAGATCCTGCGCGCTCTACGACCAGCTGCTGTCGATCGCGCCGAGCGCCAGTCGTCGCGCCTCAACCGCGCGGTGGCGGTCGCCGAGGTCGACGGACCGGCACGCGGCGCTCGCGCTCGTCGATCGCGCTCGACGGCTCGACGGCTACTACCTGTTCCACGCCATCCGCGCCGATCTGCTGCGGCGCCTCGGCCGCAACGACGAGGCGGCGGCGCGCCTACGACGCCGCGATCGCGCGCACCGACAACGCCCGCGAGCGCGCGCTTCCTCGAGCGCAGCCGCCAGGCTCTCACGCAAGGTGACGGGCGGCGTGCCGCGTCAGCCGATATCGAGATCCTGGCCGACGACGACCTTGCCGCGATAGGTCGGCCGATCTCCTCGAGTGCTGTGCGTCGGAAATCTCGTGGCCGGCCGGTCCCACCCCGCGGTGATGCATGATGAGGAGTCGCCAGGCTGGCTCCTGTTCGCAATCTCGGCGAGCTGGAGCGTCGTGGTGTGGTAATTTCTGGCCCTGTACCCAGCCAGTTCGCCATGGCCGCCGGCCTGTAGGCACTGGCGTACACCTCGTGGATGAGGACGTCGCATTTCTGGCAGTGCTCGACCGCAGGGCGCCGCGCTCGGATTCGTGTCGCCTGAGATCACGATCGTGCGGTCGGCGGTCTTGAACTGATAGCCGTAGGTCTGGCGCCACTCACCGTGGGCGTTCTGAAACGCGGTCACCTTCACGTTCGCATCCTCGTAGACCAGGCCTGGTTTCACGTCAGTGGGCCTGACGGTCAGCCGGCGTCAGTGCTCCGCTGCTCATACCTTTGACGCGGATGTCGATGTCGGCCTTCCACGCCGCCATGATGCGTGGTCATCTGTTCCAGGCCTTCGGGACCGTACACCTTCAGCGCACCGCGCCGTCCCTGACCCACGTCGAAGATCAGATCCGGATAGCCGACGGTATGGTCCGAGTGCAGATGCGTGACGAACGCGGTCTCGCAGCTTTTCGGGCGCGAGCGCCGCGATGCCCTTCTCGGCCGCGGCCGCGCGCGCGCCGGACGATGCCGGGCCCGATGATCGACGAGATAGGCCGTGCCGTTGACCACAATCGCCGTCGCCGGGCCGGACCGTTCGGGCTCGGGCCGTGGCGTCCCGGTTCCGAGGAGCACCACCTGCGTCCGGGTCTGGCCGGCCACCGGGGTGACGATGGCGGTTGCGAGCAGTGCGACGATCAGTTTCATCACGGGCTCCTGCGACTGTCCAGCATGGGCTTCATGCGTGTGCCCTCGATGAACCGTGGCTGACCGCTCCAGGGCGCAGTCGTCGGCAGTGTATCCCCGGACCCCGGACCGGCGCGACCTCGATTCCTGGAACCAGCCTGGATGACGCCCGCGGAAAAAGCGCGACAATCAAGGAAGGGGATCCCACATGAAAACTACCGCCTTCCTCATCACCGCCGTCGTGCTGACCGGGCCGCTTGGCGCTCAGGAACGAAAGCCCGTCCCGAAAGGATTCCATTCGCGTGTTCGTCCCGGGATGTTCGAAGGGCATGATTTTCACCGCCGGTGCCCGCACCGAGGATGCGCCGGGCGCCGCGGTTCCTGAAGGGCATGCACCTTCGCATGAGCGGTCCGAAGGAGCTCATCGCGGACATCAAGGGGCACGAGGGCTCGAGGATCGAGATCACCGGCCTGATGAAGAAGGGCCAGCCCGGAGAAGGCGTCAGCATCGGCGGCGTGCACGTTTCGCCCGCGCCGTCGGGGCCGAGCGGCAGCATGCGCCCGAGCCCGGGCGTGAGTCAGGAACGTCATCGACGTCGAGGGCTGGCGCAGTATCCCCGGCGATTGCCCGTCGAAGTGATGCGAAACGTGTCCGCCGCGAGGCCGCCCGTCACGTAGAGCCGGCTGTCGATCAACCAACCGCGACGCCGCGTAGACGAAACCGCCGCCGAGCGCCAGGACGGCGCCGACCACACCGAAGGTCTCATTGATCACGCACGCGACAGCAGCGAATCATGACAGAAATGTCGAGGCGGGCAGGGCTGGCGGAGCCGTTCGCGGCATTTTGACGGGTTCAACGCGAACAATTTACGACAATAAATCAGCGCTATCTGTCATTTTCCATAAGATATTCCAGCGCTCCTTCTTGGCCCGTCACACGCCGACATGGCGAACGTCACGATCCTCCGGCCGCCGCTCCTCGTTCCGACCTGGTCCGACTCCGGGCCGCTGACCCCGCCGATCGGACCGGCCTATCTGGCCGCCAGCCTGCGGCAGGCCGGTCACGACGCGCGCGCATCGTCGACGGGCTCGGCGAGAATCCGTTCCAGATCACGCCGCTGTTCGACGACACGGTCATGGCGATCGGCCTCCGCAGCGAGGAGATCGTCGAGCGGATCCAACCCGACACGACGCTCATCGGCATCAGCTGCATGTTCTCGCAGGACTGGCCGGAGATCCGCCGGCTGATCCAGATGGCGCGCCAGCGTTTTCCGGCGTGCCGATCGTCGCCGGCGGTGAGCACATCACGGCGATCGCCGAGGTTCACGCTGGACTCGCACGCCTGAAGTCGACATCTGCGTCGATCGGCGAAGGCGAGGAGACGATCGTCGGAGCTGGCGGCGCGCGGTCGACCGCAGGCACGCCGTTCGACGCGATCCCGGGCCTGGTCCTCCGCGGGAACGACGACGGCTCGCGCCCGCCTGCCGATGCACTGCCGGCACGACGACCACGATCCACCGGATCGCGCACGCGCATCCGGCAACCTCGACGACATTCCGCTGGCCGGCGTGGGATCTCGTGCCGCTCGACAAGTATCTGGATCAACGGGCTCGGCTACGGCGTCAGATCGCGGCCGCAGCATGCCGATGATCGCGCACGCGCGGCTGTCCCTACCAGTGCACGTTCTGCTCGAATCCCGAGATGTGGACGACGCGGTGGTACGCGCGCGATCCGGAGAAGGTGCTCGACGAGATCCAGCTCTACCGGACCGCTACGGCGCGACCAACTTCGACTTCTACGACCTGACCGCGATCGTCAAGCGCAGCTGGATCATCCAGTTCACGAACCGAGATCCTCGACACGCAAGATGACGTTCACGTGGCAGCTGCCGAGCGGCACCCGCTCCGAGGCGATCGACGACGAAGTGCAGCCGGCTGCTCTACGAGTCGGGCTGCCGGAACATGAGCTACGCGCCCGAGAGCGGCTCGCCGGAAGTCCTGAAGCGCATCAAGAAGGTCGTCAAGCTCGATCGGCTGGCGAGCATCGGTCGGTCGGCGCGGTCGGCTGCCGGCCTGAACGTCAAGCTGAACATCATCATGGGCTTCCCGGACGAGTCAGCGCAGCGAGCTCGCGCCAGACGGTGCGGTTTCTGGCGCGCATGGAGGTTCGCGGCGTCCACGACATGAGCATCTCGCTCTTCTCGCCGTACCCGGATCCGAGCTGTATCGCGAGCTGCGCGAGTCGGGACGGATTCCCGAGCTGTCCGGACGAGTATTTCCTCGGGACTGGCCGCCTACAGGACTACGCGCAGTCGGTCTCGTACACCGACGGCGTCACGCCGCGCGTCCTCAACCTACTTCCGCCTGCATCGGCATTCTCGCCTTCTATGGAACGCAATACGCCATGCGCCCGTGGCGGATGGCCCGGCTGCTGCAGAACCTGCTGCAGCACCGCCAGGAATCGCGCCTCGACAAGTCGCTTGCAGGACCTCGCCGGGCCGCATCAGGAACCGGCGGCGCAGCAGCGACCGGGCGAGCGTGCAGGAAGGAGGGCCGGCGCATGATTCACCGGACGCTGCTCGAGAGCCTGGCGCGTTCCGGCCGACCGGCCGCCATCAGCCATCCACTGCCGCGGCTTCGACGACCGGCGACGACCGCGGGCCGCACCGGGGCGATGGCTCGACCGGGCCGTTCCGGCGACGCTGGCGCTCGTGGTGGTGCTCGCCGGCGTGCTTCGAGTCTACGGCCTGGCGTGGGGCGCGCCGTAGCTCCACTTTCCACATCGACGAGCATTTCGTCTTCGTCGGCGCCGAGCGCCTGCGCGTCAGCATGGAAGCGGCCGCGCGATCCGGCCAAGTTCTTCATACGGCCCGCTGCCGATGCACCTGCTCGAACGTCGTCGTCTGGCGTGCACGATCGTGTGCCGCGCCGCCTGACCCTGACCGCGCTTCGACGACCAGGTCACCTACATGGTGATGGGACGCGCCATCTCGGCGCCGATGGGGACGGCGACCGTCCTGGTCGTCTACTTCGTCGGCAAGCGCGTGTCTCGAGGCCGATTGGCCGGCCTGCTGGCCGCGCGGCGCTGCTGGCCACCACCGTCGTGCACATCGCCGAGTCGCACAGCTTCAGGGTCGACCTGACGATGCTGTTCTTCGTCACGCTGGCGTGGCTGTTCGCCCTGCGGATCGCCGAACAACGGGCGCTGGCCCGACTATCTCTGGGCGGGCGTGCTCGCGGGCGCCGCGATCGCGATCCAAGTTCTCGGCCGCGTTCATCCTCGGCGTCATCGCTCGTGGCGCATCTGGTCAACGCCGCGCCGTCCGCAGGACGGCGGCCGACGTGGCGCGGCTGGCTCGACGTGGACGGCGCGCGGGCTGAGCCCGCTCGTGCTGAGCGCCGCTCGTGTTCGCCATCGTCAACCCGATGGCGTTCCTCTACTTCCCACAAGTTCCGCCGGGACATCATCGACCAGATCCTCAGCCCGCTCTACCGGGCGCGTCGAAGCCGATCTGGATGGCGCAGTTCACCGACGTCCAGCCGCAGTCGTACTGGTTCACGACCAACCTGTGGTGGGGCTTGGCCCCGCCCTGGAGGTGTGGGGCCTTCTGGGCATCGCGTGGCTGGTCGTGGCGGCCGGACGCGGCTGGCGATGCTCGCCGCTGCGTTTCCCTGATCTACTTTTCTGACCGCGGGCGGCACGACGGCGCCGATGGCCCGCTACACGCTCCCGCTCGCGCCGGCCTTCGCGGTTGCCGGCGGGCGCGTTGAGTGCGTTCGCTGTTCGATAACCCGCGATGGCGGACGGACAGCGGCGCGTGCAGCGACCTGCGTGGTCGTGGCACGCCACCGCCCTGTATGCGCTGGCGTACATGAACATCTACAGGGCGACGGACGCGCGTTTCGGCGGCATCGCGCTATCTCACAGTCGACGGTGGCGACGGGCTCGCGCATCCTGGTCGAGCCGCTCTCACGGCATTCCTCCGACCGGGACCTACCTGCGAGCATCCGAACTTCTACGGCGACTATGTCCAGTGGGGCGCCAGGCGGGAACGGCACGACTACTTACTCGCTCTACACGCTCGATGCCTACGTGTATCTGTATGGCGGCGCGGGCGACAGCCGGCACAGAAGCGGGACTACATTCAGTCCAGGCTCGATCTCGTCGACTACATCCTCATCGACGATTTCTACGCGCAGCTCTATCAGCACCTGCCGGACGCCGACCACGGCGTCGTCAGAAGCGCTACTACGACGACCTGTTCGGCGGCCGGCTCGGGTTCGACCTGATCGCCACCTTCAAGGTCTACCCTTCGCTGTTCGGCATGCCCAATCAACGACGATGCGGCCGAACTGTCCTCTGCGCATGAACGACCATCCGCGGGTCTACCTCTTCATGCGCCGCGTGCCCCGTCCACATCAGTAAGCGGACCGGGAAGGGCTCGCTCGGCTTCCGCCTGGAGCGCCGCTTCGTGGCGGCGCATCCACCAGAATCCGCCGGCACACGCCAGCACTGGCGGCCACGATTCCGGTCATCGCCACCGGCGCCCGCGGACGCTCTCGAGACGTTCTCCGAACGCATAGGCGGCGAACCCGTAGGCGGCCGCCCAGACGATGCCCCCCGATGCATTGAAGAACAAGAACCGCCGCCAGCCCATGCAGTTGATGCCGGCGAGCAGTGCCGCCAGCGCGCGCAGCCCGGCGATGAACCGGCCGAGGAACACGACCTTGCCGCCATGCCGCGCGAACAGGAACTGGCCGAGCTTGAGGCGCGGCGCGTCGAGCCATGCCCAGATGGCCGCACCGCAGCAGGAGCGTGTAGCCGAAGCGGCGGCCGATCAGTGCACTGCGATGTTGTCCCCAGCGATCGCTCCGGCTGCCGCCGCGATGATCACGAGCCCGATGTTTAGGCGGTGCGTCGTGCCGGCGAAGATCGCAGCCGTGACGAGGGCGGTTTCTCCGGGCGCCGGAATGCCCATGCTCTCGACGGCGATCGCGGCGGCGACGATCCAGTAGCCGTGTGCCGCGATCAGGTTGCCAAGCTGGCTGGACACCGAACCCTCGCTGGTCGTCTCGCGGCCGCGACGTTCATCGAGGCGCGGCCGGATCGGCGCCCTGCCGATGAGACCCATGGCGCATGGCGAGAGGTCACGCGCTCTAACGTCCGCGCCAGAGCGCCGGCCGCTTGCCCAGGAATGCATCCATCCCCTCGGCGGCGTCGTCGAGGAGCAGATTGCACGCCATGGTCTCGCTCGTCATCTCGTAGGCGCTCGGCGAGCGGCTGCTCGATCTGCCGGTAGAACGCCTGCTTGCCGAGCCGGATCGCTGCCGGGCTGCGGGCGAGGATGATGTCCGTGAAGCGGCGGATCTCCGTCGTCGAGCGCGTCCGGGCGCGACGACGCGGTTGACGAGTCCCCACGCGAGCGCGGTCCGCGCGTCGATCATCTCGCCGGTCAGGAGCATTTCCATCGCGCGCTTGCGGCCGACGTTGCGCGCCACGCCGACGGCGGGTGTGGAGCAGAAGACGCCGATGTTGACGCCGGGCAGCGCGAAGGCCGCCGTATCGGCGGCGACGGCGAGGTCGCACATCGAGACGAGCTGGCAGCCCGCCGCGGTGGCGATGCCGTGGACGCGCGCGATCACCGGCTGCGGCAGAGCCGTGAGGCTCATCATCATCCGGCCGCACTGGTCGAAGAGGCTCGCGCTGCCACGCCTTGTCGCCCGCGTGCGCGCGCATCTCCTTCGAGGTCGTGGCCGGCGCAGAAGCCCTTGCCGCCGGCGGCGAGAATCACGACCTGCACCGACGGGTCGCCGGCAATCGCGTCGAGTTCGGCCGCGAGCGCCGCGATCATGGCCGACGACAGCGGATTGAACCGCTCGCCGCGATTGAGCGTCAGCGTCAGCACGCCGGCCGCCTGATCGCGCAGGATCAGCGGGACGGCGTCGACCTGTGCGTGCGCCATGGGAGCCTCCCTCGCGGGCGTCGAGTGCACCTGCCGCCCGCCCTCTAATCTACATCAGGCGGGATCCCGCATTTCGCGAGCGGCGACGCGTGCGCGGATCGCAAATGTGCTGAAGTAAGGGCCATGAAATTGTGCAGATTTGCGGCGGCACCCAGCCCGGACGTTCGCATCGGCCTGATCCACGAGCGCTCAAGCGATCGTTGACCTCACTGACGCCGGCGTGCATCGCATGACGAGGCTCATCGAACGCCCGGACCTCGCCGGCGAGCTCATGCGACTGGGCCAGGCCGGGCTCCCGGAGCATCCGCTGGACAGCGTCCGCCTGTTGACACCCGTCGAGTCCCAGGAGGTGTGGGCCGCCGGCGTGACCTATCTCAGGAGCAAGCAGGCGCGCATGGAGGAATCGCGAGTTCAGCGCCAGCGCCTATGACCGCGTCTACGATGCCGCGCGTCCTGAGATCTTCTTCAAGTCGCTTCCGGAAAAGGTCGTCTCTCCGGGCGACGCCGTCGGGATCCGCAGCGACGCTCATTGGAACGTTCCGGAACCGGAACTGGCGCTGGTCATCAACTCGTCCGGAACGATCGTGGGTTTCACGATCGGGAACGACATGAGTTCCCGCGACATCGAAGGCGAGAACCTGCTCTATCTCCCCAGGCCAAGATCTGCCACAGCCTCCTGCGCCGTTGGTCCGTGGGTTGTGGTCGGGCAGACTGAAGAGGATGCACGCCAGTGGAGCATTCAGCTCGAGATCCGGCGCGGGACGGAGACACGGTGTTTGCCGGCGAGACCGCGAGCCGGGCAGATCAAGCGGCCGTTCAGCGAGCTGGTCAGCTATCTATTCCGTTCCCAGAAATTCCCGAACGGCGCCGTGTTGCTGACCGGGGCCGGTCTCGTCCCCCGGATTCGTTCACGCTCGAACGCCCACGACTCGGTGCGGATCACGATATCCGGTGTGGGCACGCTCGAGAACCCGGTTGCGGTCGTCTGAGTCATGGCACCCCCGGACCCCGCCGCCGCCGCTGGAGCAGGTGCTCGGTTCCGCAGCCACGATCGCGCGTCGCGCATCGAGGGCGATGGGCCTGACGGACGTCTGCCGCTGACGCCGGAGATGCTTCGCAACGAGCCGAGCGGCAACATCTTCGGCCTCACCCAGAACGCCGGCATGGGCTGGCAGCCCGGACGCGCTCGGCGGACCGCAAGTACGTGATCGTCAGCACGCATGGGCGGGCTGCGCTCGGAGCACGGCGAGCCCATCGCGCTCGGCTATCACACCGGGCCATTGGGAGATCGGACTGCTGGTGCGCGCGGCGCCGCGGAAGACGCTGCGCGCCGCAGGGGCGATCCCGTTCGCCGCGCTACTGCAGCGATCCGTGCGACGGGCGGACGCAGGGCACGACCGGCATGTTCGACAGCCTGCCGTATCGCAACGACGCCGCGATCGTGATGCGGCGGCTGATCCGCTCGCTGCCGACGGCGTCCGGCGTGCTCGGCATCGCGACCTGCGACAAGGGACTGCCGGCGACGATGCTGGCGCTCGCCGGCACGAAGCGATCTGCCCGGGCGTGATCGTGCCCGGCGGCGTGACGCTGCCGGCACGGCGACGCCGAGGACGCCGGCCAGGTTCAGAGCCTCGGCGCGCGGTTCGCGCACGATCTGATCATCAGCCTCGACTACGCCGCCACGATGGGCTGCCGCGCGTGCGGATCGTCGGGCGGCGGGTGTCAGTTCCTCGGCACGGCGGCGACGTCGCAGGTCGTCGCCGAGGCGCTGGGCCTGGCGCTGCCGCACAGCGCGCTCGCGCCGTCGGGCGAGCCGGTCGTGGCTCGAGCTCGGCGAGCCGCTCGGCGCTCGCGCTGCATGCGCCTGCACGCGCTCGGCGATGCCGCATCGGCCAGATCCTCACCGCCGCCGCCATCGAGAACGCGATGCTCGTCCACGCCGCGTTCGGCGGCTCGACGAATCTGCTGCTGCACATTCCGGCGATCGCCGCACGCCGCCGGGCTGCAGCCGCCGACGGTCGACGACTGGATCCGGGTCAACCGCGCGACGCCGCGCCTGGTCGACGCGCTGCCGAACGGGCCGCGCGGTCATCCCGACCGTGCCAGGTGTTCATGGCCGGCGGCGTGCCCGAGGTGATGCTGCATCTCGCGCCGCATGGGGCTGCTGCACGGCGACGTGCTCACGGCGACCGGCGACACGCTCGACGCAACGCTCGACTGGTGGGAAGTCGAGCGAGCGGCGCCGCGCGCGCGCGCGCACGGCTCGCGTCGGCGGCGGCGATCGATCCCGACGACGTCATCATGGCGCCCGACGCGGCGCGCCGCGCCGGGCTGACGAGCACGGTGGTGTTTCCGCTCGGCAACCTCGCGCCGGAAGGCTCGGTCATCAAAGCGACGGCGATCGATCCGTCGGTCGATCGACGCCGACGGCGTGTACCGCCATCGCGGTCCGGCGCGGGTGTTCACCGACGAGCGCGACGCGATCCAGCGCGGTGAAGGGGCACGGTCCGACCGGCCGATCGCGAGCGGGCGACGTGATCGTGCTGATTGGCAACGGGCCCGTCGGGCACCGGCATGCAGGAGACCGCGCAGATCACCACGGCGCTCCGCTATCTGCCCTGGGGCAAACACGTGGCGCTCGTCACCGACGGCCGGTTCTCCGGGCTTGTCGAGCGGCGCGTGCATCGGCCACGTCGGTCCCGGAGGCGCTGGACGGCGGGCCGATCGGGCGCGTGCGCGACGACGACCTCATCGAGATCGTGATCGATCGGAACACGCTGACCGGCACCGTGAACCTGGTGGGCGCGGCAGGGCGTGCCGCTCGACCCGGACGAGTGCGACGCGCGCTGCTCGCAGACCGCGCCGCCGCATCCGGGTGCTTGCGCCCCACGAGCGGCTGCCCGGCGACACTCGCCTGTGGGCCGCGCTGCAGCGGGCGAGCGGCGGCAATCTGGGCCGGGTGTGTTTACGACGTCGATCGAATCGTCGCGGCGCTGGACGCCGCAGCGGCCGTTGACAGGCGCACTCCTGACGCCCAGGGAACCCGAATAACGCGACGTTTTCACGTTGGTGATGGGCGCGAGGGCTTCGACTCGACCGCGCGCTACAGCATGACGCGCGCTCAGCAACAGCGCGATGGCGATGGCCGAGACCATCGTGACCAGCCCCGGCAGCATGAAGCTGTGGTTCAGCAGGTACTTCCCGATTCTGGTTGTGCCCGTCTGATCGAACGAGACGGCTGCGAGGAGCGTGCCGTAGGTCGGCAGGAAGAAGTTGCCGCTGGCGGCCGGATAGAACGCGACCAGTTGGGACGCCGACATGCCCAGAGCCACGCCGACCGGCGCGAGCAGGACGACCGCCGCGGCGGCGCTGAAGAGCATGCTCGAACAGGCCGAACAGGCCCGCGGCGAACGTCCACGGATGGAGCCGCACAAGATTCGAGATGCCGTCCACGAGGAGCGTGCGATTGCCCTCGAAGAAGGAGGAGCCGAGCCAGGACACCCCGATGATGGAGATGATCGCCGTGATGCCGTTGCGCATGACGGCGCCTTTCACGGCCGTCTGCGGCGAGGCGCCGAACAGGATCATGGTCAACCCGGCAACGGCAATCATCGTGATCATGATCGCGGTGCCCATGCTCACCTGATCGCCGTCCACCATCTCGCTCGCCGTGACGCTGTAGGGGCGCAGACCCGGAAACACGCCCATCAGCACGACGACCGTGATGCCGGCCAGGAACAGCCAGGTCGAGCCGCGCGCGTTTCGAAGCGCCGCGCCGTCGAAGCACCGACAGCGTCTCCGGAGGCTTGATCGCGCCGCTCGCGAGACGCCGCTGATACTCGGCGTCCTCGCTGAGTCTGGGCCCGCGCCAGGCGACCGACATGGCGCCGATGAGCACCGCGATGAACGTGGATGGAATCGTGACGGCCAGCATCGCTGGCAGCGAGACACCTTTGGCGGCGAGTGCCGCGAACATCGCCACCGTGGCTGCGGAAATCGGCGAGGCGCGCACACCCTGAAACCCCGCGACGACGCTGATGGACAGCGGCCGCTCCGGAGGGATGTCGGCCTTGCGCGCGACCTCCGCCATGATCGGCAGCAGCGCGTAGATGACGTGCGTCGTGCCCGACGCGAAGACCAGCAGGTAGGTGACGATCGGCGCGACGAAGGTGATGTATTGGGGTGCCGCCGCATCATCCGCTCGGCCAGCGTGACCAGATAGTCGAGCCCGCCGGCGGCCTCCATCGCGGACAGTGCCGTGATGACCGCGATGATCATCCCGATGACGACTCTAGGAGGACCACCGGGAGGCAACCCGAAGACGAACACGAACACGAAGAGCCCGATGCCCGCGACGGCGCCGAGTCCGATGCCGCCCAGCGCGCGCACCGATGACGATGCAGGCGAGCAGCACGAACAGTTCAATCCAGAGCATCGTCAGCCAGCGCCAGTGCGTGCCCGTGAATCTGATGGCGACAGAGCCATTTCGAGGAAGCCGAGGCAGGAAGGAACGGGAGCGGCACACCTACCGGCACGTGCGCGATAGGCGTGTCACGTGCAAAATCTAGAGGGCGCCAACGTCTTGCTACGAAGCGAGATGTTGGCGGGGTCGACGGGACTCGAACCCGCGGCCTCCGGCGTGACAGGCCGGCGTTCTAACCAACTGAACTACGACCCCAATTGAACGACTCCACGATTTGATGACTGCGGTGAATTCGTGACTTGCAGAGTGTGATTCAACCCAGTCACTCGATTCGCCAATCTCACCAACTCGCAAGTGATCGCTGAGTGGGCGGTACAGGACTCGAACCTGTGACAGCCGGCGTGTAAAGCCGGTGCTCTACCAACTGAGCTAACCGCCCTTCTACCGATGCTTCCGGCTGCCCGCCAAAACGCACCATTATACGTTGCCTTCCAGACCAGCAGCAACATGCGCGATCACGAAGCCGGACGACGGCGCGATACTCGCGGTTCGCGATCGCCTGCGCGAGGCTGAACGCGCGCCGCGACGCCGCGCGATCGCGGCGCTTCGCGGCGACGCCGCTGCGATACAGGTCGTACTGATCGCCGAAGGTCCGCCGCAGGAACGCCTCCTCGCTCTTGATCGCCGCCGTCAGCGTCGTCGACCAGGTAGACCGCAATCAGCACCGCCACCAGCACGCTCGCGCACGCGATCGCGCAGGCCCGACGCCCATCACCGACGATCCGACGTACAGCGGGTGCGCGCACCAAGCGGTAGGGCCCGGACGCGGTCACCTCGCGCGACTTGTGCAGATGGCCGGCGGCCCAGATGCGGAACAGCCTCGCCGCACGGCGGCGATCGACATGCCGATCGAGCAGCGACCGCGCGGTCGGCTGCGCCGAGGATCAGCACGAGCACGCCGAACACGAACCCGAGCGCCACGCGCAGGCGCGCGAGCATCGCGATCACGATGTCGCGTCCGACTCGAGCGCGCCGCGTGCGGCCCGCACCTCAGACACGGGCCGGCTCCGCGGCCAGACGGCGCTCGACGGCGGCCGAGCACTTCGGCGACCTCGATGTCGAGCAGGCACATGCGCTCGAGCCGGCAGCGCCGCAGATGGTGGCACTGGCAGACGGCGTCGCGCGACACGGTGACGTCGTGCGGCGACATCGGCGCCGTTGCGCGCCGGACGCGTCGGGCCGTAGATGCCGACGATCGGCGTGCCGACGGCGGCGGCGATGTGCGTCGGCCCGGTGTCGCCCGACACCATCAGCGCGGCGCCGCGCGCGAGCGCGACGAGATCGGCGATGCGGGTCGGCGGCGAGAGCATCGCGGCGCCGCCCGCCGCCGCGACGACCGCCTCCGCCAGCGCCTCCTCGCCGGGTCCCCACAGCACGACCGACATCAGGCCGTGCCGCGCCGCGCAGCGCCGCCGCGACCGCGCGCCGAGCCGCGCCGGCGGCCAGCGCTTGTTCGGCCACGCCGCGCCCGGGTTGAGCAGCGCGTAGCGGCCGCCGGTCTGCGCGGCTCGCGCGTCGCGCCGCCTCGGACTCGACGTCGGCGATCGGAAACTCCGGCTCGCGCCGCGCGTCACGCCGACGACGCTCGAGCAGGCCGAGGTTGATGTCGACGACGTGCCGCGTCTCGCGCGGATCGTACATGCCGCCGGCGCCGGGATCGTAGCGCGTCGGTGTAGAACAGCCGCGCCAGCCGCTCGCGCGCGTAGCGCGACGAGAAGCCGACGACGCGCGCGCGCGCCGGACGCTCGCGGGCGAGCACGCGCCGACTTGATCAGCCCCTGCAGATCGATCGCGACGTCGTAGCGCGCGCGGCGCAGCTCGCGAATCGCCGACGAGCAGCGACGTGCCGCCGTCGCTCGCCGCGCCGGTCGACAGGTCGATCCTGACCGTCAGGCGGCGATCGATCGACCGGAACGAGATCGAGGATCTCGCGGTGCTTGGCGCTGACGAGCCAGTCGATGCGCGCGGACGGAAATGCGCGGCGCAGCGCCGCCGCGACCGGGATGGCGTGCACGACGTCGCCGAGCGCGCCGAGGCGCACGATCAGAACACGCGTCAGCCGGATCGCGCTGGTCCTGGTCCGCGGCCGCGACGCGTGCGCAGAATCGCTCGCGTCGCGTGGCTCTTCGGCGATCGCCGACGATCGCCGTCCGGCCGCCGTAGCCGGCCACCGCTGCGCGTTCGGGCACCGGTCTCGACGGTGTAGTCGGTGCCTTTGCAGTGCACGTCGGGCTTCACCAGCAGCAGCAGCCGCTCGACGTTCGCATCGCCGAAGACGACGACGTAGTCGACGCCGCGCAGCGCGGCGACGAGCTCGGCGCGATCGGCCGCCGGCAGGATCGGACGGCCCGCGCCCTTCAGCCCGGCCACCGACCGATCGTCGTTGACCGCGACGATCAGGCGATCGGCTTCGGCCGCCGCGCCCTGCAGATACCGCACGTGCCCGACGTGCAGGAGGTCGAAGCAGCCGTTCGCGAACGCGACGGTCTTGCCCGCCGCTCGGTCGCGCGCGACCGCCGCGACCAGTTCCGCTTCGACGACATCAACGGCGCTCCTCGACTACGGATCGCGACTGCAGATTGCGGCTAATTGCTGAGTGCTGCAGATCGCGGATTCCATCGCACTCAATCCGTTCCGCATTCCGCGTTCCAGATCAATCGCGACCCATCCGCGATCCGCAGTTCATCGCTACTCCTGTGTCGTGATCGGTCGGCGACCGCGTCGGCGCAGCTCCTGCGCGCGACACGGTCGCCGTGCCGCGCTTCATCACGACGAGGCCGCCGGCGTAGTTGGCGAGCCGCGCCGCCTCGTAGAACGACGCGCCGGCGGCGAGCGCCAGCGCCGAACGTCGCGATCACGGTGTCGCCGGCGCCGGTGACGTCGGTCGACTTCATCGGAGCCGAAGATCGGAATGTGCACGGTCGGCTGCTTCGGCTCGAACAGCGCCATGCCGCGGCTGCCGCGCGTGACGAGCACCGCCTGCATGCCGGTGCGCCGCAGCAGCAGCCGGCCCGCCCGCTCGAGCGCCTCCGCGTCGTCGTCGATGCGAATGCCGAGCACCTGCTCCACCTCCGACTCGTTCGGCGTGCACGTCGTCAGGCCGCGGTAGTCGAGCAGGCGGTAGCGCGAGTCGACGCAGCACCGGAATCGGCCGCCGGCGCGTGCGCCGCGCCAGCGCCGCGCGCACGGCGTCGGCGAGCGCCGGCGTGACGAGGCCCGAGCCGTAGTCGGACAGCAGCACGGCGTCGCAGCCGTCGAGCGCCGGCTCGATCTTCTTCGCGAGCGCGCGGCTCACCGCTCGTCGAGCGGCCAGCCGGTCTCGCGATCGATGCGCACGACCTGCTGCCGCGCGGCATGGACGCCGCCGGCGAGGATCCGCGTCTTGACCGGCGTGCGGTATGCGCGCGCGCGGACGATCGCGCGCGGTCGACGCCGCGGTGAAAGCTCGCGAGCAGCCGCCGGCCTTCCGGGTCGGCGCCGACCAGCCCGACGAGGCGCGCGCGGCCGCCGAGCGCCGCGACGTTGTTCGCGGCGTTGCCGGCGCCGCCGGCCACCATCTCGGTCGCGTCGTACTTGAGGATCAGCACCGGCGCCTCGCGCGACACGCGCGCGACCTCGCCGTAGATGAACTCGTCGGCGATGAGATCGCCGACGACGAGGACGCGGCGGCTCGAAAAGCCGTCGACGAGCGCGAGCAGCCGCTCCTTGCGCTCGGCCTCGCCGGGCAGCGGATGAACGGATCGGGCTATCAGCATCGCGGATCTCAGGTTGCGGATTGCGAGTTGCCAAGATCCAGCTCGCCGCCGCGGCGAGATTGTCGACGACCGACGTCGGCCGCGAGGCCCGCCGGCGGCCGCGCTCCTCGACGGCGCCGTATCCCGGTGCGGACCAGAATCGCGCGCGCGCCGACCGCTCGCGCGCCAGCCGCACGTCGATCCACCTGTCGCCGACGACGAACGACCGCGCCGGATCGAGGCCGAGATCCGCGCGCGGCGCGATCGATCAGGCCGCGGCGCCGGCTTCCGGCAGTCGCACGCCCGCGCGTAACCGCCGACGCTGCCGTCGGGATGGTGCGGACAATAGTAATACGCGTCGATGCGCGCGCCGCCGGCCTCGAGGCAGCGCCGCGATGTGGCGGTGCACCTCCTCGACGAACGCTTCGGTGAAGTAGCCGCGCGCGATCGCCCGACTGGTTGGTCACGACCACGACCGCGAGGCCGGCGCGATTGAGCGCGCGGATCGGCGTCGATCGTCCACGGAAAGAACGCGACGCGGCGCGATCGCGTCGAGGTAGCCGACGTCTTCGATCATCGTGCCGTCGCGGTCGAGGAAGACCGCCGGCTGTCACAGCGTCCTTCGCGCGGCGGCGAGCACCGCCGCCGACGTCGACGCCGCGCATGCAGCGATGGTCGAGCGGGCACTCGCGCAGCATGCAGGGGCGGCACCAGACCGGATGCGTCAGGACGACGTGCGCGTCGCCGAGCGGCCGCGTCGCGGCGCTCGTCGGTCGGGCCGAACACCGCGGTCACGCTGACGCCGGCGGCGGCGGCCAGGTGCATCGCGCCCGAGTCGTTGGTCACGAGCCGCGCGTGCAGGCGTGAGCACGCCGGCGAGCGTCGGCAGGTCGGTCCGGCTCGATGAGATCGACTGCATCGCGCGCGGGCCGGGCCAGCGCGCGCGACGACACTTCCCGGCCGGTCGCGACGGCGCCGCCCCGCCGACCATCACCGAGCGCGACCCCGTCGACCGCCAGCGAATGCGGCGAGCTCGGCGAAGTAGCCGGCGGCCAGCGCTTGGCGCCGCCATAGGCCGCGCCCGGGCGCCAGCGCGCACCAGCGGCGCGCGCCCGTCCCATCCGCTCTCGGTCAGCAGCCGCGCCGCGGCGTCGCGCGCCTGTCCGGCACGCTGCACGCGCGGCTCGATCGCGGCGTTCGGGAAACCGAGCGCACGCGACCAGGCGCTGGTCGAGCGACTCCACCTGGTGCATGTCCGGACGTTCGGCGGACCGCCCGCGTCAGCAGACGGCCGCGCCAAGCCCGTCCGGTAACCCCAGCGCTCGGCGAATGCCGGCGCGGCAAGGCGACCAGCGCCGAGTGCATGGAGTTCGGGAGCAGCAGCGCCGTGTCGAAGCGCCGGTCGGCAGCTCGGCGCCAGCGGATCGCCAGCCAGCCACATCCCCGATCGACGCGGCGCGCGGCAGCACGATCGTCTGGTTGACCTCCGGCACCAGGCTGGAACAGCGGCGCGATCGCCGGCCTCGCCGCCACGGTGATCGATGCGCCCGGCGACGCGCGCCGCACGTCGGCGATCGCCGGCAGCGCCATGACGGCGTCGCCAAGCCAGTTCGGAGCGAGGATGACCAGGCGGTCCATCGTGTTAGCGGTCGGAAAGGCTCGTGGCGCGGGGGCGTATCAGACCCGCGCGGACGCGGCTCGACAGGCCGCGCTACGCTCCGAACGAGCGTACACGATGAAGATCGCGCTGCTGCAGATCAATCCGACCGTCGGCGACCTGGCCGGCAACGCACGGCTGATCGCCGACGCGGCTCCGGCGAGGCGGCGCGCCGGGCGCCGATCTCGCCGTCACGCCCGAGCTCGCGCTGGTCGGCTACCTGCCGCGCGATCTGCCTGCTGAGCGACGGCTTCGTGCGGCGGAGCTGGGACGCGCTCGACAGCGCTCGCGCGCGACGCTCGCCGATCTGCCGCCGGTGCTCGTCGGGCTGCCGGAGCCGAACCCGTCCGACGAAGGACGCCCGCTGCTTCAACAGCGCCGGTGCTGCTGCGCAGCGGCCGCGTCGAGCAGCGGTTCCGCAAGGCGCTGCTGCCGACCTACGACGTCTTCGACGAGGACCGCTACTTCGAGCCGTTCCACGGCGCCGCAGCTGCTCGAGCTCGGCGGCGCATCGCGCTCGGCATCAGCATCTGCGAGGACATCTGGAACGACCGCGACTTCTGGAAGCGCCGCCGCTATCACCACGATCCGATCGAGGAGCTGATCGCGCGCCGGCGCCGAGCCGATCGTCAACCTGTCGGCGTCGCCGTTCACCGCCGGCAAGCACCGCCGGCGCGAGGAGATGCTCGAGCAGCATGGCGCGCAGGCACCGCGTGCCGATCGCCTACGTCAACCAGTTCGGCGGCAACGACGACCTCGTCTTCGACGGCCGCAGCTGCGCGTTCGACGCCGACGGCGCGCCGATCGCGCGCGGCCGCGTCGTTCGACGCCGACGTCGTCGATCTGCGACATCGACGACGCGCCGGCCGATCGCGCCGGCTCGACGATCTGCGGCGTCGAATCGGAGATCTGGCGCGCGCTCGTGCTCGGCACGCGCGACTACGCGCGGCAAGTGCGGCTTCTCAGCGCGTCGTGCTCGGCCTGTCCGGCGGCATCGACTCGGCGCTGACCGCGGCGATCGCCGCCGAGGCGCTCGGCGCCGATCGCGTGCTCGGCGTGCTGATGCCGTCGCCCTATCTCGAGCCGGGGCAGCATCGACGACGCGCTGCAGCTGGCGCGCAACCTCGGCATCGAGACGCTGACGCTGCCGATCGAACCGGCGATGCGCGCCATGGAGCAGCACGCTGCGCGCACGGCGTTCGCCGGACTCGCCCGCGCGACGTCACCGAGGAGAACATCCAGGCGCGCATCCGCGGCAACCTGCTGATGGCGCTTTCGAACAAGCGCGGCGCGCTGCTGCTGACCACCGGCAACAAGTCCGAGCTCGTCGGTCGGCTACTGCACGCTCTACGGCGACATGTCGGGCGGCCTGGCGGTGATCGCCGACGTGCCGAAGACGATGGTCTACCGCGTGTCGCGGTGGCTGCAACGAGACCGCGGGGCGGCCGATCATTCCCGAGCGCGACGCTGACGAAGGCGCCGTCGGCCGAGCTGCGGCCGAACCAGACCGATCAGGATTCGCTGCCGCCCTACGACGTGCTCGACGACATCCTCCAGCGCCACATCGAGCGGCATCAGACCGGCGGACGAGATCGTCGCCGCCGGATTCGACGCCGGCCACGGTCGCGCGGGTGCTGCGTCTCGTGCGGATCGCCGAGTTCAAGCGGAAACAGGCCGCGCCCGGCCTCAAGGTCACCGATCGCGCCTTCGGAACCGGATGGCGCATGCCGATCGCAGCGAAAGAGTCATGACGCGAATTCTGGTCACCGGCGCCGGCGGGTTCATCGGGCATCACCTCGTCTCGGCCCTGAAGCGACAGGGGCACTGGGTCCGCGGCGTCGACATCAAGCAGCCCGAATACGCGCACCGTCGGCGGCCGACGAGTTCGTGCTGCTCGATCTGCGCGAGCCGGCCAACGCGCGGCAGGCGGCCGACGGCGCCGAGCACGCCTACGCCCTCGCCGCCGACATGGGCGGCATGGGCTGCATCTCTACGCATCACGCGCTGCATCCTGCACAACAACTCGTTGATCAACCTCAACACGCTCGAGGCGGCCCGGGTGAGTCGGCGTCGAGCGCTACCTCTACTCGTCGTCGGCATGCGTCTACCCCGAGCACCGGCAGACCGACGCGGCGGTCACCGCGTTGAAGGAAGACGACGCCTACCCGGCGCAGCCGCAGGACGCCTACGGCTGGGAGAAGCTCATCACCGAGCGGCTGTGCACGCACTACCGCGAGGACTACGGCATCGAGACGCGGATCGTCCGCTTCCACAACATCTACGGCCCGTTACGGCACGTGGGACGGCGGACGCGAGAAGGCGCCGGCGGCGATGTGCCGCAAGGTGGCCGCCGCCAAGCTGACCGGGCAGAACACGGATCGAGATCTGGGGCGACGGCGAGCAGACGCGGTCGTTCTGCTACATCGCCGACTGCCTCGACGGGGTGCGGACGGTTGATGGCTTCCGATTTCGGCGATCCGCTGAACCTCGGCTCGGACCGTCTCGTCACGATCAACCAACTCGCCGACATCGTCTGCGGCGTGGCCGGCGTGACGCTCGGCAAGCGGCACATCCCCGGCCCGCAAGGCGTGCGCGGCCGCAACTCCGACAACATACGCCTCCGCCGGGTCCTCGGATGGGAGCCGCAGGTCACGCTCGAGAAGGGCGTCGCCGAGACCTACCAATGGATCGAGGATCAGGTCAGGCAGCATCTTGAGATGCGACGATGCTGCGAACTGACGAGACACGAAGCCTTAACGCCTCAGGACTTCGTAGCTCAGACTTCGTCAGCTTCAGACTTCGTGCAGCTCAGCCTTCCGAATCCCTCCAGCGGCGGTGCATCCACAGCCACAGCTCCGGGTGGCGGCGCACGTACATCTCGAGCACGTCGGTGCAGCGCTGCGTGAACTCGCGCACCGCGTCCGGCCGCGTCGGCGCGCGGCGGCTCGACCTGGTGCTCGTAGACCATGCGATAGCGTCCGCGGCCGAGCGGCAGCGCGAACACCGGCACGACCGGCGCGCCGGTCCGCAGCGCGAGCGCCGCGACCGCCGAGGTCGTCGCGGCCGGGCGCTCGAAGAAGTCCACGTAGATCGCGTCGCGGCTCATGATGTGCTGATCGATCAGCACGGCGACGCCGTGCCCGCGCCTGCAGCGTCCGCATCACGCGCCGGATCGTGCTCCCGCCGGTAGACGCACGGTGTTGCCGGTGCGCTGCGCGGATGCTCCTCGAGCAGCCGGTTGAGGTGCGGGTTGTCGAGCGCGCGCGCGAGGATGCGTGACCGGCTCGGACGCGCAGCGCGTGCACCATCGCCTGCAGCTCCCAGAAGCCGAAATGACCGGTGATGAACAGCACGCCCTTTGCCGTGGCGTAGGCGAGCCGCTGACCCGCTCTTCGCCGTCGAACTCCGACGCGCGCGAGCATCTGCTCGGGCGACAGCGTGGCGAACTGCAGCAGCTCGAACAGTCAGCCGGCCGAAGTGCGTGAACGGCCGCGCGGGCGATCGCGCGGCGCGCTCGCTTCGGCCGGCCGCGACGGAAACGCCGTCGGCCAGGTTGCGCTGCGCGATGCGCCGGTGGGCGCCGTCGACGGCGTAGAACGCCAGGCCGAGCACGCGTGCCGGCGGCGCGCACGAGCGGCCCGGGCGTCAGGCGGACCAGCGCGATCAGCGCGCGCACGATCGAGGTACTCGATGCGGTGCCTCATCTCGATTGCGGATTGCGGATTGCGGATTGCGGATCGCCGATTGCCGATTGTCGATTGTCGATTGTCGATGCCGCTCGCCTCGATGCGGTCGAGAGCCAGTGCTGGAACGCGTCCGCCGGCTCGACGCCGACCACCAGCGGCACCGACGCGATCGGCAGATCGCCGAGGTCGCAGGCCGCGAGCCGCACGGCGTCCTTTTCCGTGCGTCAGCACGATCATCGACGCCGGACGCCTTCGGCTTCGGCGGCGATGCGCCGCACGTCGCGCGCGGTGAACGCGGTGGTGATCGCGGAACTCGATCGACGCCGGAGATGTCCCAGCCGACCGACAGGATGTCCGGCGACGAAGCGATCCGGTCCGCGCGATGCCGGTGACGACGAACACGCGCGAGCTGGACGGCACGACCACCGAGTCGCGATCGGCTCGGCGACGCTGCGCGGCGCGCCGATCGATCCGCGTCACGCGGAACACCGGCGCGATGCCGAACGCGCGGCCGATCCGCTCGGCCGCGGTGTCGTAGCCCGCGGTGATCAGCGCGGCGTCGGCCGACCGACGCCGCGCTGATGCCGCTCGCGCAGCCGCCCGGCCGGCATCGGCTGATCCTGCAGATCGTCTTCGGCCACGCAGCAGCAGATCGACGTCGCGCGCCAGCTCGAGATGCTGAAAGCCGTCGTCGAGCAGGTGGACGGTGGCGCCGAGCCGGCGCTCCGCCAGCCGGCCGGACAGATAGCGATCGGCGCCCGACCAGCACGCTGACGCCGGGCAGCGCGCGCGCAGCATCAGCGGCTCGTCGCCGGCGTCGTCGAGGCCGGCGCAGGACGGCCGGTGCCGTCGGAGACGACCGTCACGCCGTCGCGCGGCGACGCGGCGGCCGTAGCCGCGCGTGCAGGATCGCCGGCCGCTCGCCCTGCTCGACGCAGCAGGCGCGCGATGTATCCGACGATCGGCGTCTTGCCGCTGCCGCCGACGCGCAGGTTGCCGACGCTGACGACCGGGCGACGCAGCCGCCGCTGACGCGCGCCGGGTCGCGCGCGTACCACGCGCGTCGCCACGCCGCCGCCGCGCCGTAAGCCGCGCTCAGATGCTGGATCAATGCACCAGGCGGAAGGGACGGACGACCGACGGCCGTGGCCGGAGCGTCGCCGGACGGCAGCAGCTCGCCGATGACGTCGAGCGTCTTCGCCTTGGCGCCGCGATTGGCGTCGACCAGCGCGCGCGCCGCAGCGCCGAGGCGCGCCCGGCGCACCGGATCGGTGACGAGCGCCAGCAGCGCGTCGTCGAGCTCGCGCTCCGACTGCACCTGGATCGCCGCGTCGTTGCTGCAGGAACGCCTCGGCGATCTCCTTGAAGTTCTGCATGTGCGGGCCGAACACGATCGGCTTGCCGAAGACCGCCGGCTCGAGGATGTTGTGGCCGCCGTGATCGACCGAGGCTGCCGCCGACGAACACCGCGGTCGCCAGCTGATAGAGCTGCGCGAGCTCGCCGATCGTGTCGAGCACGACGACGTCGGCGCGCGGCTCGGCGTCGATCGGCAGCTCCGAGCGCGCGATGGTGACGAAGCCGGCGTCGCGCGCGAGGCGCTCGACCTCGCCGAAGCGCTCCGGCTGGCGCGGCGCCAGCACGCAGCAGCGCGCTCGGGCATCGCGCGTCTTGATCTCGCGCGAAGGCGCGCGAGCACGGCCGCCTCCTCGCCGCGCATCGTGCTGCCGGCGACGATGCACGGTGCGGTTCGGCGAGAGCGCGGAAGAAGCGCAGCACGCGCTCGCGCGGCCGGCCGTGCGCGGTCGGCACCGGCAGCTCGCAGCGAGTCGAACTTCAGGCTGCCGGTGACCGGTGACGCGCGCCGCGTCGGCGCCGAGATCGACCAGCCGCCGCGCCGACTCCTCGCTCTGGACGCAGAAGCGATCGACGTCGGCGAGGACGCGGCGGAAGAACGGCCGGATCAGGCTGGTAGCGCGGGTAGGAACGCGGCGAGATGCGGCCGTTGATCATCACCGTCTTGACGCCGCGGCGGCGGCACTCGCGCAGCAGGTTCGGCCAGATCTCGGTCTCCATCATGAGGAAGAGCCGCGGCCGCACCAGGGCGCAGCGTGCGGCGGACGATGAAGGTCCAGTCGAACGGAAAATAGAACACCGCGTCGACGCTCGGACAGGCTGCGGCGCGCCACCTGCTGCCCGGCGATCGTCGTCGTCGACAGGAACAGGCGGAGGCGCGGATAGCGCGTCTTGAGATCGGCGGCGAGCGCGCGGGCGGTGAGCGCCTCGCCGACCGACACGGCGTGAATCCAGATCGACTCCTCGGCGTCGATGTTGAACGTGATCGGCAGGAAGCCGAGCCGCTGGCGCAGCGCTGCCGATGTACTTCTTGTAGCGGATGGCCTGGTACAGGAAGTGCGGCGACACGACGACGAAGACGCGCCAGCGTGAGCAGGCTGTAGGCGCAGATACATCGCGGTGGCTTATTGTAGAATGAAACGTTTGTCCTGGAGGGATTGGCATGCCTGTCAGGGTCGGCATCAACGGTTTCGGCCGCATCGGTCGCAACATCATGCGGGCGGCGCTCGGCGACAAGAACATCGACTTTGTCGCGGTCAACGATCTCACCAGCGCGCACACGCTTGCGCACCTGCTGAAATACGACTCGGTGCTCGGCAACCTGCACGCGCAAGGTCGAGGCGCAGGAGGACACGCATCGCGGTCGACGGCGACGAGTTCAAGGTGCTGTCGATGCGCGATCCGGCGCAGCTGCCGTGGAAGGACCTCGGCGTCGACGTCGTGTTCGAGTCGACCGGGCCTGTTCACGAACCGCGACGCCGCCGCCAAGCACCTCGCCGCGGGCGCAAGAAGGTGGTCATCACCGCGCCGGCCAAGGGCCCGGACTTCACGCGTCGTGCTCGGCGTCAACGACGAGCACATACGATCCGGCCAAGCATCACATCATCTCGAACGCGTCGTGCACGACCAACTGCCTGGCGCCGCTCGCGAAGGTGCTGCACCAGACGTTCGGCATCAGGAAGGGCTGGATGACGACCATCCACTCCTACACCAACGACCAGCAGCTGCTCGACCTGCCGCACAAGGACCTGCGCGCGCGCGCGCGCCGCGGCGCTGTCGATGATTCCGACGACCACCGGCGCGGCCGGCGGCGGTCGGCGAAGTGCTGCCGGAGCTCAAGGGCAAGCTCGACGGCATCGCGATGCGCGTGCCGACGCCGAACGTGTCGTGCGTCGATCTCGACGCGCCGTCGATCAACCGAACCGTCACCGCGGAGGAAGTCAACGCCGCGTTGCAGAGCGGCGGCCGACGGCCCGCTCGAAGGGCATCCTCGCCGTGCTCGACCGAGGAGCTGGTGTCGATCGATTTCAAGGGCAACCCGCACTCGTCGATCGTCGACATGCCGTACACGAAGGTGATGGACGGCGATTTCGTGAAGGTCCTGTCGTGGTAGCGACAACGAGTGGGGCTACTCGAACCGCTGCGTCGATCTGCTGCGGCAAGCTCGGTCGCCAAGGGCTCTGTGACGCGCGAGCGCGGAGGCTTTAGCCGAGCGATCAAGATGAAACTCTCGATCAGGGATCTCGACCTGCAGGGCCAGCGCGTCTTCGTCCGCGTCGACTTCAACGTGCCGCTGAAGAACGGCGTGATCGGCGACGACACGCGCATCGAAGTCGTCGCTGCCGACCATCCAGTACGCGCTCGAACAGGGCGCGACGCGTCGTGCTCGCGAGCCATCTCGGCCGGCCGAAGGGCAAGGCCGAACCCGCGAGATGAGCCTGCGGCCGGTCGCCGATCGCGCTGGCCGACGCTGCTCGGCAAGCCGGTCACCTTCGCCGACCGACTGCGTCGGCGACGACGCGAAGCAAGCGTCGACGCGCACGGCGGGCCGGGCGTCGTCCTGCTCGAGAACCTGCGCTTCCATCCCGAAGAGGAGAAGAACGACGCCGGCGTTCGCGACAGGCACTGGCGTCGCTCGCCGACGCGCTACGTGAACGACGCGTTCGGCGCGGCGCACCGCGCGCACGCGTCGGTCGAGGCGATCACGCGCACTTCACGACGCGCGCCGGCGGCCGGGCTGCTGATGGAAAAGGAGCTCCAGCTATCTCGGGCACGCGCTCGAGTCGCCCGGAGCGGCCGTTCGTCGCGATCCTCGGCGGCGCGAAGGTGTCGGACAAGATCGACGTCATCCAGAACATGCTCGGCAAGGTCGATCGCCTGCATCATCGGCGGCGCGATGGCCTACACGTTCTTCAAGTCGCGCGGCGTGCCGGTCGGCAAGTCGCTGGTCGAGGACGACAAGCTCGACGAGGCGCAGCGCGATCGAAGCCGATGCGGCGACGCGCGGCGTCGCGCTCGACTGCTGCCGGTCGATCACGTCGTCACCGATCGAGATCGACGCAGGCGCGGCGCAACGAGGTGCTCGCGGTCGGCGACGCGCGCGATCGGCGATCGGATGGGCGTCGACATCGGCCCGGCGACGATCACGGCCTACGCAGACGGCGATCGCCGGCGCGAAGACGGTGGTCTGGAACGGGCCGATGGGCGTCTTCGAGATCGAAGCGTTCGCGAACGGCACCAACGCGGTCGCGCGCGCGGTCGCGTCGGTGCAGGGCACGACGATCATCGGCGGCGGCGATTCGATCGCGGCGGTGAAAAAGGCCGGTGTCGCCGACCGCATCACGCACATCTCGACCGGCGGCGGCGCGTCGCTCGAGTTCCTCGGCGGCGAAACGCTGCCCGGCGTCGCCGCGCTGACGGACGTCGCCGAGCCGGGGCGGGGCCGCGCGAGCATAAGAAGATGAGAATCCCGTTCATCGCCGGGAACTGGAAGATGTTCAAGACCGTGCACGAGGCGGTCGTGCTTCGTCAAAGAGCTGCGGATCGTCGTCAAGGACATCGAGCGACGTCGAGATCGTCGTCGCGCCGCCGTTCACCGCGGTGCACGCCGTGGCCGAAGCGGCGCGAAACACGAACATCGGCGTCGCGGCGCAGGATCTCTACTGGGAGCGCGAGGGCGCGTTCACCGGCGAGGTGTCGCCGCCGATGATCAAGGAGGCGGGCGCCGAGTACGTGATCGTCGGCCACTCGGAGCGGCGGCGGCTGTTCGGCGAGACCGACGCGATCGGTCAACCGCAAGAGCGATGGCGGCGATCGCGCGCGGGCCTGACGCCGATCGTCTGCGTCGGCGAGACGCTCGAGGAACGCGAGCGCGACGAGACGCTCGCCGTCGCTCGATCGGCAGATCAAGGACGGCCTCGATCGAGCTCACCGGCGAGCAGAGTTGTCGGAGCTGGTCGTCGCCTACGAGCCGGTGTGGGCGATCGGCACCGGCCGCGACGGCGACCGCGGCGCAGGCCGGCGAGGCGCACGCCCACATCCGCAAGCGGCTGCGCCAGTGGTTCGGCGGCGGACGCCGCCGACCGGTGCCACATCATCTACGGCGGCAGCGTGAAGCCGGACAATATCCGCGAGCTGATCGCCGGAGCCGGACGTCGACGGCGCGCTCGTCGGCGGCGCGAGCCTGGAGGTCCGGGGCTTTGCCGATATCGTCGTCGAAGAGCCGGCCGGCTGCGGTATAATCGGTTCGTTTGCCGACGGCCCAAGAAGTTATGGTTGTAGCGTATTACCTGCTCTCGACTTCTATGCGTGATCGTCGTGCCTGCATGCTGCTGCTGGTCATCCTGCTGCAGCAGGGCAAGGGCGACATGGCGGCCGCGTTCGGCGGCGGCAGCAGCCAGTCGGCGTTCGGCGCGCGCGCCGGCGCGACGGTGCTGTCGAAGGCGACCACGGTGCTCGCGGTGCTGTTCATGCTCGGCGCGCTTGCGCTCGTCGATCATGGGTCAGCGGCGGTTCAGGATCGATCGTCAGCGGCGGTGGGCCGCCGCCGCCGTCGAGCGTGCCCGGTTCGCCGCAGAAGGCGCCGCTGACGCCGACACCCGCGCCGTCAACGGCCCCAGCGACGACGACGCCAGCCAAGCCGCCGACGGGACCGACGGGACCGAAGTAGCAAGACCGACAGACCCCTCTCTTAGCGGAAGTGGCGGAACTGGCAGACGCACCAGCTTGAGGGGCTGGCGCTCGCAGAGCGTGGGGGTTCGAATCCCCCTTCCGCACCAGCCTCTGGGCAGCTAAGAAGACAGTGACTTGCTCGGCGTGGACGACGCCTCGGCGTCGTCTGCGTGTGGGACCGATTTCCGGAGTCTCTTTGCAAGAATTTGCAAGACTCTCGGACTGCGCTCTCGCCTGCTCGACTCGCAGCAACGCGAGACGAAGCCGGCGACTGGTCGTGTTGAGGTAACGAGTCGTCGTGCTGAGGTTCCGGTGTCCCAGGAACTTCGGAACGTCGGTGGTCAGCACGCCTGCCTCCTCGAACCGGGACGCCGCCTCGTGACGCAGGTCGCGAAGCTGGAATCCCCTCAGGCCCGCGGCCTCCGCGTGCGTTCTCCCAGGCAGTCCGAATGGACGTGAGCCGCTTTCCCAGCCGGTTGCCGAAGACGCATGCGCGTCCGGCTGGAAACGGTTTGCCAGTCGGGATCGAGCCGCCGCATTTCCAGGACGGCCAGGAGCCGGCTGGAGATCGGCAGCCGTCGCGCTCGACGGCGTCTTGGCCTTCTCCGCGCGAATCGTCAGCTCGCGCGTCTCTCGCGTCCACGTCCTGCCATTGAAGCGACAGGATCTCGCCCGGCCGGCAGCACGTCTCGAGCATCGCGGTGATCACGCCTCGAAGGTGCGGCGACGCCGTCGCGAACAGCTTGCGTTCCGCCTCCTCGGCGTCGTTGAGCCGCTCCTCGCGCGGTGATTCCGGATCGGGCCGAATCACGTTCTCACCCGCCACACTTGAATGGCGTCGCGGTCAGCATCCGCTCGCGGATAGCCCCACGCGAGCATTCTTTCGCAGCAGCTTGAGGATCGTGGTTGATCGTCACCGCCGAGCGCTTCTGCGTCCGTCGGTGATGGTCGGGTACGCCCCTGATGTCGCCGGTCGTGATGTCGGCGACCGACTTCTCGCCAAACGTCATCGGCGGTTCCGTTCCCGGAAGAACGAACGCGCAAATGAGCTTGAGTCGAGAATCGTTGTCGGCCTGGACGAACGAGCTGGATACCCGCGTCGCGCGCGCCAGTCATCTGCGAATTGTCGGAACGTCATCTGGTGCCGGTTGCTGCGGCTTCGGCTGATGCGCGCGTTCCTGCGTCAGCCTGGAACTCCGCCGGACCGGATCGCGGTGCGTAGCCGCTCCGCCTCCACGTCCGCCTCCGCCTTTGTCAGCTTCTTCCCCAAGTGCCGTTCGAGCGAGAAGCGGTAGTGCTCTCCTTCCCACTGAAAACTGAAGCGCCACGGGTGCGGACACTTCGGCCACTTGTGACGGCCGCAGCGGCAGACTTTGCGCAGTCCGTCGTTGCGACCGATGTCGACTTCGCGACCATCGCGAAGCCGACGCGTGCCCTCGTGTGTTCATACGCGCCTCCTTTCGTTCCCGACTCTACATCACTCGCTGCTCCCGTTGCTTGCTGCTCCATCCACTCGTCCACCCACTCGCGTGTCGTGCGGATGTCGCCTCGCTCGATTGAGACGCACGGCCTTCAGCTTTCCGGCGCGGACGGCCTTGTAGATTTCTTTCGCGCCCGCGCCGATGTATGCGGCCGCGCGTTTCGCGACCACCACCGTGAATCCGTCGCCGGGTTCGATCGTGGGTTGTTGGACGGTTCAGGCGCTCGCGCGGTCGGTTCCATGCCGAACCTCCTCGCGCGTTCTCGCGCGCCGCGATCGGCGCGCTCGCGCGTGCCGCTCCAGCCATGCGATCGATCCACTCAGGTTTCAGGCGAATCGGCTCGGCGCGCCGCCGATGCGAGCATGATCGAGCTCGCGACGCCTCGCACGCGGTGTAGATGGTGTCGCGGCACACGCAAGGCATGCATCGGCGGCCCCCGGTGACGTTCAGCCAGATTTCACGGGCCTTCATACACTCCTCCTCGTGCGCCCGCCTCACGGCGGTTAGCGGCACCAGATATCAGTTGTCGCGGTGGAGTTCGCGCTCGAGCGCGGTGACGAGGAACGAGCCGGCGCTCGACCAGCGCGAGATGAGGGCGAGCTGGCTGACATCGAGCCGCCCGGAGCCCAGCTCACTGCGGGCGCTGTGGTCGCGATCTCAGCGATCCGCCCCAATGCCACATCACACGTTCTGGCGGTTCGGACCGTGAGTCGCGAACTCCGGCCGACGCGGCCGTCGGTGAAGCCGGCCTCCTCGAGGCACGGCACGCCGGGGCGCCGGGCGGCTTGCGCGATCCGTGCCAATCATGGCCCTGGGCCCATTGACGGCACTCTGACTCTGCGCTGTGACCGAGGACCATGGCGGGGATCGCTCGGTTACGTCCGTGCGCTCCGCGCGCGGACGCCGCGACGCGGAGGGGACGTGCTTTGAGAGCACCCAGGTAAGATGCCAGCAGGATAGCGCCGCGGTCAGAAGGCGTCAAGCCGTGAGAAATTTCCATCTCGTCTTTTTGCGCAGATTCCGTCAGCTGCGAAGGCGCGTGCGTGAACGCCTCGGCCGGCGAGCTCGCGGGGACCGTGTCTCGATGACGATTGAGGACGTCGAGCGCTGGGGTCCGTCCGGCGACATCATGCATAGCGTCTCAGGAGCGATATCCCGGCGCCGTTTGGCCGAGGCAACGGTTCCGCCGCGCACAGAGAACCGCTGAAAGCTTGCTTCGCATCCCTGAGCGGCTCGAACGCCGGACCGATGAGCCACTTCCGGAAATCGATCGTGTTTCGAGATCCGTCAGCCGAATGTGACGCGAATCCGGTAATCGCCGTTCATGCTTGCGCGTCGATCACGAATGGCACTGGTCATGGTTTCCGTTTCTGGAGAGGCGCACAATCGTTTCCAGGGGGCTGACCCGCCTTCATGTTCTTCCAGTTTGCCAGAGAGTTCTCCGCGATGCTCCAGTGCCCATTGCCGGATCTCTGCTCACGGGCCTTGCGCGAATCGGGATTCTGCCAACAAAGGAGCTCACCCGTCACGGCGTGAACTTCGCATACTGCTGGTTGCGGTATTCCGCGTGGAAATGTGGCGGCTCGTGATCCCGATAGAACATGCGGATAACGATCCCAAAGAATATCGAGATAATCGGCACGCCAGCAGTCTACAGAATCAACTCGTTCTCGCCGGCGTGGCCTCGCGGGAATTCCGCCTCCCGCCAAGAACGATGATAGCGCCAGCCACCGGCCGGCGCTGATCTGATTCAGCTGCGCCGGCTCGTTCGGCTCCGAACGGCCGGCCGTTGCGGAGTGTCCCGGCACGCGGCGAATGTGGTTTCGCGGAACTGGGTTCAGAGATCCCTATCGTGCCCAGACGCTTCGCGGTGCACCCATGGAGCAAGCCTTCGGCACTGACATCCTCATGGACGTCAGGCAAATGCAAAGTCGTGGGTGTTCCCAGTAGGCTTCCCAACTGGCTCGTTGCTCGGGCGCGTGACGGCCGCCAAACTCCAGGGAACGGGACACACCGATGACACGACCGATCCGCCATGAGTGCGCGGTAATCGTTCGCTTCCGTCACCTCCGACGTGATCGATGCTCGATTCAGCGCCGACCGCCCAACTCGCTCGTCGTCAGGCTCCGATGATTTCTCTTCGATGAACAGCGCCCGATCTCGTTCAGTTCTCCAGAAACTCCCCAGAACGCGCGGCAGACCAACCTCGCCCCACGTCCAAGTCCGAACCCGCGGCTCGAAATATAATACGTGATCAACGCGACGCAGACTTACACCGTTCCCGGCCACCACGTAACTGCCACGCGACGCCCGGCGCGCAGGCGCTGTCAACGCCCGAAGGCCGCGCGCAAGCGCCGTTCGGAGCCGGTAATGGAATGCGAAGAGGCATTGACGGCGCCGAGCACCGCGTCAAGCTGTCGGACGTGATGGCCAGAGTTCCAGAGGACACGTCAGCGTGTGCACCTCGAGAGTCGCGCGTGAGGCTCGCGCCGTGGCGCTTGGGCGGACCCATACCGAGACCTCGGTCGTGTCATCATTCGGTCCCGGCAATATAACCGGTTTCGGATTCAGCGGGCGGTCCGCTCGTCTTGACGCTCGGCGGCCGCCGATCGCCGATTCACAGACAAGCAAACCATGGCGTGAGCGACCCTTCGCCGATCCGCGCGCGGGGTCAGGCGACGCGCACAGGGCGGGGTCGCTCACGCCATGGTTTGGGCCATGGCCGATCCTCTCGCGCATCCTCGTGGGCGGCAGAACGCGCCGCCTGATCTCGACGATCACGCATCGCATCTTCATGACGTTCAGCGATGGTGCCCGTCACTGCGACATTCACCTCGCGCGCTCGATGGCGGTCCGCTCGGTGGCGGCAGCGTCCACTGGAGGGCCAACCTCCAACATGCAAGGTTGGCCCCTCCTTTGGCCCTCTTGTTCAGTCCGCAGAGTACGCGCGGTCTCTGATCGACGCCGTCGTCAGGGCTGTCGAGGCGCTTCAGTCTTGGTCAGCTCAGGCGACGCCAACCAGCGAGGAGAGGAGGTATTGGTGGGAAAGCGTGACGAATCTCGACGCGGCCAGTCTGCCGCTCCAGCGCATCTCGAAGCACTGCCGACTGCGCCGACCAGATGACCCGATCGCCCTGCTGTTGCCAGAGTCGATCGAGCACGCGGAGCGCGTGGCGAACGGAATGACGCCGCCGCCGCGTGAGCGCTGAGGATCGGAGCCGATCCCTTCCGCAGGCCGCCGGTGCCGCTCGCGGAACCACCACTGCAGTTCCTGATTGCGAGAGCGACAACGGCGTCGCGAGCTCCTCGCGGGCGGCGTGCCCGAAGCGAGGAATGGCCTTCACGAACGGCTGCGGGACGAGCACACGGATCGTCCACTGCGGGAGCGCACGGAGGAGCTCTGGCGTGCGTATAGAGAAACAGTCTGAAGTCCACCGCGGAGCTGGCTGGTGACCAGGTACAGGAACACGTGTTCAGTCCGATCCGCTTGCACGCCGATCGGCAGCTTATCGGGGAAGTAGCGGACCGTGAGCTGTGGCTCGCGCCCGAACCGCAGGTGGGGGAACTCCTGTGGCTCGACGCGCGCGTAGCAGCAGGCGGACGAAGTAGCGTACTTGTCCCGTTCCGTGCCGAGCCAGGTGAAGGTGCGCGTCCGCCAACACCGGCGTCGAGCAGCATTAACCGCTGCACCATCCGGCCGAGCGACGTGGGCTTTCGATGGCCGATTGTCACGCTCGCCAATCGGCGGCGTAGAGCGGCTTGAATGTGACGTGGTAGAGGCGGCCCCGATGGATGGCGCCGATCTGATACGGCCGGTCGTATCCGCGCGACTAATCTTGCCCAGAAAGTCGTGTGTCTTCCGCCCGTGGACGATGCCCGCGACAGGTGTGTACTGGCGCGGCACGAAGACCCCGCCGTGGATCATGGCCTCCACGAGAAAGCGCGCCTGTCGCTCCGTGAACCGAAACGCTCCGACCGCGCGCAACGCTCGGCGGTCGCATCAAGCGGGCCGGCGGCGGAGGCGACCGCGTCGGCGGTCATGGAAACTCGTCGGCCGCTCGCGGGTCGAAGGGCCGACCGCCGCTGCGACTTCCTCCGCCGCTGCCGTGGATCGTGAACCCGGAACGCGCCACGGCCGCCCCATGCGCCCCGCGATAATGCTCCGTCGTCAGCTTCCAGATCGAGGTGGCGGATCTCGCCGTCCGCGTCTTCGTATTCGACGGGTACATCGGGGAAATGCACCTGCTCGTCGAAGCTACGGCAGGTCGTGCCCGCGGGCCCACGCCTTCGATTTCCTGCGGCGTGCGATCGGGTCGGCCAGAGCTGTCGCGGTCGCCCTCGTTTCGCGCCTGAAGAAAGCGCTGGTACTCGCGTTTCAGCTCGCGGTCGAGTTCGACGCGGACCACGCGCGCATCCTCCGTCCGCAGCGTCGCTCCGCGGCCTTCAGATAGGCGCGATAGATCTCGATGTCGTGTGTGCGTTCCCGCGGTTTGTCGGCGCGCGCATAGAACGTCTGATGATGCCCATGGATCGCGGTCGCGACGTGATGGGCCTCGAGCAGGCCGCGCACCCCGGTCGGTCAGGGCCACGGCATGGTCACGCCCATCCACGGGGACGCGCTGAATCCAACCCCTTCATGTCGCAGGTGGCGAAGGTCGGCGTCGCCGCCCGCCGAAGGAGGCCATCGTGTATCGCGGAGGTCGCGCCCGCGACGACGCGAAACGCGCCCACGGTGCGCGAGCGTCCGGCACTCCGACCCGCTCAGGCGATAGTCCCGATCGCGATCACGCACGAGCTCGCGTTCAGGACCGCGCGGCAGATCCAGCGTCGCGCATGAACACATCGCGTGGGTCCACTCCGGCCGGTTCGTTGTCGTCGCGCTCGCGTCCGCGCACACCACGGTCTTCGCGGCCGTGCCAATGATGGCGGCCACTCTCGGGATCGTCGCCATCGCGAAGCGCGCGTGTGATCCCGCACCACCGCCCCATCGAGAGCCACTGCTGCTCGCGATCGCGAATGCCATCCTCATCGCGGTCTCGCCGATCGTCGTCGCGGGGATCGTAGCGATCGAACATACGTGCGCAGACACGTGATCGATGGGAGTCTCCCGACTCCGGTATCGTTTCGATTATGAGAGCCGCGGCATTCCCGTCGCAATCGACCGTCGGACGACGATGGCTTCGCGTCGGTTCGACTCGGGTGGTGTGACGACGCTGATCAGCACGCATTCGAAGATCGATCCGTGGAGACAGCACGGATCAACCCGATATCGCCGGCATTTCTACCCGTGTCGATTTTGCGGGCACGGGCTTGAGTTCCGATTCTAGGCGAGCGTACGCTCGGCTGAAGCCTTCCGCGCTACACGGAAACGGCGATCCCGGCCGCCGCGTAGATCTCGGGCTCGTCGAGGCTCTCGTGGACGAGGAGCTGCGCGACGATCGCGTCGAGCTTGTCGCGGTTCTCTCTGAGCAGCCGGCGCGCGTCGGCGTAACACTCGTCGGTGATGCGCCGAACTTCTTCGTCCACCGCGTCGAGGAGGCCATCGGAGATTCCCGCCATGCGAGGATCGCCCTCGGCCGGCAGCACGGAAAGCGTGCCGATGCGCTCCGACATCCCCCATCGGCCGACCATCGACCGGGCGATGCCGCGTGACCGTCTCCAGGTCGCTCTCCGCCCCGGTCGTGACGACGTTGAAGACTTCCTGCTCTGCGGCCATGCCGCCCAGCGCGCCGATGATCCGGCCGCGAAGGTAGCTCGGCGTCGTAGCCGTAGCGATCGGACTCCGGCGTGGACAGCGTGACGCCCAACGCGCGGCCGCGCGGAATGATCGAGACCTTGCGCACCGGGTCGGCGCCGGGCTGGAGCATGCCGAGCAGCGCGTGACCGGCTTCGTGGTACGCCGTCCGGCGCCGCTGCGCTTCGGGAATCACGACGTGCCGGGCGGTGCCGAGTTGGACCTTCTCGAGCGCATCGGTCAGATCGCGCTGATGCACGGCGTCCTGACTCGCGACGCGCGGCCAGGAGCGCGGCCTCGTTGACGAGGTTCGCGAGGTCGGCGCCGGTCATGCCGGGTGTCGACGCGGCCAGCCGCTCCAGATCGACATCCGCTGCCGAGAGGAACCTTCCGCGTGTGGACCTTCAGGATCTCCACGCGGCCCCGGCGGTCGGGCGGGTGGACCACGATCTGCCGGTCGAACCGTCCGGGTCGCAACAGCGCCGGGTCGAGGACATCCGGCCGGTTGGTGGCGGCCAGCACCACCACGCCCTCGTGGCCGGAAAAGCCGTCCATCTCGGTGAGGATCTGATTCAGCGTCTGTTCGCGCTCGTCGTGACCGCCGAACGACTGCGCCGCGCCGCGCGTCCGGCCGATCGTGTCGATTTCGTCGATGAAGATGATCGCCGGGCGCGACCTTCCGCGCCTCGGCAAAGAGCTCGCGGACGCGACTGGCGCCGACGCCGACGATCATCTCGATGAACTCCGACGCGCTCGCGCTGAAGAACGGAACCTTCGCTTCGCCCGCGGTGGCCCGTGCGAGCAGCGTCTTGCCGGTTCCCGGCGCCCCGACCAGCAGCACGCCCTTCGGCGCGCGGGCTCCGAGGCGGCGATACTTTTCAGGGTCTTTCAGGAAGTCGACGACCTCGTTGATCTCCGCTTCCACCTCATCGATGCCGGCGACATCGTCGAACGTGACGCGGACCGATTCGGGATCGACGCGATTCTGGCGGTTGCCCTTCAGCAGTCCGCCCAGCGCTCCCTGCTGGCGCCTGAACATCCAGACGTAGAAGCCGACGAGCAGGAGAATCGGGCCGAATGAAATGAGCAGGTTGGCGAGGAAGCCGCGCTGCTGGACCAGCGGTGTCGCGCGCACCGTGGCTCCGCCGGTCGTCAACTCCGTCGAGGAGATCGTCACTCGCGAATGTCGGCCGCTCGGTCGTGAACTGCTGATAGGTGCGATTCTGCTGGCCGGGAAGTGGTGCGGCCTTCTTCAGCTGGCCTTCGATCGAGTCGCCGCGGGCGAACAGCTCGTCGAACGTTCTTGCTGGCGACCTGACTCTTGAACTCCGTGTATGGCACGGGCTGCGGTCCCGACAGTCGATCCTGGACCGTCAGCACGCCGAACAGCAGGAGGTATCCGAGGAGCCAGACCGCCGCGGTGATCCAGCGCGGCCTCGGGTTTGGGCGGTTCGCCCTTCGGAAGCCCCTCGGTGCGCCACGGTCGCTGGCGGTGGCTGCCGAGGGGCGGCGAGTTGGATGGTGGACCTTCGCGCGCAGCGAGCCAGCGGCGGTTGCGAGTCTTGCGCCATCAGGCTGCCGCCTTCTTCTCGTCGCGTGGATCCGCTTAAGAAAATACCGGTCACAACCAGCATTCGACCACGATTTCGGGCGACTAACGCCGGTCCCCACCGCGCACGCTCGCGCGGTGGTGGAGCGGAGCGGCTCGGCGGTAACGCGATAGGACACGCTACTCGCTGTAGTCTCGCCGGCTGCCAGTAAACCGCAGGAAGAGAAACAGATTCGTGAAATCGAGATAGAGCGCGAGCGCGCCAACGATAGCATGATGATGACTGACCGGCTGGGGTTTGCAGCGCCATCAGCTTCGGCCGCTGCGCGTCGTAGACAGCAAGTCCGGAGAACACGAGAACGCCGGGCCAGAGAGCACGAACTGAAACCCGTCGCTGTGCCAGAACAGGCCCACGATCGACGCCAGCACGACGCCCAGGAGTCCCATGAACAGGAATTGACCGAGCCGCCGAGATCCCGCTTCGTAATCGTCGCCGTAGATCGCGAGCCCGCCGAACATGCCTGCCGTGATAAGAAACGTCGTCGCCACTGACTCTCCCAGTACACCAGCAGCACAAACGCCATCGTCACGCCGGTCAACGCGGAGTAAAGGATGAACAGGAGCGAGGCCGTGGACGCGGAGAGTTGCTGCACGCGCGCCGACAGGACGAACACGATCGCGAGCTGCGCAATGATCAGCCCCCAGAACAGTGCGCCAGCTCTCGCAGTGATCGCACCGACGATCGTGCGTCGAGAGGCGGCGACAAGCCAGCTGATTGCGGCAGTAATCGCGAGGCCGCCACACATCCACGCGTACACTGGCGCTCAGAAACGCGCTCGCCTGATCGGCAACCGCCGAATCGCAGTCCGCTCTCTCCGCCCGCGAGTGCACGTTCGCGGAAACCCGCTGAACTCATGACTTCATCTCTCCATGCCAGCCGAGCGATCAGCGTAGATAGCCTTCCAGCGCGGCGGCCTCGACCGCCGTAGCGAGCGACCACCGAACATGCTGTTCCGCCGTATCTCTTGATCTGTTCCTGCGACGACGCCGGGGCACGACGCGTCGATCAGCAAAAAGATCGCCGAATCTCCTGGCTGCGGGCGCACGCCCGCATCGCGAACGAACGCGCCGTCGATGCGGGCGTCTTCGCGAGACCAGGACGCCTCGATCGCGCCGGCTCCGGCCCCGAGCACGGCACCAGCCAGTGCCGGCGGCGTGCAACGCCGACCGCAGCGCCAACGGCCGCGCCCGCTATGAACGGGGTGGCCATGATGGCGCCGATGAAGGACCCCAGGAGCCGCCCCATGCCGAGCCCTCGCCGCGCTCACTCCGTCGCTGCATTCGACGTGCAGAATGCCGTCGTATGGTGATACACCGCGACGGCATCTTCGAGATCGGCGACCAGTCGCAATCGCGCAATCGAAGCTCATGGAGGACATCCGAGGCGCGGTATTTGTCGTTCTCGAATTCCGCGACGATCAGCTCAGACACGGTCTTCTCCGTCAGTCCGCATGCTTCGGGTGGCGTTTGGCCTTCGCCCGGTTGATACGTGCTTCGATCGCCGCGCTCTTCCTTTCATATTCGTGTCGGCGACCTCTGATAGCGCTCGACGCAGCACACGTCCGCCGAGCGCCTCCATGCGCTCGTCCACAGGAAGCGGTAGACTCTTCATCGATCTCGGCCACCACCGCAGCCTTACCCGCCCGAGCGCGCGCTCGACGTCGGCGAGAAGTCGCGGTCGACTCGCACCTTCGCGCGAAATCCGTCGTCGCGCCGATGACCAAGCCGGTCGCCGCCCCCACCGCTAGACCGACGGGTCCACCGAGCATGCCGAGCAGACTGCCGATGGCCGTTCCACCCATCGTCCCTGCGGATCGGCGTATCGGGTTTTGACGACGGTCGTCGCGCCGCCGCGGTCCTTGGCGACAATGGCGTCGGCGTAGATCGCGATGACGCTCTGCTCGTTCAACTCTTCGAGCGCGCGCAACGCTTCGTGGGTCTTGTCCTCGTGGTCGAACACCACAACCAGCATGCGTTCCATGTCGCTTACCCCTCACGATCCGATTCGCTTCATCGAATCCGCCCACTCTGTCGCCTCGAAGCAGGCGGGTGACGACGAGACGCCCTCATTCAGAAGGCGTCCATCGTCTTCAAGCTTCGGCAGGATGATTGGCGGGCTTGAAGCGGCGATCAACCAGGCTTGAAACCAGTGCTGACGCCGTCACGCGGTCAGCCGGTGGTTCCTTTGAATCGTCACTCCTT
>ERZ1370068.5856-contig-4860_pt1 | contig 46064 bp, 59 predicted proteins | sample MGYA00561227_ERZ1370068 | MGnify/ENA primary metagenome ERZ1370068 (study PRJEB38410, sample SAMEA6850437) | metagenome | study: Metagenomic assessment of the ecological functions of the soil: analysis of the soil microbiota associated with the... | reverse complement strand
GTTACGTGGCCGTTTCTGGATTCGCCGTGAGCTCGACATCGGCCTCGCGCCCGTGCCGACAGCGGCCGGTGGCGCCACGCGTAGTACCCGCTGTGGAGACCAGCTCCAGCACCCTGCACATGGTGGCGACGCGATGGACGGCCTGGTGAAGCCGTCACGAACTCGCATCCTTGCACGGGATCGAATTGGTCTCCCGCGCAAAACCAGGCCGCGGCTTTGGGAGAGATTCGCCCGCTCTTCCCGGAGCTGCCGGCACTTCACGGCGTGTACGGCCGATGGCTTTTCGGCATCGTGGACGTCTCCTCTCCGCCTCCCAAACTCATGGGCCGTCCACGAAACCAACGTAACCCAGACGCGCGCGCCACTCGAGGGGACGCAGATGCCAGTGGGGTCCCGTGTCTCGCGACCGCGCCGGTTGCGATGCCGGAGAGGCCTTTGGCACAGCGGACGGCCCTCGGGGCCGCGCAGCACCCCGGAGAGCAGGCGGTCTTCTGCCCGCCGCTGCTCGCAAGTATGGGCTGCCGGCTTGCGGGTGACGCAACAGCCATGAGCGAGCCCGCAATCCGGAGGCGAGCGGGCTCAGCCGAGCGAATGAGCCTCGTCGGCTATGGCCGTCACGGGTGCACGACCCGAAGTCCCAGGGGAGATGCTCGTAGCAGTCGTAGTCCCGGTCGTTGTGGAGCAAAGTTCGTGGCCATTGACCGTGACAGAAGCGGTGGCGATCAGCCCGTCGATCGTCGTGTCCGGGGCGTGCGCCCCCGCGCCCGGAGGGTGCGATAGTTGGGCCGCCGTGGCCAACGCCAAGTCGATGCCGCCGGTCGAGTAGGACTCTCCAGCGCGAGGAGCTGCGCCCTCACCTCGGTCGCCCGCGCTTCGCCCCGCACCCCCTGCAGCACCTCAGCACCAAGATGAGGTCCGTGGGATGCCCAGGCGTTGCCGATCTAGCTCGCGGTCCAGCCAGGCGGTGGTTTGCCGCGTCGAACGGCCGTTGAGGTAGTCGACCCAGACCAGTGCCAGTCGATGATTTCGACCACGCCGCCGTGCTTACTTGATCCGCCGCGCGCACGCATCCTCGACGCAGGTCTCCGGCATCCAGGCGACTCTTTTCCACGCAGGCGGCGGAGCTCGCCTCTGGCTCCGGACCTGGCGAGCAGGCGGAGGCCCGCTTCGACCACGGCCCGTTTCGTGCCGAGCCCAGTCGCCTTCTGAGCCTCGCCACGCAATCAGGCGGTCATCGATCACGATATTGGTCCGCATGCCGTCCCTCCTGTGGAGAGCCGGTCAGATGCGCCGCACTCTAGCACGGTGGCATGGGATCCGCACGCGCGCGCGCATCCTCGCGCCTCCAGAAGCCGGAGGTGGATGAATCCGGACCGACCCTCGCCCCGAGGGCCTCCTGGCGTCGGACCTGACGGTCGGGCGGTCGGTACGCCCATGTGCTGGGGACCCGAGAAACCTGGAAGTCCGCCCGCCTTCACCGAGGACCACTTGGCCGGAGGACGGTGCAAACTCAACAGCTCGCCCTTCGGCGGTGACCACGGAGCACCTGTCAAGTTCGACACGCCTCAGCTCCACCACCTCGACGGGGTTACGGGCGATACGCCCCCAGCCCCGCGCAGCGCCGTGCGGCGGCCGTAGGTTGCGCGGGGTTGCGCCTAGCGCGTTGCGCTCCTCACCTCTCCCCTGCCGGCTGAACACTTCCGCGCCGGTTCAGCCAGCCGCCCGTCGCCGCGCCTTCGAGCGCCCCCGCCGTGCCTGCTCGTCCAGCTCGGTCCAGGGCCTCCGCGTTCGCCCCCGGCACCAGGTGGCCATAGACGTCGGCCGTCACTTTCGATCGAATGGTGACCCAGCTGGTCCTTGACGTAGACGACCGACCCGCGGTTCTGAGCAGCCGCGCAGCCGATGTGCTGCAAATGCATGGAAGCGGATCCGGCGTGCAGATCTCGCCTTCCTCTCGAGGGCCCAGGGGAAAGACCCGCCGCTCGAAGCCTGACGTCTCCAGATCGGCTCGGCCCCCTCGTTCACGAAGACCACCGGTGACCGCCGGCCATCCCCGGAGAGCGCCTTCGCGTCGGCGCACGCGAGTTTCGCAGGGTGTCCGCCAGATCAGCGATGATCACCGGCGGGATCTTCCGTTCTTGGGAGCTCGATCCGACCTCCTCGACGAGACCTCCGCTGCACTCACCCGATGAAGCGCCCTCGAAGTCGATGTCGCCCCATTGCAGGCCGCAGAGCTTCGCCCCGCCGCCGCCCTGCGGAGGTTGAGCAGGAACGTAGAAGGAGCCGCGGCAGTGCTGCCGCGTCTGCGAGGAGTCTCGCCTCGCCGACCGTGAGCAGATCGATATGTCGGCGCGGGTCGGCGCGGTCCCGCAGGACGCGGCCGATCCGAACGGCCAGGCCAGCGGCAGGCCGGGCTCTCTGATCTCCTCGTTGAAACGGCACGGATCCGCAAGTGACCGCCTGGCGCACGAGGTCGCGTTTCGCCCAGGCGATCTGGGAAGCGCTCGCGTCATCGCTCCCGGAAGGGTGGAGGAGTGCCGATCGGCGGCGGAACGCCACGCCGGCGGTGGCCGCCGCGTGGCGTCGCGCGGACGGAGGAGTGACGGCAGCATGCCGTTCAGCGCGATGGGACCGGCGGACAGCCCGAGGCACCATGTGCGAGGATGGCGCGGCATCGACGGGCACCGGCGGAACTGCGGGCGAACGAGGATCAGCGGGCGCGAAGCGCAATAGGCGCCGAGGCGCCGATGGGAGGCCAGGCCAGCCATGGCGGGATCGGGAAAGCGGAGCCTGCACCGAACAGGGGTTGAGCTCTGAGACGCGATCGATCGCCATCGGGCGATCGCGCGGCAGATCACGGAGAGAGCTGCGCGCGGTCGATTGGTACGACCAGCGCGTGCAGGCGTCCAACGATCCTGAACTCCGCGCGATCCTCGCCCACAACCGCGACGAGGAGAAGGATGCCACGCGGCGATGACGCTGGCGTGGCTGCGCCGCCGTGATCCCGCTCTCAGTGAGAAGCTTCGTATCTATCTCTTCACCGAAAGGGTCCATCCCTTGGGCGGCGAGGAGGCCGCGATCGTGGAGAGGTCGGGGCTGCGAGGCTCCCGGCGCCCAGGCGAGCTAGCGACGCCTCTCTCGCCATCGCGCAGCTCTTCGAAGCCGGCGCGCGGGCGATGAACGATCCGCTGCGGGTCTCGCGCTCAATCTCGGATGCCGCGTGGAAGGAGATCGCCCGACAACGAGGCGCGCGCACGCTCACGCGCCGATCCGGCTGCGCGCAAGCTCGTCGACTTCAGCGGCCCGGGGCTCGGCTGGCAATGATACTCGGCTACGAATCGGTCCTCGGCTGCGGGTGAGCGCGCTCGCCGCCGCTTCGCGCGCGAGAGGGTCTGCCGCAATCCGGCGTGCCCAGGGCGCTGGTCGAGCTGCGCGCCGAGTTCTACGCTGTCGCGTGCCGGAGATCGAGGTGATCGACCGCGGCGGGCCCGATCCCGACCTCGACCGCGTGCGCGAGGCCGCCCGCGCCATCGGGCTGGCCGAGGATCGCGCCGTAGCTCCACGGGCATGCCGCGGCGGGCATCGGGCGGGATCAACGAGCAGCCCCGGACACATCCGCATGACGGATCTCCGCCTGACTACGAGCAGTACTCCGCGCGCGTAGTCGCGGGAGGCGCTCAATCGTTCTGCGCAACGCGGGTATCGACGGCCCGTACGCGATCGCGCTCGACCGCGCTGCCACACGGGACTGACGGAGACGGTGAGCCGCGGAGGCTATCCGGTCAGTATCGAAGCCACGTGCGACGGCTGATCGACGGCCCGGATCGTTCGGGCGCCGGGCATCGACGGCGCCTGTGCGCTGGTGCCTGCGCGGCGGCGACCTCGAGTTGTTCGTGGGCCGCGACTTCCTCGGTTGGCTACCAGTCGCACGACGCCGAGCACGGTCACGCTCTATCTGATCGGAGAGCTTCACCTTTCGCCTGGTGACGCCGGAGGCGGCGGTGCCGCTGGTCTACGAGTCCTAACGGCGACACGCGCGAGCGAAACGTGCATCTCGTCGAGTATGGCCGCCAGCGCGGATCCTCTCCGCGCCGACCGGCTGGCCTTCTGCGGAGCCAGCTCTTCGGTAAGCGTGGCGCTGGCCTCTCCCCAATCGACGGACGTACCGAGAGGCCAGCAGCGCAGGTGTGTACCGCCTCCGGGCGTTATCGCATCGGTCATCGGCGACCACCGTGAAGATGACCGAGAGAGAACGCGGCCGAGGAGATATCCACGGGAGACGAACTAGCCGCATCCAACGTCAATCGCGCGTATTCTCTCGGCGCGACCAGCATCGCGATCTTCATGTTCATGCTCTTGTTTCTCTATCCGCGGTCTCGCGAGCGGCGAGATCAACGCCTTGCTGTTTCAAGCCACAGTTGTCGTGATGGGTGGCAACGTTCTCATTCGTGTTCGCGTCCATCTACACTACGGCTCCTCGCTTGGCAGCTCGATCGACGATGCCGAGCGGGCTCTTTACTCCCGGCGAGGCGATCGCTTCTGGCTCCTCGGCTACACCGTGCTGTTCCTGAATCCGAGCCTGATCCTCTTCTCGGTCGGGCTTCTTGCCGTCGGGTCTCGCGTGGTTCTGCACTCTGGGCTGGCGTGTGCACTTCGTGATCCGCCGCTTCCCTGAGGCCTCGCGGACCTCAAGTGAAGACTTGCAGTCGAGGCGAGGCGGCTGCGTGTACGACCACACGCCGACGTGGTCAATCCCGAGCTTCTCGCTTTCATAAAGAGCTGAACCTGCAAGGCAGTGAGAACGGCAGGCACGCCGTTCTGGCTCGAGCGCGGAACGGCGTGTCTAGCCTGACTCCGCTGGAAGTGCGTGGCGAGCGGCCCCCGACCATCAGGCGTCGGCTCCGGAGAAGGCGTCGTCTCATAACCCTATCCCGGGGGCCCATGGCGCAGTCCCCTGCTGGCGACCGACGGGTACAAGTTCAGCATGGCGGAGGCCGGTGGCCCTCCGCACCGAGACCTTCTACTACTCGCACCGCAAGGGGCGGTCCCCAGGTGCTGCCCGTCGACGTCCCCGCGTTCGTGCGCTCGCTGCCGCCCACGCCGGCCGACGACGACTACCGCTATCTCGCCGAGCACTCCTACGAGATGGGGCCCGGCTTCAAGGCGGCCATCGTCCAGACGGACGCCCTCGAGATCCGCGCCCTGCCCCGCGGCGCGGTCTTCTACGACCGCGAGCCGGTCTTCACGGTCACCGGTCCGTCCGCCCTCGTCTCCTGGCTGGAGCCGCTGGTCCTCATGCTCCACTACCGGATCCAGGTCGCCTCGCGCGCCGGCGAGGTCCGCGTCGTGACCTGCGAGCGCCAGCGCGAGATCGTCCGCGAGACGCTCTGACGCGGTCGGCCTTCCCGCGCCCGCGATCGAGGTCGATTCCGACGGCTACTACCGCCGGGTCCTCGCCGCGGCGAAGGCCCTCGTCGAGGTCGTCAAGAACCCGGACCGGGCCTTCGAAGTCGGCATGCGCTCGGCCTCCCGCCTCGAGCAGCACGAGATCGCGCCTCCGCGCCTGCCGCGAGGCCGGGATCCGGCGGACCAGCAACGTCCTGCTCGCCCGCACGCTGGGGATGATCCCCGTGGGCACCATGGGCCACGAGCACGTCCAGCGCTACGGCGCGGACGAGCCTCGCGTTCCGCGCGATGCGCGAGCGCCGCCCCGGCCGCTCGAGCTACCTGCTCGACACCTACGACACGATCCGCAGCGGCATCCCCGCCGCGTTCAAGCTGATCCGGAGGATCCCGGCCGCGCGCGACTCCATCCGCTACGACTCGGGCGACAAGGAGAAGCAGTACCGCACCGCCGTCGAGCTCGCGAAGAGCCAGGGCATCCGCCCCGTCATGATCCTCGAGGACGGCTGGGACCTCGAGCTCACGCAGCGCTTCGAGGCCCTGCGCGAGGAGGTCGGCTGGAAGCCCGAGGAGCAGTTCTACGGCTACGGCGGGCATCTTGTCGCCGCGACCGCGCCTGGGACGCTGACGCGGGACCGCGTCGCCGCCGTGTGGAAGCTGTCGCAGACCGGCGGCACGCCGACCATGAAGTTCGCCGACGACGCGAACCGCGGCAAGGAGAGCGTCCCCGGCCGCCTCGTGCTCTGGCGCCGCATGCAGGGCGGCGGTCCGACCGGCATCATCGGCCAGGAGGGCGAGGCCACGCCCGCGGGCTACGAGGCCTGGGGCTCCGCGCCGGCCGATCCGAAGTACGCCCTCGAGTTCAGCCCCGAAACCCAGGCGCTCCAGACCAAGCTCCGAGGACCCGATGATTCCAGGATCCCGCGCGGATCGGGAAGGGCTTCGCCAGCCGGTCCCTCTCGGCACAGCGTAGTACGCTCGAGGGTGACGATGAGCCATCCATCTGCGCTCCTCAGAATCGTGATCGTCGGCGACCGGCCCGTTGCGGCCGCGACGCAGGAGTGGCGCGCCGCCGCCGAGAACATCCTGCGCGACCTGCGCGGCGAGGCCCGCCGGCCGTTCCGTCCTGGCCACACGTCGCCCTGCGGCTCGTACCCGGGTGAAGTAGGCCCAGGTCCACTGCCCCATCACCATGACGCGACGCCGAGCAGGCGGGGGCGACGTCGAGTGACGGTACGCCCACCGTGGCTCTGCTCCGAGCGGACCCGGCGCGGAACGACGACGTCGGGATCATCGATCCCCGAGAGATCGAGCCCCGCTATTGGTCGCTGGAGGAGCAACCGTGAGCCAGACCCCGCTCTCACCGGCCGAGCCTCGAGAGCCTCGATGCCGCCTGGCGGGCGGCCAACTACCCCGCCGTTGGCCAGATCTACTCCGCTCGACAACCCGCTCCTGAGTGGTCCGCTCTCCAGCCGGGAGCACCTGAAGCCGCGCTTACTCGCGGCACCGGGCACGACACCCGGACTGAACTTCATCTACGTGCACCTGAACCGCGTCGATCGCAGCGCACGACCTCGACATGATCTACGTCTGCGGTCCGGGCCACGGCGGGCCGGCCATGGTCGCCAGCACGTATCTCGAGGGCAGCTACAGCGAGCGGTACCCTAACGTGTCGCTGGACGAGGACGGGATGCGGCGGCTGTTCCGCCAGTTCTCCTTCCCCGGCGGGATCCCGAGCCACGTCGCGCCGGAGACCCCGGTCCGATCCACGAGGGGGCGAGCTCGGGCTACGCGCTGCTCCATGCCTACGGCGCGGCGTTCGACAACCCGGACCTGATCGTGGCCTGCGTCGATCGGCGACGGCGAGGCGGAGACCGGCCGCATTGGCGACCGGCGTGGCACTCGAACAAGTTCCTCAACCCGGTCACGCGACGGAGCGGTGCTGCCGATCCTGCACTCTGAACGGCTACAAGATCGCCAACCCCGCGATCCTCGCCCGCATCCCGCGAGACGAGCTGGACGCATCTCCTGACCGGGCTACGGCTACACGCCCCACTGCGTCGAGGGCGCCGAACCCGCTGCGATGCACCAGCGCGATGGCGGCGGCGCTCGACACCGTCGCTGCCGAGATCCGGGCGATCCAGGCGACGCGCGCGACCAGCGGGACCGACGACGCGTCCCGCGCTGGCCGATGATCGTGCTCGCGCACGCCCGAAGGGCTGGACCGGGCCCGAAGGAGGTGGACGGGCAAGCGCGACCGAGGGCTCGTGGCGCTCGCACCAGGTGCCGATGGCCGACATGGCCAAGCACCCGGCGCACCTCCAGGTCAGCTGGAGGCGTGGATGCGGAGCTACCGGCCCGCAGGAGCTGTTCGACGAGCAGGGCGGCGCTCGCCCCCGAGCTGGACGGCGCTGGCGCCGGCCGGACCGCCGCCGCATGAGCGCCAACCCGCACGCCAACGGCGGGCTGCTGCTCACGGACCTGCAAGATGCCCGACTTCCGCGACCTACGCGGTCGACGTCCCAAGCCCGGGGCCGACCGACGCGGAAGCCGACCCGCGTCCTCGGCGAGCTTCCTGCGCGACGTCATGCGAGCTGAACGAGCGCAGCCGCAACTTCCGCGTCTTCGGCCCGGACGAGACCGCGTCGAACCGCCTGGAGCGCCGTCTTCGAGGCGACGCGACCGACTGCTGGATCGCCGAGATCGCTGGCCGGACGACGAGCATCTCGCGCCCGAGTGGCCGGGTGATGGAAATCCTGAGCGAGCACCACGTGCCAGGGCTGGCTCGAAGGGCTACCTGCTGACCGGCCGGCACGGGCTTCTTCTCCTGCTACGAGGCGTTCATCCACATCGTCGACTCGATGTTCAACCAGCACGCCAAGTGGCTCAAGGTGACGCAGCGGCATCCCGTGGCGGCGCGCCGATCGCGTCGCTCAACTACCTGCTCACCTCGCACGTCTGGCGGCAGGACCACAACGGCTTCTCGCACCAGGATCCCGGGCTTCATCGACCACGTGCGTCAACAAGAAGGCCGAGGTCATCCGGGTCTACCTGCCGCCGGACGCGAACACGCTGCTGTCCGTGACTGACCACTGCCTGCGCAGCCGCAACTACGTCAACGTCGATCGTCGCCGGCAAGCAGCCGGCGCCGCAGTGGCTGGACATGGATGCGGCGGTCAGCGCACTGCACCGCGGGCATCGGCATCTGGCAGTGGGCGAGCACCGACGCAGGGCGGCGAGCCGGACGTCGTGATGGCCTGCGCCGGCGACGTGCCGACGCTCGGAGACGCTGGCGGCGCGTCGACCTGCTGCGCGAGCGCCTGCCCGACGCTCAAGGTCCGGGTCGTCAACGTGGTGGACCTGATGCGGCTGCAGCCGGCCGAGCGAGCATCCCGCACGGCCTGATCGACCGCGAGTTCGACGCGCTGTTCACCACGGACCAGCCGATCATCTTCGCCTACCACGGCTATCCCGTGGCTGATCCACCGGCTGACCTACCGGCGGACGCAACCACGACAACCTCCACGTGCGCGGCTACAAGAGGAGTGGAATTTCGACATGACGACGCCCTCCCGACATGGTGGTGCGGAACGATCTGACCGCTATCACCTGGTGATGGACGTGATCGACCGTGTCCCCGCGCTCGGGTACCGGCGGCCCACGTCGAACAGGTGGTGCGTGACAAGCGACCGAGCACCGCGCATACGTCAATCGGCACGGCGACGATCGATGCCAGAGTCCGCGACTGGACATGGACGGTGTCGTGATGATGACCTCGAGTGAGCCGCCGCGCTCGCCTGCCCGTGACACGGCGGAACGAACGACGGCCGGACAGAGCTGGGAGGCTCACGATGCCCCAATGAGCGACATGGGAGCGATCAACACATCAGCTCTGCTGGCGGCGCCCTCGAGCCAGATCAGACCAGCCGAGCCCGGCGATCTCGGCACCTGGTGCCGTCGGGGTTGCGCCCGGTGCTACTTTTTGCCGCGATTTGCCGAGCGCCGCCTCACATCATCCGTGGCCCCGCGCGTGCGCGGGTGGAAATGCCGGTTGCGCGGTTGCAGGCTCGGATTGCGCGCGATCCCCGGCCGTTCCGCCTGAGCGCGCGCTTCCAGCGGCGGCCACTGCGGACGACCGCGTACAGGCCACGTCCTGAACGCCTTTCAGCGTGGGTGCCGCGCTCGACGAACGTGGATCCCGGAGCCGGCGACCAGATCCTTCACGGTGCCGGAGACGAGCACTTCGCCGGCGGCCGCGAGCGACGCGACGCGCGCGCCCGTGTGGCACGGCGATCCCGCCGAGCTTCTCGCCCATCACCTCACCCTCGCCGGTGTGGAGGCCGGCGCGAACTTCCAGGCCGAGCCGGCGCACCTCGCGCGAGACGGCGGTGGCGCAGCGCACCGGCGCCGGCCCGTCGAACGCGGCGAGGAATCCATCGCCGGCGCGGTGTCGATCTCGCGCCCGCGGAATCGCGCGAGCTGCTCGCGCACCAGCGCGTGGTGGCTTCGCAGGAGGCCGCGCCACCGGCGTCGCCCAGCCCCGCGGCGGTTTCCGTCGCGCGCACGATGTCCGTGAACATCACGGTGGCGAGCACGCGGTCGGGCTCCGGCCCCTGACGCACACGCCGGTGAGGAACTCCTCGACCTCGCCGAGGATGGCCTCCGGTGTCGCCCAACCCATGGGAAATGATCGGTGCCCGGCAGCTCGACGATACTTCGCGCCGCTGAATGCGCTCGGCGAAGTATCGAGCGCCACGGGACGACGGTTCATGAGATCGCCCTGCCGATGAATGACGAGCGTCGGGACACCGATGGCCGAGAGGACACCGCGCGCGTCAGTGTCGGCGGCCATGCGGATCAAGGCGCGGATCCCTGAGGGGCTCACGGCGTAGCGCGCTCGAACCGCGCCCACGATTGGCGAAAGCGCTCGTCTGAGGCCCGGCTGGGCGCGAAGAGCTCGGCGCTGATCGCGCCCGTGCCCCAGGCGGCCTCGACGCGCTCGAGGAATCTTGCCGATCGCGAACGCCGGAGCGCCGATGGGATAGTCCGGCGCGCGCCAGCCTCGCGAAGGTGCCGTACAGGACGAGCGCCGAGGTGCGCTCGGGATAGGTCGCCGCGAACGTCATCGCACATCGCGCCGCCCTCCGGACACCCCGAACAGCGCTGCTGCGCTCGGAATCCGGCGGCATCCATCACCGCGCGGACGTCGTCCATCCGCTGCTCGAGCGTGGGCAGCTCGGCGACGCGGTCCGACAGCCCGGTGCCCCGACGGTCGAGGAGGATGAGACGAGAGAAGGACGACGAGCCGCTTCAGGAAGTCCGAATAGGACGGGTCTTCCCAGGCGTACTCGACATGCGAGACCCAGCCCGGCACGAACACGAGGTCGTTCGCACCGTCGCCCACCACCTGATACGCGATGTGGACGTCACCGCTCTTCGCATACCTCGTCGCCGGTGTGACCGCCATCGGATCCCTCCGAGAGTCTGTGGCCGGCATTCTTTCACGCAACGCGCGTGGTCGCAACGCGCCGCCAGGGGGCCATGCGTCTCAGGCCCGTTGATATTCCCCGGGCCTTCGCGCGCCGTAAGATGACTGCCGCCACCATGCTGCGCTTGGCGCTCTTCGGCGCGAACTGTTCGAGCGGGCGCAACCTACGCGACGCTGCCCGAGCGCTGGGTGGCCAGCTGGGAGAACAACCGAAAGCTCGCGCAGCTGGCAGACGAGATCGGGATCGAGGCCATGGTGCCGATCGCTCGCTGGAAGGGTTACGGCGGCGCGTCGAACCCCAACGGCACCAGCTTCGAATCCATCGCGTGGGCGTCCGGCTTGCTGGCCGCCACGCGACGCATCCACGTGTTCTGCACCGTCCACGTGCCCCTGCACCATCCCCTCGTCGCCGCCAAACAGATGGCCACGGCGGATCACATCGGTCAGGGACGGCTCGGCGTCAACATCGTGTGCGGCTGGAACGAGGACGAGTTCCAGATGTTCGGCGTCACGAAGAAGGAGCACGACGTCCGCTACGAGCAGGGCGAGGAGTGGTGGACGATCGTGAAGCGGATCTGGGGCGGGCGAAGCGCCGTTCGCCTTCGAGGGGACACACTATCGGCTCCGTCACGTGGAAGGCTCGCCCACACCGTATCGAGGCCACACGCCGCACGATCATGAACGCCGGGAGCTCCGACGCCGGTCGTCGGTTCGCGATCAAACTCTCCGACATGCACTTCGACGCGGTCGAGACGCCAGAGGCGAGCACCGCACGCATCGCGGAGACGAAGCGGCTCGCGCGCGCGCAGGGCGCCAGATCCAGGTGTGGACGCCCGTCGGCATCATCTGTCGTCCCACCCAGAAAGAAGCGGACGACTACATCGAGTACGTCGTGGACCACGCCGACTGGGGCGCGATCGGGTACTCTGGCCGCGATGGCTGAGAAGGCCGACGGTCGCCCGCGCACCGATCCGCAGCGCTCGATTCACACCTGAGCGCAATCCTCGCCGAACGCCGCGCGCTCGCGCGTGGATCCTACTGCGTCATCGGGGATCCGACGGCGTCGCGCGCGAATTCGCCCGGCTCGGATCGCGGCCCTCGACGGTCTCGCGATGAACTTCGTCGACTACCTGAACGAGCTTCCCTATTTCGCCGCGGAGGTCCTCCCCCTCGGCTCGAGCCGTCTCGACTCCGTCGTCACGGCCGCCTGAGCGTCCCTTCCCTTCCGCTTCAGGTTCGTAGGACGGGGCCAGTTTCCGCCCAGCGCTTTCGGCGGCGGATGTCTCGGCAGACGACGCCCGCCGGGCCGCGAGCCACAGGCGGCGACGACGGCCCCGGTGACCGCGAGGCCCGCGGCCATGAACGCGAGCTCCGTAGCCGCCCGTCACGTCGAAAAGCCAGCCGCCGAGGACCGACCGATCGCACCGCCGAGCCTGCCGCCCGCCTGACCACGCCGAGGATCGCCCCTGAGCTTCGCCCCGGGAGAACACGTCGGCGGAATCGACGAGTTGCGCGATGCGCATGCCGAAGCTGAATCCGGAGGCCGTGTACATGACGAGCAGCAGCAGATCTCCTGGGCCGCGCGTCACGGCGAGACACGCGATGCCCGCGACGGCGATCATCGATCCGAGCGCGAACACCCATCCGCGGCCGACCCGGATCGGACAGCCAGCCCCGGAACACGTTGCCCGCCATCGTGCAGCCGGCGCCGAACGCGAAGAGCCGGACGACCGTGCCTTGCTCGAAGCCGCGATCGATCGCGTGCGCGACCTGGTGCGTGGCGGACGATCTGAAAGCCGATGGTGCCGAGCGCGGTCATGGTGACGGCGGCCCAGAGCCGGCTGCTCCGGAGCGCGCGGCGCAAGGTCCACGCCTCGCCGGCCGCACCGGCCTGCGGACCCGGCGCCCGTGGCCGGGCCCCGCGGCCGCGGCTGGCGGATCGCGGTAGAGGCAGGCGAGCGCGATGGTCGCCCCCGCCACGATGCCGCCATACGCGACGAACGCCGCGCGCCACCCGAGGGTGGCGATGAGCCATGCGTCTCACCGGGTAGAAGGCGAACGTGCTCAGCGGATTGCCCGTGCTGAGCACGCCCATCGCGGTCCCCGCCCGCGCGCGAACCAGCGCGTGACGATCGTCGTGGACAGGACGATGATGCATGCGAGGCCGGCCGCGCCGAGCACGCCGAAGCAGAGGTAGTACTGCGACAGCGATGTCACCTGGCCGGTCGACGCGAGGGCGGCGCCGAGCAGCGCGCCGCCGATGATCACGACCATCGGCGCCCCCCACCGGTCCGCCAGCGCGCCCGCGACGGGGCCGAACACCACGAACCTCGAGCCAGGTCAGCGAGTAGCCGAGGGCGGTTGCGCCCGCGCCCCCACGCGAGCTCTTCCAGGATCGCCACGTAGTAGAGGGCGAAGGTGGACCGCACGCTCCACGCGAGGGTGTTGACCGCGGTGGACACGCCGACCACGAGCCAGGCGTCGAGCGGTCTTGGCATCCCGGTGCCGACAATGCGCGGGGCCGGCCGCTTGTAAAGCATGAATAGATCGACTACCGTCGAACTATGGATGCACCGATCGCCGCCGTCGCCGCCTCGTGGGCGATCCGACGCGCGCGCCGCATGCTCACCGCCTTTGATGGACTGGCCGGGCGCGCACGGCGAAGGAGCTCGCCCATGGGGCCGGCGTCACGCCACAGACGGCGAGCAGCCACCTGGCGAAGCTCCTCCGCGGCCGCCTGCTCGCCGCGGAACGACAGAGCCGTCACCGCTACTTCCGCCTCGCCGCGCCGAGCGTGGGCCACGCGATCGAGGCGCTGATGGCTGTGACCCCCGCCCACCGCTCGCCCCGGCGCCCGCGTCCCGCATGCCTCGGGATGGGGCTCCGCCCTCGCCCTGAACCTGCTACGACCACCTGGCCGGGCGGCTCGGGGTGAGCGTGACCGCAGCCCTGGTACGCCGGCGCATGCTGGAAGCCGGCGGGTCGGGACTTTCGTGCTGACGCCGCCGGGCGCGCGCTTGCTGGCCCGGCTTGGCGTGGACGTCGAGACGTCGCGCCGCGAGCGACGCGCCGTCTCGCTCGGCAGTGATCTCGATTGGAGCTGAGCGCCGCGCCCACCTCGCCGGCGCCCTGGGCGCCGCGGTGGCGCGCCGCTGCCTGATCTGCGCTGGGTCCGCCACGCCGGGAGGAACGCACGCTTCACGCTGACCCCGCAGGGCGTGCGCGGATTCCGGACGTGGTTCGGGATCCGGTGGAAGGAGCTGACGGCATCGCGCGCTTCCGCGTCAGGAACGCCCCCGCGTCGCCGACGCATCTTCGCCTCTCGCCCCTGGAGTGACATGCCATGGCAGACTGCGACCCTCTGGTCGAGGGCTTCCTCCGGCACCGCGCGTCTCATGGACGGACACTTTCATGGAACAGCTACGGGTGGACATTTTCATAGACCACACCACGTGGCTCCCTGCCTTGACCAGCGGGAGAACATGGCCTCCAAGACTCCGCACCCACTCTTGGGAGGAGGATTCTCCACGTGCCAGCTCTGCGATGACGGACAGCCCGGGATCACGGCGCCGCTTCCACGCCTCGCGGCGCGACTTCCTGAAGGTCTCGACGGCAACCGCCGCGTCCGCGGCGGCGATGAGCCCGCTGACCTGCGTCGGTCGCCGCGGCCGACCCGGGGCCGCCGAAGGACCACGGCAAGCCCGGGCGCCGCTACGTCATCCGCGGCGGCCACGTGCATGTCGCTGGACCCCGGCCGTCGGCGACTTCGCCCAGGGCGACGTGCTGGTCGGAGGGCACGAAGATCCGTCGCCGTCGGCCCGAATCTCCAGGCCGGAGGTCGGGGCCGGGTCATCGACGCGCGCGGCCGCATCGTCATGCCGGGCTTCATCGACACCCACCACCACCAGTTCGAGACCGCGCTGCGGAGCTTCCTCGCCAACGGGATCCTCATCAACGACGGCTCCGGCTCGCCGAGCGCGAGCCCGACGTACTTCGAATACATCCTGCTGAAGTTCGCGCCCGTGTACCGGCCGCAGGACGTGTACATCAGCGAGCTGTTCGGAGGACTGGCCCAGCTCGACGGCGGCGTCACCACAGTGCACGACATCTCGCAGATCCACCACTCGCCGCAGCACTCCGACGCGGCGATCCAGGCGCTCTTCGACACGGGCCGGCGCGCCGCGCTCGGCTACTTCGAGAGCGCGGGCGGCGTGGCCGGCAACCAACTATCCCGGCGGACGCGCTCCGCATCAAGCAACAGTGGTTCTCGTCGAGCGACCAGCTCGTCCACATGATCATGGGCGGCGAGGTCTACCTCGGCGAGCCGACCTACACGCAGTCGTGGACGATCGGGCGCTCAGCTCGGCCTGCAGATCGCGGCGCACATCCTCTCGCCGTTCGGCATTCGCCCGATCCTGACGACCTGCCCGCGGCACCGGAGGCGGCAACAACGACATCGGGCTCGGGCCCGACAACCTGTTCATCCACATGACCGGGATGTCCGACCTGGGCTGGCAGGCAGTCAAGGACGCCGGCGCGCAGGTCTCGATCGCCTTCCCGATCGAGATGAACATGCGGCACGGCATCCCGCCCATCCTCAAGATGCAGAGCCTCAGGCATGGAGCCCTCGCTGAGCGTCGACGTCGAGGTGACGATGACGGCGGACTTCTTCACCCAGATGCGCTCGGCGATGACCCTGCAGCGCGTGATCGTGAACCAGATGATCCTCGAGCAGGGGAACTTCCTCCTCCGAACCAACTGGCCGACGCCCGCCCCGGCACGCCGCCGCTGCTCAACGTGCGCGACGTGCTTCGCTTCGCGACCATCAACGGCGCCAAGGCGCTGCGGCTGGACGGCAAGACCGGCACGCTGACGCCCGGCAAGGAGGCGGACATCATCCTGCTCGACGCGACGCGCGCCCAACGTGGCGCCGCTCAACAGCGTGCCGGGCGCGGTCGTCTCGCTGATGGACACGCTCGAACGTCGAGACGGTGATCGTCGCCGGCAGGGTGCGCAAGTGGCAGGGCGAGCTGCTCGACGCTCAACCTCGACCAGCTCCGCCGGCAGCTCGAGGCCTCGCGCGACCACATCTTGCCGCCGTGGGCATCCCGCAGGGCGTGTTCTTGCAGTAGCGGCCGCGGCCGGCGCCGACCAGGCTCGGGGACGTCGGGCCCGCACTCGCCCCGTCACCCGCCGAGCGGCGACATCGCGTACGCCGCCTCGATCAGCGCGACGGCGGCGGCGTTGTCCGCGAGGTCCGCGATCGGCGGCCGGCCGTCGCGTACCCGGCGCAGCGTGTCGTGGGTGAACTCCGTGTAGAAGAACACGTTGGTCAGCTTCATCGCCCGCGTGGTGCGCTGCCGGTCGTTGGTGACGATCTCCAGCGTCGAGTTGTCGCGCGCCGCGAAGTAGTGCGCGTCGGTGCGGATGCTGTAGTGCATGTCGAACACGGAGTTGGGCGCCGGGTAGAGGTAGCCGGTCTCCACCATGCAGCTCGCCCCGCCTCCTGCATCAGCATGATCGCGTGATCCTCGATGCCGAGACCGGCCGCGCGGTTCGACATCATGGCGCCGGTCACCGCGAGCTCCGCGTTCCCCAGCAGCACGCGGCAGAGATCGACGTGGTGGATGCCGAGGATTCAGGAGGGCCCGCCGCCCGAGATGGCGCGGTCGATCACCCACTCCACCTTCTGCTGGTGGTAGCGATCGACCATGCCGCCCACGAACTTGAACGACAGGTACTGGATCCGCTCGCCCGCGGCGACCTCCCGAATCGTCTCGATGAGCGGGCAGTAAGCGCATCACCAGCGGCACGGCGGCAAACACGCGGGCGGCCGCGGCCGCGGCGCGCGATGTCCTGCGCTTCGGCGGCGTTCACAGCGCACGGCTTCTCCATCGCGAACGGGATGCGGCTCTCGATCAGGAACCGGGCCTCCTCGGCCATGTCGCGGTGCCGGCCGAGCGCGAAGCACGAAGTCGGGCTGGAGCGTCGCGCACATCTCCCGGTATTCGGTGAAGACAGGGACACTTCGCCTGGGCGGCGAGTGGCGCCGCGCGCTCGGCGTCGGGGTCGCTCACCCCTGACGATCGTCGCGTCCTTCATCCCGAGCACCGGGTCGGAATAGAACCGCGTGTGCCAGTGCGAGACCCCGATCAGGACGATGCGCATGTCTTCCTTTCCCGTTTTCCTGTATGCTCCCTTGCGGAGTCCGCAGGCCATCGCACGTATGCTCGCAGCCACCCACGAAAGGGGAAACAGGATGCCGTTCTACGAGAAGGGCAAGCGTCCGCATTCACTACCAGGAGGCCGGCTCCGGCTTCCCGCTGTTCGTCATTCCCGGCGGCGGCCAGAACTCGACCATCGGTTTCATGTCGGACCGGACGCCGTTCGACGCGACCGACGGAGTTCAAGGACGAGTACCGCTGCATCACGGCCGACCTGCGCAACGCGCCCAGCGGCCAGTCCTCCGGGCCGCTCGAGATCGACCGGCCGTGGGACTCCTATGCCGACGACCACCTCGGCCTCATGGATCACCTGGGCATCCGGCGCTTCATGGTGATCGGCTACTGCATCGGCGGCCCGTTCATCTGGAAGCTGATCGAGCGCGCGCCGGAGCGCATCGTCGCCGCGGTCGTGTCGCAGCCCGTCGGCTTCCGCAGGGAATCCGAACCCCATGTACGACAACAGCATGCAGACCTGGGGACCGGCGCTGGTCAAGCAGCGGCCCGACCTCACGATGGACATGATCGACAAGTTCCTGACCCGGATGTACGTCACCAACGCCGACTTCGTGTTCAGCGTGCCGCGCGACGTCGTCGCAGAGCTGCCAGGTGCCGGTGCTGATCATGCCGGACGAGACCCCGTCGCACCCCTACGAGCCCGCCATCGAGTCGGCGATGCTGGCGCCGAAGGCCGAGCTGACCTTCTTCCCGTGGAAGGACACGAAGGAGAAGATCCCGCTCGCGGTGCGGCACGTGCGCACGTTCCTCAAGGCGAACCGGCCGGCCTGATCCCGATGCCCGCGAGCAAGTACGTCCGCCCCACGGTGTGGGTCCCGCCCACGGTCTCGGCGGTTCTCCAGCCGCAGCCGCCCCTCGCGCCGTCGATCCCGCCGGCGCACGTCGTCGACCTGATGACGGAGGCGGGATCGGCGGCGTTCGGCGCGGTGTGGCGGGTGAAGGAAGCGAAGCTCGTCGAGTGTCCCGCGCTGACCAACTCGCTGCCGGAGTTCAAGACGACCTACGACATCGAACCCCATGCCGAGCTGCTCCGGCTTCGACGACTCGGATTGGGCCGTGATTCCGCCCGCCGATCTCGGCGTCAGGCGCGGCGGCGGCCTGGTGTCGTTCATCTGGTTCCGCGCGACCCTGACGATCCCCGCGAACGCCGCGGGCTTCGACACCGCCGGCGCCAAGGCGGTGTTCCGCGTCAACGTCGACGACTACGCGGAAGTCTGGATCAACGGCGCGATGCCGCGCACCCCCGGCCGGCCGAGCCCGGGGGCGATCCAGGGCTTCAACATGCCCAACCGCGTCGTGCTGGTCGACGGCGTCGTGTCCCCGGCGACAGGTTCGAGATCGCCGTGTTCGCGATCAACGGGCCGATTTCGGCGGCGCCGGGGAACTTCCTCTTCGTCCGCGAGGCGAAGGTCGAGTTCTTCCGGTGACCGGTCACCTGCAGCTCAGGTCTGCGCCAGCTGGGAGAATCTATGCCGTTCGGATGGGGCATCGTCAGCACGGGCAAGCATCCCGACATCAAGATCGCGCCGGCGATGGCCGTGGCCGGCGGCGGCGAGCTCGTCGGCGTCTACAGCCGCGATCAGCGCCGCGCGGAGGCGTTCGCGCAGACGCACGGCGCACGCGCCGCGTACAGTCGGCTCGGCGACCTCCTCGAGGACTCGCGCGTCGACGGCGTCTTCGTGTGCCTCGCCGAACGCCTTCCATGCCGAGCACGTCGTCCAGGCGGCGGAAGCCGGCAAGCACGTGCTGTGCGAGAAGCCGATGGCCACGACGGTCGCCGACGCCGTGCGAATGCTGCAGGCGTGCCGCCGCGCGGGCGTCACGCTCGGCGTGGCCTTCAACTCTGCGCCAGCACCCGGCCTATATCCGCGCGCGCGAGCTCGTCGCCGCCGGCGCGCTGGGGCGCATCGTGCTCGCCCAGGCGCAGTGGGCGTTCGGCGTGCGCGGCCGCGACGGCTCGCCGCCGCGCACGCCGCTCACGCAGTGGTGGGACACGCCGGAGCTGATCGGGGGCGCGTCCACGATGATGGGCACCGGCGTGCACTCGGTCGACCTGCTGCGCTTCGTGCTCGGCGCCGAGGTGGACGAGATCACGGCCGTCACCGACGGCCAGACGGCCGCGCGCCCGCTCGAGCAACTCGCCTGCCTCACCCTGCGCTTCGGCAACGGCACGCTCGGCCAGGTGGTCGCGAGCCGTCTGCTTCCAGACTCGCGCAACGATTTCCGCGTGTACGGGATCACCGGGCTCATCGCCGGACACCACTCCATGTGGGAAGCGCGCACGGGCCGCTTCGAGATCACGAGCGACACCGTCAACGAGACCGCCGACTACCCGGAAGCGCTGCTGCCGAACTACGTGGCGGAGATCGAGGACTTCCAGCGCGCGGTCGCCACCGGCGGCCAGCCGGCGGCGACCGGCCTGGACGGGCTGCGCGTCGTGGAGGTCACGCTGGCGATGATCGAGTCCGCGCGCACGCGCCGGAGCGTGAAGATCGAGCGCGTCGAGCCGTAGCACGCGAGCCATTGTGCCGGCGGGAGAAGCCGGCACCCGCGCCATGGATCTTCGCCGCCGCGCCGTCATGCTGCTCGTCGTGTGCGCGCTCGTGCTCCCGTTCTTGGTGTGGGGCTTCCGGACCTACCAGCTGGCCTTCGCGGCGACGCACGCCATCGCCATCCTCGGCCTCAACCTGATCGCGGGGCAGGCCGGGCTGATCTCGCTCGGACACGGCGCGTTCTACGGGCTGGGGGCCTACACGCTGGCCGTGCTCATGCGTCACGGCGAGCGTGTCCGCCTACGCCGGGATCTTCGCCGCCGCGCTGGTGTGCCTGGTCGCGGGATACCTCTTCGGACGCGTCGTGTCGCGGCTCGCCCGCTTCTACCTCGCGCTCGCCACCTTCGCCTCGCCCTCGCGATGCCGCAGATGCTCAAGTCGAGCTATCTGGCGCCCCTGGACAGGCGGCGTGCAGGGCCTCTATCTCGATCGGCCGGGAGCACCGCTCGGCCTGCCGCTGAATCAGGATCAATGGTGGTACTTCGTCACCCTCGGCATCCTCGGCCTCGCGCTGTGGATGACCCGCAACCTCGTGGCGGGCCGAACCGGCCGCGCGATCCGGGCCATGCGCGATCACCCCATCGCCGCCGAGGCCGCGGGAATCGACGTCGCTCGCTACACGGCCCTGACCTTCGCCGGCGGGGCGGCGTACGCGGGCGTCGCCGGCGCGCTCGCCGCGCTTGCTCCTCGACTTCATCGCGCCCGAGAGCTTCACCTACTGGCTCTCGATCCTCCTGCTCGTGGGCTCGGTGTTCGGCGGCATGACCTCGGTGTGGGGCGCGTTGGCCGGCGGGCTCTTCCTCCAGTTCTGGCCCGACCTCGCTGCTATCGTGTCTCGCGACCTGGCGCAGCCGGTGTTCGGCGCGCATTCTCCTGCTCTCGTTGCGGTTCATGCCGGGCGGCGTGGCCGGAATCGGGGAGGTCACGCTGGCGATGATCGAGTCCGCGCGCGCACGCCGGAGCGTGAAGAGGTCGAGCTGACGTAGACTCTTGGCTCGACATCAATCACAACCTTCGATGCTTCCGGGGAGGACACCATGCTGAGAGCCCTGTCTGTGTTCGTGGTCGGCGTGTGCGCCAACGTTCTCGTCGGCCTGCCGGCGTTTGCGCAATCGCCGGCCGAAGTCACGCTGACGCGCATCGATTGCGGCACCGGCGCCACGCCGACGGACGTCGGCCAGCGCTTCACCGATACGTTCGCGTACAAGGATCTCAACCTGACGTTCACGTTCAGCTGCTACCTGATCAAGCACGGCAACGAATACATGGTGTGGGACACCGGCTTCGCGCCCGGCACGAGTCCCAACGCGCCGAAAGTCGGCATCGTCGATCGCCTGAAGGAGCTCAACGTCACGCCCGAGCAGGTCAAGTACGTCGGCATCAGCCACTTTCACGGCGACCATACCGGCCAGCTCGCGCCGTTCACGAACGCGACGCTGCTCATCGGCAAGGGCGACTGGGACGGGATCACCGCGCCGACGCCGATGCAGGGCGCGAACGTCGCGGGCTTCAAGAGCTGGATCGGCGAGAACCGGAAGGTCGAGCCGCTGACCGGGGACAAGGACGTGTTCGGCGACGGCAGCGTGATCGTTCCTCAGGACGCCGGGTCACACGCCGGGCCACAGCTGCCTGCTGGTCAGGCTGAAGGACATGGGCCCGGTGCTGCTCACCGGCGACCTGGTCCACTTCCGCGAGAACTACGACAGCGGCGGGGTGCCGCACTTCAACTTCGACCGCGCCGCGACGGTCGCCTCGATCGAGCGCATGAAGCAGATCGTCGCCAACCTGAAGGCGACCGTCGTCATCCAGCACGACATGCGCGACATCGGCAAGCTGCCGGCGTTCCCAGCGGCCGCGAAGTAGGGGTCGGGGCCGAGCCGTAGCGCGCGAGCCCGGCGATGTGAACCTCATCCGCGGTCTCACGACGCGGAGACGTCGCGGATCCGGGCGGCCAGCGCGCGAATCGTCGGCGCGTCGAAGATCGCGCCCAGCGGAAGCTCGGCGCCGAGGTCGCGCCGGACTCTCGCAACGACGCGAAAGGCGAGGAGGGAGTGCCCACCGAGGGCGAAGAAGTCGTCGTCGGGGTCGATCGAGCCGACCCCGAGGACGTCGGCCCAGATGCGGCACAGGGCGCGCTCGGTCGCATCCCCGGACGGCGCCAGGCCGGCGGTGGCGGGTACGCGGCAGGCGGTCCGGCTCCGGGCAAAGGCATCTGATCGACCTTGCCATTCGCAGTCAGCGGCAGGTCGGTCAGATGGACGAACGCCGTCGGGATCATGTAGTCGGGCAGGCGCAGGGCCAGGAAGCGCTGGAGGTCGGCGGCCGGCGCGGGCCGGCCATCGCCGGCGCGCGAGGTGAAGTACGCGGTCAGGCGCACGTCGCCCGTGGCGCTTCGGCGCGCCGTCACGATGGATTGCGCGATCAGCCGGATGCTCGCCGAGGACCGCGCTCACCTCCGCCGGCTCGACGCGAAAGCCCCGGATCTTCACCTGGGCGTCGACACGCCCGACGAACTCGAGCTCGTCGTCGTTGCGCCACCGGCCGAGGTCGCCGGTCCGATACGCGCGGCCCGCATCGGGGCGGATGGGGTGGGGCACGAAGTGGCTCTCTCGCCGGCTCGCCGTCGATGTAGCCCGCCGCCAGGCCCGGCCCGCGATGTAGACCTCGCCGACCACACCGGGCGGCGCGAGCGCGCCGTGCGGATCGATCACTGAACACCTCTGCGCCGGCGATGGGCCCGGCCGATCGGGACCGGACGGCGGCGCTCGACGCGCCGGACGAGGTGGTACGTCGCGAAGGTCGTGGTCTCGGTCGGCCCGTAGACGTGCACGAGATGCTGCGGGCCGCCGGCCTCGAGCACGGCTCGCACCCGCTCAGGTCACAGGTCTCGCCGCCGAAGAGCAGGTACCGGAGACCACGGAAGGCGTCGGGAGCGTGCTCGCTCATGAGGTGGAACACGCGGTGGTGAAGAACGCGACGGTGACCCCGTGCCGCTGGAGCTCGGCGGCGAGCAACGGAGGAGACAGGAGCGCCGCCCTCGGCAGGAGGGCCAATCGCGCGCCGTTCAGGAGGGCGCCCCAGATCTCGGAGGTGGCGGCATCGAACGCGACGTTCGACGCATGCGCCACGGTATCGGCAGTGGACACGGCGACGTAGTTCGTCTCCGGACCAGGCGGATCACGCTCTCCTGGCGGACAGCGCCCTTCGGACGCCCGCTGGTGCCCGAGGTGTGGAGGATGCAGGCGAGGTCCGGATGATATTCCGGCGGGGTCGGGTCGCCCGCGACCGGCCCTGCCAGCGGGTCGGCGTCCTCGACGGACATCACGCAGGTCGCCTCGGGAAGGAACTCGCGCACCGCCTCCTTCGCGAGCACCACGGCAATCGCGGCGTCCTCCACGATGAAGGCGAGGCGCGCGCCGGCGCCGACGGATCCACCGGGACGTACACGGCGCCCGCCTTCAGCACGGCCACGAGTGACACGATCAGCTCCGCGGACTGCTCGAGGCACACGCCGATGCGCGCGCCGGGCTCGACGCCGAGGCGGCGTAGCCGTCAGGCGAGTCGATTGCCCCGCTCGTTCAGCTCGCGGTAGGTGAGCGTGCCGTCCGCGTCCGCATCACGGCGACGGCGTCGGGTGGCCGCCGTTTGCCGCTCGAAGAGGGTGGCGACGCTCTCCGTGCCCCGTATGCCGGGGGCCGGTGGCGACGGCGAGGAGCCGAGCCCGCTCGGGCACGTCGAGGATGTCAACCTGGGATATGCGCTGCTCGGGGTCGACAGCGATTCCCTCCAGCAGGCGGTGGAAGCGGCGGGCCATCGCCTCGACGGTCGCTTGCTCGAACAGGTCGCCGCAGTGAGGCCCAGCCCGTGCGCAGGACGCCGCCGGCTCCCGCAGCATCACGGTGCGGTCGAACTTCGCGGTGCCGATCGGGACGTGCAGCGGGCCGGCCTCGATCTCGTCCAGCGCCAGCGCGGCCAGCGCCATGTTCCGCATCGCGAAGGCGACCTGAAAGAGCGGGTTGCGGCTCGGATCGCGCGACGGCGCGAGCACTTCCACCAGCTTCTCGAATGGCACCTCCGCGTTCGCGTACGCCATCAGGGCGCGCTCGCACCTGCCGCAGCGCCTCGCGAGGCGGGGATCGCCCGTCAGATCGGCACGCAGCACCAGCGTGTTGGCGAAGAACCCGATCAGGTCCTCGAGCTCGACGCGGCCGCGGCCGCGATCGGGACGCCGACCGCCACATCCGTGGCCCCGCTCAGCCGGTGTAACAGCACCTGAAAGCCGGCGAGCAGCACCATGAAGAGTGTCGCGCGCTCGGCCCTGGCAAGCGCGCCTTCACCGCATCGACGAGGGTCGACGGCGGCACGAGATCCACGTGGCCTCCCGGTGGACCCCTGGACACGAGGACGCGGGAAATCGGTCGGGAGATCGAGCGGAGCCAGGCCCGCCAGGTTCCCTTGCCAGTAGCGGAGCTGCTCGGCAGCGCGGGGTCGGGCGATCTCGCTGCCACAGCGCGTAGTCCGCGCATTGCAGCGTCGGCGGCAGCAGCGTGGGCCGGCCGCTCCGGTGCGCGTTGTGAAGACCGGCCGCGAGCTGCCGGACGAAACGCCCTGGGACCAGCCGTCGTGAGCGATGTGGTGCCAGACCGCCAGAATGCATGCTCTCGCTCGCCGAGCGTGATCAGGGTGAACCGGACGGGCAGCTCCGTCTCGAGATGGAAGGGGCGCCGGGCCTCGGTCACCAGCGCCTCCGTGAGCGCCTGCTGGCGCGCCGCCCCGGCGGCAAGGTGGAGAGGTCCAACCGCTGGAGCTCCCGCAGCGCGCCCTCGCGGGACGATCTGACGCGCGCTCGTCGTCGATCTGCGCGTAGGTCGTCCGCATGATCTCGTGGCGATCGGGGCCGCCTGGAGACCGGCGGCGCACGCGGCGGCGTCGACGACTCCGGTCAGGCGGTACGCGTGCGGCGGTTGTAGGCGATGTCGCCAGGCTCTACGCAGGCGAGGAACCATGCGCGCGTCTGCGCCGGCGACAGCGCGACAGGACCAGGCGTTGACCGGCGCGCAATGGCCGCAGTCGCCTCGTCGATCGCGCCCCTCGGGCGCGGGACTGCGGAGGTCCATGTTGCTCTCCTCCAGCGAGCCCAGCAGTGGCGCGCTCCACGCCGTGCAGAGGGAACGGGAGGCCCGGGCTCGTGATGACGCGATAGTAGCGCAGGGACGTCCAGAGCCGAAGACAGGCCGAGAACATCGATTGAGGCGGGCGGAGCTAGCGCGCGAGCGCCGCGGGCATAATGGTCGAGAGGCCTCTGGCGTGCGGACCGAGAGCACCGACATCCGGCGGGGCCTCAGGCCCGCCGGGATCACCGGCTGAGGAACCGCAAACTCGCCAGGATCTGCTCGCCCGTTTCTGGAGGCGGCGCTGGGCTTCTGGGGGGCGGCACGGGCAGCGCACCGCGTGGCTCCTGACCGCGCTGATCGTCGCGGAGCGTGCTGCTGAACCTCTTCCTCCAGTACCGCCTGAACGTCTGGCATCGCGTGATGTTCGACGCGCTCGACCGGCGCGACGGCGCCGGCGTGCTGAACAGACCGCGTGGTTCTTCCCGCTGATCGCGGCGCTCGTGGGCGTGGCCGGCGTGGCGACGTATCTCGCAAGCTCTCGCTCCAGCGGCGGTGGCGCGCGTGGCTGAACGGCCACGTGCTGGACCAGTGGCTGACCCGCGGCCGCTACTACCAGCTCAACCTGGTGCCGCGGCGACCTGCGCAATCCCGAATACCGTGTCGCCGAGGACCTGCGCCTGAGCGTCGAGGCCCCGGTCGAGTTCGCGATCGGCGTCTTCTCGGCCGTCTTGCCTCCGCGATCGCTTCGTCGCGGTGCTGTGGTCGATCGGCGGCGCGCTCACCGTCTCCGATCGGCGGCTGCCACGCTCAGACGATCCCGGGCTTCCTCGTGGTCGCCGCCGTCATCTACGCCGCTGCTGGCCAGCGGACGCGATGGTGGTACATCGCCCGCGGCTTCGTGGCCGTGTCCGAGCGACAAGAACCAGGCCGAGGCCGAGCTACCGCTACGCGCTCACCCGCGTCTGCGCGAGAACGGCGAAAGCATCGCGCTGCTGCGGCGGCGGACGAGGAGGGCGCGCCGGCCTCGACCAGGGCGCTTCGGCACCGTCCTGCGACGCTGGCGCGAGCTGATGATCCAGTACGTCCGGACGACGATCGTGTCGCAGACCAGCAGCAGCCATCGCCCCGATGCATGCCGATCCTGCTGTGCGCGCCCCAAGTACGTGGCCGGGACGATGACCCTCGGCAGAGGTCATGCAGGCGGTCTCCGCGTTCATGACCGTGCCAGACCGCGTTCAGCTGGCTGGTCGACAACTATCCGCGACTGGCCGACTGGACCGCGTCGGCGTCGCGGCTGCGCCTCGCTCCTCGTCTCGCTCGATCGCCTGGGCGCGGATACGGGAGGAGACGGGACGCACCACGCGCATCGTCCGGACCCGCGGCGACGACGACGCGCTGCGCCTCCGCAACGTCTCGGTGCACGCTGGACGACGGCAGCGCGGTGGTGAACGATGAGGCCGACATCCAGATCGGGCGCGGGCGAAGGTGCTCGTCGTCGGCGAGTCGGGCACGGGCAGAGCACGCTGGTGCGCGCGATCGCCGGCCTGTGGCCGTGGGGCGAGGGCAGGGATCTGATGAAGTTCGAAGGGCTCGTCCACTGATGCCGCAGAAGCCCTACGTGCCGCTCGGCACGCTACGGCGAGCCGTGACCTACCCGCTCCCGCCCGACCAGGTCGAGGACGCCCTCGTCGCGCAAGACGGTCGAGGAGGTGGGTCTGGGCCAGCTCGACGGAGCGCCTCGACGAGGCCGGCACGACCTGGGAGAACGTCACTCTCCGGCGGTGAGAAGCGGCGGCTCGCCTTCGCCCGGTGCTCATCCAGCGGCCGGACACGATCGTGATGGACGAGGCGACGGCCGCCGCGCTGGATGTCCTGGCACAGGAGCGGCTGATGCGCCTCCTGCTGGAGCGGTTGCCCGACGCCACCGTGATCGGCGTCGGCCCACCGCCCCAGGAGACTCGGGGCGTTTCACACCCGCAAGCTCGTGCTGGGGTGACCAGGCCGACGGAGCGCGCGTCACGCGTGAAGGACTGAGCCACTGCGACGGTCGTTCGGCTCAGCGCAGCCGCACACTCGAGCTGCCGACGCGCCGCAAAGATCGCGCAAGCGGTGAAAGGCCGCGAGTAGATGACTTGGTGGCGAAGCCATGTTGGCCTTCCAGAGCGACTGGTCGGGTAGAAGGTCGGCGCAGTAGCCAATGTGGCCCGGTGTGGCGTCTGCTCTGAAGGGCGTCCGGGGCACGGCGCCCGTGCGGACGCGTGGGTGGCTCGACGCCGACACCTCGACGGACTCGTGAACCCGGGAGGAGACAGCGATATGGCGATCAAGGTAAGCTCGAGCTCCACCACTACGGCATCCCCGCGTGCGCCGTGACAAGGCCGACGAGTGCAAGGCGTTCTACGAGGGCGTTCTCGGGCTGAGCGCCGACGCCGGCCGCCCGACGATCCCGGCATTCCCGGTTACTGGATGGACCTGCCGGACGACACCAGATCCACATCATGGGCTGCGACGACGTCTCGCCATTCGCAAAGGGCCCGGGGCAGGATCCACGCGCTTCCGCGCGGCCCTGGCGGTGCCCAGCGTGCCCAGGCGAAGGCCGAGCTGGACCGCATGGGCGTGAAGTACTGGACGATGACGTCGCTGGTGGGGGCCGGAGCTGGAGCAGATCTTCATGGACGACCCCAACGGCAACATGGTGGAGCTGCACCAGATCGGCACCTGCCGCTGCAAGAAGACCGACCGGCCGGCGCCCACCGCTCACCGCGCCCCAGCCCATGGCGTGACGGGCGCCTGCCCCTGCGGAGCTAGCGTCCAGAGCGTCGCGATGGAGATCGCGAGGTCGGGAACTGGGCTCGGCTCAGGCGATTCGTGTCCGACGGCCTGCGTCTGCGGCACGTAGGCGCCCGAGCGGAGGAGACGTACGCCTCCGACCGAGCGCGCGTCCGGGTCGATGACCCAGACGCATGGCACCCCGTGGCGCGCGTAGAGCTGGAACTTCTCGTTGCGATCTCGCTGGCGCGTGGAGGGGGAGATGACCTCGACGGCGAGCGAGGGCGGGCCCTCGACCCCGCGCTCGGCGACGACGCCGAGGCGTTCGCGGGCAACGTACACGATGTCGGGCTGGACGATGCTCGTGTCGTCGAGGATCACGTCGAATGGGCTGACGAAGACCTCGCCGAGACGCCCCGCCTTCACATGGGCGTGTAGCACGCTGAACAGCTCGCCGACGATCCTCTGATGGCGCCGACCCGGCGCCGGCGTCACCGCCAGCTCACCGTCGAGGATCTCTGTACCGCCGCCCGTCATCGGGCAGTGTCACGTAGTCGGCGTACGTCAGTCCGGCTCTCACGCGCTCCATTGTGCGCGTTCCCTCGGCACGCCCCATCATCAGGTCAGTCGCCGGCGGTGTCAGCGTCCACTCTTCGATACGGCGGCGGATTAACGCCCGCTGGCCCGGCCGGTCGGTCCTTGACACGGCGACGGCGGGCGGCGCAGGCTCGGCTCACTGATCTCAGACGACTGCGCGACTGAACCACGTTCCGTCGCGGAACCCGGGGAGGCGACTCATGGCCGACGCGAATGCAGGCCTTCAGCTCCACTCCACGGTGAAGGCCGATGGCACCCTCGAGCTCTCGCTCGCCACGCATCCCGACCCCGGAGCCGAAGCCGGAGGAGGTCATCGTCCGCATCGAGGCCTCGCCCATCAATCCCTCCGACCAGGGCGCTCCTGTTCGGCGGCGCCGACCTGAGCACGGCCAAGGCATCCGGCACGGCCGACCAGCCCCGTGGTGACGGCCAGCATCGCTGCCGGCGGCGGTGAAGGCGCTGGCCGGCGCGCCTGGACCAGTCGATGCCCGTCGGCAACGAGGGCGCAGGCGTCGTCGTCCAGGCGGGCGCGTCGCCCGGCCGCGCAGGCGCTGCTGGGCAAGACCGTCGCCATCCTCGGCGGCGCCATGTACTCGCAGTACCGCTGCATCAAGGCCGTGCAGTGCCTGGTCCTGCCGCCGGGCACGACGCCCGGCCGAGGGCGCGTCCTGCTTCGTCAATCCGCTCACCGCGCTCGGCATGGTCGCCACCATGCGCGCCGGAGGGCCACAAGGCGCTCGTGCACACCGCGGCCGCCTCCAACCTCGGGCAGATGCTCGCCAAGATCTGCCTCGAGGACAAGCGTGCGGCCTGGTGAACATCGTGCGCAAGCCCGAGCACGTGGACGTGCTGAAGAAGCTCGGCGCCGCCCACGTGTGCGACTCGAGCGCGCCCACGTTCATGGACGACCTGACCGAGGCGCTCGTCGCCACCGGCGCCACGGTGGCGTTCGACGCCATCGGCGGCGGCACGCTGGCGGGGCAGATCCTCACCGCCATGGAGGCCGCGGCGAACCGGACGGCCAAGGAATACAGCCGCTACGGCTCCACCACGCACAAGCAGGTCTACATCTACGGCGGCCTCGACCGCGGGCCGACCGCAGTTCACCGCGCACGTTCGGCATGGCCTGGGGCATCGGCGGCTGGCTGCTCACGCCCTTCCTGCAGAAGATCGGCTTCGAGGCCGCCCAGAAGCTGCGCGAGCGCGTGGCCGCCGAGATCAAGACCACGTTCGCGAGCACGTACGCGAAGGAGGTCTCGCTCGCCGAGGCGCTGCGGCTCGACGAGATCGCCGTCTACAGCAAGCATGGCGACCGGCGCGAAGTACCTGATCAATCCCAATAGCGGGCCCAGCCGCGGCCTCCGCTGAGAACGGAGAGAGACGACATGATCGACACCGCCGTCGCCCCCGAGTGCCTGTCCGGCGTTCGCGTCCTCGACCTGTCGCAGTTCGAGGAGCCGGCCCCTCCTGCACCGAGGTCCTCTGCGATGCTCGGCGCCGAGGTCGTGAAGGTCGAGGCCCCGCAGGGCGGCGAGCCGGGGCGCGCGATCGGCACCGGCCCGCAAGCCCGATGCCGACGCCTATTACTTCATGATCTACAACGCCAACAAGAAATCGGTCACCGTCAACCTCAAATCCGAGCGCGGCCTCGCGCTCGTCAAGGAGATGGCCAAGCGGGCCGATGTCTTCGTCGAGAACTTCGCGCCGGGCGCGATCGAGCGGCTCGGGCTCGGCTGGGACGACCTGCATGCGCTGAACCCGCGCCTCGATCTACGCGCCAGGTCAAGGGCTTCGGCCAGGGCAGCCCCTACGAGAACAACCTCGCCTTCGACATGATCGCCCAGGCCTGCGGCGGCACGATGGCGATCACCGGCGAGCGCGACGGGCGCCCGTGCAAGCCGGGCCCGACCCTCGGCGACACCGGCACCGGCATGCTGCTGGCGATCGGCATCCTGGGCGCGCTCTTCCAGCGCCACACCACCGGCCGCGGCCGCCGGGTGCAGATCGCGATGCAGGACGCGCAGCTGCAATACACCCGCGGCGCCTTCGTCCAGCACGCGCGCACCGGCGCAGCCGGCGATGCGCAACGGCGCCAAGCCGTTGGCCGGCGGCATGGCGCCCTCCGGCATCTATCCGTGCAAGCCCGGCGGGCCCAACGACTATGTCTATCTCTTCACCAGCCACGCCAATCCCGAGCATTGGCGGCGGCTCTTGAAGGTCATCGGACACGAGGACCTGCTCGACGATCCGCGCTTTGCGACGCGCGAGGCGCGCAGCCAGCACGAAGCCGAGATCGACCGACATGATCACCGAGTGGACGCGGCACGCACGACAAGCACGAGGCGATGCGGCTGGTCGGCGCCGCCGGCGTGCCGGCAGGTGCGGTGCTCGACACCGGCGACCTGCTTGGCCGAGCCGAGCTTCGCCGACGCGCGGCATCATCCAGACCATGCAGCACCCGAACGGCGAGACTGCGCATGCCGACCTTCCCGGTGCGTTTCGACGGCGCCCCGCGCCGCGTCAAGCCGTCGCCGCTGCTGGGCGAGCACACCGCCGAAGTGTTCGGCGACTGGCTCGGCATGAGCGCCGGACGACGTCGAGAAGCTGAAGCGCGACGGCGTGCTCTAACGCCTCCGACGGAGGTGAGCCGCTCCGAGCAGGAGCACCGGCGCCGCCGTCAGCGCCAGCGAGGCGGCCAGGCGATCGGAAGCCCGTCCGACGCGGCGCCGCCCCGGCGCCGCCGCCCAGCATGAAAAGTCGCCATTCGAGATCCCCTCGGACAGGATCTCGAGATTGCCGAGGATGTCCGCGTCGAGGTCGATCGTCACCTCGCCGAGGAGGAACTCGACCCCGTCGCCGCCGAAGCTCGACTCGCTGGAGCCCGCCCTCCGCGTCGAGGAGAGCTCCGTCGAGCAGAACGACCGCGTGCCGCCGCCGAGACCGATCGCGCCGCCACCTCCCGCACCAGCCGCTCGCCGGGGACGGGCCGGGGCGTGCCGGGGTTGCCATCCTTCCCCGTCGCGCCGCCACCTCCGCCCGCGCCTCCTGGCGCCCCCTGACCAGGGAAGCAGCCCGAGGAAGCCAGTCCGCGCCACCGCCCGCCGCCCCGCCGCCGCCGCCGCTGCGCGCCCCCGGTCCGCCCCGGCGCGCCGTTGCCTGGCATTCGTGTCACCGCCACCACCGCCGCCGCCGCCCCCGAACCTGGTCCCGGCGGCTCCCCGTCTGGGAGCCATTCGCTCGGGCACGGCGCCCAAGCCTCCTGCCCCGCCTCCACCACCGCCACCCTGCCGCCGTCACCTACCGGCCACCAGCGCAGGCGGCGCGCCCGCCGCGCCCGCCTTGCCATCGACCCCGACCGAGCCGATCGGCGGCAGGCCGCTCTTTCCCCCAGGGCCGGCGTAGGCGCCCCCACCGCCGCCGCCGCCGGCAAGAGGCGTTGGCGATCATTCTGCCCGGCGCGCCCGGGATCACCGCGCCCTGACCGCCACGGCCACCTGCTCCGCCCGCGGCCACCGACCCGCCGTCACCCCCACTGCCGCCGGAAGTGCGCCGACCCGCCGCTGCCTCCGAGCCCGGATGACCCGCCCGCGGAGGCGCTCACGGCACCGTTGCCTCCGTGGACCAGGGATCGAGCCCGTGCTGCCGACGGTCACCGTGCCGCCGGCGAAGATCGCGACAGCGCCTCCGCCCGCGCCCCCACCCCCACCGCCACCGCTCTGCGCCGCAGGCCCGCTGCCGACGAAGCCGGGCGTCCCCGATCCGCCATTGGCGTTGATCCACTCCGTTCACGGTGGCGTTGCTCTGGGCGAGGAGGACGAGCGGCAGGTTCTGGTCGACACGCACCCGCGCGTTGCTCCCGATGAGGATGCTGGAGAAGTCGTAGACCATGTACTGCGCGTCGAGCTCACGGGCACCCGGCGCCGGCGGACGCGAGCCGGCCTCCACTGATGGTCATCTCGCTGGCCGTGCCGGGATTCACCGTGTACGTCCCCGACTCGGTGTGGAAGACGATGTCGGCCACCGCGTTGGTCGCGCTGAGGACGCGTTCAGCGCCCCGAGCGAACCGTCGGACGAAAGCGGCATGAGCGGCGCGGCGAGGCCCGCGACCGGGCCGGCGGCGAGCGCGACGGCGAGGGGCGATGCCGGAGAGGGCGATCCTGGCCATGGAGATCTCTCCTCTTCGTCGGGCGTGGCGCGAAGAGGGCGCGTCGCGGGCGTGCGCCCCGGCGCGTACCCTAGCGCACTACGCGACCCGCCGCCAGGGCCGCTCCTTCAGCGCGCCGGGACACGATCGCGTTGGCGCAAGGCGCGACCGGCGTCAGCGAGCGCCGAGCGCCTCCTCGAACAGCGCGAGCATCGCGGCCCACGAGCGCCGGTCCGCCGCCGCATTGTAGGCGAGGCGCCGGGTTGCCGAGCTTGTCGGCCTCCGGGTTCGTGAAGCTGTGCACCGCGCCGCCGTAGCTGCAGAGCTGCCAGTCCGACCTGGTGTCCCGCATCTGCGCCTCGAACGCGGCGACCTGCTCCGGCGGAATCAGCGGGTCGTTCGCGCCGTGGCACACGAGCACCTTGCCGCGGATGTTCTCCGCGCATCCTCCGGCCTCGGCGCCTCGAGCCCGCCGTGGAAGCTCACCACCGGCGCTCAGCGGCGCACCGCTCCGCCCCGAGCTCGAGCGCGGTGCTGCCGCCGAAGCAGTACCCGATGGCGGCGAGCTTCGCGCGGTCCACGCCGGGCTGCGCGCACAGGGCGTCGAGCGCGGCCTGGGCGCGCGCGCGCCAGCGGCCGACGTCGGAGCGCACGGCGGTCATGAGCTCGATCGCGTGCGGCGGGTCCCGCGCCTGCGCGCCGTCACCGTAGGGATCGGCGGCCAGGGCGACGTATCCCAGCGCGGCCAGGCGCCGCGCGCGCTCAGACTACGTGCTCGCCGATGCCGAATGGCTCCGGGAACAGCACCACGCCGGGCCGCGCGCCGGCTCGGCCGTCGTCGGCCAGGTAGCCCTTCAATGTCACGGCGCCGTCGCGATAGTCGAGGCTCTTGTTAGCCATGTGCCGATTCCTCTCTCCCCTCAGGGGGTGTGCGCGCGAGCGGTCAGTACCCGTCGGCCCAGGCGACGACGTTGGTCAGCGGCCGCCCGCATCAGATAGGCGCGGAGGTTTTCGCAGAACAGGTCGATTCCCCGATGCTGTCGCACGTCGGTGCCGCCGGAGACGTGCGGCGTGATGAGGACGCGCTCGTCGTCCCAGAGGCGGCGATCCGGCTCGCGCTCGAACTCGCCGTCGTAGACGTCCAGCGCCACCCGCGCAGCTTCCTGCCGCGAGCGCGTGGCGATCAGCGCCTCCTCGTCGACGATCTCGCCACGCGCCACGTTCACCAGCATGGCGCCGGGCTTCATGGCGGCAAAGGCCTCGCGACCGATGAGCCCGGTCGTCTCCGGCGTCCACTGACAGCAGATCGCCACCGCGTCGCTCTCCGCGAGGGGCGCGTGGAGCCGCTCGGGGCCCTCGAGCCTCGTGAATCCGCGGGCAGCGGGTCGTCTGCCGACACGCGCCGCCGCGTGCCGATCACCTGCATGCCCGCGCTCGCGCAGACCGCTCCCACTTCCAGCCGATGCCCCGGCGCCCACGACGCAGACGGTCTTGCCCTGGAGCAGCAGCGGCCGATACAGGCCGTGCTCGAAGCGATGCCGCTCCCGGTCGCGCGCGGCGCGATGAAGGCCGCGCGCGAGTGGAGGGCTCGCCCAGCACGTGCATCGGCCATGGGCCGGGACGTTTCCATGGCCGCGCGAGGTGGTGACGAGGACGTCGCTGCCCCAGAGGTCCCGCGCAGAGCAGATTGCTCGCCCCGGCCGGCAGCTGGTGGAACCACCGGAGGCGCGGCGCGCGGGCGCTGGAGGTCGAGCGGGAACGGAAAGCCGCCGAGGACGCAGCCTCGGCGCTCGACGGCACGTGGTCGCGGTCCGCCCGCGATCGAACCGGTCCCGCGGGACGGCCGAGGTAGCGTTGCACCGTCCACGGCGGCCACGTCTCGCGAAGCTCGGCGTCGAACCAGCCGCGCGCGTCGACGACGTGGACGCCGCGTACTCGACCGCCCGCTGATCAGGCTCAGCACGCGTCGTCGGGCGCCGGCACTGATCACCGACGACGTCCCGCAGGGTCGCGGGCGCCGCTCACGACGGCGCGATCAGCGCCCCCGAGGCCGATCAGCGCCACGTCGATCGCCTGGCGCCGTCGTAGCCCGAGTTCGCGCGCCACCTCCCGGCTGTAGCCTCGCCGAAGCCCGGGGCGTGCGTCCGGATCGCGGCCGGCGGCGCGGACAGCGTAGACCGGCGGCCGCACGAGAGGGTCGTGGCGCCCTCGCTCGGATGGTGGTGCGGCTCGAACGTGCGCGACCGCCTTCAGGTGCTCGTCGTCCATCAGCGCCTGGATGTCGATCACCGGCATGCAGGGGATCACACGCCCCTTCTCGCGCAAGATCTCGACCCACTCCGCGGTGGTCCGCGTCGGGGTGACGCTGGCCACGAAGCCGTAGAGCTGCTCCACCGTGTGCACGCGGGCGCTGTACGTGGCGAACTCCGGCCGGTCCATCAGCTCCGGCTGCCCGACCGCGGTGAAGAAGCTGCGCCACTGCGGGTCGGTGTACGGGAGGATGCACACGTGGCCGTCGCTTCGTCGGGAGCGGCCGCCGCGCGCTCGTGGTGACCCGCTGGTAGCCGAGGCGGCCCCATGGCCGGCTGGTACGCCAGTCCCCGTTGATGTGCTCCACCGGGTTGAACGACGCCAGCACCTCGAACATCGGCACCTCGACGAGACTGCCCCCTGCCCCGTGCGCAGCCGGCACCAGCGCCATCGCCACCGCCTGGCTCAGCGTCACTCCGACGAGCTTTTGTCGGCCATCGCCGCCGGGACGTACTGCGGGTGTCGCCGTCGCTGCGCGAACAGGCTGGCGAGGCCCGGCGCGGCCTGGATCGCGTCGTCGTACGCGGGCTTTGGCGCGATACGGGCCGGCCTGCCCGAACCCGTAGCCCTGACGTAGACGATGTCGGGCTTGATCTGCGGCTTGACCGCCGCGTAGCCGAAGCCAGGCTGAGGCGCTCGATCGCTTCCGGCCCGCATGTTGTTGCACGAACACGTCCGCGGTGGTCACGGGGCGGCGCAGCACGCCCTTCGCGTCGCCTCGCCCGAGGTCGAGGGCCAGCGAGCGCTTGTTGCGATTGGCGTTGAGATAGATGCCGCCCATGCCGGCGCGGCGCACCGTGCCCATGTTGCCGGGCGATGTCGCCGGTGGGCGGGCCTCCACCTTACGACGTCGGCCCCCATGTCGCCGGGAGGATCTGGGTGCCGTAGGGCCGAGGAGCACGGTGGTGACGTCGATGACGCGAATGCCGTCCAGTGGGCCGGGCACGAGAGCCCTTCGCCGGGTGGCGCGTCGAGCTGCCGCTGTCGTCGAGCCGATACCGCAGGGCTCGATGCCAGCAGTCCGCCGGACGACGCCGCTCGCGCTGGCAACGCGCCAGTGATGGCGCGCGCCGTTGAAGCGCCGCGCGCCGGTGTGCATCCCGCGCCCATGCGTAACCTGGCGCCGTACGGCTTCATCCTGCTGTGGAGCTCTCGTCGTTCATCACCGGCCGCATCGGGCTCGCGCTCGTGTCCCCGCTCCTTCGTGGCGGTGCGTCCGTGATCGCCGCCGCGCTGCTGGGCCTGTTCCTCGCCGCGCGGGCGACCCCCGGCCCTGCCCGGGCCGCTGGCAGCACCTGGTGATCGCCGGCGCCCTGGTCAACGGCATCACGCCGTCCGCATTCCACGTCGGTACGGTCACGGAGAACGCGGCGATCATGGCGCTGGCGCAGGCGACGAGCCCCGATGCGCCGATGTCTGCGATCGCCGCCGTGCCCCTGCTCCACGAGCGCCTCCGGCCGGGCCAGGCGCTCGGCCTGGTGCTCGATGCGCCGCCGGCGTGGCCGTGGTCGTGCTGTCCCGCGGGCTCGGGGGCGGGGCGCGTGGGGCGCCATCTGGCTCGGGTCTGTGGAGCGATCGGTCTCGCCGCGGGCACCGTCTACTTCCGGCGGTTCGGCGGCGGTGCCGCTCGTGCAGGCGACCGCGGCGCCTGCGGCGGGCGCCGCCCTCACGGTGGTGCTGATGCTCGTGTTCGAGCGGCCGCACGCCGTCTGACGTTGCCTGCCATCGCCGCGGTCGCGTGGAACGTCTTCGCGGTGTCGATCGGGGCCATGGCGCTACTACCACATGCTCAACTGGGCACGCATGGCCGGGTGGCCGCCAACTTCTACCTGATTCCCGACGGTCGCGGTGCTGGCCGCGACGCCTGGGGAACGCTCGACCGCGCTGACCGCGCTCGGCTTCGCCATCGCGTCGCTCGGGGTGTTCCTGGTCGCGCGGACGCCCGCCGCCGCGCAAGCGCCCCTGATCCGCGCCGGCGCTAGAATGGGACGGCTCGGCCGAGCCCCCGCCGGCGATCGCGCCCCGGCGCGTCCGGCTCGGCCGCTGCCGAGCGTGCACCGTCTTCCAGGAACGGCCCGTGGCGCCGAGCCTCGCGCGAGCCGAACGGGAGGTCCAAAGGCGGAGATGGAACGCGAACGAGAGATCGAGTTCGTGGACGCGTCCACACCGGTTCGCACCGAAGGCGCTGTCGCCGATCGGCCGCCGAAACTTCCTGGCTGCGCGACCGGTCAGCCAGCATCACCGCCATGACTCTGGCGGCGTTCGCGCGCAACTTCATCGACCAGTACGATCCCGATGGCCCGATCGCGCGCTATCCCGAACGTCGACGTCATCGGGCTGGACAAGCGCTTCAAGTACAAGCTCGGCAATACGCCCATCGTGCGCTTGTACCGCGGGCACCATGTGGGCGGAAGGCCCCGGCCTGGAACGGAGTCGGGCCGCTATCCTGTACCTGGAGCGACATCCCGAACAACGAGCAGCTGCGCTGGCTCGAGGAGGACGGGCAGCGTGCACACGCAGTTCCGCTATCCGTCCAACAACTCCGAACGGCAACATCTTCGACTACTCAGGGGCCGGCAGGTCGCGTTCCGAGCACGGCACGCGGCGCGTGGCCCGCTACGAGCTGGACGGCAGCTGCACCGATCCTCGCCGACAAGCTACCAGAGGCAAGGGCTTGAACGCGCCGAACGACGGTGCGGCGCATCCCGAAGGCTGGTGATCTGCTTCACCGATCCCGGCTACGGCGGCCTGATGAACTACGAAGGGGAGCGGCTGCAAGCCACGAGCTCGGCGCAGCCGCTTCAGAAGGAAGCGGTCTACCGCATCGACGCGCCGGGCAAGATCGACAAGGTCGCCGACGAGCCGTTCAAGCCCAAACGGCCTGTGCTTCTCGCCCGACTTCGAAGAGGTCTACATCGCCGACACCGGCAGTGTCGCACTATCCGCGAGGCCAAGAGCGTCATCTGGGTCTACGACGTGGACGGCAAGAAGCTCAAGAATCGGCAAGATCTTCGCCGAGCATGACATGAACGGCAAGACCGGCTTCGCCGACGGCATCCGCTGCGACGAGGACGGCAATGTGTGGGCCGGCATGGGGATGGGTGGGCGACGGCTGGTGACGGCGTGCACGTTCGCGCCGGACGTTGCGCGCATCGGCCAGATCCGGATGCCGGAGATCATCTCCAACATTGCCTGCGGCGGCAGCAACGCAACCGGCTGTTCATGACGGCAGCACGTCGCTCTACGCCGTGTACGTGGAGACGCGCGGCGGACCATCGGCGGCCGAGAGACTACGGGCGACTCACGGGCCACCCACGAAACCGCGCCGCACCGCCAAAACTGGGAGGCGGAGGATTCACGCCCTCTTCATACGCGCGGTGACGTCCGCATCCAGTACGCGGAGGTCGGCTCCGTTCCCGCTGCTGCTGATCCCGGGCGGCGGGCTCAACTCCACGATGGCCTGGTGGGCCAACGGGGCGTACTTCAATCCGATGGAAGAGTTCAGCGAGGAGTTCCGCTGCATCACGATGGACCTGCGCAACGCCATCACCGGCGAGTCCACCGGCCCGCTCGAGCATCGACCGGCTGTGGATGCACGCCGCATCGACCAGCTCGGCCTCATGACCATCTCGGCGCCGGCGTAAGTTCCTCGTGCTCGGCAACCGTAAATGGCGGCCCGTTCATCATGAACCTGCTCCAGCGCGCGCCCGAGCGCATCGTCGCTGCCGTGCTTGCCAGCCGAAAGTGGCTACCGCCCGGAGAACCCGGACCTGTTCTGAACAACAACACGACCGGCTGGGGCCCCGCCGCGCCAAGCGGCCCGGAGATCACGATGCCGATGATCGAGCGCCTCGACCAAGATGTGACGCCTGCCCGCGGATCATGTTCACGGTGGACGCGCGATTTCGTCCTGGTCCTGCCGGACCCGATGTTGATCCTCCTGACGATCCGGGCACCCGGTTTATATGATCTGATGAGATCGCAGCCCAGCCTGGAACGCCGAGTGCCCTCGATCTTCCGTGGAAGGAGTCCAAGGACACGATCCGCAAGGTCGTCGAGCACGTGCGGACGTTCCTGAAGACGCACGAGCCGGTCGCCAAGCGCTGAGCGCGGCGCGATGCGCCTGGCGGGAAGATCGGGATCGTGACCGCGGCCAGCTCCGGGCATGGGGCGCGCCGGCGCCCTTCGCTTCGCCCGCGAGGGCGCGCAGGTCGCGGTGGTGGACGTGAACGGCCGATCGGCGTGCAGCAGGTGGTCGGCGAGATCGCCGCCGCCGGCGGCACCGCCCACGGGATCGTCGCCGATCTCACGCAGGACGACGGACTCGCGGCGGATCGTGTGGGACACAGTCGCGCCGCTTCAAGGGGCTCGACTTCGTCTGGAACCACGTCGGCCACCCCGGCCCGGCCGCGGTCGGAAGGGATCGACCTGCAGGCGTTCCGAGCTCGCCATCGACCTCAACCTCCGCACGGTGCTGGTGACGACCGAGGCCGCCATTCCCGAGATGCGCGCGCGCGGCGGCGGCAGCCTGCTCTTCACCGCGCTCGACCTCCGGGCTCCAGGGCTCGGCGTACAGCCCAGTGTACTCGATGTGCAAGTTCGGCGTGGTCGGCTTCGTGCGCAGCCTGGCCGTGCGCCTGGCCCCCGAGAAGATCCGCGTGAACGCCATGTGCCCCGGCCCCATCGACACGCCGATGCTGCGCGTGTTCGTGGCGCGGCCCGATCAGAAGTCGACGGCCGGGCATGGATCCCGAGGAGCTGGTGCGCAAGCGCGGCGGCGGCTCGGTGCCCCATGGGGCGCACCGGACGGCCGAGGAGATCGCCAACGCCGCGCTCTTCCTGCTGTCCGACGAGGCCTCGTTCGTGACCGGAGCCGCGCTGCCGGTGGACGGCGGCGTGACCGCCGTCTGAAACCCGCGCGGGCACGGCGCGCGGCGGCGGCGCGCTGACCGTGCTGCTATCGCTACTCGGGCATCGCCGGGCAGCGGCATGAGGTCCCCTCGCGCGGCTGATGCGCGCGTGGGGGCACGACGTCCAGGGATCCCGACCGCGCGTTCGATCAGGGCGAAGCAGCGCGACCTCGCCGGCCACGCTCGCCGCCACTCGGCATCCGCCTCGATGCCGCAGGACGGCGAGCGGGCTCGCCGCCGGGCCTCCAGCGCTTCGGCGTCTACTCGACTACCGCGGACGAGAGCGGAGACGCCCGGAGTTCCGCGCCGCGCGGACCCTCGATCTCGAGCCGCGTGCCGCGACCAAAGAAGCGCTGCTCGCGAGGATCGTCAACGCCGGCGCGCCCGGCGTCGCGGTCGCGGGCACGAGCGGCAAAGAGCACGGTGACCGGCGCCCGATCGGCTGGATCCTGCGCGAGGCGGGCGTGGCCGCGACGGTGCTGCCGGCGGCGCCGCGCCTCGTCGGCGAGGCGTGTCGGGCTGCTTCGCCGCCGGCCCCGCCCGCGGGCCGGTGGTGGCCGAGGCGTGCCAGTCCGGACGCAGCGCCGTCGTCGGCTATCGCCCGGCCGTCATGGCCGGGGTCACTGCAGACGTGAGCCGCGACCACGACGAGCTCTGACGCGCTCCGCCGCCAGTTCGCGGCGTTCGCCGGACCGAATGCCGCACGCTGCTCGTGAACGCGGCGAGCGCGCGGAGGCGCGGGCGCTGGGCGCCGCCGCCGGCGCGCGCGTTCGGCCGCGCCGCCGACGCCGATTTCGCGCTCGAGGTCGTGACCGCGGGGGCCGGATCGCGGCGTCGCGACGCTCCGGGCGGGGACGCGAAGCTCGCGCTCACGTGCCGCAGCAGCCTGGCGTCCACAGCCTCGAGTAACGCGGCGGCGGCGGTACGGCGGTCGCCGCTGACCCTCGGCGTCGACGCGCCGGCAGCCGATACCGAACGCGCGATCGTCGGCGTTCCCGGCGTCGCCCCGCCGCTTCGAGGTCGTCGGGCAGGACGCCGCGCGCGGGATCCGCGTCGTCGACGACTACGCGCACAACGCCGAGAAGAATCGCGCCGCGCCGACGCCACCGCGCAGGCGGCGGGGCGCGTGGTCGCCGTCTTCCAGCCCCACGGCTTCGGGCCCGCGCGCTTCCTGCGCCGGAGCTCGCGGCGCTGCTCCCGAGGCGCTGCGCGCCGGCGATCGCTTCGCCTTACGCGGAGATCTTCTACGCGGGCGGCACCGTCGCCCGGGATTCTGTCCAGCCGCCGATCCTCGCCGCCGACCCGCTTCCGGCCGCGCTCGACATCGGCTACGCGGCCGACCACCCGGCCGTGGTGACGTGGGTCGAACGCGAGGGCGCAGCCCGGGCGACACCGCGCTCTCTGATGGGGCGCGCGATCCCGACCTGCCCATGCGCTCGCGCGCGCCGTCCTGACCGCGCTCGGCTAGCCCACCCGCGGGCGGTATCCCGCGGCGCGGCACGGCGCTGGGCTTTACCCGCGACGACGCGCGACCCGGCACGGACCGGTCGCCGCGGGCGCCGGACTGACCCGGCGGGCCGAGCCGGCGCTCGGCGGACCCGACATGCGCCGATCCTGACGCGCGCTGATCCCGAAAGCGAGGCCGCCAAGATCGCCTCGCTCTCCCTCCGACCGCTCGGAGACGCCCTCGGCATGGGAAGCCCTCGGCGCGGACCTCTCGCGCCCGCTCGACGACGCGGCGCTCGGATGCTGGATCGACGCGCGCCGCCGCCGAGCACCCCGTGCTGGTGTTCCGCGGCCAGCGGCTCGGCGCCGCCGAGCTCGCGGCGTTCGGCGCCAGGCTTCGGCCGCCCGCAGCCGCATCCTCGAGCAGTACCGGCATCCGGACCATCCCGACGTTGTCCTACATCACCAACGTCGACAAGGCCGGCGGCGTCGACCGGTTCGGGGTCGTAGCGCGCGTCGAGCTGGCACACTGACGAGACCTACGAGGACGCGCTGCCGCGGCTGGCCATCCTGCACGCTCGAGATGCCCCCGCGACCAAGGGTGGGACGATGTTCGCCGACATGCGGGCCGCGTACGACGCGCTGCCCGCGCGGCGATGCAGCAGCGGCTCGATCGGCTCGTCGGGCCTGCACGGCCGCACCGACGGGCCCGATGCCGTCCGCGTCTACGGCACCGAGTACGCCCGGAACAGCGGGAAGGCGCGGCCCGAGCGCCGGCACCCCCGCGGTCAGGACGCATCTGGCGTCGCGGGCCGCGTCCTGTTCGTCAACCCGACCCACACCCACGGGTTCGAGGGCATGGACGAGACGGCGGCGGTGACGCTGATCGCAGGAGCTCCGCGACCACGCCACCCAGACCGCGATTCGTCTACTACCACGCGTGGCGCGTCGGCGACCTCCTCATGTGGGGACGAGCTCGCTACCATGCATCGGAGCGCGGGCGACGCTCGGCCTGCGAGGAGCGCCGGGTCGCGATCCGGACGATCGTCCATCCGGAAGTCACGCCCCGTCGCCGCGGCGGCCGCCGGGGGCGCCGGATGAGCCAGGACACGGTGACCGTGGTCCACCCCGCCGCCGAGGACGTCGCCCGGGCGGCTCGCGCCCGCGCCCCGCGCGGCCGTCGCTCCGAAGACGCCCGCGTCGCGCTGATCGACAACTCAAGCACAACGCGGATCGGTTCCTCGACACCGTGGCCGCGCTGCTCGTGCGCGAGCACGGCGTGGCGGCGGTCGAGCGCTACCGCAGGAGTCAGCGCGAGCGCGCCCACGCACCGCCGGAGATCCTGCGGCGGCGTGCTCCGAGGCCAGCGACGCGGCCGTCCGCGGCGTCGCCGACTGAGGGTCGTGCGTGACGTGGGGTCTCCACGACAGCGTCGAGATCGAGAAGGCCGGGCGCCCCGCGGTGACGGTGGTGACCGAGGCGTTCCCAGGGGGCGGCGACCGCGCGCGCCGCGGTGCTCGGCCTGCCCGAGCATCCGCGCGCGTCATCGTCGAGCATCCAGCCTGGCCAGCCGCACGCCGTCGGAGGTCGAGAAGGCGTCGCCGCCGCGGCCGCGCGAATCGTCGAGGGGCTCGCCCGGACGAAGCCCCGAGCGCCGGCGGCCGCGGGAACGCCGGCAACCACACCGCGCGCCGGAGCGACCGCGCTCCGCGCGCCGGGCGCTGGCCACCGTCTCGCCGCTGATCCCGCCGGCGTTAACGACGCGCTGGACGCGCTGGGGTGGACCGACGGCTTCGCCCGTCATCCCCCGACCGAAGCGCTCGTGGAGGCGATGCTCCACGCGGGGCCGCGGCCGCGCCGCACGGGGTCTCTCGGCCGCATGGAGCCGCTCAAGGGCACGGTCACCAGGTCGAGAAGCGTCGCGGCCAACGCGGTGATGGCGGGCTGCCGCCCCGAGTACTTCCCGGTCGTGCTGGCGAGCGTGCGCGCCGTGCTCCAGCCCGACTTTCACGTACGGCTCCACGGCGTGCACCACCAGCGGCGCCGCGCCGCTCGTCATCGTCAACGGCCCGATCGCCGGGCGGCTCGGCATCAGCGGGGCACGGCGTCTTCGGCGCGGCTACTCAGGCGAACGCGACGATCGGCCGCGCGCTCCGCCTGGTCATGCGGAACGTCGGCGGGGCCAGCCCGACGGCATGGAGAAGTCCACCCAGGCGTGGCCCGCGCTCGATCGCGTGCTGTTTCGCCGAGAACGAGGCGCGCTCGCCGTGGGAGCCGCTGCACGTCGAGCGCGGGCACGCGCGCCCGGGCCGAAGCGCGGTCACCGTCGTCGCCGTCCGCGGCATCTTCCCGCGTGACCGAGGGGCGGCGAGACTGACGGGAGAAGGCGTGCGCCGAGACCCTGGTCGCGTCGATGCGCTACGTCGGGAGCCCGGATCTACCACCACAGGTGCACATCAACCACCTGCTCCGTGATCGTCGCGCTCTCTGCCCGGAGCACGCGGAGGAGATCGCGCGCGCGGGCTTCGATCGGCGGCGCGTGCGCGAGTACATCCACGCCCACGCGCGCCTGCCCGTGCGCGCCATCCGCGACCGCGGGTACTACGCGCCGGACGCGTGGACCGGGCTCGTCGACGAGTCGGATCCCGACGCGATGATTCCCATCGTCGCGAATCCCGATCGGATCATCCTGGTCGTCGCCGGCGGCGACGGTCGCCACAGCGCCTGGATGCCGGCGTGGGGTGTGTGCCGGGGCGCGACCGAGATCGTCGCCTGACCCGTCGAGCGGAGGGGCGCCGCTAGATCACGCGGTCGGCCTTCATCTGGGCGATGAGCACGTTCGCCAGCTCGCCGGTCACGCGGGCGACGTCGGCCCGGGCCGTCGTCTCGCTCGTCCCCTTCCACACGACCCGCTCCCGGCGGATGTCCCACAGGGTCGACTCGATGGTCAGCACGTCTGTACTCCTCCACCGGCGGGGCGCGCTGCTCCACGTCTGCGCGTACCAGCTGCAGGTCGTCGCGGGCGTAGTCGGGCGCGCCACGGCCCGGCGTGACGAGCACGGTGCGCTGAACCCGGAGGACCGGTGACCAGCACGGAGTCGGCCCCGGCCTGGGCCACTGCCTGCCGGATGCGCTCCTTGGGAATCGCGCCCTCCTCGGGAAGAGTGGATAGCTCGCCCGGCCGGGGTGCTTCGCGCACTGAGCCGGCCGGCGAAGCTGTCCTCGAAGATCCGCCGCGTGGCCGGGTTGCGGGCGACGCCGATCACCAGGACGTTCTTGACCGGCCCCGCGGTGAACTGCGGGTCCTTCCACGAGCCCTGGACCGACGTGCCGGAGCACGCGCTCAGGGCCGCAGCGGCGAGCAGCAGCGCTGCGGGCGCCGGCGGCGTGGAGGTGGAGCGCACGTGGCCGGGTGGAGCGAGCGTCGCTGTGCATGGTGGGCCCTCCTGCCCCGACTCTAGGCGGAGCCGGACGGCCGCCCCATAGAGCTTTGGGGCTACGATCGCCTAGAATCGCGGCGGGCCCGACGGCCCCTTCGCATGCGCTCACTCCTCGCGATCGACCGCCACGCGTCGCGCCTCGTGGGCCCTGGTGGCGGCGGTGACGCTGCTGACCCTCGGCGCGGCGGCGCCGGCGTCCCGCGGGTGTTCCTCGCGAGCGAGCCGCATCCGTCGTTCGCGATCGGCCCCGTGTTCATCCTCGCCTCGGTGACGCCGGACCTCGGGCCGCGGCCGTGCGCGTGTCGTGGGGGTTGCGCCTGCCCCGCGCGTCGGGGCGGGCGACATCCGCCAGACGCTCTACCTGTTCTGGCCCGCCGAGGTCGCCGACGGAACGCCGAATGGCCCGCCGCAGACCCACCTGCGCCGCTTTCGTGAAGGAGCGCGGTTTCGCGATGTCCACCGGGGGCGGTTGATCCTCCGAAGGCGCAGCCGCGACCAGCTCGGCACGAGCGAGGAAGGCGAGAGCCTGCCTGAGACCGCCGCGTTCGTCACCTTCTACAAGCGGGGACGAACCCGGCGCAGTCGGGGATCGGGACGTTCATCGAGATCCCGTGGAGCGAGACGCTGGTGGACCCGGCGGCGCTGCTCAGCCTCACCCTCCGCGTGAAGGACCTGATCACGCCGAGGCCCGCGACCTGGGTCGAGGAGCTGTTCTGGGGACGCCGCCACGTGCTCACCGTCGGCGCGGCGTCGCCCGGCTCGGTCGGGCTCTACCGATGTACCTCGAGCAGCGCGACCGCGTGGTCCCGTTCGCGCGTGACTTCTCGCTGGTCCTGGCGAACTTCGCCGACGCCGATCGCCTCCGCGTCGAGGAGATCAGCCTGCCGGCGGCGACCCGGCGACCCAGCCGCGTGCGCGCCGGCTCCGAGACGGTGACGCCGCCGCTGGCCAGCGGCGAGGGGTCGGTGGCCCAGGTCCTCAAGGTCCAGTTCGCGTACCACGCCGGGCGTATCGCGTGGCGGCCGATCCTGATCTCGTTGCTGTTCCTCGTGCTGGCAACCTGATGGGCGCGTTCATGTTCACCCAGCAGGTGGCGCGGTGCCCTTCCGGCGCCGGCTGCAGGTCGGGCGCGGGCGACGGCGGCCGGCGCGATCGCGCCCGCCGCCCCGCCGCCACTCCGGCTCCGAGACGGTCGCGTGCGCATCGCCCCCCGGCATCACGACACGCGCCGGAGGTGCTGGCGCTCTGCGGGCCGCCCGACGAGGAGCAGGACAACGCCGCGACGACGCAGCGCACGCTGATCTACCGGCACACGCGTGCGGCTGCCGCAGCGGAAGTTCCGCGTGGGGCCGATCGCCACGGTGAGCCACTGGGTGGAGGAGCGGCGCGTGAGGTCGAGATCGCGTGCGACGGCGAGCTGGTCAGCGACGTGCAGATCGCGCGTCCGCCGCGCGCGCTTCTAGGCCTCCGTCGTCCGGCGCGCGACGCGGCCGCCGCCGCGGCGGCGGGGGCTACTCCTTGATGACCTGCGCGTACGGCGGCTTGCTCGCGAGCCCGGTGCCGTCGGTGAAGATCTGCTTGATCTCGGCTGTGAAGTCGTTGAGCCCGTGGTAGCCGAGCTCCCAGCAATACGTAGTAACTGAACGAAGTAT
>ERZ1370068.5902-contig-4905_pt1 | contig 46075 bp, 57 predicted proteins | sample MGYA00561227_ERZ1370068 | MGnify/ENA primary metagenome ERZ1370068 (study PRJEB38410, sample SAMEA6850437) | metagenome | study: Metagenomic assessment of the ecological functions of the soil: analysis of the soil microbiota associated with the... | reverse complement strand
TTGACGCTTCGTTCAGTTACCGCGTGTGCTCCCGGTTCTGGTGTTTTGAAGATCGTCGATCGCCGCGCCGATGCCCGACGCCAGAAACTGGCGACGGCGACTTTGTTGAACAGGCTAGCGGTCTGCCGGTGTTGCATCGTAACTCCCCAGGATAACTCTCCACAGGACGCGGAGGACACAGAGTGCCGGTAATCTCAGGTGTCTCCACGAGTGTGTGAAGTTCGTGCTGCTCCGCGGTGGCTGGCTAATTTCGCGGCTTACTTCCAGCTGACGCGCTAGTAAAGTGGTTAAGCATCAATGGCACGAGTCATCATCGGCACCTACGTCCTGAACGCCCAGCCCACGGCAGAGGCGGCCGGTCCACGTCACCCTGCACGAAGGACGTCGATGGCGGCGGCGCTGTCGCCCGACGGCCGGACGATCGCGATCGACCTGCTCTCGGCACGCTGTGGACAATGCCGGCGGGCGGCGGCGCTGCGCGAAACCGATCACCGACATCTTCACTGGACGCGCGCCAGCCGTCGTGGTCGCCGGACGGCAGCGCGCATCGCCTTTCAGGCGTATCGCAGCAGCACGTGGCAGATCTGGACGTGCAAGGCGGACGGCACCGACCTGCGCGCGGTCACGTCGGGATCGTATGACGACCGCGAGCCGTCATGGTCGCCCGACGGCCAGCGCATCGCATTCTCGTCGGATCCGCAGCGGCAGCTACGACGTCTGGGTGCTGACGCTCGCGACCGGCGACGTCAAGCAGATCACGACGGCGCCGTCGAACGAATTCCACCCGAGTTGGCGAAACGGATCGACCGAGATCGCGTTCGTCTCGGATCGGCGGGAAAAGCCGGGTGTCTACGCCGTCGACGGCGCAGCGTCCGGTTCGAGCGGCGCCGAAGCGCCTGGTGGCCGCGTCGGATGGCGCTGTCGCCGGACCCGCGTTCGCGCCCGATGGAGCCACGGTTGCGTTCAACACGGTCGCCGGCGGCCGCAGCCGCCTGATGATCGGTAATCGAAACATCGCGGACGCCGACGAAGACGTCTTTCCCTTCCGTCCGCAGTGGGTGTCGCCGACCGAGGTGCTCTACACCGCCGACGGCAAGATCAAACGCCGCCCCGTTGCCGGCGGTCCGGCGCCGGATCGTCGAGTTCACGGCGGACGTGTCGTTCACGCGGCCGGCGTTCACGCCGAAGCGGCGCAACTTCACGCTGAGCGGGCCGCAGCCGGTGCGCGGCATCATGCATCCGGTCGTGTCGCCGGACGGCACGCAGGTCGCGTTTGCCGCGGTCGGCGATCTGTGGACGATGCCGATCGGCGGCGCGGCGAAACGCGTCACGCACGACGCGTCGGTCGAGACCGATCCGGCGTGGTCGCCCGACGGCAGGTCGCTGGCGTATTCCTCCGATCGCGACGGGCACATGAACGTCTGGGTGCGCGATCTGCAGAGCGGCATCGATCGCCAGTTGACGAAGCTCACGGCGGCGGCGATGCAGTCGTCGTGGTCGCCCGACGGATCGCGGATCGCGTTCAGCGATCCCGAGGGGCAGATCCAGATCGTCGACGTGAAAAGCGGCGCGATCGCACGCGCGCACGATCATCTGAACGAGGCCGGACGCGCGAGCTGGGCGCCGGACGGCCGCGCGCTGATCGTCTCGTCGCTGAAGGTCTACTCGACCCGCTTCCGCGAAGGCACCAACCAGGTCCTGAAGGTCTCGCTCGACGGCCAGCCGGATCGCTGGTTCGATCCGATGCCGCACAAGTCGATCGGCATGCGCGAGGACTACGGACCGATCTGGTCGCCCGACGGCACGCAGATGGCGGCAATCATCGACGGGCTGCTCGCGGTGTGGCCGGTGGCGAGCGACGGCACGCCGCGCGGATCGCCGCGCCCGGTCTCGACCGACCTCGCCGGATCGCCGACGTGGACCGGCGATTCGAAGCCGGATCCTCTATCAGACCGGCGAATCGTCTGAAGCTCGTCGACGTCGCGTCGGGCCGCGTCGCGCAGGAGATCGATCCGAAGCTCACGTGGGTGTCGGCTGCGCCGACGTTTCTCACACCCGGCTTCGCCGGCGCAGATCCGATCCGACACGAAGACGATTCACGCCGGACGTTTCTGGAACGGCCGCGGCGACGCCGCTGCAAACCAACGTCGACATCGTCGTCGACGGCAACCGCATCAAGAGCGTCGAGCCGCACAAGGACGGGCAGCACGTCGGCACCGTCGTCGATGCGGCGAACGAGACGGTCATTCCCGGCCTGATCGAAATCCATACGCATCTGAGCAAGGACTTCGGCGAAGCGCTCGGCCGCATCTTCCTGGCGTGGGGATCACGACCGTCCGCAATCCCGCGACCAACGCGTTCGAGACGCTCGAGTACCGCGAAGCGGTCGACTCGGGCGCGCGCATCGGCCCGCGCCTCTTCACCACCGGTCCAGCCGTTCGACGGCACGCGCATCTACTATCCGGGCGGCATGTCGGTGGATGACACCGGTCAGCTGCCGCTGGCGCTGCAGCGCGCGAAGGACGCCGACTTCGACTTCGTGAAGACCTACGTCCGGCTGCCGGACCTGATGCAGAAGCGGATCGTCGAAGAGGCGCACCGCATGGGGATGCCGGTGACCTCGCACGAACTGTATCCCGCGGTCGCCTTCGGCGCCGACGGCGTCGAGCACATCCGCGGCACCAGCCGCCGCGGCTACTCGCCGAAGATCAGCGGCCTGTCGCGGTCGTACCAGGACGTGATCGATCTGCTCACCGCGTCGAAGATGACGTTGACGCCGACGATTGGCATCCAGGGCGGCTTCCGCCTGCAGACGCTGCGCGACGCGTCGTGGATCGACGATCCGCGAATGAAGCTGTATCCGCCGGCGGTCCCGCAGCGCTGGCGCGAGCAGACGCGAACGCCGGCGTCGGCCGAGGCGATCGAGCAGGCCGCGCATCTCGTCGCGCCGCAGGAGAAGACGGTCGTATCGGGTGGTCAAAGGCGGCGGCCGCGTCGTCGCCGGCACCGACTCGCCGATCAATCCGTACGGGCTCGCGCTGTTGATGGAGATGGAGAACTACGCGTCGGGCGGACTGACGCCGGGCGAAGTGCTGCGCACGGCGACGACGCGTGCCGGCCGAGGCGATCGGCGCCGGCGCCGATCTCGGCAGCATCGAGCCGAACAAGCTCGCCGACATCTCGTTCATCGACGGCAACCCGTTGACCAACATCAGGGATCTGCGCCGCGTGAAGCGCGTGATGAAGGACGGCCAGTTGTTCGACGTCGAGATGTTGCTGCGACGGCCGGTCGCCACCTCGTCATCGCGCTAGTGGAATCGGGTAATCGGATAATCGGGTAATCGGGTAATGTGATTGGATAATTGCGATTACCGATTACCCGATTACCTCCCAATTCAGAATCCGCTCGGCTTGATCCAGAAGCCTCGCGCCACGTGCCGCCGGGGGCGATCGTCTGCAGTTCCTATGCTGACCGCCTCTGCGCGAGGTTGATCGCGTCGGTGATGCCCGCCATCGGCTCGACACAGATGAAGTCGCGATCCTTCGGCGCCCAGATCACCACCGATCGATAGTTCGCGCCGAGCACCAGATCGAGCCGCTGCGACCGGCCGACGATCGACATCGTCGCGCGTCCCTGGCCGTCGCGGACGAGATCCCCGAACACGTCGTCGAGGTCGGCGGCGCGCAGCGACGCGGCCAGAGGGCTGGGGAAGATTTTTCGATCGGCTCGGTCTCACCGGTCGGGACGCTTGTTCGGCGCCAGCAACCAGTGCGTGCGCGCGCCGACGCCGAGCGTCCATTCGTCGCGCGGCGAGTCGGTCGAGCTGGATAGTACGGATGGAAGCCGATCGATACCGGCATCGCTTCGGCGGCTCTGATTCGTGATCGTCGTCGCACTTCGAGCACGCCGCTCTGCAGCCGGTAGGTCATGTCGATCGTGTGCGCGAACGGCCATTGCTTCATCCACGCCGGCTGACGTGCGAACTCGAGCCGGCTCGTCACCCACGCGGCGTTCGCGTCGCGCTCTCACGTCGACGACCTGCCACTGATCGGTCGTCGTCACGGAAGCCGTGGATCGGAATCGGGCCGCGGACGTTGCCGAAGCGTCATGTCGAACGCGTACGTCTTCCCGTTCGCGTAGAACGCCGTCTCGTCGAGGCGGTTCGCGAACGGCAGCGAGCGAACGGACGCCGCTCATCGTCGGCTTCGCCTTGAACCTCGTCGACCGACGTGTGACGGCGCAGCACGTTCTGACCTTTCACCTTCAGCTCGAACGCGATGTTGCCGACGGTCGTCGCGATCGACACTGACGTCTTGCGACTTCGCGTCGACCAACCGCACCTACGTCGCCGATCCGCTGCGCGGATACGCGGCTGCGCGGCGGCGGGTATCGCGAGTGCGACGAGGAAAACAGTGGTAGCGCAGCCCCTCAGAGGATGTGCGAGAAGGGAAGCTCTCCACCGCGGTGGAGAGGTTGAATTCGCGGGCGATGCTGCTCCTCATCGTCGTGCCTCCGGGAGCGCGAACGCGTAGACGGTGTTGCCGGCCGCGATCGCGACGAACTGCCGGCCGTCGATCGCGTAGCTGATCGGCGACGCCGCCATCGTCGGCGCCGAGTCTGCACGTGCCAGAGATGCGCGCCGCTCTTCGCGTCGAGGGCGACGAGGTTGCCGTCGCGGATCGCGCCGAAGACGATGTTGCCGGCCGTCGCGAGCACGCCGTTGGTCAGCGAGCCCCGGAAAGATCTTGAAATCCCAGACGCTCCTGCCGGTCTCGGGATCGATCGCCTTGATGCCGGCGGATGCGCTCGGCTCGCCGGGCTTCGGCCCGCACGTCGCCGGTCGGATCGGTACGGCCGATGTACTGCCGGCCGGCTTCGAACGGCACCGGCGCGCTCGCGTAACGCTGCCCGTTCTCCGAGTACTCGAGATACATCCAGCCGGTGAGCGGGCTGTACGACGGCGCCTGGAAGTTCGTGCCGCCGCCGAGCGTCGGATAGACGACGAAGCTGCCGCTCCGGACTCGAGTTCGATCCCGGCACCTGAATCGGCCTGCCGTCGGCATCGAACCCGCTCGTCCAATTCGCGTGCACGAACGGCGTACCCGGACAGCAGCTTGCCGTTCGTCCGATCGAGCACGTAGAAGAAGACCGTTGCGATCCGGCGTGCAGCAGCAGCTTGCGCGGCTGCACCGCGCCACATGCGATCGACGAGGATGACGTCCTGACACGAGTCCCAATCGTGGCCGTCGTTCGGCGTGAACTGGTAGTGCCACTTGCGCTGACCGGTGTCGGGATCGATCGCGACCACCGAATCGCTGAACAGGTTGTCGAGCTCGCCGCGCGCCGATCCGATCGATCTGCGGCGCCGGGTTGCCGACGGTCCAGTAGACGAGATTCAGCTCCGGATCGTACGAGCCGGTCAGCCACATCGGGCTGCCGCCCTGCTTCCAGCTGTCGCCGAGCCACGTGTCGTTGCCGAATTCTCCCGGACCCGGCACGGCGTGCCAGCGCCACAGCCGCCGACCGCTCGCGGCGTCGTAGGCATCGAGGAACCCGCGCGCGCCGAACTCGCCGCCGGTGATCCCGACCAGGACCTTGTCCTTCACGACGAGCGGCGCGACTCGTGATGCTGTGAGCCGAGCATCGTGTCGGCGACCTGCGATCTCCCAGAGCGGCGATCCGGTGCGCGCGTCGAGCGCGATCAGTGCCGCGTCGAGCGTGCCGACGATACAGCCGGTTGCCGAGGACGGCGACGCCGCGATTGAACGGATTGATCTCGTAGGGATTCTTGACCTTCTGCGCGCGCGCGTATCGCCAGATCTGGCGTCCGGTCCGCGCGTCGAGCGCGACGACGACACCGGGCTGTGTCGGTACATGACGCCGTCGACGACGATCGGCATCGCTTCGAGGACGGATTCGCCGGGCATCGGAAACGCCCACGCCGTCTGCAGCTGGCCGACGTTGCTCGGGGTCGATCTGCTTCAGGCCGGTGTAGTGCATGCCCTGGTAGTTGCCCCAGTACATCAGCCAGTTCTGCGGCTCCGCGTCGCGCGCTTCAGCCGATCGAACGTGACGCCGCCGGGCGCCATCGTCGTCGCACCCGCGTTCATGTCGCGGTCGCGCCGCGCGGCGAGAAACGCCGAGCACGTCGTTGAGCTCGGCCGGCGTGAGCTTCGTCGCGTAGTCGCCGGGCATCAGCGATCGCGGTTCGACGCGAAACGATGCGAGCTGCAGCTTGTCGAGCAGATGCAGCTGTCCCGAAGCGTCGACCATCTGCACGGAGAACGTGTCCTCGTTGCGTCGCACGCCGCGAATCTCGCGGCCGTCCTTCGTCGTCGCGACGATGACCTGCGGCCCCGCGCCGCCCCGTCCGCGGCCGCGGCCGCCGCCGGCAGGCGAGGCCATCGGCGCGTCCGGATTCAAGATCTTCTGGCGCAGCGCCGCAACCGGCGCGAGGCCGGCCGTCGAGAGATCGGGTCCCGTCGTGCCGCCGCGGCCGTTGACCTGATGACAGCTCGCGCAGGCCGCGCGGCCGAAGAACAACGCTTCCGCCCGACTGCGCGTTGCCGGTGACGCTCGACGGATCGGCAGCTCCCGGGGCTGTTGCCGTCGTCGCCGGACGCGACAAGCTGCGGACGTACGACACGAGCTGCCAGACCTGCTGATCGGTGAGGCGCCTGAACGGCGGCATCTGCGTGCCCGGCAACGCCTTCGCGGATTGTGTGGAACAGATCGCCGTCGTCGCTCCCGTGCGCGAACGTGCCGGTATCGAGCGCAGGCCCGCGATCGCCGCGTCCGGCCGGCGCGTGACACGACACGCACGCCTGGTCGTAGAGGCGCCGACCGTCAGCGATCGCGGCAGGATTGTCGCCGAGCGGGTTGCGCGTAGTGTCGGCCTGCTGGACGTTCATACCGGCGAGTAGCGGGAACAGGAGCCAGATCAATCTCATCGCGCGGATAATAGTGCATTCCGTAATGCGGATTGAGGAGTGCGGATTGACGGATGCTGATTGCTTTCAATCCACAATCCTCCGCAATCCGCATCCTCAATCCGCAATCCACGATTCAGTGAGACGCCGGAGCGGCGTTGGTCCAGCATCCTGCGCACCAGGCCGGCGATTTCGATGGCCGCCGCTGCCGGCGGCTTCCCGCGCGGATGAATGCCGCAGACGGCCGACGTGCACGAGTGATCGAGATCGGATCGCCAGGCGCGAGCGCGCTGGCGTCGTCGCGGCCGTAGGTGACGTAGGCGGAGAGCGTGTTCAGTCCGGTGCCCGGGCGTTCGCCGATCAGGTGGACGACGATCGCGGCGTCGACGAGCGCACCGACCTGATAGCCCGCCCGGACGCGCGCGTTGTCGATCACCACGTCGGTCGCGTGCGGCGCCGCACCGGCGTCGGCCAGCTGACGGCGCAGCGGCGGCAGCAGCGCGCGCAGCTGCTCGTTCGCCGCGTTGGCGTTGAGGCCGTCGGAGCAAACGATCTGGATCTGGCGGCGGCCGGCGCGATCCAGCTCGGCGATCGCGCGCTCGGCGTCTCTCCGCAGTTGCTCGCCGCGCGCGGGATGCGCGAGGTAGTCGTCCCGGTCCGCGGCTGTCGTCCGCACGCGCACGTGGCGCGACGAGACCTCGTCGATCACGTGACGATCGAGTCGCGCGTACAGCGCGTCGCGCGCGTGCGAGTAGATCGCATCGAGCCGGCGGTCGACGTCGGGTGGCGTCGCGAAATCGCCGGTGCATCCGTATCCGAGATCGAATCCTCGCTCGCGCAACTCGTGCAGCATGCGCCGGCCGTCGTCTTCGAGCGCTGGCAAGGTCCGCGTCTCTCCGCCGGCCTTCATGTAGCGCGCATACAATCCCGCGACCGTATCTGCCTGCCCCGTGCACGTCGTGTCTGCTTGCCCCATGGCCGTGGCGTCCGGGCTTTAGCCGGACCAACTCCGTCAGCCTCTCCCGCATCGCGGATCCCATCTGCCGTGCGAATCGCCGCCGCAGACGCGGATGATCGCGAAACGACGTCGTCAGATATCCCAGCATCGGATCGGCGTTGCCGGCGACCGCCATCAGGTAGGCCGGCGCCGCGCGATCGACGATGCGTTCGGTCACGCGCCGCAGCGCATCGGGCGGGATGCCCATGTGGAACGTGGCACAGACGTCGAGGCCCATCGTCAGGCCGTGCAGCTTCGCCATCACCGTGTCCTCGAGGCAGGCGCGCTCGAGTTGATCGGCGCTCCTGAACACCTCCGGGCCGATGAATCCGGCGACGTCGTTGACGATCGTCCACGCGCCGGTCTCGCGCTGGATGTGCGCGCGCCACGCCGTACGTGCGCGCCTCGAGCGTCACCATGTCGACCCCTGCGGCGGCGCCGTTGGTGATCGCCGAGCCTTGTCCGGTTTCGAAGTAGAGGCCGTCGAAGGTCCGCGCCAGATCGAGGACGCCGTCCGTATCGAGGCCAACCATCCCGCCGAGCGCGGCGGACGTGCCGGCGAGACTCTGGAATCCGACGTCGACGCGCGTCCGTCGCGTGCGCGCGCTGTTGTTTGACGATGTCGGAGAGGACACAGTAGCGGGTCGGGACAGCCCCAGCCGCTCGACGACGCGTTCGAGCAGCGCTACTCGAGGCGGACGATCGTGTCGACGTCGTCGGCGCCGGGTTGAGGCCGATGATCACGTCCCCGCAGCCGTAGGCAAGGCCCTCGAGGATCGAGAAGAGGATCTCGTCGTCGTTGTCGCCGGGACTGTTCGGCTGAATGCGGGATCCGAAATGCTGCGGCGATCCGATCGCGACGGCATTTGATCCGTCCGCCGGCAGCGGATTGAAGATCGCGCGCGCGACCTGCGACAGCTCGTCGTTCGTCATCACCTTGACGATCGCGGCGATCGCCTCGCTGCCGAGGCCGTCGCGGTGACGGCGCACGAAGTCGGCGGCGGCGGGACCGAGGAGGATCGCTTTCAGCTCGCCGACGGTCCGCCGATTGACGTCATCGGTGCTGTGTCGCGCCAGCCGCGCGGTCAGCGTTGCCGTCACCCCATCGTCGACGATTGGTGTCTGGTGGATCTCGACGAGCCGGAGGTCCGCCAGCGCACGCCGCGCGTCGGCGCGCACCCGGTCGTCGGCCGTGCCGCCGACCAGCAGGTCGCCCTCCTTGAAGGCGTTGGCGAGCACGAACAACCGCCGCAGTTCGCTGGAGTCCATGTCGCGCCTCCGCGGTCAGACCACGGTTTCAGACTACGGTCAGACCTGAGTCTGACACCGAATCAGCGCGACTCGAGGAGCGCTGCGCAGCTGAAGGTCCAGCTCGGCTTCGGTCATGCGGCCGGGGATGATAGAGCCGCACCATCCCTGACGATCGAGGATCACGACCGTCGGCGTCGAGCTGACGCCGTAGCGCTGGTGATTCGCGACGCCGAGCGGCACCGGCAGGTCGGCGAGGAACGGATAAGTACTCGTCGCGGACCTCGATGATGTAGCGGCAGCTCCTCGTCCGGAGATGCGTGGCGCCGCGCGCCACGTAGCCGTAGCGCTGCGTCGGCGCGACGATCGCGAGTCCCTGCGACTGGATACCGCTTCGCGCAGCTTCGCGAGAATCGGGCCCTGGATCTTGCAGTCGGGGACACCAGTGCGCCCAGAAGAAGAGGACGACGACCTTCCTTTCACGTCCGCGAGGCGTGGCCCGTGCCGGGCCGATCGTCTCCGACTGTCTCGAGCGCCGGCGCCGGGTGGCCCTCGAGTCGTCAGCAGGTTGATGTTCTTCTGGATTCGCTTCGCCAGCGACGTCTCGCGGTAGGTGCGCAGCTCGCGCTCGCAGGAAGGCGATCGCCTTCCGACCGTTCGCCAGCGCGCGGCGGCCACCTGCGCCTGCACTTCGATCGCGCTGCTGATCGCCGCGCCAACTGCGCGTCCGAGTCGACCGGCCGCCGTCCAGCTTCGCCAGCGCGAGCCGCTGCGCCTGGCGGCGAACGTCCCGGCGCGATCGGGCTGACCTTCGCCTCGCGCGCGCCGCGCGCCAGCCAGGACAACGCCCGAGCACCTCCGGCGAATTGCCCGTGTCCGCAGGCGCTGCCTCGACACGAGCGCCTCCGGCGCGCGCCAGATCGTGCGCCGCAATCGCCGCGCGCACTTGACAGAAGTGTCACCTGGCGGCGCTCGTGCGCGGCGTCCCGACGGCACCCGCCAACACAGCCAGCGCGACGCCAATCACATGACGCATGGGCATGACCGATGCTAACGACGCGCTTTATGTGCGGTCAAGATCGGCTGCGGATCGCGGTCCGGCTAAAGCCGGACACCACGTAACAGGCTCTGGTGTCCGCCTTCAGGCGGACCCTCCCCTCACTGTGATCCGAAAACCCGTTGGTGGGCCTCTGACTGCGACACAGTTCCACGCCTTCCACCTTCCGACCGAATCGCGGCGGGTGCGGCGCGGCCCCGCGTCACACTGCCGTTACGAAACGCCAACGACTCTCGGAGGGTCACATGCAGCGAGCTGGTCTTCTGTGCGCTCATCGCGGCGCTCGCAGCGCCACTCGGCGCAAACCCGACCGGCGCGATTGCCGGCACAACCGTGAGCGATCGGGTCGGCGCTGTTCTTCCCGGGGCGGCCGTCACCGTCACGAACAAGTCAACCGGCGCCTCGCGTGACGTGGTCACGTTTGCGACGGGACGTTCTCCGTGCCGTCGCTGCTCCCGGCGCCTACGACGTCTTGATCGTCGCAGCGGGATTTCAACCGATCGTGCAGCCCCGTCGACGTTGCCACCGGCGCAACGACGACGCTGGCGTGACGTCGAGGTGAGCGCGCGCACCGAAGCGGTGACGGTGACCGGCACGGCGACGCACGATCGATCTCGAATCGAACAGCGTGCAGGGCGTCGTCGGGCGGACGCAGATCGACAGCCTGCCGCTGAACGGCCGCAGCTTCCTGAACCTCGCGCAGCTCCAGCCCGGCGTCACCGTCGTGCTCGGCAACCCGGCGCAGTTCAACGCGCAGTTCAACGTGTCGGTGATGGGCGCGCTCGGCGTCGCGCACGGCGATCACGGTCGACGGCGGCAACATCAGCAAATCCGATCGAGGGCGGCACCGGCCAGAACTTCTCGCAGGAAGTCGTGCAGGAGTTCCAGATCTCGACCTCGAACTTCGATCTCTCGACCGGCATCGCCGCGTTCGGCGCGATCAACATCGTGACGCGCTCGGGCTCGAACGACTATCGCGGCGCCGGCTACTACTACTTCCGCAACAACGACATGGCGTCGTATCCGAGCCTCAATCGCAGCCTCGCTCAGCGACAGCCCGGAGTTCTCGCGCAAACAGGCCGGCTTCGTCATCGGCGGTCCGATCAAGAAGGACAAGGTCCATTTCTTCGCGCAGCTACGAGCGCACCGATCAGCAAGGCGTCTACATCGTCCAGCCGGATCTTGCGTCGGTCGCCGGGTTCGGCACGCTCGCGGAGGCGCCCATGCACAGGCAACCAGCTGAGCGGCCGCGTCGACTATCGGATCAACAACAAGCACTCGCTGTTCGCGCGCTACTCGCACGATGGCAACACCAATAGCGGTCCGTTCGGCATTCCGGTGCCGCCGTCGAACTTCGTCTCGAATGAGAACTACGTCGATCAGCAACTGGTCGGCATCACCAGCGTGCTCAGCGGCACGCTGGTCAACGACTTCCGCTTCTCGCACTATGACTGGCGCAACCGCAACACGCCGGCCGGGTGCGACGGCAGCATCAACGCGAACTGCATCGGGCTCGGCGGCCCGGAGATCTTCTATCTCAACTCGGTGAACTTCGCCCTCGGCAACAACTTCAACTCGCCGCAGGGCCGCGACGTCCACCGCTATCCGATCTCCAACAACACCACCTGGCAGAAGAACGCGCACCGGGTGAAGTTCGGCGGCGACGTTGGAGCCGAGCGATCTGGTCGGCTACTGGGGCTTCTTCGATCCGGCGCGGCGCGTACCTGCTGTCGCCCGAAGTCGCTGCGCGGGTGTCGGCGTGCCGCTCGCGCTGTTCGGCCTGCCTGACGGCATCATCCACAACGCGGACGATCTCAAGAAGCTGCCGGTCGTGCGCGTTCCTCCTGGCATCGGCGATCGCTCGCAGCCGTCGTATCACCTCGATGATGCGCGCGGGAACAATCGCTTCCACCTCTACGCGCAGGACGGCTGGAAGGTCACGCCGAAGCTTCACGCTCAACTACGGGTCTGGGCTGGGAGCACGAGAGCAACGTGCTCAACTACGATCTGCCGCAAGCCGGCGTACCTCGCGCCGATCTACGGCAGCGATCTGAGCCCGACGAAGAGCGAGTGCAAGAACTTCGCGCCGGCCGCCGGCTTGCGCGTGGAACGATCGGCAAGGACCGTCCGACCGTCATCCGCGGCGGCGCCGGGATCTTCTACGACACGGCAGCTCGGCTGGTGGCGCCTCGGCGAACGCGCGCGGTCATCGGCGGTTCCGGCCGGCAGTTCATCGGCAACGCCGGCGGTGACCAACCCGGCGACCGGACAGCCGTTCAGCGACCGCGTTCCTCAACTCGCTGCAGTTACACCTACGGCGCAGTTCCTGACGCATGCTGCCGACGCTGCGCGCGCAGCAGGATGCGAAGTATCCCGGCACCGGCGACACGCCGCAGATTCTGCTCTCGAAGCAGGCCGAACGCGCTCGGCGCGCTCTACCCGCACGATTTCCCGACGACGCAGGCGAACCACTTACAACGTCGGGTTCCAGCGTGAACTGAACGGCGAGCTGAGCATCGCAGACCGATTTCGTCTACCGCAAGATGCTGCACGGCACGCCGGGCGGCTTCTTTGGCGCCAGCGTCGACTTACAACCGTTTCAACGCGCATCGACGGTCCGGTCATTCCCACGTTGTGCGACCACGGCGCCAGGCCAACGATCCGAACGCGCAGTGCTCCGCCGGTCCGATCAATTTCTGGTGGCCGGGCGCGACGTCGACCTACAACGGCCTGCTGGTGCGCGCTCGACAAGCGCCTCTCGCACCGCTACCAGTTCGACTGCGCGTACGCGTTGCAGAGCAGCAAGAGCATCCGCGACGTGACGCAGAACCTGAACGACTACTTCGCGACCTACGGTCCGGATCTTGCCGCGCCACAACCTCACGGTGTCGGGGCATGGTCGATCTGCCGTGGAAGGTTCAGGTGTCGGTGCTGTCGACGTTCCTGAGCCGCAGCCGCGGTCGCGCCGGTGATCAACGGCTGTCGACTACACGCGGGACGAACAAGAAGCAGCATCCGGCTCACTGACGCTGCTGCTCGGCATCCTCGGCAAAGGCGACGCCGACTACATCGAGCAAGGACGAACTGCGCCAGCTGGTGAACGATACAACACCACGTTCGCCGGAACGCTGACGCCGGCCGGACGCCGGCGCGTCGCCGAACCAGCGCTACCCGACGATCTGCTGCTGACCGACTTCTCAGCTCGGCGACATGTTCTCGTCGCAGATCTCCGGATCATGAAGGCGATCCCACTGTCGGGGAGGACGGAGCTGCGTCTGATTGGCGAGGTGTTCAACGTGCTGAATACGTCTGAACCTGACGAACTTCAACTACAACCTCGCGTCGCCCGAAGCGTTCGGACGCAGCGCAGCAGCGCGTCGGGCAGACGGTCGTGATCCGGCGGCCCGCGCGCGTTCCCAGGTCGCGGCGGCTGAATTTCTGATGGCGCAGGCGCAGCCCTGAAGGGACGGCGCGACTCACTTCGTAGGGGATGGCGTTGGCCGTCCCCACGTGGCACGCCTGAACGGACAACCGCGTGATCGACCGCATGCGTTTCTGCTGTGCGCCGTAGCTTGAAAGCGCGCTTCATCCAGTGCGTGGTGTCCGGCTTCAGCCGGATTTGCGCGAGATCCGCCTGAAGGCGGACACCACACACAAACGCAAAAACGCTGTTCTATGCCGACGCGAGGCGCGCGTGGTCCGGCGTCGCGAGCAGGACCACGTTCACGAAAACGCTACAATCGGGTCGCGCGACGCTGGCGGACGCAAAGGGCGGTTTCAGCGCGCATCTCCATTCCCACCTCGCGACCAAGCGCGGATCCGCCGGCGGCGCGTCGCCGCTGCGGTGAGCCGCTCGACCGCCGCGCTGAATGAGTTCGCGAACCGCTGCTACTCGGCGGTGCGCGCGCGCTCGGTCGCGGCCGTGGCGCGCAGCCCGGTCGACGCCGACGATCTGACGCAGCCGCTTCTTCGAGACCGTGGTCCTGTCCGGGCGGCTCCTGACGCGAGCCGATCTGCAGCGGAAGGGCAGCAGCCGGTCACCCTCAAGCCTGAGCGATCCGGAATTTCCTGATCGACGAGCGTCGCCGCGGGAGCGCGCTCGGTGACGCCTGAGATCCGCCCTGACGGCGTCGACGGCGGCTGGAACGCCATCGCTCCCGAATCGACGCCGGGTCCCGATCAGGAGCTGCTGCGCGCCTGGGCGCGAAGCCTGGTGTCGATGGCGGTGACACAGCTCGAAACGAGCTGCGCCGAGAACGGTCAGAGCAGCATTTCCAGCTGTTCGTGCAGCGATATCTGGCCGATCCCGACGACCCGCCGTCGTGGCGCGACGTCGGCGCCGCGTTCGGCCTCGACGAGAAGATCGCGCGCAGCCGCGCCGACACGGCCGTCCGGCACTTTCGCGTCCTGCTGCGGAACCTGATCGCGAGCGACATGGGATCGGACAAGGGCATCGACGAAGAGCTGCAGGCCGTGATTGCCGTGTTATGAAGCCAAACTGGACCAACGCGCGGCTGGACTCGCTGACCGGCACGCAGTTGAAGGCGCTGCTGCTCGTCGCCTCCGACGCGTCACCGGATCTCGAGACCATGCCGCACAACGATCTGTTGAAAACGGCGGCGGACGAGACCACAACCGTTCAGGAGCTGACGCGCATCAAGGACGCTGCGAAGGTTCTGGCGAAGCAGGCGGAAGACGGCGCGCATCGTGAAGCGGCACAGCTCGTGTATCACGTCGCCGTGGTCGCCGCGTTCGTTCGTCACGGCGTCGAAATCTCCGGCCGTCCGATGCGCCGGCAACAGGCGATCTACGAGCGTTTCGCCGCCACGTGGGCGGGACATCCGATCGGCGATCTGTTTCGCGAAGCGGTCGCCCGCACCGCCGCGCCACCACGGACCGGAATGATTCTTCCCTCAGGCACTCGTCTCGGGCCGTATGAGATCGTCGAACCGCTCGGCCGAGGCGGCATGGGCGAGGTGTATCGCGCCTGCGATCTGCGGCTGAACCGGTTCGTCGCGATCAAGATCGTCGCTGAGCGGCGCGCGGCGTGACCGACGAGCAGCGCGAACGTTTCAACCGCGAAGCCCAGGCGGTGGCGCGCCTCGTCCATCCTTATGTCTGCCGGCTCTACGATGTCGGCCACGATCACGATCTCGACTACCTCGTCATGGAGTTCCTCGAGGGCGAGACGCTGGCCGCGCGCATGGCCCGCGGACGCGCTGCCGATCGACGACGCGGTCGACGATTGCCGGTCAGATCGCCGACGCGCTCGCGCACAGCGCACCAGCACGGCCTCGTGCACCGCGATCTCAAGCCCGGCAACGTGATGCTGACGCCGAGTGGCGCCAAGCTGCTCGACTTCGGCCTCGCGAAATACCTGTCCGGTTCAGAGCCCGGCGGCGGCGTGACCTCGTCGACGCTTGATCGGCGTCGGCGCCATCGCCGGCACGCTGCAATACATGGCGCCGGAGCAGATCGAAGGGCAGCCGCTCGACGAGCGCTGCGACATCTTCGCGCTCGGCGCGATTCTCTACGAGATGCTCGCCGGCCGGCCGGCGTTCTCCGGCGACACGGTGTCGTCGACGATGGCGTCGATCCTGATTGGACAGCCGACGCCGCTGCGCACGCTGCTGCCCGACGTCTCGCCGTCGCTCGCCGGCGTGGTGGCGAAATGCCTCGCCAAGCGGCCGGCCGATCGCTGGTCGTCGGCGGGCGAGGTCGCGGCGGCGCTGCGCAGTCCGAGTGAGCGCGGCCGGCGCCGCCGCGCGCGATCAACCGGCTGTTCACGCGGCGATCGCTCGTCGCCGTGGCGGCGCTCGTCGTCGCCGCGGTCCTGGTCCGGCGTCCTCGTCTCGAAGTTTGGCCGCGAGCGGACCGGTAGCCGCCGGCCGCGTCGCGGGACGCCGCGAGCACGTCGCCGTCGCGGCGATCGATCGCCGTGCTCGGATTCAGGAATCTCTCGGGCCGGCGAGGACGCCGCGTGGCTGTCGACGGCGTTCGCCGAGATGCTGACGACGGATTTGACCGCGGGGGAACAGATCCGGGCCGATCGCCGGCGAGAACGTCGCGCGGATGAAGGTCGAACTGAAGCTGATCGACACCGACAGCTACGCGCGCGACACGCTGGCGCGGATCAAGAAGAATCTCGGCACCGACATGATCGTCGTCGGATCGTACGTGGTGCTCGGGCAGGCGCAGGGCCGGCAGGTGCGGCTCGATCTGCGCGTCCAGGAAACGCAGGCCGGCGAGACGGTCGCGTCGGTCAGCGACACCGGTCCGCGAAGAGGATCTGCTCGGGCTGGTGTCGCGAATCGGCAGCCGCGTGCGCGGTTCATTGGGGATGACCGTGCTGTCTGCCGCCGAGTCGGCCGGCGTGCGCGCGTCGGTGCCGTCGAGCACCGAGGCGATCCGCCTCTACGCGCAGGGGCTCGAGAATGCACCGCTTGGGCGATGCGGTCGGCGCGCGCGATCTCCTGATCAAGGCGGTGTCGGCGGATCCGTCCAATGCGATGGCGCATGCGGCGCTCGCCGCCGCGTGGTCGGCGCTCGGCTACGACACCAAGGCGCGCGACGAAGCAAAGCGTCGCCGCCGACGTGTCGGCCTCGCTGCCGCGCGAGCAGCGCTCGCCGTGGAGGCGCGTCACTCGCGCGCTCGCCGGCGACGCGAAGAAAGCGATCCAGAGCTACGACGAGTTGTGGCGCGCGTTCCCCGACAACCTCGACTACGGCCTCGATCCTGGCCGACGCGCAGACCTCCGGCGGCGATCACAAGAACGCGCTGGCGACGCTGGCGCTGCTGCGCAAACTTCCGCATCCGTCCGGCGACGATCCGCGCATCGACATTGCCGCGGCACGACTGGATTCGGCGATGGGCAATTACGCGCCGGGCCACAGCAAGGCGTCCACAGCGGTGCAGAAGGGCGCGGACGCGGCGCGGCGCTCCTCGTCGGCGAGGCGCAGCGGTGGGACGCGGCGATCCTCTGGCGGATGGGGCGGTTCGACGAGTCGCGCGCCGCGAGCGCCCAGGCGTTGCGCATCGCGCGCGACGCGGGCGACCGGAACCTCGAAGCGAACGCGACCGTCCTCACCGCCAACACCTACTACATAGCAGCGGGACCGTGCCGCGGGCGCGAGAGGCTTCGAGCGCGCGCTCGCCATCTTCCGCGAGATCGGCCGCCAGCAGGCGATCGCCGGCATGTTGAACAACATCGCCAACATCGACAGCGATCAAGGCGACTACGCCGCGGCGACGCGTGCATACGAGGAGAGCCTGACCATCTCGCGCGAGCTCGGTCGCAAGCGAGAGATGGCGATGGCGCTGAACAACCTCGGCAACGTGATGTCCAGGCAAGGTGATCTGCAGGGCCGCCCTCAAGCGGCACGAGCAGACGCTGGCGGCGTGGCGCGAGATGGCGGACAAGGGATCGATCGTGACGGGGCTGATGACGATCGGGTTCGATGCCGCGCATGAACCTGGAGCTGCCGCGGGCGCACCGCAGTCTGGACGAGGCGCTTCGCCTGGGCCGCGAGATCGATCAGAAGTACTCGATTCCGTCGGCGCTGACCAATCTCGCCGAGGTGCTGATGGAAGAAGGCGATCTCGCCGCGGCGTCGAAGCTGTGCGACGAGGCGCTCGCGATCAGCCGCAGCGCGGGTTTCACGAGTTCTCGGGCGGACGCGCTCGATACGCTCGCCGCGCGTGTCGATTGAGAAAGGGCAGCCGGCGGAAGCCGAGCGGTTGGCGCGCGACGCGATCGATCCTGCGACGAAGGACCAGGCGGACTTCTACCATACGCTCGCGCAGGCCTATCTGGCGGGATGAAGATTCCCGAAGCGCGCGAGCGCGATCTGATCGCGCCGACGCGCTCAGCACGAAGAACGTCGGCCAGACGCTGTCCCGATCGGTGACCAAGGCGCGCGCCTACGAGTCAGACGTCGCGGGCCGATGCGATGCGGCAGCTGCAAGCCGCGCTCACCGAGTTCACCAACCGCGGCCAGCCGCGGCGCGCGTTCGACGCGCGCCTGGCGCTTGGCGAGATGGAGATTCAGCGCCGGCCAGCGCGACGCCGGCCGGGCGCGTCTGGCGAGCCTCGAGAAGGACGCCGAGGCCAAGGGCTGCAAGCTGGTCGCGCGCAAGGCGCGCGAGGCCGCCGCCGGCGAGCGCGCGACCGCCCGGCGCTGGCAGGCGCTAGGGCGTCGAGATCATGAAGGTGTTGCCGTCGGAGATCCTTGAAGACGGCGAACATGCCCCACGGCTGCTTGGTCGGCGGCGCGACGAACTCGACGCCCTTCTCGACGAGCTCCTGATACGTCTTCTCGACGTTGTCGCACGCCAGCGCGCCGTTGAACTGCACGCCGGGCTGCAGATCCGCTGCCCATATCGAACAGCACCAGCCGGGTGTCCGACGATCCGACGCGCAGCTCGATCCAGCGCTGCTTCTCGTCGAACGGCTGATCGGTGAGGACGCGGAAGCCGGCGCGCTCGGTCCAGAACTTGACGGCGCGATCCTGATCGCGGGTCGGGATGGTGACGAACTTGACATGAGAAATCATGGACGAGAGGTGACCACATCACGGCGGCGCTGCACAAGGGGCTTTTTATTGCTGTAGTCATTATTACTATAGCGGACCGTGAAGCAGTTCAGGCTCGACGCCTACGTGCTCGAGACGCTGATGCCCGATCTCGTCCTGCACGATCGGCAGCCGTCGGCGTTCCTCGTCTACCTGCATCTCTGGTATCGCGCGGCCGGCCGCAGGACGCCGGTTCGCGCCAGCCACCGCGACATCGTGTCGGCGACCGGCCTGTCGAAGAGCGCCGTGCAGGGCGCGATCCGCACGCTGACGCGGCGGCGCTTGATCCGCGCCGCGCGCGACGGTGTCACCGCCGTCCCGCATGCACGGTCCTGCGGCCGTGGAGAGGTAGCGATCGCCAGTGCACACACCGGGCAACGGAGCGAACAGAGAGGGACGAACGGAGCAAGCAACCGGGTTCGTCGCAGCGCGTCGCTTCGCGACGCCGTCGAACGATCCTCCGTTCGTGCTCAGCGTTGGCTCGGTTCCTCCGTCTGTAAAGCTCTTCTCGCTAGCGACGGTCACCGACTCCCGAAGAGGTCGCGCGCGCGGGCGGGCGGAGCAGCAGCTTCTGCACGCGCCAGTTGTTCATGTCGGCGACGTAGAGCGTGTTCTCCGACGGGCACGCGATGCCGTGGATCCAGTTGAACTGTCCCAGTCTCGTGGCCCGGACTCGCCGAGCATGCCGACGATCTTGCCGTCCAGCGTGAGCTTGTAGACGCGTCCCGGCTCCTGGTCCGACGTGTAGAGATACTGCGTCGGCCCGTTGCGTGATGCAGATGCGTCCACGGCTGCGTCTCGTCGGGCGGGTTCGGATTCCGGATTGCCGAGCACCGGATGCCGCGCTCTTGTCATGCGGCGCGTTGAGCACGATCAACGCGCTCGAACGTGCCGTCGCGATCGAAGACCTGGATGCGGCGGTTGCCGCGGTCGGCGACGTAGACGTGGTTCTGGCGATCGATCGCCGATGTTGTGCGGCGTGTTGAACTGGCCCGGGTTCTCGTTCGCGTGCGCGCCGCCGCTGCCGCGCGCGCCCAGCTACTTGATCCAGTTGCCGTGCTTGTCGAACTTCGCGACGCGCGAGTTGATGTAGCCGTCGCTGATGTAGATGTTGTCGTCGGAGTCCAACGCGACGTCGGTCGGCGCGCGGAACATGCCGTCGACGTGCGGCCGCGGCGGCGTGTTGGCGCCGCCGAGGCCGTTGCCCTTGTAGTAGTCCGGCTCGTCCGGTCCCTCCGGCCGGCGGCCAAGATTCAGCGTGCACGTAGCCGGCGGGATTGAACCGCATCACCGTGTGCGTTCCCTTGTCGACGATCCAGAGGTTGTCGTACTGTCGTAGCGCGCGCCGTGCGCGTAGCCGAGACCGTAGACGCCCTTGCCGATCTCGCGCACGAACTTGCCGGTCTCGTCGAACTCGAGCAGCTGCGTCGACGCTTCGCCGTAGAGCGGGCCGGCGCCGGCGCTGCCCTGGATGATTGAGCACGAGGACGCGCCCCTTCGAGTTGACGGCGACGCGCGAGTAGCTCGCCGAGATTCATCTGCGGCGGAGTAGCTGAAGTAGTCGGGCACCGACTCGAGCGAAATCTTCGGGACGTCGCTGTTCTGCAGCGTCGGCTGGGTGGCCGGCGCCGGCTGAGGCTGCGCGCGCTGAGCGGCAGGTCGGGCGGGGACGGCGCGAGCCCGGCGATGACGATCGCGGCGGCGAAGGCACTGAGGAGATTCGCGGCCCCGCTTCTTCACGGCACCCTCCTGTCTTCGAATGTCAGGCGCAGAACGCTGCGATCTTACGCGTTTTCGGGCGAAGAAGAGGTTTACTCGGCCCGGCCAATCAGCCAAAATGACCGCCGGAGGGACGTCTCTCGCTCATGCGGATCCTCGTGCGCGCGTCGGTCGTCGCCCTCGATCGTCAGCGGCTGCATCGCCTCGCTCGCGAGTGTCGAGCCGTCGCCGCCGCGCGCGGTCCTCGATCAGTGCTGCATCAGCTGTCACAACCAGCGCCTCAAGACCGCCGGCCTCGCGCTCGATACCATCGACATCGCCGATCCGCGGCCCATCCCGAAGTGTGGGAGAAAGTCGTCGCGAAGCTGCGCGCCGGCTCGATGCCGCCGGCCGGTCGTCCGCGTCCCGATGCGGCGACCTACCGCGACGTCGCGACGCAGCTCGAGGACGCGCGTCGATCGCGCGCTGGATGGCGAAGCCGAATCCGGGCCGCGTGCCCGCCGTCCATCGCCTCAATCGCGTGAATACAACCGCGCGATCCGCGATCTGTTCGCGCTCGACGTCGACGTCACGCCGCTCCTGCCGGGCGACGAGACGGCCGACGGCAGCTTCGATAACTTCGCCGACGCGCTGTCGATTTCCACCGCCCATCTCGAACGCTACCTGTCGGTGGCACGGCAGGTGACGCGGCTCGCCACCGGCATCGCGCCGGGCACGCCGCGCGTCGAGACGTTCGAGATTCCGCTGCACGTCATGCAGGACGATCGGCAGAGCGAAGATCTGCCGCTCGGATCGCGCGGCGGCATCGCCGTCCGCCACGACTTCCGGTCGACGGCGAGTATCTGATCAGGTGCGCCTGCAGCGGCAGTATCAGGATTACATCAAGGGCATGGGCTGGCCGCAGCAGCTCGACGTGCGGCTCGACGGGAAACTCCTGAAGCGCTTCACGGTCGGCGGCGGCGCGGACCGGCCGGCCGGCGGCATCGAGCTATGCCGGCGACGGCGAGCCCGGCTTCGCCGGCGACGACAGCTGGGAAAGTACATGCAGATCGGCGGCGACGCCGGTCTGGAGCTCCGCGTCCCCATCAAAGCCGGTCCGCGCGATCGTCGGCGTCTCGTTCGTGCGCGAGTTGTGGGAGCCGGAAGGGCTGCCGCAGCCGCTGCAGCGGGGCCGCGTGATCACCGACGACCAGGTCTACATGGACTACGCGCGCGTCGGCTCGATGCAAATCGGCGGGCCGTATCAGAAGGCGGCGTCCGGCTTAGCGGCCAACGCGGACGTGACCAGACACGCCGTCGCGCCGCGCCATCTTCGTCTGTCATCCCACCGCGCCGCCGAGCGGGGTGGCGGGGCCCCGCGGTGAACGAAGCCGAAAGGCGTGCGCCACGAAGATCGCTCGCGCAGGATCGCGCGGCTCGCCTACCGCCGCCCGCTGACCGCCGCCGACACGGAGACGTTGCTGCAGTTCTTCGATCAGCGGAGGCGCGACAGCGGCACCTTCGACGGCGGGATCCAGTTCGCGCTGGAGCGCATGGTCGTCGATCCCGATTTCCTGCTGCGCATTCACCGCGATCCGCATCGCCTGAGCGACATCGAGCTCAGCGTCGCGACTGTCGTTCTTCCTGTGGAGCAGCATTCCCGACGATCGTCTGCTCGGCCTCGCCGAGCGCGGCCAGCTGTCGAGACCGGGCGACGCTCGACAAGGAAGTGCGCCGGATGCTCGCCGACGATCGCGCCACCGACGCGCTGGTCAACGACTTCGCGGCGCAGTGGCTGAACCTGCGGCGCGTCGACGAGGTGGTCGTCGATCCGGAACGCTATCCGAACTACGACCTCAGCGCTGATGCAGGCGTTCCAGACGGAGGAACGGAGCTGTTCGTCGGCAGCACGATCCGCGAGGATCGCAGCGTCGTCGATCTGCTGGACGCGGACTACACGTTCGTGAACGAGCGGCTGGCGCGCCACTACGGCCTGCCCGGACGTCTACGGCAGCCGGTTCCGCCGCGTCACGCTGCCGAATCACGATCAGCGCGGCGGGCTGCTCGCGCACGGCGTCGCTGCTGGCGACGACGTCGTATCCGGATCGGACGTCGCCGGTGCTGCGCGGCAAGTGGCTGCTGAACAACATTTTCGGTTTGCCGGCGCCGCCGCCGCCGCCCGGCGTCGACACCAACCTGCCGGAAACGAAACCGGGCGCGCCGCCGGCGACGATTCGCGAGCGGCTGGCGCAGCATCGTCAGAATCCGTCGTGCAACAGCTGTCACGCGACGATCGATCCGCTCGGCTTCGCGCTCGAGAACTTCGACGTGATCGGCGGCTGGCGCAGCACGGACGAAGCCGGGCGGCGCGTCGACGCCGAGCGGCACCACGGTCAGCGGCGCGACGGTCGAAGGGCTGACCGGTCTGCGTGCGCTGCTGCTGGCGCAGCCGGAACAATTTCCGCGGACGATCACCGAGAAACTGCTCGCCTACGCGCTGGGACGGCCGCTCGAGTACTCACGATCGGCCGGCGGTGCGAAAGATCGTCCGCGACGCCGCGGCCGGAGATACCGCTGGTCGTCGCTGATCCTAGGGATCGTCGACAGTCCGACTTCTGAGTGGATCGTTTCAACAGAAGGTGAAGTGACGACATCGAGCCGTGAACCGGGATTGTCGGGCCGTTCCAACGGAACGGCCCGGATCTCTGATTTCGAACAGATATGCCGCTAATGCTGGGATGACGAAATAATGCCGTTCCTGACCAGAGTCGTTGCCGCGTCGGACCGTGCTGCGCGGACTCGGCGCGACCCTCGCCCTGCCGTTTCTCGACGCGATGCTGCCGGCGTTCTCGCTGCGCGGCATCGCCGCCGCGATCCGGCAAGCCGGTGCATCGCTTCCAGACCTTCTACGTGCCGAACGGGATGGCGATGGAATGACTGGCTGCCGAAGGGCGAAGGCACGCGCGTTCGAGCTGTCGCCGATTCTCGAGCCGCTCGCCGCCGTACCGGAATCAGATGCTCGTGCTGTCGGGCCTGCAGTGCGAACTGGAACTACATTCACGCCGGCGCCTCCGGATCGTTTCTGACCGGCACGGCGCGCGGCGGCGAAGACGAGATCGAGATCATCGCCGACGTGTCGATGGACCAGCTGCTCGCGCAGGCGACTTCGCGAACGAGACGCAGGTCGCATCGCTCGAGCTCGTCGATGGACGCCCCGGCCAATGCCGGCGCCTGCACCGGCAATCTCGAGCTGCGTCTACACGCACACGCATCTCGCTGGCGCAGCCCGACGCAGCCGCTGCCGATGGAGTGGAATCCGCGTGCGGTGTTCGAGCGGCTGTTCGGCGACAGCGGCAGCACCGATCGCGCGGCGCGCGAGGCGCGGCTGCGGCAGCACAAGAGCATCCTCGACTCGGTGGCCGGACAAGCTGGCGAGCCTCAAGCAGGAGTCTCGGCCCGCAGCGATCAGGTCGAAGGTCGATGAGTACGCGGAGGCGGTGCGCGACGTCGAGCGGCGGATCCAGAACGCCGAGGAGCAGCAGCGACATCGAGCTGCCGGCGCTGGAGCAGCCGCAGGGCGCGCCGCCGGTCTTCGAAGATCACCTGGCGCTGATGCTCGATCTGCAGCTGCTGGCGTTTCAGTCCGATCTGACGCGCGTCATCTCGTTCATGATCGGCAAGGAACAGAGCGCGCGCCCGTATCCGCAGATCGGCGTGCCCGAGGCGCACCATCCGCTGTCGCATCACAACGACGATCGCCCGAGCTCATCGCGCACATGTCGAAGATCAACACGCTATCACACGCGAGCTGTTCTCGAAGTACTGGCGAAGCTCGCGCGCGACGCCGGACGGCGACGGCTCGCTGCTCGATCACACGACGATCCTCTACGGCTCGGGCATCTCCAACAGCACGCGGCACTCCGGCGACAACCTGCCGCTCGCTCGTCGATGGGCGGCGGCGCCGGGCGCGCTGCAAGGGCGGCCGGCATCTCACCTATGCCGACAAGCCGACGATGGCGAACCTGCTCGTGACGCTGATGGACAAGATGGACGTGCCGGTCGAGAAAATCGGCGGCAGCACCGGCAAGCTGCCGCATCGACACCCTGTCGGGCGTGTGAATCTGGCCATTGCGCTGCCTGGCTATCGCGTTCATTGGTGTCGGCCCTATTGATGTGAGACCGCCGATTCTCGTCGCTGGTCGCGGTGCTCTTCGCCGGGGCCGGCGAGCGCGCGACGTCTCGCTGATCGACGCCGCCAGGAACAGCCGACCAGGACGCCGGTCCGCACGCTGCTGCAGAAGGGGATCGACGTCAACGCCGCCGAGGCCGATGGCACGACCGCGCTGCACTGGGCGAGCTACCGCGACGACGTCGAGAGGCGCCGACCTGCTGATGCGCGCCGGCGCGAACGTCAACGCGGCCAACGATCTTGGCGCCACGCCGCTCTGGACCGCCAGCCTGAACGGCAGCGCCGCGATGGTTCGCCGAGCTGCCGCAGGCCGGGGCGAATCCGAACGCTCGCGCTCCTCGCTCGGCGAGACGCCGGTCATGGTCGCCGCCCGCTCGGGCAACCCCGACGTCGTCGAACAGCTGCTCGCCAAGGGCGCCAACGTCAACGCGCGACGCCGCGCGCGGCCAGACCGCGCTGATGTGGGCCGTGGCGCAGCGCCATCCCGACAGTGGTCAAGGTGCTGCTCGCGCACGGTGCCGGACGTCCAGGCCCGCTCGGACGGTCTGGAACGAGGTGATGGCGGTGCCGCCGCACGGGCTGCCTGCAGTACAACCGCGCGATCCCGCACGGCGGCGACACCGCGCTGATGTTCGCGGCGCGCGTCGGCGACCTCGAGTCGGCGACGCTCCTCGTTGCCGCCGGCGCCGAACGTCCGACGACGCCGATGCCTGGGGCGTCAGCGCCACGGTGCTGGCGGCGCATGCCGGCTACGGCGAGCTGGTGGAGTTTCTGCTCGATCGCGGCGCCGACGCCGAACGCGGCCGCCGCCGGCTTCGCCGCGCTGCACGCGGCGATCATGCGGCGGGACGACAAGCTGGTCCGCGTCCTCATCGCGCACGGCGCCGATCCGAACGCGCCGGCTCGCGGACCTGGACGCCGACGCGCCGCTCGTCGCACGATTTCCATTTCAGTCCCGAACTGGTCGGCGCGACGCCGTTCTGGCTGGCCGCCCGTTTCGCCGAGCCGGCGGTCATGCGGCTGCTGGTCGAGCACGGCGCCGATCCGTGCGCTTGTCCACCAGGCCGATCACCGCGGCCGAGGAAGCGCGCCAGGAACGGCTTCGGCGCAGATCGACGTGACGACCGCGCTGATGGCGGCGGCGGGGATGGGTGGCGGCACGGCGTGGGTCGCCGCGCCGCAGCGAGCGGCGAGGCCCGTCGCTCGAGGCCGTGAAAGACGGCCATCGAACTTGGCGCCGACGTGAACGCCGCCGAACGCCGACGGCCGCACCGCGCTCGACGCCGCCAAGGCCTCAGCTACGAAGACCGTGGTCCAAGTTCCCTGGTCGATCAGGGCGCCGGCCGATAAGAGCGCGCGAACTTGCGAATTGACTTTTCGTCCCGCGGGAACGGCTCGAGGAGCACGAAGTCACGGACCACCGGCCGGCCGGCCGGCGCTTTTCGGCCGCCAGGACGATCGACCGCCTCCTGCACTTCGTCGAGGGCGTTGATCATTTCTTCAACCGGCGAAGGAGGCGCGCGATCGTCGTCCGTCTCGTTCCGGCATGTGTCAGCCTCTTCAGCGGTTGGCTCCGGTCGAGCCCGGTGCCGGGCACGGCAATCATGGCGTATGGGTCCCGCCCTGACAAGCGCGATCGCGCGCCGTCACCCACGGCCGCCTCATCCTTTCGACGAGATCGGATCACCTGCGGTCGCGGCCGCGATCGTCGTCCCGGTGGCCAGGCGATCGTCATCGCCGTCGTGATCGTCCCGGTCGTGGCCATCGCGATCGTGCGCGGCCGTGGCGATGGGATCGGTGATGCCGATCGTCGTCGAACCCGTCGCGGCCGCGGTGGCCAGCGCTGGCGGTGCCGGCATTCCTTGTCGTCTGCGGGAGGAGTCCCCGGCAGCGGGCCCGAGGCCTGCATCACGTTGTCGAACTCGAGGCCGAAGCCCAGCGGTGTTCGGCGCCGCCCTCGCCGCCGGTGCGGAACAGGATGGAGCGGCTCACGCGGCTTTCCCGCACCGGCGCGGTCTGCTGCGGATCGCCCGGGCCCTGCGCCCACCGGAAGTAGTCCTCCCACGAGGTGCCGCGATGCACGTAGGCGCCGCCGTCCACCTTCACGATCACGACGTCGTTGTGCGGGCCGTCATAGAAGTAGTGCTCGACCCTGACGATGATGCTTTGCCGACCGGTCGAGCCCGCTCGCCACGGTCGTGAACACGAACTCGTCCTCGGGTCCGACCCCGTTCTCCGGCTGAAGCCGGCTGCCGTAGGGCGGGCGGTCCTGGTAGTCCGCGAACGTGACCTGCAGGCCATCCGGGGCATCGGCGATCTTCGACCCAGCTCATTCGGCCGCCGTCACCCCTGTCGGCGCTCATCACGACGGCCAGGTCTTCCTGTTCCGCCTCGGCAGCATCGACGCGATGTCGTACTTCGGACACGAAGAACGGCTGCCGGACGCCGCTCGGCACCGCGACATAAGCTGTCCTTTTCGCCGGCTTCCGTTCACCACGGGCGCAGAAAAGGTCTGGTCGTGCAGGCAGTTGACGTGATCGCGTTGGACAGCCTCAGGCTCTGCCGGCCGAACGACTTGAAGGGGGTCCGGGTTGGGGCGACCAGTGTGGTCGTAGCTCGGGCCGGCGCAGCTGACGCCGTCCGATCCCGTGCTTTTCCAGCCAAACTGGCCGTTCGGGCTGCCCTGGCTGAGCTTTACTCGAAGGTGACGGTCGGAAGCGTTTCCGCCGCGACGAAGGTTGCCGCACACGCGACCAACAGACTGATGCCGAATCTCCTGACCCTCTTCACGCTGGCCTCCTGCTGCACGTACGCATCAGCAAAGGCCAATCCTATGCATCTCGCGGTCCGCAGGCTAGAGGTTCGCCGAGAATCTCGGAAGCGCGCCGCGGCTTCTCGACCGCGGCCTCGACTCGCACGTAGTGTCGCAGGGCTTCGGCGGACCGTGCGAGCGAGTCACGCCTGAAGGCGGCACACTACGTACGCGGCACGAAGAGGCTACTTCTGCAGCGACTTCAGGTACATCGACAGCGCCTCGACGTCGCTCGCCGAGAGCTGCGACGTCTTGCCGTGCGTGTCCGGGATGACGCGAATGTGATTGGTTGCCAGCGCCGGATTGATGTGACCGCCGACAATCAGCGGGATGACGTTGCTCGTCCCGAGCTGGTCAATTTCCAGGCGTCCCTCGGGCATGCGACCACGTCGAACGAGGGGTTACGGCCCGGCTTCTTGTTGAACGGGCTGTCCAGGCTGACGCAGAGCCGACCCTGCCGTCGCCCGCCAGCCTGGTGCAGTCTCCGGTGTCCGAGCTGTCGGCGAATGGTGATCGGCACCTCCGTCGGCAGGCGGATCTCGGGACCGCCGAGGAAGTCGAACGCCACCACGCGGCTGTGGTCGGTGCGCACGGTCCGGAAGTTGAAGCCGCGCTCGCCCGGGTGGAGCAGCGGTGAGTCCGGCCCCAGCAGGATTTCGCGAATCGAGTGGGCGTCGCCGTGGTGCAGCCACCGCGGCACGCTGTCCCAGAACGACCGGAGGTGCTTCGTGTTCCGGCTGCTGATGTTCTGCCGGCCTCCCAGGTCCTGCGGCGGGTTGAACTCCTTGAAGAAATAGTCGTTGGCGAGCCGCGTGAACGGCCCTTCGTTGTCCACGGTGATTTCGGCGACGACGCCTGGTTCGTGGACGTTGAAGTCCTGGAACGTGTCGTCGAGGACGCCGTTGGTCGTCTTGTTGCCGTTGTGATGACAGCTCGCGCAGCCGGCGCCTCCTGGCGCGACCTCGTTGGTGAACAGCTGCTTCCCGCGGGCGACCGCCGCGCCGTCGCTGCCGGTCGGCGCCTGCCGCAGCGGATTGGGCATCAGGCGGGTCTCGTTCTGGCTCCAGAGGATCTGGAAGAACGCCATGTCGTAGAACCCGATGCTGGCTGCCTTGCCGCTCAGCTCAGGCCGGTTGATCGCCGCCGAGTTCTCCGCGGTCTTGCGCAGGACGAACTCGTTGCGCGCCGCCAGCCGTTCGGCTTGCGTCGCCTGAGGGAAGAGCACCGACAGGTTCTCGGCGCTGCGACCAGCTCCGCCGTTGCACGACGAGGCGTACGACGTTCATGTCGCTGCTGAGCCCTTCGAACCACTCCGGGCCAGTTGTCCGGAGATGTCCTTGTTCAGCGGGCAGACTTTCGGGCCGCCGATGGCGTTGGCGCCGACGTTCCACTGGCCGCCGTCGTGCCGGCTCTGCCAGTGGCAGTGGCCGCACGATTTCTGGCCATCGTCGGAGTACGACTGCGTGAAGAGCCAGCGCAATCCGATTTCCTCGTGCGTGGCGAAGAGGTGATCGCCGTGGCCGCTGCCACCGTTGTTCGTCGGATCGGGCGTGCTGTCGGTCACGCCGACGGCGATGATGGCCCTGCCGCGTCAAGCCGCCGGTCGGACTCACGCCGAGGAACGACACGTCCTCGGTCTGCATGTTCGCGACGTAGATGGTCGTGCCGTCCGGCGAGACCGGTCAGACCCTGCGGTGAGATGCCCCCGGTGAACTCGGTGCCGACGCTGGGTGAGGATCTGCGAGGGGTCGACCGGGTTCTGGTTGATCCGGAAGACCTCGATCTTGTCCGAGTGCAACTGCGAGACGAACAGGAAATCGCCCTTGACGACAATCTGCTCGGGGCCGCTGCCGCGGATGATCTTCTGTCCCGCGACGTGATCGCCGAGATCGACGACCTGGCCGGGTATGGCGATGATCGATCGGTCGCGCTCGAAATCGACGTACGCGGTAGACGAACAGGTTGGTCGCCGTGTCGAAGACGTTCAGCTCGCTGCCGAGGTCGTCGAACGTGGTCGCGCGCGTCGCGTCGGTCATGACCGGCGTGTAGCCGAGCGCCTGGCCGTTGTTGCGGATCGGCGACGCCGTTGACGATCTTCGGGAGGCCGTGGCCGGTCTCCTGACTGATTGAGGACGCTGTTGGTCGACTGGCCCGACACGATCCCCCAGCGGCCCGCGATCTTCACGTCGGTCGTCAGGCCGCCGACCGGCATGTTCGCGGCCAGCGTGTTGACGTCTCCGGCGATATTGATCACCGCGATGGTGTGCCCCAGGGTGTTGGCGACGTAGAGCGTCGCGCCGTCGGCGCTGATCGTCAGATCGCGGGGGTTGGTCCGGTCGAGATCGGTCTCGCCGGTCGGGATCTCGGCGATCTGCGGTGATCGACGGACCGGGGTCAATCCTGAACGCGCGCACCTGGTCCTTGAAGCGGTCGGTCGAGATAGAGCCGCGTGCCGGCGGCGTTGAACACCAGATCCTCGCCGTAGAAGCCGGTTTCGAACTGGCCGAGGACGGCGTCGGTGCCGGTGTCGATGATGCTGGCGAAGTTCGCGTACATGTTGGCGACGACCGCATACGGCCGCGGGTAGATAGCTGGTGTTCGACGGCGACACCGCGATGCCGAGCGGGCGCGTGCCGCGGGCCTGTCCCGGCGCCGCAGATCGATCCAGCGCACGACCCTGCGTGCGACCGTATCGACCGACGGCGACACGCCAGTCAGGATAGCCCTCGCGGCCCGGCAGCGTCGACGTAGAGCTTCCTGCCGTCCGGCGTCACCGCGACCGAGTTCGGCCAGCTGCGGAACGGCTGCTTGACGAACGGCCAGTGCTGGCTGCCGCTGCTCAACTGCGGGTTGTTCGGATCGATGCGCGAGCCCTTGTCGGGACGGCCATCGAAGTAGCCGACGCCGAACATGATCTTCGTGAAGCGCTCCATGCCGGCGCGTGGCCCCGCCGCTTCGGCGCCCACCAGTTTCTTGACCGGATCGGTGTCCGCCCCGTCGATGATCTCGCCGCGCGAGTCGGTCTTGACGGCGCCGGTGAAGATCCGCAGGTCGAATGGCGCCTCCGGGAGAGAAGCGTGCCAGGACCTTGCGTTCGAATCGGCGGCGGCGACTGCATCGCCGTGACGAGGACACCGACGCCTGAACCGATCGCCGCAACAATGGCGATTGTCAGGAGTGGCACCCACCGGGACCGGGTCCGCGCTTTCAGTTTCGATCTCATGTGTTTGGTTGACCTCCTGCGCCCTTCAGCGCAGAACCGCCGCCGCATTCATGTCGAGATGGAGCGCGGTCGACGGAGCACAACTGGAGACAAAGGGAAGGTGGGAGTCAAAGCGCCAAGCCTGCGCACCATGCGCTGCGGCGACGGTTCACGAACCACCGGTATGCGCGCGTGGTGGAGAGAACTCTGTGCCGCTCGAGATGGCATTGAAGAGATCCGCGTTTTACTGTCCGCGTATCTCGATTGTCGAACGACGTAAACCGCCTCTGTGGCAAGGCCGGGGTGTCAACGTAACGACAGCCGCTGCACCGTCCAGTAGATCGCCGTGCACGCGATCGCCAGCGACGCGGGAATCACGACGCGGCTGCGTACCAGTCGCGAGCCCGGCAGTGCCATCCGACGAGCAGGAACGCCGCCGCAATCACGGTGAGCTGGCCGGCTTCGACCCCGACGTTGAAGGTCACGAGCGCCGTCAGAAACTCCGAACGCGGCAGGCCCAGCTCCTTGAGCGCGCCCGCGAAGCCGAGGCCGTGGAGCAGCCCGAACGCGAAGACCAGGGCCAGCCGCCACGACCGCAGCCCGAGAGGAACACGTTCTCGATCGCGACATAGGCGATCGACAGCGCGATCATCGGCTCGACGATCGCCGCCGGCGCGGTCACGACGCCGTACATGCTCAGGCCGAGGCGTGATCGAGTGCGCGATGGTGAACGCGCTGACCTGCCAGAGACCGACCGCGCGCGGCCGCTCAAGCAGATAGATCCCGAGCACGAACAGCACGTGGTCGAGGCCGCGCGGCACGATGTGGGTGAAGCCGAGCATCAGGTAGCGGCGCGCAGTCTCGAGCCGCTCGGCGGCCGGCGCGTCCTCCGGTCACCGCCACCGGTGCGCTGGAGTCTGCCACCCTCCAGCCATTCGGTCGCGGGATGGTCCGGAACCGTCGCGCCGGACCGATCAGCGCGCATGACGCGAAGGTCCACGCGTAGCTCCAGGTCAGGCGGCGCGCCCCGGGAGGCGTCGTCGCCGGTCAGGCGGATCGTCGCCACCGCGGGCGACGTGCCGTCGGCCGGCGGCGAGACCGAGTAGTCGATCGCCGGATGCGCCGGCGACCCGTCGAAGGCGACCTTCAGGCGCTGGCGAAAGATGTCGTCGAACGCGCGGAGGAGCGCCTGCTGGCGGGCCGGGTCGTTGTCCACGCCCGGCGGCCGGCCTCCGAGCGCTTCGAGCTTCGTCGACGAGCGCGGCCGCGTCGGTCACGATCTCGATCGTGTAGCTCCGGTCGCTGCGGAGAGGACCGAGACGCGCGTCGCACTGATTTCGTGCGCGCGCACGCTCTGACGCGCACAGCAGCACGAGGGCGATGCCGAGGCCGGCGTTGATCGTCATCGTTCCGACTGCTGGGAGGTGCAGCTCGAAGGTGAGCGAGGCCCAGTAGCTCTGCCAGTCGGCATTGGCGCCGGCCGGCGCGGGCACCATGTGCACCGCCTTCACCAGCCACATCCCGCCCTGCTTCAGCGTCAATCGGACGCGCCGTCGCTGGTCGGTGCGGGCGGTCGCCTTCGTCCATCGGATTGCAGCCGGTTGATGGCGACCACGAGCGCGCCTGCGAGCGGGCGGTTCTGGTAGGTCAGGCGAAACGGCAGATCCCGTCCGCCGGGATCGCGTACGGATTGCGCTCGGCGACGAGCTCGAGCGTGAAGCCGAGCTGCCCGATCGCCCTGCGCGGCGCCGGCCGGGCCGGACAAGCACCAGGCTCTTGGCGCAGCGCGAGAACAGCTCGCGGGCCGTTGCGCCGGTCTCGTGCCGCACGGCTCGCTGCGCGGCGACGGCGTCGAGGCCCTCTTCCTTCAGATACTGGTTGAACTTCTCCGGCGTCAGTCTCGACGGCGCTCGGCTTGCTGCGATAGCCGATCACCAGCAGGCCGGGCGTCGGCGACGCGCAGCGAGGCCCGCCGGATCGGCGCTGGCGCGGCCGACGACCGGCTTGCGGCCGGCCGCGTCCTCGAAGACGAACTGGTCGATGAGCGCGGGATCGTAGCCGCAGCGGATCGCCGAGCAGGTCCTGCCCGACCTGCAGCCGCACGCCGACGATCCGTCCCGCGTTCCGGCGAGAAGGTCGTTGGCCTCGATCCACATGTCGTGGGCGGAGAGCGGCACGCAGCGAGAACGAGCGCCGCGACCGGCGAGCATCCCCAGACGACGAAACGATTTCGTGTGATTCCTGCTTGTCGGCGAACATCAGTGGTGTCCGACTTTCGAACTTGAACGACGTGCAACGGCTTCGAAACTTCCGAATCTCAGCGTCTAATCCGTATCCTGCGGGTCGGAGATGTTCGGCACGGTCGGCATCGTTGATGCCGCCGTGGCCCTGGAAGAGGCCCCTGATGCGCGGGCGCCAGGAACGGGAATCGATCGAGGTAGTCCTTGTCGTTGACTTCGACGCCCTTGGCCAGGCCGGCCGCCGGGTTGCCCGCGACGATCAGGCTGATCAGCACGCTGTTCACGTTCACCTGATTGCGGTTGGGCGCGGTGCCGCCGCCAAGGCGGCGGCCGTTGGGGAAGCTCGAGTCGATCGCCGCGTCGAGCGTGATGCACGTCGCCGGTGAAGCCGTCGGCGATCGGGATCGGCCGGCCCAGGTTGATCGCGTTGATGATGTCCACGCGGGGACCCTTGAGCGTCGCCACCGTCGCCGGCGGGACGCCGAGCGCCGCGTAGATGCCGAGCGCTTCGGCGTCGCGCACCAGCACCGGGAACAGCACGTCGGCGCCGAAGTTGGTCACGTCGTTGCAGCGGGCTGCTGTGCAGGTAGAGCGTCTGACGCTGCGTCCCGACCAGGCCGGCGTTGAAGAGCGGCAGCGCGTTGCGGCCGACCTGCACCCAGTCGCCGGATCCCTTGAGGCCGGTGATGATGTTGCTCGGTGTCCACGGTCTGCGTCTCCTGGCGGCGTGATGCTCGACCACACGCGGAGCAGGCTGTCGGTCGAGGTCGGCATCGAGCTGGCCGTTGTGCGGGATGCCGTCCGGGAAGATGTCGCTCATCGGCACCTCGAGCGCGATCGAGAAGACGTTGAAGCCGGTGAACACGTCCTTGGCCGGCGGCCGGCGCGCGCCTGGAATGCCGCCGAGGTCGTCGCGGCTCAGGTTGACCAGGTCGAAGATGCCCTTCTCGTCGAGCTGATAGGGATCGTCGAACTGCCCGGCGATGATCCGCCCGCCGTTCGACGAGGGTGTGGATGAAGGTGTCGACGAACGGCTGATCGTAGAGCCCGACTTCGCGGCTCGTCGGATCGCCGGAGTCGTAGCCCTCGAAGGGACCGAGACCGTAGACGAGCCGATCGGTCTGCGGGCCGTGGTTGTTCGGGAGGACCGGGAGATTCTCGCCCAGCACGTCGGCGTCATCGCCGGCGCCGATCGTCGTCGTCGGTCGTCGTCCGATCCGCGATGCGCGTGACCTTCATCGTCTCGGTGCCGCCGGTGAGCTGCCAGAGCAGCTCGTTGCCGCCGCCCAGCGGATCCGCCGGACTCGGCGCCGCTTCGGGCGTCAGCCGGTTCGTGAACTCGACGCGGTAGACGACCTGGTCCTTGAGGCTCGTGCCCTTGGCGATGTGGAACTCGTAGCGGTAGCCGTTGCACGCGCGCAGGCCCTGGTTGCCCTGACCCGGCTCGTGGAGCGGGTTGAAGTCCATGATCAGGTAGAGCTTGTCGTGCGAGCCGTTCGACACCCACGCGTAGGTGTCGGTGTTGTCGGCGCAGGGCTCGTTGAGGACCGCCAACGCTTCGCGGTGGCCTGACCCTGCGCTATGCATGCCCGCCGCGGCGAGTGTGCGCTGCGCATGCACCTGGTACACCGTGTCATCTCGACCTCCTGCTGGTGCATGGTCTGTCTACGGAGGCCGGGCGGGACTGGATTGCCCCGGGGACTTTGAACGCCTCCCCGGTTTCGACCGAGAACTTGCGGTAGTCCGGAAGCTCGATCACCGACTCGACGCTGAACCTGCGCACCAGCGCGCGGCCCGGACAGGTTCGCCAGCCGGACCGGGGCCGGCGTAACCACACCCGCCGTTCGCCTTGCGGCGATCCATCGAGACGGCCGTGCCCTTGTAGAGTTTGCCGATGAACACGCCGATGATCGAGACGTCCGCGATCATCACGGCCTCGAGCCGCGCGCCAGCCTGGTAGTCGTCCTCGCTGATCCAGGGCGCGGCCCCTGGCGCTTGGTCAGCACCGCCGCCGTCGCGTCCGGTCTGCGGCGCGGCGCCGGGCCTCGGGGCGAAGTCCACCACGATCATCGGCTGCCCGTCGAACAAGCGCTGGCGCTCGACCATCACTGACCTCGTAGACCCGGAACACGTCCTCCACTTCGTCGCCTCCTCGCGCCGTTCCTTGGCCTCGGCCTTGAGGCGCTTGTCGCGGTCGCCGGCGCTCTCGTGCTCGCGCTTCGCCAGATCGTCGAGCACTTTCTTCTGGCAGTGCTTCCGGTCGTCGTCGGCGAGCTCGGCGGGGATCGCGCGCGGCTTGCCGTCGACCGCCACCGAGCGCTCGTGGCGCTCGCCAGGATGGAGACCCGTGGCGGATCTGGTAGACCTTCCTCGGCGCCCGGCGCGCGACACCGACACGGTCATGCTCAGACCGCGGCTTCGCGCGCGCGCTGCAGGTAGGTGGTACTGGCTGAGCAGCCCGCGATCGGTGCGCAGGTTGGCGCGCACGTGGCGACGAGGACGTCGACCGCCGGCATGCGGGCGATCCCTGGGCGGCGAGCGACAGTGCCCCGGCGCCCAGGCCGACAGCGACGACGATGGCGTGGCGAATCCTCGGCCCGGCGAGGCATGCGGGATGCTCCATTGTCGCTCGGCTGAACGCCTGGCGCTACCGGGCCGATGATATACGTAGGGCGCCGCTTTAGCGGTGCCTGTGGAGGCACGGCTGGAGCCAGGCCCTACGTACGAGGAGGGGTTACGTGGCGCACCAGCTCCCGCACGCGGCGCTTGCCCAGCACGTTGACCGCGAACGACAGCGCGATCAGCGGAGGTCGAGGCCGCAGGCTGCGGCGGACGATGTAGACGCGATCCAGCACCAGCGTGGCGTCCGCGGGCGACCCGGCGCCGAGCAGCTGTCCGAGCCCGGTGAGGCCAGGCGGACGCGCCAGCGGAAGTCGTGGCGCGGTGTCCACTCCAGCCGGGCGACGTCGGACGGCGTCGATGGCCGCGGGCCGACGGCGCTCATCTCTGCCGCGCAGCATGCTGACGAGCCGCGCAGCTCTGTCGAGGCCGGTGGCGCGCAGCACCGCGCCCGACGCGGGTCGTCCGCCCGTCGCGCATCGAGCGGAACTTGAGGATCGTGAACGGACGCGCCGCGTCGCCCAGCGTTCCTGCCGGAACACGTGATCGGCCCGCCATCGTCGATGCGGATGGCCAGCGGCGGCTGCCGCCATCGTCGGCGCGAAGCCCACCAGCCCGCCGGCGGCGCCGGCGACGTCGAACAGGCGCTGTGTCCGGCGTCGATGCGCATCGGATCGATCCCGGCAGCTTCACTCGCGAAGCACTCTTCAGTGTAAAGTAGTTTCGCATGGCCCGAGCGTTCGTCCCGCCCGTTGCGCGTCAAGCTGATTCTTCCGCGCTCACCGAAGCGACCAGCCCCTACTGGCGGCCGATCAAGTACTCGCTGTTCCCGCCGCTCGGCCTGGCCACGCTGGCCGCCTACCTCGACGCCCGACGACGACGCCGTCGATCGTCGACGAGCACGTCGAGCGGCTGCGACACCGACGACACGCCCGGACCTGGTCGTGATCCAGGTCTACATCACCAACGCCGACCGCGCCGTACCGCATCGCCGACCACTACCGCGCGCGGGGCGTGTTCGTCGCGCTCGGCGGCCTGCACGTCACCGTCGCTGCCGGACGAGGCCGCGCGCGCACGCCGACGCGATCTTTCTCGGTCCCGGCGAGCAGACGTTTCCGCGGTTCCTCGACGACTTCCGCGCCGGGCCGGCCGCTGCGCCGTCTACCGATCGACCGTCGGGCGGACGCCTCGACCGCGTGCCGCCGATTCGCCGCGACCTGATCGACCGCCGCCGCTACCTCGTGCCCGAACTCCATCGTCGTCACGCGCGGCTGCCCGCAGCACTGCGACTTCTGCTACAAGGACGCCTTCTTCGACCGGCGGACGATCGTTCTACACGCAGCGCGTCGACGACGCGCTGGCCGAGATCGACGCGGCTGCCCGGACGCCATCTGTACTTTCCTCGACGATCACCTGCTCGGCGATCCGCCGCTTCGCCGCGGCGCTGTTCGAGGGCATGCGCGGCATGAACCGGCTGTTCCAGGGCGCCGCGACCGTCGATTCCATCCTGCGCGGCGACCTGATCGAGCGCGGCCGCGGAGGCCGGCCTGCGCAGCCTGTTCGTCGGCTTCGAGACGCTGCACGCCGGGCAACCTCGCGCGCAGCAACAAGCGGCAGAATCTCGGCCGCGACTACGCGGCGGTCACCGACGCGGCTGCACGGCCTCGGCATCATGATCAACGGCAGCTTCGTCTTCGGCATGGACGACGACGACGAGGACGTGTTTCCGGCGCGACCGTCGACTGGGCGATCGACCACGGCATCACGACGGCGACGTTCCACATCCAGACGCCGTATCCGGGCACCGGCGCTGTTCGCGCGCATGGAGCGCGGAAGGCCGCATCGTGACGCGCGACTGGGACCTGCTACGACACGCGGCACGTCGTCTACCGGCCGGCGCGGCTCACGCCCGGACGGCCCTGAAGGACGGCTACGACTGGGCCTATCGCGAGTTCTATCGCTGGTCGTCGATCGCGCGGGCGGCGCGCGTCACACGGCTCGCTGAAGCATCAGGCGAAGCATTTCTTCTACGCCGCTGGCTGGAAGAAGTTCGAGCCGCCGTGGGATCGGGTGATTCGCGCGCGACAACTGCGCTGCAGCTGACCCCGGTCCCGAGGCGCCGCGCGCTGTCGAAGCTGACGCGCTCCACGCCGGCTGCCGCCGGGCAGCCGCGTGGACGCTGCCGGTGGCGATCTCGCTGGCACGGCTGATGGCAGAAGCTGGCGACGTGCCATCTGGCCATCTGCACGGCATCCGCTCGATGGCCGCGCCGTGGTGCGCCATCGGCCGGCGCGCGTCAGACTCGAAAACTGCACTTTCACTCGTCTCGATCCGATCGATGACGCGCTCCTCGACAGGAATGTCGACGACGGCAGGCGTCCCAGTAGCCGGCGGCGAATGGCGGATTCGGTGAGCGAGGAGAAATCCCGGGCCTTCTCCTCTCCCGTCCCAGGCTGGCATGGCTGTGCGTGTGATGCACTGATTTCGCCTCGCGGGATCCACCCGCAGGTTAGTCGGCGGAGTCTTCGCGGCGCCCCATACAGCACGATACACGACGATCATCGCCCGGCGCAACCGCGCTGATCGGCCCGCACGCGGCGAACGCCGCGAAGCCGCCGATGGGAGAGGAGCACCGCCAGGCTGAAGTAGCGGATGATCGGGGAGGAAAAGCCGCATCGGTCACGGTGAAGGCGGCCAGCGTGCAACCGCCGATCGAGCGCGAGTGACGCGGCAGCCGATCGGCGGGCGATCGCAGCCGTCACGCAGCCACAGCCAGGCGAGCTCTGCCCAGCATGAGGAGGACGGAGCCGCCGACCAGCCAGCCTCGACGACCACCGACCCAACGACGGCCGAACTGCGCATCGGACTGGACGAGCGGCGATCCGGGCGCCGCCGGTCAGCACCGGCCGCACGATCAGGGGCCAGGAAACCGGGCGCGGTCGCAGCCCATCCCCAGCCCGGCTCAGGCACGACGCACTTACCCATCTGCTGGTGCAGCCTCGGTAGGAACAGCGAGGCTCCCGCTCAGGCATCTTCGTGTCGTCGAGAATCAGCCAGACGAGCGCAGCCGGCGGCGCCGCGCGGCCAAGCCCGCTCTTCTGAACGTGGCCCTGCGCAACAGCGTGCCGCCGGCGAGCTCGATGAGGGCGAAGCGCCAAGCGCGTGGATGGTGAACTCGCGGTGGACGAAGCCGAAGGCCAGCACCGTGCGCCGAAGGCGAATCGGCTGGTCGCGCAACATCCAGAGAGGCCAGCACATACAACAGCGGCTTCGACGCCGGTGCTGCCGCTTCCATGAAAATTGCCGGCGATGATCGGCGAAAATCGGCACGAGGAAGGGCAGCAGCGTGGCGCATCGGGGTCCCAAACGCCGGCCGCAGGCCGGTGGAGCGGCTGACGCCGCGCATCGCAGGATGGCGGCGAGGATGGCGAGGAGAAGCGGAGCGGGAGTCTCAGCACCGCGATCGACGGCCGGCGCCATCGCAGGTGAAAAACGGCGCGCGCGATCGCCAGTGATCCCGCGCCGAGCATGCAGTTCTGGCCGTAGAAGAACAGCGCGGAAACGTGTCCGGAACTCGTTGAGATGCTTGGCCATCAGCCCGATGATGGCCTGGTCGGCGTCGAAATCGATGTGCCTCGGCGATGAACATGGCGCAGCGCTGAGGATCACGAGGAACACGGCGAGCACGGTGCAGTCAGCGGCGCTCGCGAACCCCGGTCGAAGAGTGCAAGGATCATGCCCCGCGATTCAGTCGCCACACGAACTGTGATTCTAGTGATCGCGTCGTGGGCCCGCCTCTTGCTTGTGCATGGCTAAAAAAGAGACAGACGCCGCCAGCGCGCCTCACGAAGATGCCGCTAACAACGTCCGTAATCTTCAGCCACTCGCTTCTCTTCCTCTCGCGGCGGCGTCACCTGAGGCGCTGCTCCTCGTCGCCGTCGTGTCGACCGCGAAGCAGGCCAGCGGGGGTCGCTGAAAGCGCGCCCTTCACCGCTCTTACCTGCTGGCCGACCGCTGGCAGAGCGCGCGCTCGTCGGAGGCTTCGCGCCCGCGGCGGCGGTCGCGACTCGTCGCCGCGGTCCTGCGTTTCGCGACCTGTCCACCCGCAGGCGGACGCCGGGGCGGGGCCAGCCGAATCGTCTTCGCGTCGGAGGGCCATCGGTGTCGCCGGGCTGGTCGCCGCGCGCTCCGCCGCCGGATGCGCGAGTCCGGCGCGCGCGTCGTCGCACCCGGAAGGCGGGAGCGATGGGCCAGTGCGCGGCTCGTGCCTGCGCGTAGGATCTTCGGTCGCGCCGGCGCGAAACCGAGGCCTTTCGCGGCGCGGCGGCGACGCTCCGCGCTGTGACCGCGCTGCGGAAGGGGAAGCCGACGCTGCGCAACGGCAGTTCTCAGGCGCCTTCGCGAGGCGCCGACCGATCCGCTGGTGGGACCTGATCGCGGGCCTGGAACGCCGCTCGGCGCAGCCGCTCGAGCGCCTCCGATCCGACGAGCGCAGCCGACGGGTGTCGCGGTCGATGCAGCTTGGCTGCGCCAGGCAGCGACGCGCGTCATCTCCCGGCAGCGGGCGCCTGGCAGCGCGCGCAGGTGCGTGCGCGCCCGGCGCAACGCTTCGGCGAACGGCACGACGGCCGCTCGCTGCCCTAAGTCCACAACGACGCGGCGCTGGGTCGCGCAGGTCAGCGCCCTGACCTGGCCGCCGACCGTGTCCTCCATCATCGTGGTGCCGGTGGGGCAGGCGCGGGCCGTCTGGTTCATTCCAGACTGAAAGTCGTCAACGAGCGGCGGAGCGCCGGCACGACCGAGTGGGACACCCTCTCGCGCCGGGCGACGAATCGCCGCCGATCGCGCAGCGATCGCGTTGCCGCGTTTCACGCCCGGCAGTCGCCGACTCGTGGCCGCGCGGCAGACCGCGCGCCTCGTCGCCTCCTGATCGCTCGGGAACGGGAATCTCGGCCGCGCTACAGCGGATCGGGATACAGCGCGCTGGCGTGACAAGAGTGCGCGACCTGCCCCAGCGGGAACGGCACGCGGCGGTATCGCGACTCTCAGGATGCGCGGCCCGGCGGCAACTCGTCGAAAGCCGCGCCCTTCGAGTGGCTGTAACTCCAGCCTCGGAGCGGGACCCAGCCGCCCTCGGGGCCGATGTGGCCAGCACCGTCGTGGCGCTGGTGGACGCCGCCAACGCCTCCGGCAACTCCAGATCGCCTCGCGGATGCTGCCACCAGGCGGCGCACCGGGTCCGCCAGACGGCGCCGGCCTGGTCTTCGACAAACGGGCCGCGAAGCGCCGCTCGACGCTGACCACCGGCAGGATGGTGTCGCGGTGGCCTGAGAGAGGCCGAGCCGGCAATTCCTCGCCAATCGCCTCGGCCGTGGAGCAGCGACGAATCGAAATAACTCTTCTCCACGCGAGCGCCGCCGATCGGGCACCGCGGCGCTCGATGCCCGGTCGAGGCCACGGCGGCGAGCAGGCGCCGCAACATCTTCGGGCGGGGCATGCCAGCAGCAGGTCGATGCCGCGCTGCGTGGCGTAGTGGTTATTGCTTGGAGAGACTGACTTCCAAAGCCCGACCTCGTCGCCCGAAAGCGCCGCCACGTGCCCTGACTGACCCGCCCTCCGACCAGCCCGGATCCCGAAGCGTGTCGCCGACTGATGCCCGGTGGACTTCAGAGTTCGTGGAAAGCGCCTCGCCCCTCGGCCGAGAGCTCGCCCGTCACCTTCAGATCGGCGTCGTCCAGCAAAGCAATGAGATCACCGCGCAATCTCCCGGCACCGCTCTGATACCGCTAAGCCAAGCGAAAACTGATGGTCATCGACGAATTTGTTTGCTGACTTCGTGGCAGTGTTGTGTAAAGATGCAGTGGCCTGTGAATAGGTAGTCTGTTCACCCTGCATCGCGCGAGCCTCGAGATGAAAATCCTGAGGGCGTTTGGTGCTCGTCGTCATCTCATCTTGCACTTCTCTGGGCAAGGCCGGATCGAGAATCTTTGAAGGCCGACGACCACGACTGGCGGCACGCGGCGTGACCGAGATAAGACCTGGCAGTTACGGTCCTGCTGGCACCGGCAACAATGATCGCGCAGCCGGGCATTACGCCCAATCACCATCCTTCCGCCCGGAGATCGTTGTCCGCATCACTAGCGCCCGAAACCGACGCGGCTGCGGTCGTCGTTCCCGCCACGGTGAATTTCATCGTCGCCGGCTTCCGACGGATTTGGGGGCCTATCAGCTGGGTCACACTCGACGTTTCGTCAGGGGCTTATGTTCCAGCGCTGAAACCTTCCTCGTCAACTATGACGCCAACGTGTTCGCGAAGGGGCGGTTTCTCCTGGTGGCACGCTGCCGGCGTTCGCCGATGCCACGCTCTTCCAAGCTGCCGCCTGGCGCAGAATCGCAACGTCGCTGGATACGATCGCGTTTTCGGCGCCCGGCAAATACCTCGTCATCTGCAACGTGCGCGGCCATACTTGATGATACGCGGTAAAGGTCGTCACCGACGACGACGACGACAACCAGAGCAATTTCCGGTTGTGATGGTGCTCGCCTTCAGGCGGATCGCCACGTCCGCTAAAGCCGGACACTACGGCATTCGTCGCTGCCAGTCGATCAGCTCCCGGCGCTGAGCGCCGCGCGCTGCGTCGGGATGGCCAGCAGCGTGATCACCAGCGTCGACAGCGTCAGGGCCGCCGACGCACGGCGCAGCGCCAGCGGCTTCTGCAATTCCGCGCCGGCGCCGAGGCCGAGCGCCAGCGGCAGCAATCCGAACAGCGTGCAGAAGGTGGTCTATCGTGGATCGGCCGCAGCCGGATGCGGCCGGCGTGGGCGACGTCGCGGTGTCGAACGGCTCGCCCTCTGCGTGCAACCGCTCGGAGAAGTCGAGCAGCATGATGCCGTTCTTCACCACCAGGCGCCGATCAAGCACGGATCAGCCCCATCGCCGACGACGACGTTGAGATCGGTGCCGGTCAGCCCAGAACAGCAGCAGCGCGCCGCCGAGGCGAGAGCGGCGCGGCGAGCAGGATCAGATGGCCGGGCACGCCAGGCGCGGAACTGGATCACGAGGATCGTGAACACCAGCACGATCGCCGATGCCAAACACCATCAGCAGCTCGCGGAACGACTGCTGCTGTGATTGCATGCTGGCCGCCGATCTCGTAGCTGTAGCCGACCGGGCAGTTTGAGCGTGTCGAGCTGCGGTCGACGGATCTCGGCGACGGCGTCTGCCCGAGGATCGCGGCCTTCGAGCCGGCCGCACTCGTCAGCGCCAGCTGCGCAGGTTCTCGCGCAGCCTGCCTGGACTGTCCGTTCGGCGCTCGCATCGTGCGCCACGGATGCCGAGAGCGGAGTCAGCTTGCCGGTCGCCGCTGCGAATCAACGTGCTCGCCAGCTGTGCTTCGGATCGAAGCGCGATCGCATCCGGCAGCCGACGCGGACCACGGGACTCGTGCGATCGAGCAGCCGCAGGTCGGTGTGGCGACTGCGCTGAAGCCGTGCCGCGGCGAGTTGGTCCGGACTGTCCTGACGGTGAGCCAAGCGGCCGGCTGCCATCGGATCGACCGTCCGCCGTGTCATTTCCGGGTTGCCCTGCTGCATGCCGACGACGTCGCACGACGCCGCCGACCTTCTCCAGCATCGCTTCGACCGGTTCGGCCAGCTTCTCCGAGCGTGCTCCGGTGTCGTCGCCGAAGATCTTGACCTCGATCGGCATCCTGAGGTCGCCCTCGAGGTCGCCGAGCATGTCCTGCAGCAGCTGACTGAACTCGATGTCGACGGTCGGCGCCACCTTGCTGCAGCCGCGGCCGCAGGTCGGCGATGACCTCCGCGGCGCTCCGGCGAGCGCTTGCTCCGCGGCACCAGCCGCACCGAGCACGTCGCCGCCGTTCTGCGGCGTGGCGAAGCAGACCTCCAGCTCGGAGCCCGTCCGTCGCGTGAACGCGGCGACCTCGGGCGTGCCCGACAGCACCCTTTCCATGTCGCGCAGCAGCCGGTCGGTCTCCCGGAGCGCGGTGCCCGGCGGCGTCTGGTAGTCGAGGACGAAACCCCCTCGTCCATCGCCGGAAGGAAGCCGCTCGGCAGCGCGCGGAACAGCAGCGCTGAGCCGACGAGGCGAGCGCGAGCGCGACGACGACCATCAGCCGCGGACGGTGGAGCGACCGCGCCGAGGCTGCGCTGGTAAGCGCGGTCGACCCTCCGCCGGGCGCTGCCGCGCCGGAGCCTTCGGTCTCCGCCTCTGACCATCGCTGGCAGCCACACCGAAAGAAGAGGGATCAAGGTGAGAGCGAGCACCAGCGAGACGAGCACCGGCGGCGGTCAGCGTCAACGACAGGGACCGGAAGAACTCGCCCGACGACGCCGGAGAGCACGCCGAGCGGGGCGAGCACGACGACGGTGGTGACCGTCGAGCCGACCACCGGCGCGATGAGCTGCCCACCGCGCGGTCGACGGCCACCTCGACGCGCGACGCCTTGCGCGAGCTTGCGGTGGATGTTCTCGATACGACCACCACGGCGTCGTCGATGACGAGGCCGATCGCCACCGCGAGGCCGCCCATCGACATCAGGTTGATCGTCCGCCGACGAGCCGCATGAACGGCGAACGTCGGCGATGACGGTGCAGCGGCAGCGTGATCGCGGCGACCAGCGTCAGGCGCCAGTCGCGCAGGAAGACGAGCAGCACGATCGACCGCGAGCACGCCGCCGATCAGGATGGCGTCGCGCACGTTGGCGATCGACTGCGCGACGAACTCGGCGAGGTCGTAGACGCGCGTGATCGTGATGCCCGGCGCGGCAGGCTCTTCGAGATCGGCGAGCGCACGCCGTCGACGCCGGCGCTTGCAGCGTCGAGGATGTTGGCGCCGACCTGCTGCGCGATGCTCATCGATACTCGGCTGCGACCTCGGCCGTTGCCGGTGATGAGCAGCGTCCGATCCGGCGCGCCCTGCGCGCCACCGCTGCCCAGCGTCCGGCGACGCGAGCCGTCGCGCCGCTTCCCGGCCTCCGACCGGCGCTCAAAAGCACTCTTGGCCTGACGTTCCTTCGCAGGAGTCGCCGAGGCCGTAAGCGCTGGTGGTGCCGCCAGCCCCTGATTCCTCGAAGCGCCCGACCGGCAGGACGGTAAGTTCTGCGCCTTCAGCGCCTCGGCGACGTCCGACGACCGTCAGCGACGCCGCCGACCAGCTTCTGCGGGATCGTGAGGATCACCTCGGGATCTCGCGCGCCGCCACTGGCCTGACCTCGACTGAGGCCCGGCGCCGAACGCGCGCTGGATCTCCGGCTTGACGACCACATTGGTTCGCAGTCGTAGGAGGTCGGCGCGTGGTCGGAAGCGTGCCGGTCAGGCTCATGGATGAACAACCGGAAAGATCTCCGCAAGCCATCCGCTCGATCTGCAGCTCTGCGCCGGCCGGCAGCTCGCTCCGTAGATCCGGCGCGACCCGGTTCTGGGATCTGTCTGCAGCGCCACCACCATGTCGGTCGAGGTGCGCGAACTGCGCCGAGATTCGTCGCGCCGCGGATGCTCTTCGATCGGACGCCGGCGGACGCCCCGGCACCGCCGAAGGATGCAGACCTGCTCGATCGGCCGGCGTCACGATGTGAGCGATGTCGATTTCCGGTGGCGGCAGCGCCGTCCTGGCGTGCGAAGGTGACGACGATCGATGGCGCGGAAAACTGCAGCGGCGGGCAGATGCCGCTCGGCACCGCGGAATGCGCTACCACGTCGCCGACGGTGACCAGGGCGAGCGCCAGCAGACCGATGGCGCGCGACTGCCCAGCGCCAGCGCCGCGACGTCTGCTTCCGTCGTCCTGGCGGCGCCCGGCGTGAGCTCGGCTGGCGGCGTCCTCGCCGGTGTCAGGCTGATCGCCGCGCTGTCGGGGAAGTCCGGTTCTGGCTGTCGACGATGACCTGCTCGCCGGGCCCGAGCCCCGAGAGGATCTCGACTCAACAGTCCCGCCGACGAGCCTGATCCGACGGTTGCCGTGCGCCTTGCCGTCCTTGGCGACAAAGATTGCCGTCTCCTCGCCCTCGCGGACGATCGTCGCGGCGGGACCAGGACGACGTCGCCGCGCTGTTCGGCCTGGATCTCGACCTGACCGGCGTGCCGACCGTGGGATGTTCGCCGGGGCGGCGAAGGCCAGGACGCACCGGGATCGCGGTGACTCCGGCATCGACGCGGTTTGCGCGCGAGAATCTTCAAGGCCACGGGAGGCGCATCACTCGATGGCGGCACGAGCGCGGCAGGAGCGCCCGCCTGACCGCGAGGCACGGCAGCTGGCACCGAGGCGACGACCGGAGCTGGTCTATAGGTCGACGACCCGCAGCACGGCGGTCGCTGGCGGCCGGCCTGACGAGATCTCCGGCGTTGTGTGCAGCCGCTTGACGACGATCCGTCGAAGGTCGCCCATCGATCGAGCGGCTCAAAGTTACTTGTCTCCGCCGAGGCCAGCGATGGCGGTGGCGCCTCGGCAGAGCACCGCCTGAGCATTACGGTGCAACTGAAATTCAGCGCATACT
>ERZ1370068.10351-contig-9059_pt1 | contig 46075 bp, 79 predicted proteins | sample MGYA00561227_ERZ1370068 | MGnify/ENA primary metagenome ERZ1370068 (study PRJEB38410, sample SAMEA6850437) | metagenome | study: Metagenomic assessment of the ecological functions of the soil: analysis of the soil microbiota associated with the... | reverse complement strand
GTTATTGTTTCGTGCGCACAGGTAGCGAACGCCCCGCGCAAGCAAGGCGCGCGCAGTCGCGGCCGAGACGACCAGGTCCTCCGGATCATGGTAATGTTCGACGCGCGCGACCTCCTGCTCGATGATCGGGCCGGCGTCCAGGTCCTCGGTGGCGTAATGGCAGGTGGCTCCAATGAGCTTGACGCCACGCTCGAAAGCACGCCGATACGGGTTCGCGCCGGAAAAGGCGGGAAGGAAAGAGTGATGGGATATTGATTGCGCGAGCCGCGTATTCATTGCACAGCCATCCCGTGGAAGGATCTGCATGAACCGCGCCAGCACGACCAGTTCCGCTCTGGCCTCGCGCAGGAGGCTGCCAAGCTTCTCGAAGGCAGCCGGTTTTTCTTGTCTTCGAAGGAAATGAATTCAAAGCGGATTTGCTCGCGCTCGGCCAGGGCGCGACAGCCTTCGTGATTAGAAACAACCAGCGGCACGTCGATACCGAGTTCCCGCACCGCCATCGCCAGAGTAGATCGACCAGGCAATGATCCTGCTTGCTCACCAGGATCACCGCCCTGGTCTTGTCTTCGGCCGCGCGGATTGACCAATCGGCGCGCAACCGGCTCCGCGAGGGGAGCGAACGCCTCGCGAAGAGCTGCACGTCCCAATGGTCAAGGCCTTTTTCGATCGCCAGGCGGGCGAAGAACCAACCGGTGCCGACGTCCGTGTATTGGCTGACCTCAAGCAAATTGCCTCCTGCTCGGCGATGGCGCCGGTGACCGCGCGCCAGCAAGCCAACGGCATCGGGGCAATTGAGCCTGAGATCGAGATCACGCTCAATCGAGCCGTTGCGCCGACCGTTTCGCAAGGAAAACAGGACCTTCGGAATTTTCGAAACAACCGGTCGTTTCGACGAGAATTCGGGAAGGTTAGCGGGCTGATGACTTGGATCAGAAGGCCGGATCGAATTTCGGGGAGGCCAGAACCGCCTCCCGCAATCCTTTGAGCTGAGCCTCCTCTTTTTCAGGAGACTGCCAGGTCGCAAAATAAAGCGTGCCGGTGCTGTCGTTCGCTTTCGCGACGTTGACGACCTTGATATTTCCCTGGTCGCTCTCAATCGTATACTCTAGCCTCAGCACTTGATACGGTCCCTCCTCGGACTTCTGCAGTTTGGCGTCGTCTCCTCATCTTGCGCCGAGGCGAGTAGATCGTTGGCGTACTCACTCGGTTTCATCGATGCGCGGTCCCGGCACCTTGGTAGTCACGCTACGGATGAGACCGGCGCTGAACGCATCGTCTTCGTTTTCGGCCTTTTCGCGGCTGACTCGGCAGACGGTTACACCGTCCTCCGATTCCTCTTTCGTGAACCATCCTTCCGGAATCATGATCTTGGCGTTAATTGCGGGCAGGGCGTGTGTCCTTGAGAGGCGGTTGCTGCGCAAAATGCGGCGGCCGCAAAAAGAGTGACAAAAAGAACCAATCGTTTCATCAGTTTTCCTTCGAGATTCTTGGAGATTTCACGGTATCGAGGAAGCGTTGCTCCAGCTCTTTGAGGGCTTTTCCGGCCTCGCTGTCGTTGTTGGCCTTCCGGTAGGCCTCGGCGGCCCTGCGCAGCGCGCGGGGCGTCACCGACGAATCGTTATAGAGGACGGCGACGGTCATAAAGCGGGCGCCGCCCCGTCGTAATCTCCTCGGGCAAAGGCGATTTCACCGGAGAGCATGCGTCCCCTCCGCGTTGAGGCTGCCTTCCGGGTTGGAGCAACAGGGATTCATCGCAAAGCTTGGAGGCTTCGTCGTAGTTTTTCCGCGAGGGAGACAGCGGCCCGGGCTTGCAGCCCCCGCGCCCGCGCGAACGGTTCCCGGGCAGATTCAAGGTATTTTGCGACGTTAGGCAGGCCTCCCGGAATTTGCCGAGTCTGATCTGCGCTTCGGCAAGTTCGATGAGAACCGCGGGGTCCACATCCTTGGAATCCCTGACCACGGGCAGGAGGTATTGCTCAGCCGCCGAAAAGTCTCCTTCCTCGAAACTCTTGCGGCCAAGCCAGCGGGTAATCTCGCTGGAATGGTCAAATCCTGTTTTCGGCGATCGTGCGCCGCAAGGCGCTCGATCCCTGGGAGGTAGTAGTAACAAAGGACAATGCGCAAGGCCGCGCGCTCTCCGTATTGCGGGATCCAGCTTGCGGGCCGCCTCGAGACGCTCAATGGCGCCCTTGTAGTCCTTTTCTTCAAGGCCGCCCAACCGATCCAAAGTTCGCTGTCCGGCTCCCGTGCTTTTCGGATATGCGTCAAGCAGGGTCCCAAACGTTTCGGTCATCCCCTTGTAATCCTTTTGCTGTCCGAGGATGAGCGCCTTTTGCTGCAGGGCGAGTTCGCGTTCCGGCGTCTGCGGGTAGCTGCCGATGATTCGGTTGAAATCCTTCAGCGCCGACTCGTAATCCTTGTTCTGCTGATAGGCCAGCCCGCGTTGAGCCATGGCCGAGGCAAGGGTGGCGCTGCCGAGGTTTTTCGAGGTATTGGGAATAGGTCTTGATGGCGCTTGCGTAGTCACCGGTTTGCGCCTGGCACCACCCGAGCTTGTAGAGTGCCTTGGTCTTCGGAATCGTCCGCCAAGGCGCTTTCCCCGACCTTTCCATAAAGCGGTGCCGCCTCGGTGTATTTCTTTTGTTTGAAGAGCGCTTCGGCTTTCAGAAGGTTTATCTGGGCGCGTTGAAGCGGATCGGTTGCCCCTTTGAAAGTCGTCCGCTTCCTGGATCAGTTTTGCATCGTCCAACTGGTAGCTGAGCAGTCGATGATGGCGGGCATCCTTCGAAAATGAGGAATTTGAAACTGAAGAGGTAGCCGGTCGTAAATCGCGCGCGCGCGCGCGTTCCCGAGTTGGCGAAAGGAGTCGCCCATCAGCATAAGGACTTCAGCCCGTTGGTCATCCGAACTCCGTCGGGCAATTTCTCCGACATCTCCACGACCCTTTTGTAAGACCCAAGCTCGAGGTCGAGGCCGCAACGCGCCAGGGAAGGCTGCCGGTTTCCAGTCGCCGGTCTCCGGGGACTCGTAGGCATCGTTGAAGAGCTTGAGCGCACGCTGTTTATCACCGAGTTCGGCGGCCAGGGCCGCCGGTTTGGCTAACCGCCTCGGCGCGAACCGGGGATGGCCCACGCCCCGCTGGCGATTTCAGAGTAACTTTGCAGGGCCTCCCCTTTCTGCGGCCACCGCGGCGGCGTTTCCGGCAAGCGAGAGGCGCGTGCAATAGTAGAGATACGGATTGTCTTTCTCGACCGCAGCGCCTCCGTGTAGAGCTTGGCAGCCTCCTCCGGGCGCTTGAGCCGGTCCAGGCATCGCGCCATGTTGTAATTTCCCGAAGGCGTATCTCGTCGCCCGAGGCTCGGAGGCAGCAAGCTGGAATTGAGCCAGCGCAAGGTCGTATTTCCTTTCAGAATGAGATACTCCCCAGCCGATAGGCGCCCGCCCTGGCGAATTCGCCTTTGCGGAACTCCCGAAGAGCCTTTCGTAACCTGAACGTGCGGCCTCTTGGTTGCCCGAGCATGCTGATGGCTTTCCGCGAGCCGGAACAGCGTGGGCATCGCGACCCGCGGCCGAAGGGTAAGGCGATCAGGAATTTCTGTATTCCATGATCGCATAGTCGTCACATCTTTCTCGCGTAGATGCTGTTCCGCTGACTCTTAGCTGGTCATTTGCGGCATCGTCCCCGGCGGGTGGACGGGCTCAATCAATTTCGCCGTCTTCTCCCTTCGGAGTGGATTCGGCCACAGCCTTTCAGGCGTCGGGCTTGGCTTTCCGATGCGGGTACCGGCTTTCGAGCGCAGGGTTGGCTTTTCAGGCGGGGAACCGGTTTTCGGGCGGCTGTTTCGGGGGCGACTTCGATGCCCCTTGCGGGCGATAAGGCGTGCAAACCCGGCTCGGGTCCCCGGCGTGGGAGCGGGCGTCGGCGCTGGCGACGGCTGAATTGCGTTCCATCCACGCCGGGTTCTGATAGGAACCCTTTGGCGCTGGCTTCCGGTCCGGCTTTCGACCGGATGGCTTTTGGAATCTGCTCGGGGGTCCGGGGTAGGTTTCTCAACCGGAATGGCCTTTCGCACTTCCGGCAAGCCAAAACTGTTGCTGTTGGCCAAAGATCATGCCGGCAGACCCCAGGAGGAAGACTCCAATCCTGACGCGCATTTATTCGGGCTTACTGGTGGCGGATGCCACGTTCCAAATATTGCGGCGCGGCAAATATCCAGCGCGTCAACCACGTAGCGATAGTTTACACTTTCGTCGCCCCGCAAGATGACGGGCTGATCGGGATACAGCTTTGATGCGGGAAAGCGTCTCGCGAGAGTTCATCGGCGGTCATCACCCGCCAGTTCCGTGACGATCACGCCGTCTTTCTTGACGTTGAGGATCACTTCTCCCGCCGGTCGCTCAGTTTGCCTTCGCGACGCTGGCACTTTCACGTCCAGTTCAGCCTCGTTGCGCGAGAAATTCCACGTCAGCATGAAAAAGACGAGAAGGAACAGCAAGATGTCCACCATCGGCGCGATCTGGAAAGCGACGCGTTCGGGTTGGACGGTGTGCTCGCAGATTCATTTCACTTCGATGCCTTCGGACTTAGCGGCGACCGGTCCCGGTCTTATAGTCATGCTCAACAGGGCCAGGAGTTGCGTGGTAGCGGCCTCCAATTCTGAAATGAGGGCGTGCACCCGGCCGCGAAATATGAGTAGGCGGCCATCGCCGGAATGCCAACCAACGGGCCGGCCGCTGTCGCGACAAGCGCCTCGCCTATCCCTTGAGCCAGCATCGTGGGGCGGGTGGCGGCGGCATCAATGGCGATCACTCCAAGGATCTGACGATGCCGATAACTGTCCCCAGCAATCCGACCATCAGGGCAATGGTGCCGATATCCGCCAGATGCCACCCTGCTGGTTAAGCGCGCTGGCTTGCCGAGGCGCTCAGTCTGAGCGATTTCTCGGACCTCTACAATCGAGGCTCGCGGGTGCTTCGTAGAAAGTCCATCGTCCGCTGGACGACTCGGGCCACCGCTTCATTGTGCCGGTTTCGAAACGGCCAGCAGGCCCAGGTAGTCCCCTTTTGCGAATGAGGGCGTCGGCGATTTGCATATAGCGGCGGCTGACCACGCTTCCCCGGCGGATCGAGAACAAAAGGCGATGATAAGAGCAACCGTCGATGGACGGGACCCCAAGCGGAATCATCGCGGGACCGCCCGCTCAGGAAGATTTGCCAGAGGTTCGCGGTTTTCATAGAACTCGGCGCCCGGTTGCGGCTCGGCGGCCTGCGCCATTGAGGTTACTCCTAAGGGGAGGACACGAGCCCCATGAGAACGATTCATTGAATCGCGATAGGATAGTGCCTTCCTGCGGCGGCGCAAGCCGGCATTCCCAAGCGCGGCCGTCCAGAAATTCTCGATGCCGTTGATTTCCTTCGTGGTACATAATGCCGTGCCCGAGAGATCCAAGGCTACAGCTTCGTGACGTGCCCCACCGGCCGGGCGTCTACGTGATGCGCGACAGGCTTAAGCGTGTAATCTATGTGGGCAAAGCGCGCGATCTGCGAAAGCAGCTCTCCCACTATTTTGCCCCCTCCAGGCAGATGAGAGCCGACCCCAAGACGCGTGCCCTTGTGGAGGGCATCTGGGGTTCGAGTGGCACGTCCGTCACCGCGAGGCTGAAGCCGTGCTCTTCGAGGGGCGGATCCAGGAGTTTCGGCCCAAGTCGCGCGTCAGCTTTCGCGACGACAAACGCGCTTCCTTCTGGTGCGCGTGGACCCGGCGGATCCATGGCCAAATTTCCAGCTGACCCGCCTCCGCAAGGACGACGGACGCGCTATTTTGGGCCCTTGCGCCCAGCGGCGCCTTGCGGGCGACATTGGGAGCCATCCGCAAGAGGTTTGGCATCCCGCTCGTGCCGGCCGCCTTTGCCTGAGGAGCGGGACTATCGGCATTGCCTGGATCACGTGATAAAGAACTGCTCCGCTCCTGCATCGGGAAAATCACCCAGGAGGACTATCGCCGCCGGGTGGACGAAGCTTATGAATTTCTCGAAGGCGCCTCCCGGCAGATAATGGAACAGGTGGAGATCGAAATGAAGGCTGCCGCGGAGAAGCTCGATTTTGAGAAGGCGGCGCAGCTCCACCATTCTCGAGGATCTCAGGCGGACGACCAAACCGATGACCCGCTTCACGCGCAAGGCGCTGCCCGGCGCCATAGATCCCGAAAGCGGATCTCAGCGCGTTAGCGGATGCCCTTCAACTCGGCAGGCTGCCGCGAATCATGGAATGCTTCGACATTTCGAACATCTATCGAGCACGCACATCGTGGCGAGCACGGTGCGTTTCAGGGACGGAATGCCGGATCGAGCAAACTACCGGAGATACCGGATAAGGGGAACGCCGACTCAGGACGATTTCGCAAGCATGGCGGAAGTGGTCAAAGGCGGTATTCCCGCGTCCTGCGCGAAGAATCGGGAAACAAAGGAACAGAGCCTTGCGCGAGAGAGCGAGTCGGTCGACTACTCGCCGGAGTTCAGCCAGGAATCACCATCAGAATCGCTCCGCACGCTATCGGAGATCAACCGCACGCCGGCGAGCCCGCCCGGACCTGATCGTCGTCGATGGGGCAGAGGTCGCCTTCCAGCGCGTGCAGGAACTTCAGCGTCTCGGGCTTTCGACCAGCCGATCATTGGGCTGGCCAAGGAATTCGAGGAGATCTATCGGCCCGGGCAGCCGCTGCCGCTGAGATTGCCCGAGGACAGCGCGCGCTGATGCTGCTCCAGCGGATTCGCGATGAAGCGCACCGCTTTTTGCCATGCTTTCAGCCTGCTGCTGAAAAAGCGAATCAGCGAGAGCGTGCTTGAGTGAGATTCCGGGGGTCTCGGAGTCTCGCAAGAAAGCCCTCCTGCAGACCTTCGGGTCTGTCGAGCGAATTCGGAGAAGCTCGATGAAGGAGTTTCGGCAGTCTCCGGCATCGGCCCCCGGCTGGGCGAACAAATCTCGCAATATTTCGGCGCGTTCACGGACCGAGCATTGATCCCACCGCGAGACTCGTGGTTGGTGACCGCTTGCGCTGCATCGGGCAAGCAGTTCCTGGCGAATTGAACGCGGGCTTCTGATGCTTCGCCTGCGGAAAGGTCTCAAAGAACAACCGCCTGGGGCCGCAGGAGCGCGTCCAAGGCGCGGCAGTTGTGCTGCGCGGCGGCCTAGCAAAATGCGTTGACTAACCTAAGCAAATCCTCAGAGTCGGTCAGCGGCGCGCGCTTTGGATTATTCGCGGCTGCCGCCCGGGCCGCTCCACGCGTCCTGGAGTAACCAATTCAAATGGACAATCCCTACCGGACTTTTGTCGAAAACTTCGCCCGGATGTTGAGCGAGGGCGAAATGCTACATCCCGCAAGCCCAAGGCCACCCGAGCGCCTTCCGCGGCGAACGCTCCCCAGGCGTTGATATTCGCGCCCCACCCGGATGACGAAGTCATTATCGGCGGTTTTGCCGCTCCGATTGTGCGCGAACTGAAATTCAATGTCATCAACGTGGCGGTCACCTCGGCAACCGGCGTGACCGGCAGGCCGAACGCTCGGGAGGAGCTGAAGAACTGCTGCGACTACATCGGTTTTGGTCTGAGTCAAGCCGGGAGAAAGAGCGCTCGAGGGATCAATCCCGCCGCGCGGGAAAAAGGATCCTCGGGCGCTGGTCGGCGTCTGTAGCGGCCATCGCCAGCCTGTTGAAGGAACACGAGCCCGCGGTCGTTTTCTTTCCGCACGACGACGACTGGAACCAGACCCACATCGGTGTTCATCATCTGATGTTGGAAGCGCTCGGTTCTTCGGATCTGGCGTGCCAGGTAGTTGAGACAGAGTTTTGGGGCGCGATGGATACTCCGAATCTGCTGATCGAGCCGAATGCCGCGGACGTGGCGGACCTGGTCGCCGCGCTCTCCCTGCACGTCGGCGAGGTCTTCCGGAACCCTACCACCTCCGTCTGCCCGGCTGGATGATGGACAACGTCCGTCGGGGAGCAGAGCTGGTGGGAGGCCAGGGTGGAGCGGCTCCGCGCTTCGCCTTCGCGCGACCCTTTATCGGTTGCGGCGGCTGGGAGAATGGACGATTTCACAACGCGCTCAAAACCGGACAGGTGATCTCGCAGCAAGGATGATCTGACCGGCCTGTTTCACAGAAATCTCACTAACCATGGAAGTTATCATTCGACCGAGCCCCGATCGAGGCCGCGGACCTCGCCTGCCGGCTGATCGCCACCGTTTGCGCGCCAAACCCGATCTCGTGCTCGGCCTGGCTACCGGCCGCACGATGGAGCGGGTTTATGACCGGCTCGTCGCCGCCCACACAGAACGAAGGGCTGGATTTCTCGGCCTGCCACGCGCTTCAACCTCGACGAATGCATCGGTATTCCCGGCAGAGGACGAACACTCTTATCGCTTTTACATGAACCGCCACCTTTTCAGCCGGGTGAATCGTGGACCTCGCCAAAACCCATGTGCCCGATGGTATGGCGACGGATCTGCTGCGCCGCCGCCGCCCAATACTGAGCAGCGCATCCGGGATGCCGGCGGGCTGGACTTGCAGCTCCTGGGCATCGGTGAGGCCGGCCATATCGGATTTAACGAACCCCTTTCCGCCCTGATGTCCCGCACCCGGGACGAGGCCCTCACTCCCGCTGACGCGCGCAGCAGAACGCAGAAATGTTCGGAGGGGATCCCGACAAGGTGCCGAAGCGGGCGCTCACTATGGAGCGTCGGCACGATCCTGGATGCGCGTGAATTGCTGCTGCTGGCGACCGGCGCCGGCAAGGCAGTCCATTCTGTGCCAAGGCGGTGGAAGGGCCGATTACCGCGATGATCAGCGCCTCCGCGATCCAGGTTGCACCGCAATTGCAAGGTCATTGTCGACGGAGACGCGGCCGCGATCTCGAGCCGAGCGTAGAATACTACGATTGGATCTTCGAGAACGGACCGGACTGGCAGGAGTTCCGAGACCGGCGATAGATCAGAAAGCATCGTCGGATCTGGCGCCGCGACGATGTCGCTCGTTTCGATCGGCGTTCTGCCGTGTAGCGTATCGCCGTCCGAAGCACACTCGCTCACGCACGCTGATAGAGAGGAGATCGGCCAGATTTCTGGGCCAGACGTCGGCAATTGATTTCCTTTCAGGAGAATGCCCGCAAAGAGCCCGCAGGAAATGAGGTCAACGGCAAGAATCTGGCCAGAACTTGGACCATTCCGGCATGCCCCGGAACGGAAACATGAACCCGGAGAGTAACAGCGAGGGGAGAGAGAAGAAGAAGAACAGCATCTGCAGGCGCTTGCAGTTGGTTTGTGGCAGAGGGTTGAGATGGTGATGCCAACCGCCAGCGTCGCGGCAATGAAGCAGAGCGCGCAGAGGTAGAGAAGCAACGGGCTTCCGACCATGGGAACATGGAAAATCAGTTTGGCCGCCGCGAGAATGAGCGTTACCTGAACGTAACCCACGAGGATATACGGGACGATCTTTCCCGTCATGACCTCGAGGGGCAGCGCCGGGGTGGCCAGGAGGCTTTCCATCGTCCCGCGCTCCCTTTCGCGCGTGACGGCCAAGGCGGTGATCATCACCATCGTCATCGTCAACACGACGCCCATCAGGCCCGGGACGATGTTGTATTGCGTCACGCGATCGGGATTGTATCTCGAGATGGATCCTGAGGTCCACCGGGCCGCGCTTTCGCGGAGAGGGTGCTGCAGGATCCGGCCAAATCGCGATTAAATGCCGACCTGGAGATCTCGTTGAGGACCTGAACTGCGGAACTTACAGCCGTCGGATCCGTCGCGTCGGCCTGAACCAGCATCGCCGGTCTCTCTCCGCGGACGAGCCGGCGCGAAAAGTCCGAGGGCAAATTGAGAACAAAGCTGAACGTCCCCCCGGGCCAGCAAGTCTTGAGCGGCCTGTTCCGTCTCGACATGGTCAACGATCTTGAAATAGCCGCTGTTCTCCATCGCATGAACAAATCTTCGCGCAAAACGGGCTGTTGTCCGAGGCCAGAACGGCGACCGGCAGGTCCATTCGGATCCGAGTTGATGGCGAAACCGAAAGAATCAGCTGAACGATCGGGATGCCAAACATCATTGCAAAGGTGAGCCGATCACGCTCATCATCTGGATGAATTCCTTCCGGATGATCGCGCGGCGAAACGAACGAGGTTGAATGGAAAGGAAATCATGGCTCGAGGCCGGGAAGCCGGATGGAGAACAGCCGCATGAGGTCCGCCTTTCATTCGAAATTGTCGCGTGCGGCCTGCATCAGGCCGATGAAAGCGTCCTCGAGCCCGGGCTCGATCTTTTCCCAGGCATAGGGCTGTTGGCGAAACGGCGCGATCGTCATCGCTCGACGGCCTTGGGATCGCGTCCGCTGACGTGAAGCTTGTTTCCAAAGGCGGTGACCTGCTCGAGGCCCGGGAGCGCGCGGAGTTTGGCCGAGAGCGAGCCGATCTGAGGGCCGGAGACTTCCGCAGGTTGTCAAACGGGCGGAAGCCAGCACGTCTTCGATGGTCCCGCTGGCCAGCAGTTTTCCGTAGGCGATGTAGGCCAGGCGATGGCAGCGCTCGGCCTCATCCATGTAATGGGTCGTCACCAGCACGGTGAGCCCCTCTTCAGCGAGGCTGGTGAATCTCCTCCCAGAAGTCGCGCGCTGGCCTTGCGGATCGACTCCCGCGGTGGGCTCGTCCAGGAGGAGAAGTTCCGGCTTGTGGATGAGGCAGGCGGCGAGGGCGAGGCCGCTGTTTCCATCCGCCGGAAAGCTGTCCGGCGAGTTGATTTCCCCGGCGCTCAGGCCCATGCTTTCCGAGCACTTTGTCACCGCTTCGTTCGCACCGGGCATCTCGTAGATGTCGGCGACAAACCGCAGATTTTCCGCGATCGAGAGGTCCTCGTAGAGGCTGAATCGCTGGGTCATGTAGCCGACCCGCCGTTTGATCGCGCCGCTTCGGGTGATCACGTCGAGGCCGAGGCAGGATGCCGCTTCCCGCGTCCGGTTTGAGAAGGCCGCAAAGAATGCGCAAGAAGGTGGTCTTGCCGCTGCCGTTGGGTCCGAGAAAGCCGTAGATTTCACCCCGCCGGACCTGCATGGCGAGGCCCATCCACCACCACTCGACCTTCGAAGCTTCTTTGTGATGTCCTGAACATCGATGGCCAGATCGCCTGGAAATTCCCCAGGGTCGCTGGAGAGCTCATTTTCCTTGCTCCGCAGATTACGACTGGAGTGTCGCTGGCGCTTTTGAGATGGACCTCTATCGGCGCGCCGGCATGCGCTGCCGGGCCTCGTCTGGCGCCAGCGAGGCCTCGACGAGGAAACCAGTTTGCCGCGGTTCTCCCGGCTGTAGATAATCGGCAACGTGCTATTCCGCCTGGGGAAACAAAGCTCACCTTGCCTGGCAGCGGGCGCGGAGGACCATCCGAGATGATCTCAAGGGAGTTCCGATCTGAAATTTTCCCCAGCGCGCCCTCGGGAACGAAGAAGCGCACCTTCATGCTTATTCCGGCGGAGAATCGACAAGACCGGCGTGCCGGCCGGCACCCATTCGCCCGGGCGAAAATAGGTGTCGTAGACGAGCCCGCTGACTGGCGCGGATTGCCGCTTTGACTGAATCGCCAGTCCGCCTGCTCGAGGGCGTTCTTGCGGGCTGCGCTGGCATGCTCAGCCGCCAGCTGATTCTGCTGCGCCGTGTCGCAATCCTCCGGGCGAGATCACGCGCTTTTCGCGAAGACTCTTTGCCCGGGTGAAGTCCAGGTTGGCCTTGTCGAGACGGGCGTCGCTTTCCCGAGAGGTTTCCTCGGCTCCGCGCGGCGCCGCGCTTCCTCGCTGCGCTCAACTCGAAGAGCAAAGCGGCCTTTTCAATCTGGTCGCCACGATTGACCGTCAGCGTTTCAAGCTGGCCGGCGATCGGGCTCGCAACGTACACAAGCTCTCCCTCCGCGTAGCCGGAGAAAAGCCGCGTGCTCTCGCCGCCCCGTCTGTTCAATACCAAAACCAAGCCGCGCGCGGCGGCAATGACCAGGACAACCAGCAAAGGCAAAAAAGCGTTTCATGACCTCAAAAGATGACGATGAACCTGGCGGCCGCCGGGCGTCAGGATCCCCAAAAAGAGAATCTCCAGGATTTGCTCCAGAGCTTGCCGCGGATGCAGGTGCAGCTCGGCGATCGCCTCCGGGACGGATGATTCCTTGAACCGAAAGAACCAACACCCGGACCAACAGATCTCTGTTCAGCTGTGGCCGAACGTGCCCGGCAGAATCCCCTCTTCAAACAGCCGCCCAAAATAATGCGGAATCGCCCGGCCGCGGAACTCCTCCACCAGATGGAAGCAGTCCGGCGCGTAACGGCGAATATCTTCCAGAAAAACCGGGCTCACGTCGGAGACCATCTCCTGCAGGAAACGAACAACCTGCCGAAGCTTTGCCGGAAAGGTCCCTTCTCCTTCACCAGACGCTCCAGACCCGCGTCAGCCTCCGATACCCGGCGCAGGAGCACCGCCCGCAACAGCTCTTCCTTGCTTTCGAAGTGCAAGTAGACCGTCTTCTTGCTCATCCCCAGCTCGCGCGCCACATCGTCCATGAGAGACCCGGTTGAATCCCGACCGCAGAAAGATTTTCCGGCCACGCGCACGATCCGGTCGCGCATCGGAGAGGTTGGCGTGTTTCTCACGATGGAAACTATATCAGTCTTTTGCGTTTCCCGCCAAGCGGCAAAACCGCCGCTGGGGACATTAGCCGGCCGAGGGCCGCCTCGAGGCGGCAGCGCGCGCGACTACCAGTCCGCGTTGCTTCCGCGGGTGTCGATGTGGGTAAAGCTTCCGTAGCGGCCCACGCCGCCTTTGAACAAGCCCGCCGACCGCATCGCGCGAGCCATGGCGGCGACCTTGCCTGGCGGGCATTTAAAAACGACATCCATCGCGTTGTTGCAAAGGTGGTAGGAGTTGCTCTTGGCGCCCGGGCAGCGGCATTGTAAGCAGGGGTGCGATAGACGGAAACGACTTCGTTGACCGGCAGGTCAAGACGGTCGGCCAACGGATCGACCACCTGCAGCGTGGAGCGGATGTTTCTCCACATGAAGCGCGGAGGAAGGCTGTTGTGGACGCTGCCGTGGGAGTTGGCGTGAGGAGCGATGACCTGGCGGATCGACATTTGGCGGAACCTGAAACGCTGCAGGTAGTCTGCGTAGCTCGGCAAGTTGGGAGCCGAGCTGGGGAATCCACTCGGCCGGGATGTCGAGTCTCTTGCGAGAAGCCCGCCGCGACGCCGGTTGGTAGCTCGAGAAAAGTCGACGAACGCCTGGGAAGTCTCGCTGCCGGCAGCGAGACTGGCGCCGGTCAACGCGCAGCAAACGCAGAGACTCCTCGCCTGCGTGAGAAGCGAAGGTTTCTGATCGTCGGCGGGAGTCATTCTCTTCTCGAGTCCTGCTAAGAAAGCACAACTCACTCATCTGCAAAGCAGTTTTCTCGAGCGGTCAAACAAATTTCGCTCTGAAAAAATCGTACGGATTCTCGATCTATTGGCGAAAAAAGATTTTCTTCGGACCCCAAGGTTGGGTAACCAGAATGGTGGTGAGCGTCCCCGGACAAATTTCAGCCATCGTATCTGCGTGTCTTGGGGTTGTTGTGATCTGCCTTGCCGCGCCGGCCTTCGGTCAAGGAGCCGGCAGCGAATATCCGATGCGGCGGATCGCCGATATGTTCCAACCGCTCTCGCGGCCGGCGGAGATGATCCACGTGACGGCCATGCTCGTGTTGCTGATCAGCGCGATCATCTTCATAGTTGTTACCGGGATGCTGATTTATATCGTCGTCAAGTATCGGCGGCCGGAGAACGACGACGGCAACGAGCCTCCGCAAATTTACGGAAGCACCAACATCGAGCTGGCCTGGACCGTGATTCCGATCCTGATCACGGTGGTGCTCGTCCTGGTGACCAGTCGGACCATTGGAGAGATCCAGAATCCCACTCTTCCTGAAAATGCTCTGAAGGTGCGCGTGGTGGGTCACCAATGGTGGTGGGAAGTGCACTACCCGGACCTCGGCATCATTACCGCAAACGAAATTCACATTCCGATTAGTGAGCGTGATGTATCCAAAGCCACGCCCACCCATCTGACCGCTTCAGTCTGCCGACGTCATTCACAGCTTTTGGGTACCGCAACTGGCGGGCAAGACGGATGTCATCCCGAACAAGGATAACGAATCATGGATCGATCCTTTCGAGACCGGTGTGTATTTTGGAAATTGCGCGGAATATTGTGGCACCCAGCACGCGAACATGCTGCTGCGCGTAATTGTCCAAACTCGCGAGGGATTCGAAAAATGGGTAGCGCAGCAAAGAGGCGCCCACCGCACCGCTTCAAACGCCGGAGGAAATCGAGGGGCATCGAATCTTTTTGCAAACTCCTGCGTAAATTGTCACAAGGTCAGCGATAGCGTCGCTGTAGGCGTTTTCGGTCCTGATTTGAGCAAGCTCATGATGCGCCAGACCATTGGCGCGGGGTCGCTCCTCTCACCAGAGAAAACCTCAAGTCATGGGTGCACGATCCGCAGATATTGAAACCCGGCTCCTATATGCCCGACATGCAACTGAACGAAAAAGAGATCAACGCTGTCGTCGCCTACCTCGAAACGTTGAAATAGAAAGGGATCGTGCTATGAATGCCCCGAATCGCGAAAATGTCCTCGGTTTAGCGCTCAGTTGGGCTTCTTAACGGTAAATGCTATGGCTAATGGAACGACCACATTAGAAGAGGAGGAGTTCACGCTGCCCCCGCCGGAACGTGTGGGAGAGGAGCATGGCTCGCTAACCGGCGATCGTGCAGGAACTCGTTTACACGGTCGACCACAAGAAGCTTGGGCTGATGTATATTACATCCGGGCTGCTGTTCTTTGTCGTTGCGGGCATCATGGCCACGCTGATGCGCGTTCAGCTCTTTGTTCCGAATAGCAAATTTCTCGAGCCGGACGTTTTCAACCGGTTCTTTACGATGCACGGCACCGCCATGATTTTTCTCGTGGCGATGCCGTGGGTCTTCGGTTTCGCGAACTATCTTGTTCCGCTGATGATCGGAACGCGCGATATGGCCTTTCCAAGACTCAATGCGTTTGGGTTCTGGGTCTTTCTCTTCAGCGGGCTCTTTCTTTTCGCGAGTTACTTCACCGCGCCGGGACTTTACAACGCGGGGTCTGCTCCGGCCGTGGGCTGGTTCGCCTATTCCCCTTTGACGGCGAAGGCCTTTTCCAAGGGACACAGCACGGATTACTGGACGCTCTCGCTCCTTCTGAACGGAATTGGAAGTATCGCCACCGCAATCAATATCCTTGTGACGGTGGCTTGTCTGCGATGCAAGGGGATGACACTGGGCAAGATGCCTCTCTTCGTCTGGATGCTTGTCGTGACTTCGTTCCTCGTGATCATCGCCATGCCGCCGTTTTCCGCTTGCCAAATCATGCTCATTTTGGATCGCTATCTTGGCGCGAAATTTTTCGACACCCAGGCTGGTGGTTCCGCGGTGCTTTGGCAGCACTTCTTCTGGATCTTCGGTCATCCGGAGGTTTACATTCTTGTGCTCCCTGCCTTCGCGATCGCCTCTGAAGTCATCCCGGTATTTTCGCGCAAGCCGATTTTTGGCTACCCGGTCATGGTTGCCGCGACCGTTTCGATTGCCTTTATCAGTCTGGGCGTTTGGGCCCACCACATGTTTACGGTGGGTATGACCTCGGTGGGCAACACGTTCTTCGCCATTTCCACGATGATCATCGCCGTGCCGACGGGCATCAAGATCTTCAATTGGCTGGGGACGATATGCGGGGAAAATCCGCCTCGACGTGCCGATGCTTTTCTGCATTGGCTTTCTCTTTCAGTTTCTGCTTGCAGGCCTTACCGGCGTCATGCTGGCGGTGACGCCGTTCGATTGGCAGCTTAGCGATTCCTACTTCGTTGTGGCCCATTTTCACTACGTGATCGTCGGTGGAATCGTCTTCTGTATTTTCTCGGGCTTCTATTACTGGTACCCCTAAGGCGTTCGGCAAGATGCTCGACGAAAAACTAGGCAAAGTGGCATTTTTGGCTCTTCTTCGCCGGCTTCCACTTGACTTTCGATCCGCAGCACTTTGCCGGCTTCCTCGGAATGCCGAGGCGAATCTTTACCTACGAAGCAGGCCGCGGGTGGGAATTTTGGAACCAGATGTCGACTGTCGGCGTTTTCCTGCAGGGTGCCGCAGTCATTTTCTTCGTCGTCAATGTTATTCATTCCTACATCAAGGGCAAGGAGGCGGGAGACGACCCCTGGGATGCGTGGACGCTGGAGTGGGCGACAACCTCGCCACCGCCGAGTACAATTTCGACAAGATTCCCGAGAGTCCGCAGCCGTCGGCCGTTGTGGGATTTGAAGCACCCGGAAGACCCCGACTGGAAATTCGAATGAGCGCCGAACGACTCGAAAGACTTCATGTGGGCTCACCCGCCCATTTCGTTAATGATCCCACCGAGCGCGCCGGGCCGTGGCTATTGCCCTCGCAGCGCAAAGTGGGAGTAATTTGCCTGATCATTACCGAAACGGCGCTCTTTTCCATCTTCGTGGTTGCCTACGTTTATTACATGGGCAAGAGCCTTAATCCGCCCTTTCCGCGGGAGGTCATTCCTTTTCCTTCCAAGACTCCCTGGCTGGCGAGCATCGCCCTTTTCTCCTCGAGCTTCACGGTCGTTTATGCCGAAAGGATGCTGCATAGGCTCAATCGCAACGGGTTTCTCATCTGGTGGGGCATTACGATGTTTCTCGGGGCATATTTTGTTTACTATTCCGCAACGGAATGGATGCATCTCATCTACCATGAGGGGTCTCACGATCAGCGCCAATGTCTTTGGCACGACCTTCTATTCTTTGGTCGGTCTGCATCTGAGCCACGTCATCGTCGGGCTTATATTGCTTGGCATCGTCTTTGTCCTCACGCTGCTGGGAAAGATCCCCAAGGACCATTCCGAGCACGTTGAAATGATTTCCTGGGTACTGGCACTTCGTCGACGGCATCTGGGTCGTCGTGTTGACGCTTGTTTACTTCATTAGCGCGCGCTATTGACCATGAAGCACGATCACCCGAAGAAACACGACAGCGTCGAACTCCCTACGCCGACCGCCTGGCCGATTGTCACAGCCTTTGGCTTGACCCTTCTTTTCGCCGGGTTCGTCACCCACTTCATTTTCGCCATCGTCGGCGTGCTGGTTGGTCTGGTGGGGGCCGTGGGGTGGTGCTATGATCTTTTCCCCATCCGAAGCACGAGCCGGTGCCGCTGCGTCCTCCTTCCGGAACATCCTGCGCCGGTTCGCACTGGTCGGCCGCGTGGTTCAAATTCTTGAGGTGGGCGGACCGACGCATCGCGCTCGAATTCCGGTCGAGGTGCATCCTTATACCGCGGGAGCCTTTGGGGGCATCGTCGGCGCGATCGCCATGGCGGTGTTGGCGTGTCTTTACGGGATATTCAAGTATGGCAGCATCTGGTATCCCATCAATCTCCTCGCCGCGGCGGGTGTGCCCGAATTGGCCCAGGCGAGCCTGGAGGCTCTCCGGCAGTTCAGTCTTTCCGGTTTAATTGTCGCCTCGATCGCTCACATCTCCATCTCGGTTCTTGTCGGGCTCCTTTATGCGGTGCTCCTCCCTATGCTGCCCGCGCGTTTCGAATGGCTGTGGGGAGGCATCGTGACCCCATTGATTTGGACCGCGCTGATTTTCGCCTCATTAAGCGTGATCAATCCCAAACTTGCGACAGCTATCGACTGGCCATGGTTCATTTTCTGCCAGGTCGCCTTCGGAGCTGGTATGCGGTTTCGTTGTTTTCAAATCTGCCAAAGTCGAGACACAACAGAGCTGGTCAATTGCGGAGAGATTGGGTGTCGAAGCGCAACACGAGACGGAGGATAAGGCGTGAAGGCCGCTGGCGGAACTTTGCCACGGCGCAGGTTGCGTCTCTTCGCTGTGCGTTGACCGTGGCTCATTGCCGCCTTGCTTCCCGGGTGCGATTGGATGCCAGGAAAGCCCACGCGCGCCCAGCAATGGCAGGCGCCTCACGACGTCGTTGACTTCAAGAAACTTTACGCAGAAAACTGCGGGGGCTGTCATGGGGCTCAGGGAGAAATTTCCGGAGTCATCGCTTTGGACAATCCGACGTATCTTGCGGTCGTTCCTCCGGAGACTCTTCGAAAGATTATTGCCGAGGGGTTCCGGGCACCGCAATGATCGCCTTTTCCGAGGAGCGGGGAGGATCTCTCACGGAAAAGCAGATCGATGCCCTTGCGAAGGGAATCAGCGCGTGGGCGAAGAACGCCCCCTCGGGAAACCTCCCGGCCTACAGCGGCCCGCTTGGAGATGTGGGAAAAGGCAAAACCGCCTTTGCGACCTTTTGCGCAAGCTGCCATGGGGCAGATGGAAATGGCGGCAAGGCTGGTTCCGTCGTCAATCCTGCCTACCTGGGTCTGGTTTCCGATCAATATTTGCGCACCATTGTTATTGCCGGGCGCAATGACCTTGGTTGCCCTGATTTCCAGAATCGCGTCGCCGGGAACCCCGATGTCGGAAGAGGACATTTCCGGCGTTGTGGCTTGGCTGGCCTCCCAGCGGAGGAATGAATTCGGGCAACCTCTTCCCTTAACCCAGCGCTAGAAGGAAATCTTTCGCATGAGCACGCACGAACCCAAGGAAAACAAGTCTCCGGCAAACGGAGGCGGAAATGGCAAGCTCAGCCGGCGCGACTTTCTCCTGAAATTCAGCATCGGGCTCAACGTTTTGGCTGGGGCGATGGTTTCCCTGCCGCTGATCGGATACGTGATGTCGAGTTTCGTCAAGAGGCTGCCGCTCGAAGTGGACCGTCGCTCGGCCGCTTGGACAAGTTTCCGGAAGGAGCAACGCGCCTCGTGACCTACGAGAATCCCTACCACCGTCCGTGGGATGGCGAGGCCGCCGTCATCCCAGTGCTGGGTTCGCCGTATCAATGCTGAAGAGTTTCAAGTGTTCGCGATCAATTATGCACCCATCTTGGCTGTCCGGTACGCTGGTTCGAAGAGTCCAAGCTTTTCATGTGCCCGTGCCATGGCGGTGTGTTCTATGAGAATGGCGAGCACGCGGCCGGACCACCGCCGCGGGCCCTTTACAGCTATCAGCACAAAGTGGAAAGAAACGAGCTCTTCATCGCTGCTGGCATCATGCCTACCCTGGCGACTCGAACGTATGAGCGTGACTCCAAAGAAGCCGCTGACGACCTCCGCCTTTGAGGCCGCCCAAGGTCTCTTTCTCTGGTTCGACAACCGGCTTCACATTTCTCACCTTTGGGAGCACACGGCGGGGCATCCGATCCCACAAAGCAGCGCAAGCTGGTTCTATGTTTTCGGCAGCGCCACCATGCTCTGCTTTATTCTTCAGATCATCACGGGCAGCCTCCTCGCGTTCGCCTACGTTCCCTCTGCCTCGGAAGCCTACGGAAGCCTGCTGTATCTGACCTATGAACAGGATCTCGGTTGGTTCATGCGCGCCATGCACTATTGGGGATCAATTTCATGGTCGGCATCATGCTCTTGCATATGACCCAGGTCTATCTCTTTGGGGCCTATAAGTATCCCCGTGAGATCACTTGGGTTTCCGGCTGCGTGCTGATGCTGTGCACTTTGGGCATGGCGTTTACTGGCCAGGTATTGCGCTGGGATGAGGATGCTTACTGGGGACTTGGCATCGGCGCAGCCATCACTGGGCCGGGTTCCCCTTATCGGTGAAGGCCTCGTGGGCCTGATGCTTGGCGGCCCCATTATGGCTTCTGAGACTCTCTCCCGCTTCTTTTCTTTGCACGTCTTCATCATCCCCGGCACAATTCTTGCGCTCCTCGCCGTTCATTTGCGGATGGTGCTTACCAAAGGCATCAATGAGTATCCCAAACCCGGTCATCTCGTGCGGCGCGAAACGTGCGACAAAGAATACGAGATGATCATAAAAAAGGAGGGCATTCCTTTTGCGCCGCACGGCATTTGGAAAGACGTCGCCGCGGCGGCAATCGTCATCGGAGGAATTTTGTTTTGTTCCGCCAGTGTTCTGGCCGAGAGACCCGACCGGGCCGCCGTATCCAGTCCGACATAAACACGCTCCCGCGCCCCGACTTCTTCTTCATGTGGATTTTTGCGGTCGCGGCGCTCATGCCGGAATATATGGAGACCTTCGGGCTCCTCGTTGTGCCTCCGGTCGTCATCCTTATTCTGTTCGCGCTGCCGTTCTTCAATAACACCGGTGAGAAGAGCTGGCGCCGTCGTCCGATCGCGATGCTCACCGTGGTGCTTCACTTACCTGGTAATGGGCATCCTTACCTACCTTGGATATACCTCGCCATGGTCGCCGCACATGGACGCATGGAGCGGTGCTCCCATTGACGCCTCATTCATCAAGGGTCGTGCTCCCCTCGAGCTGCAGGGTCTTGTTGTCATGCAAAATATGCAATGTCGAAACTGTCATGCGGTCGATGGAATTGGAGGCCATCGCGGCCCGGATCTCGCCGAGGTCGGCACGCGCGATGACCGAGGACCAACTCGTTCGGCAAGTCGTTCAAGGCGGCGGCAACATGCCGGCGTATGGGAAGAATCTTTCGCCCTACGAGGTCGACGCCGTCGTCAGTTTCACGGTGTCGTTGCGCCCGAAAGGCGAGCCTCCGGCTCGCGATTCCACGTTTCCGGCTGTTCCTCCCAAGCAGGAGGCGGCCTCTTCCGCACACGAAGGGCACAGCGAGGGATAAGCCGGGGCCTTGTCGGGATCGATTTCCCTGCACGTTTGCGTTCCTGCGGTAGTAAGTAGGTTTCCGTGAGCGCACAAACCGCCGCCCTGGCTTCCTGGGCCTTTTGCCTTGGCCCGCCTTTGGGCTCGCGGCGACTGCGCTCGTCTACTTGCGCGGGTGGGTCAAGCTACCGTCAGGTTCCGGCGCGATTTGGGGCTTCGCAGCTCGTCTCCTTTCTTGCCGGGCTCGCCGCGATCTATTTGTCCCTGGCTTCGCCGCTCGACGCCTTTGCCTCCTTTCTGCTTACCGCCCCACATGGTCCAGCACCCGTTGCTTACCGTGGTGGCCCCGCCGCTCATCCTGATCGGCTCACCCCAGCTTCCACTGCTTTGCGGCCTGCCGCGGCGTTGGTCAGCGAGGCCTTGAGGCCGTTTCTTCATTGGCGGCTCCTGAAGAGATTGGTGGACAGGTTAATGCACCCCGCGGTCTGCTGGCTTCTCTTTATTCTCAGCAATATCCTTTGGCATATTCGGACTTTACGAATTGGCGCTTCGTTCGTCCGGGGTGGCACAAGGTCGAGCACTTTTTCTTTCTCACGCGACCGCCTTGCTGTTCTGCAGTGGCACGTGGATTCAGCCATCGGCCAAGCCGCGGCTACTGGCCGCGCCTGGGGCGATGATTCCATATCTTCTCCTGGCGGATCTCCAAAATACGATCCTGGCGGCGTTTCTTTCATTTTATGACCGCGTCGCTTATCCGACCTACGTGACGAGCGCCCGCGCTTAGGTTGAGTCCCATGGCCGATCAGGCGACCGCTGGGAGCAGATCGTAGTGGGTGCCCGGCTCAGTGGCGTTCCTGGTTCCTGCGGCGCTCATTGCCGTGCAGTTTCTTTCACCGAAGGGGTTGGCGAGGCCTTCCTCGCGCCAGAGCGTTGCCTCCAGGCACGAAGGAGAAAAAAGGGCACCCCGGCCGCAGCCCTGCCGTTCGATCTCTTGCGAGTGCCCGTGCTCGGCGGAATCGTCGGCTCGCGCTATTTCCGGAGGACGGCTCCAGATCATGACCCTGATCCTCGCCGCGGGCAATTGTTTTGAGACGGTTTGCTTGGCCCAAAGATCAGCCCGATGAACCTTGCGGGTGTGCTTCCTTGGACGCATTGGCGCGCCTTGACCGTGATCGGATTGCTGGTTGTCGGCAACTTGTTCTGCATGGCGTGCCCGTTCGTCTTTGTCCGGGACCTCGGCGGAAGCTCCTGCCCGGAGGAATGCGATGGCCCCGGGGCGTTGAGTTCAAAGTGGCTCGCGGTCAGCTTGATCGTTCTCTACCTCTGGGCCTACGAGGCTTTTGATCTCTGGGACAAGCCGGGTATCACCGCCCTCATCGTCCTTGGTTATTTTATCGCCGCACTGGCCGTCGACGGGTTTTTCGAGGAGCCAGCTTTTGCAAGTTTGTGTGTCCCATCGGGCAATTCCACTTTGTCCAATCCCTCGCTTCGCCGTTCGAGATCAAAAGTGCGACGCCCGGACATTTGCGCCTCCTGCAGGACGTTCGATTGCATCAAGGGAAACGCCTCGCAGCAGGGTGCAGAACTCGAGCTCTTCCAACCGCGAAAGTCGGGCAATATGGATTGCACGTTTTGTCTGGATTGCATCAAAGCTTGCCCGCACGAGAATGTTGGCATTCTCGCGGTCCGGCCCGGAAAAAGATCTGGTTGATGATCCGCCGCGATCTTCCGTGCGGAAATACTCCAGCCGACCCGACCTGGCTGCCCTGGTGCTGGTGCTGACATTTGGGGCTTTTGCCAACGCTGCGGGAATGGTTGCCTCCGGTTCTAAGCGGGATCACGCGGGTCGAGCAGTTTTGGAATCTCTCGTCCGATTTGGCGATCGTCACGGTTCTAAGCCTGCTCTGTCTGGTCATTGTTCCCGCGGTTTCGCCCTCGCGGCGGCGGCGTGCAGCAGCCGCCTCGCCCAATGCTCGCTGCGCGGGAATTTCTGCCGCTTTTCAATGTCGCTTGCTCCCCTGGGATTCGGGATGTGGCTGGCTCATTTTTCATTTCATTTGCTCACCGCGGCATTGACGCCGATTCCCGTCGTGCAGCGGATCGCGAACGAAATCGGTCTTCGCAGCGGAGAGCCGGGTTGGCACGTCGGCTCGCTGGCGTTTATGATCTTCCCGGTCTCGAGCTCCTTTTCCTTGATCTGGGTTTCCTGCTCACGCTCTACACGGCGTGGCGGTTGCAGGCGACGGCCTCCAGGCTAAGGTTGGCAAGATTTTCTTCCATGGGGACTGCTGGGGACGGCGCTTTTACTTGGCCGGTGTCTGGATTATCCTTCAACCGATGGAGATGCGCGGAATGATGATGCACTGACCCGCCGCTTGCGGCAGGTCGATTTGATATGGTGAAAATGCCGCTCAATGGCCCGAAGACAGGTCCCGGACGTGAAAAATTGCTTATTTCTCTGCAGTAATCATCCTCCTTACGGCGGCGTCACACTCCCTTGGCGACGGCGGAACCATCCTTAAGCGGGAAACGTTGGAATGGGCTAACGTGACGCGGTTTTGCCTCCCCTCGCCATTGCGTGCGGGGCCGGTGGACGTCAGCGTGCTCGTGCAAGACGGCGACAAACCGGTGCTCGACGCCACCGTCGAGCTGGAGTGGTCGGCAGCCTCCGACGCCTCGGCCGAGTGGGTTCCGCCGTGCTGCGCCATGGATTCAAATGCACTAAGAATTCCCGCGGTTCGCGGTCATTCTGGCAACAGGTTGCTCTGGACGCCGCGATCGTGCCGATGAAATCATCGGGCCCCTCGAAACTTGTCGTGAGGATGATTAGGGGCGGTCAGGAAGCCGTGCTTTCCTGTGACTTGAACCTTCGTCCGCCCTGGCGCCCGCCATAGCCTACTGGCCGTCGGCTGTTATTTCCTCCCCAGCCATTGCCGGATTTGCCGTTCATCCAAACGCTTGCGAAGTCCGGTTGAAAGGGCCCCCGTTCGCGGTTCTGGAAGAAACCCTTAAAGATGCCAGCGTCGCCCAACGCAAGGCCTTGAAGCTGAAATTTGCCCGGCGACCGCGTGGACGCCGCCGGCCAAACGGTTCGGACCCTCCGATTGCAATCTTTTGTTGTGGCTTCAGCGCTCTCCTTCTAAAGCTTTCATGGAGATGTCTGCCTTTCAGGATAAGCCCCTCGCCGTCTCCTACATTTTCTTTTGTTGATCTTTGTGGCGGTCGGCGTGCTGCAGTTGACGACTGTTTTCGTCACCGTCCTGTTCGCCTACCTGGCCCTGCGCGCCCTTTCCTTCGGAAGGTACAAGTGGACCGCTGTGGTTCTGTTCGTCATTCTTCTGGCCACGCTCTTCTACGGGTTCGCGTTTTTCGTCAACCAGGCGATCATCGCCTTGCCGGAGATCGCTTCGAAAGCGATCTCGGTCATCGTTCGCTATGCGACCGAGAGAGGAATCGAGTTGCCGTTCACGGATATCGAGAGCCTGAAATCACTCGCTCTCGAGAGTGTTGACAAGACAGTTGTCTATCTTGGCGGTTATGCGAGGATTGCCACCAAGGAATTTGTCTTTGTCATCGTGGGCGTCGTGGTCGCGGTGAGCATTTTTGTTAACCCCAATCTGGACTTTGACCAGACGCCGCGTCCTTTGAATCTTTATTCCTGGTACTGCGCGCGCATCGCGGAGCTGTTCTGCTCCTTCCACGAGAACTTTGAGAGAGTGATGAGCGCCCGGGTGATTATTTCAAGGGAATCAACACGGTCCTGACTTCTGCGTTTGTCTATGCGACCGCTCTGCCCTACCGCGACGGTGGTCATCGTTCTCACCTTCCTGTGCGGACTCCTGCCGGTGATCGGCAACCTCATTAGCAACACGATCATCGTTGGCATAGCTTTCACGATATCGCCCCAGGTTGCGGGGGGCGCTCTTATTCTTAGTCGCCATTCACAAACTGGAATATTTCCTGAACAGCAAAATTATCAGGGGCGTATCCGGCATCCCATGGTGGTTGATGCTGCTGGCGCTCCTTTTCGGCGAGCGGTTCGCTGGGAATCACCGGAATTATTCTCGCCCCGGTCATGCTTCAGCTTTATCAAGGTGCAAGCTTCGAAATTTGCAGTACAGGACGCACTGGAGCGGAAGCGGACCTACGAGAGCGATGGAGAAATAAGCGGCAACGGGCCTCGCCCAAGCGCCGCGCTGTCCCGGAAATCCTGCGGGCCGCGGCGAGCGACCGGGCCGCCATTCAGGCACGTCCGCCGCCCGCTCGAGCCCGGCCACTTCCTCTCTATTCCGGGAATCCGGAACTACAAACGGCAAATCAACAGTTCCCGCTCGTAGATGAGTTCTTTCGGCAGGTGATCATGAAGCTGGATGAAGAGCTCTTCATGACCGATGACTTCGGTGCGCCAGGCTGTCTTCATCGACCTGCTGGATTTCCTCAAATGCGGCTTTCGGAAAGTCAATCCCTTCCCAATCCATGTCGTCGTAGTGCGGTTGCCAGCCAAGAGGCGTTTCTTTCGCCAGAGCACGGCCCCGCACACGATCGACGATCCACTTCGAGGACCCGCATGTTTTCGCCGAAGCCCGGCCAGAGGAATTTTCCCTCGGCATCCTTGCGGAACCAGTTGACGAGAAAGACCCGCGGCGTCTCTTCAAGCATCCGCTGCATCTTGATCCAGTGTCGAAAGTAGTCGCCCATGTGATAGCCGCAGAAAGGCAGCATCGGCCATCGGATCGCGCCGGACCTTGCCCAAAGTGCCGCGCAGCCGCCGCCGTCATCTCCGACCCCATCGTCGCGCCCATATAAACGCCGCCGCTCCAGTTGAAAGATTGGCAGACTAGCGGCAGGTCGTCGATCGCGCGGCGACCGCCGAAGATGATCGCGCTGATCGGGACGCCAGCCGGATCTTCCCAGGAAGGATCGATGGTGGGACACTGCGAGGCGGGAGCCGTGAAGCGGGCGTTTGGGTGCGCGGCCTTCGCGCCCGTTTCGCTTGGCGATCGTGGGCGTCCACTTCTTGCCTTGCCAGTCGAGGCATTCTTCGGGGGCGTGTCGGTCATGCCTTCCCACCAGACGCCTCCTTCTGGGGTGAGAGCCACGTTGGTGAAGATGCGTGTTTTTCGCGAGGGCGACCATCGCGTTGGGGTTGGTCTTGGCAGAGGTGCCCGGCGCGACGCCGAAGAAGCCGGTCTCGGGATTGATCGCGCGCAGATGCCCGTTCTCGTCGGGTTTAAGCCATGCGATGTCGTCGCCGACCGTCCAGACCTTCCAGCCCGTTCTCCTGGAAGTGAGGCGGGGGGATGAGCATCGCAAAGTTGGTCTTGCCGCAGGCGCTCGGAAATGCCGCGGCCACGTAGGTCTTCTCGCCCTGCGGGCTTCCGACGCCGAGAATGAGCATGTGCTCGGCCATCCATCCCTCGTCGCGGGCGATGTTCGACGCGATCCGCAAGCGCAAAGCATTTCTTGCCCAGCAAAGCATTGCCGCCGTATCCGGAACCGTAGCTCCAAATCTCGCGGGTCTCCGGGAAATGAACGATATATTTGTCGGGATTGCAGGGCCAGGGCACATCCTTCTGCCCCGGCTCAAGCGGTGCGCCGACCGAATGCATGCAGGGCACGACGCGCTTGCGAGTTCTTGTCGATTTCCTCGATAACTGGCAGCCCGACTCGCGCCATGATGCGCATATTGACAACCGCGTAGGCCGAGTCGGTAAGCTGCACGCCGATCTGCGACATCGGGGACCCGATCGGCCCCATGGAGAAGGGCAGCACATACATGGTGCGCCCCGCGCATGCAGCCGTCGAAAAGACCTTTCAGCTTGCGGCGCATCTCGAAGGGATCGAGCCAGTTGTTTGTCGGGCCGGCATTGTCTTTCGAGAGAGAGCAGATGAAGGTCCTGTCTTCGACGCGCGCGACGTCGCTTGGATCGGACTTCGCATAGTAGCAACCGGGCCAAAGCTCCTGATTGAGCTTGATGAACGTGCCGCCCAGCTACCAACTGACTCGCACAACGCTTCGTTTTCGCTGTCCGAGCCGGTTACCCAATGAATCGCCGCCGGTTTGGTGAGGTCGGCCATTTTGTCGACCCAGTTGATCAGGTGTTCGTTCTTGCTAAGAGGTTTGCTCGGATCAGGGCCGTCAGCGGCTGATTTCTCCGAGTTGCCGTCGCGGGATTTCTTTTTGGAAGCAGAAACAGGAGAAGCCATAATGCCGATTTTTTCCACTTTCCCGACCCGAAAGCAATCGCTTAACGCGCTTTCGGCCATGTTAATCCCCTTTGCGTATCGATTCGTCCGGCGGCCCCAAAAACAATGGGCAATGCCGATTCGCCTGCGCGGACAGAAAAAGCGGCCCGGCTGCGATGAGGCACGCTTCCCGCCGGTCTGCCCGCAGTGAAGGCGAATTCCACCCCTCAAACCAACGGATAGGCGTCGGTTGCCGTCCCGGCGGATCAGGGGGACATTCGACCACTCGCATTTCGCGGATGGCCATTTCCAACGGCGGCACGCTGCAATTCGCCGCCGAAACGAATACAGGCAATCTACCTCTCTACGGAGAATTCACGCGGAGATCAGACCTCGCTCCGATCATCGCGCGGCGAATTTGCGTCGGGCCACCCCGAGCGATCCAACGGCAAGGATGAGAAGGCTTAAGGTCGCTCCCGCTTCGGGGAACACTTTGCCTGGGCGTGCCCAAAAGCCGGCGGCGGCGAATCGCGGCGCTTGGAAGCGTGCGCGGTGTTTCGATGTTCGGCAAAGGTGCCGCTTGGATTGGGTGGGCACTCGGAGCGACGCGCTGGCCGCATTCAGGTCCGTTCGAGCGCAGGCTCTTCGAGAGGGTCAAGAATTGACAAACCGGGAGGAGATCTCTATCTCGGGTCCGCCATTTCAAAGTGACAGTGTTCGCAGAAACCCAAAATTCCGAATCGTGGGGAAATGCAGGCCGACAGGAAATTTGCCTGAACTGAAGCGGTTGCCGGAGGCCCAATGACCAACGAGTTGCGCATTGGGTTACCGACGAGCAACGAGCGGAGGGCCGCCGGCCGCGTATTGCGAGACAAGACGAAGCGTGCGCAGTTGGGGCACTGGCGCCCAAAGGGAGACAGATCCGACCCAATTGATCTCATCGAAGAGGCGCACGTTGGACGCTTGGAGTGGTTGGTCCCCGTCCGAGTCGGCCGGATGCTGGCATCACCCTATGCTTTTCTCCGGGGTGCCGCTTCTTTGATGGCGGAGGATTTTGCCAATATTCCCCGGACCGGGATCCTTCCGGTGATTTGCGGCGACGCGCACTTGGGAAATTTTGGCTTCTATGCCTCTCCGGAACGCGATTTGGTGTTCGACCTCAACGACTTTGACGAGGCGCATCCCGGACCCTGGGAATGGGATCTTTGGCGGCTGACCACGAGCATCTGGGTAGCCGGCCGGCAAAATGGTCTCGCCGAGGGAACCTGTGAAGATGCGGTCTTGTGGTGCGCGGCGGCGTATCGCCGGCAAATTGGCAGACTCTCCGAGCAGCCACTGCTGGCCCGCTCGTTTGAGCGAATGGACATCGACCGGATGAGGATTGAGATGGCCGATTGGTCTTTGCGGGCGGAGATCGAGCGATCGGCGAATCTCGCGCGCCACCGGACCACTGATCGCGCATTGCCCAAGCTGACCCGCGAGCAAAGAGGCGCGCGCCACATTGTCGAACAGCCCCGGTGGTGACACATGTTTCCGATGAGGAGAGAGATCGGCTCGTTGATGGGTTGGGAGCTTATCTGCAAACTCTTCCCCAGCATTGGGCCCGCGTGCTCGGTTCTTACGCGGTCGTGGACTTGGCCCACAAGGTGGTTGGTGTGGGCGAGCGTCGGACTGCGAGCGTTCGTTGCGCTGCTTCAGGGCAATGGCCCCGACGACATGCTTTTCTCCAACTCAAGCAGTCCAGAAGGTCCTGCGTGGCTCCTTTGTCCACGGGGACACCGCGTGGCATTCGCATCAAGGGCAGCGTGTGGTGGAATATCAGCAGACCCTGCAAACCGTAAGCGATCCGCTGCTCGGCTGGATGACGGTGGACAAGCGCGATTACTACGTTCGCCAATTCCGCGACATGAAGGGCGCAGTCACCGTCGGAGGGCATGGACGGTTCGGCACTCACGGACTACGGCCGGATTTGCGGCGCGCTTGCTCGCCAAGGGTCATGCCCGCTCGATCGATGCGTCACGTTTATCCGGCTATCTCGGCAAGGGCGACGTGGCCGATCGCGCATTCGCGCGTTTCGCGAGCGCCTACGCTGACCAGACAGAAGCGGACCACAAGGCGCTGGAAGAGGCGGTGAAGTCCGGCCGATTGCCCGCGAGAGGTCGGAATTTGAGTGACGGCCGATTTCGCGTTATTCTCGCAGTCGTGGCCATTCGCGAACTTCAATGTTGAATCTGGCCGGCCACGAATTCCCGGCGAGGGAGCAAAAATCAGCTCGGTGTCATGCTGTCGCCATTGTCAATATCGGCCAAACAAGGAAACATCAGGGTGGTTGGGGCATTGCTCTGGGTAGTCTCTCGATGATCGGGGCAGAGGAGACGTTCCGGCGGCGAGCAAACTTCCCATTTGACGAATAAGAGAATATTGGCTCTTCGAAGGTGGGGACCGCCGACCGCTCAGCGCCAGAAATAGCGTGGCCGCCGTCGTTGGTAGGGAAATCGGGGCGCGACTGGTCGGGATACAACGCTTGCTACTGTTTGAGGGCAAAGACCGTGCGAGCCACGATCGTTTCCGAGGGAAGCAATCCATGGGGGAAAGATTTCTTCCGGCGTGAGCGTCCCACCCATTCATCGCGAAGAGCGAGATTGAAGATCGATGCCGCTTCGGTGGCCCCGACTTTCTATTTAAGGCCGAGACGGTACGACCACTGGGCCGAGATGCCGTGCCACGGAGGAAAACACATCCACGCCCACCGGGCCAGCGGCGCTTCCGACCGTCGGCGGGATGGGAAGCGCGCGCTCTGGGGGCTTCGCGATCGCGGTCGCGCCGTCTGCAGCGATTCTCGAGTGCGGCCAGAGTGCCCAGAACTCGTCGAAAGCCAAACTCGTTTGAGCGGGCAAGTGCCTCCCCAAAAGAACAAACGGGAGAGTGCGGAGACTAGATCTCCTACCACTTATTCATTCGCCAGAGATAGAAGATGCTCCCACCTGCCGTGAAGGCCAGAACGTTGACAAACCAAAATGGCCAAATGGCCCTCTCCATCGGGAAAGTATGGCGACATTCATCCCAAAGTCCGCACTACCACCAGCGATATCAGCATAAGCGCCACGGACCAGATGGTGAACTTTTTAATAAGTTGGTTCAAATTGTGACCAACGATGGAGGCGCGAGTTCCCACGAGGTTTGCAAGGACCTGGGTGTGAATCTCCGCGCGCTCGCGGCATTGCCGGTTTTCGATGATCAAGTCGTCGAGGATATCGATTTGGTCGCCGTTGAAGCCGAGTTTTCGGACCACGCCTTCATCCGCTCCAAAAGCGCGCTGTTCGAGGTGAGCGGATTCACGATGTGGACCAGGCTTTTTCCAACGCGAACATGCTGAGGAGGTGCTTGCTTTCAAGGACGTGTTGACTCGACGTTCCAGGGAATCGGACAGCATGTTGATCGCCTTGAGGTGTCCCTCAAAACGCATGGTCGCCTGGTAGAGCAGCCGCAAAGATGACATCACGAGTTGAGTTTACAGGAAGGGAACGCGCCCTTCGAACAGTGGCGAATCGTCGGGAATCACGATGACCAGATAGTTCTCGTAAGAAAGACGCCGGTCGACGTGGAGCTTCATCAGAAAGTTGTCGCCGGCGGAGAAACTTTTCGGCCGTTTGAAGATGATCGTGACGTGATCGGACTCCAGCTCAATCAGGACAGCTCGTCGGGGTCAAGGGAGGATTGAAGCGTATGGTAGTCGATCTTGTAGCGCTCTTGTAACTCGACCTCGTCGTCGAGGCTTGGTGAAGTGTAGACGACGATTTGAGCAACGTTGGGGCTCGCAAAGATACACAGCCGAGCCATTCTCAAGGCGGCAAAAGCTGGAAACCGCTGCTGCTCCTTGCGGGCGCACCCTCTGCGGAAATTCCCGAGCAGCGCTGCGCTAACTCTGATGCCATATCAAGAATTCTTTGGGCACATGTTCTCGCCGGTCGCACCGGCATGCAATGCAAACAAGGCCCTATACTGCCGGCCAGGCCGTTTGCGCTGCTGGAAGCCGGCGACCCCTGCGAGGATCGGCGGCGCTAAAAACTTTGAGCTGCGCTTGAGCGACTGCCTTACCAGCGATTGACCCAGGAGCTTCCGCCGCCGATGCGCCAGTTGCTTAGCCGCCTCTCACGGCCGGTTGATCCAACCGCGGTTGATCCAGCCGCCTCGGCCGGTTGATCCAGCCTCCGCGAACAGGCCCCGGCGATTGTCAAACTCCAGCGCTGGCCTCGGGAGAAGAGGCCAGCCAGGCACCACCTACCGCTGCGAGGATCGCCGCGCTCGACCATTTCCCAATGCTCCTCAGGAGACAAGCGTCTATTGAGCGTTTGGATGCCCTCCGCCGGGATCTTTTCCAAATCTGATGATTCGTTGATCATGAAGAGGAACCTCTTTCTCGGCTGTTCAATTTCTTTGCTTCGGGCGTTCAGTTAGTGTCAGCAAATGTCGCCGGCGCATTCGCTCCTTCGCGCGCTTATTTTCGTCACGGCTTGCGAAGTGGTCAAGAGAAACGCAAAATTCTCTCCGGCGGGCTATGTCTGCGGAGCTCAGGCGGTCTTTGGGACTTGCGTGAAAGACCAAGCGGACGAGGGCCTTCTCGAGTTCGACCACGATGAAGAACACCACGCCGCCGAGTAGCAGCCATTTCCAGATCCAGAGCGGCAGGCTTTCGCTACCGAAAATGTGGTGCATGAAGGGCGCGTAGGTGAAGAGCGCCTGGAGCACGATGACCCCGCCGATGGCCGCCGGAATGAGCGGGTTGCCCATCAGGGCGCGAATCGAGAGGCAGGATTCAGCAGGAACCGGCTGTTGACGAGGTAAAAGACCTGGCCGAGGACCATCGCATTCACTGCGGCGGTGCGGGCAAGTTCCACCGACGCCCCATGATGGCTCAGCCAGTAGAAGGTGCCGAAGGTGAAGACCAGTAGCAGCACCGAGATGAAGGCGATACGCCAAATGCCGAACCGATTTAGCAAAGGTTGATTGGCCACGCGTGGTGGCCGGGACATGACGTCCCGCTCGTGGGGTTCGGAAGGAGATTGCGAGGGCCAGAGTCACCGAGCTGACCATATTGATCCAGAGGATCTGCGGGGGCGTCACCGGAAGCACGAGGCCCAGGAAGATCGCCGCAAGGATTGTCAGAGCCTGGCCGCCGTTGGTGGGAAGCATGAAAAGGATGGCCTTCTCGATGTTGTTGTAAACGGTGCGGCCTTCGCGGACGGCGGCGGTGATGGAGGCGAAGTTGTCGTCGGTGAGGACCATCTCGGCAGCCTCCTTCGAAACTTCCGTGCCCTTGATGCCCATTGCGACACCCACATCGGCCTGCTTGAGTGCGGGAGCGTCGTTGACCCCATCGCCCGTCATGGACACGACTTGCCCGGAGGCCTGCATGGCGCGGACAAGGCGCAGCTTGTGCTCGGGGCTGGTGCGGGCAAAGACATCGATGCGGCGGCACTTGGCCTCAAGGGCATCGTCATCGATTTCCTCGATCTGGCTGACCGGTGACGTAGGATTTGCCGTCGCCGATACCCAGCATCTTGGCGATGCTGGCCCCCGTCACGGCGTGGTCGCCGGTGATCATGGTCACCCGGATGCCGCCCTGGTGGCATTCCTTAACGGCGGCTATGGCCTCATCGCGCGGCGGATCGATAATACCGACGAGGCCGAGAGCACGAGTTCCTTGGTGAGGCCCTGGGCATCGAAACTGGCTTCGTCGATTCTGGCGTCCTTTAGCCAAGCCAGTGCCAGCACCCTCTGGCCTTTGATTGCGATTTCTTCGTTTTTCTTTTCCCAGAACGCACGGTCGAGAGGCGCCTGAGTGCCATCGGAGAGTTCCTGACGGTCGCAGTAGTTGATGATGACGTCGGGAGCGCCTTTGACGAAAGGAGCGAGTCATGGAGCGTGGCCATGAATTTGTGCTCCGACTCGAAGGGGATCATGTTGGTGCGCGGGAGGGCGGTTGTTTCAGCCTCGGCGGAGAGACCTGCCTTTGCGGCGAAGGGAAGCAGAGCACCCTCGGTGGGATCGCCCGTAAGTTTCCAGACGCCCTCCTCCTCATGGATGGAGGATTCGTTGCAGAGAACAGCGGCGCGGGCCATGTTTCCACCACGGGGTCCTTGGCAGCGGGTTTGCCACTTTCGAGGACTTCTCCCTTCGGTGAGTAACCCTCCCCGGTCACCTCGTAGAGGCCCCGGCGGTCGCTACGGTGACGACCACCATTTCATTGCGCGTAAGCGTGCCGGTTTTGTCGGAACAAATCCGCGAGACCGATCCGAGGGTTTCGACGGCGGGAGTCGGCGGATGATGGCGTGACGCCCGGCCATGCGCTGGACGCCGATCGCCAGGGTGATCGTGACAATGGCGGGAAGGCCCTCAGGAATGGCCGACACGGCGACGCCGACCACGGCTTTGAACATATCCACAAAGCCGATGTCCAGAAAGAGCCGACCATAAGCGTAGGTGATCGCGCAAACGATGAGGATTATAATGGTGAGGATCTTGCCGAATTTCTCGATCTGCCGGAGCAGCGGAGTTTCCATTGCCTTGACGCCGGAGAGCATCTGGTTGATATGCCCCTAATTCGGTGTCTCCTCCGGTGGCCACAACGATGCCCTTTGGCGCGGCCGGAGACGACCAGCGTGCCCGGAGTAGGCCATGCACTTCCGATCGCCGATCTGCGCTTTTGGTCGACGGCCCCTCAATCTTATCGACCGGGACCGATTCGCCCGTCAGCGGCGCTTCCTCGACGCGAAGGCTCTTGACCTCGCAGAGGCGAAGGTCGGCAGGGATCTCGTCGCCCGATTGCAGCAGGACGACATCGCCGGGAACCAGTTCTTCGGCAGGGATCATGCGCGTTTTCCCGTCGCGCACGGCCATGGCCTCGGCCGAAAGCATGTTGCGGATCGAATCCAGCGCTTTCTCCGCTTTACCTTCCTGGATGAAGCCGAGCAAAGCATTGATGATGACCACGCCCAGGATCACCGATGCGTCGAGCCATTCCCCAAGGAGGACCTTTCCCACCGCGGCGGCCAGAAGCACATAGATGAGCACGTTGTTGATCTGCATGAAGAACCGCATGAGCGGGCCGCGCTTGCCCGCGGTCGGCAGCCGGTTGGGTCCGTGTTTCTTCAGCCGCTCGGAAACCTCGTCGGGAGCTTCAATCCGGACTCTTGGTTCGTTCCCCAGCCTTTCGATGACCTTTGCGATTGGCTCTGCATGCCAAGGCGCACTTTCCGAGCTGGATGTCGAAGTCATTCGGATATTCATCGGCCGAAATCGCAACGTGGTGCAAGCATCCATTTCGTTTCATTCAGCGAACCCGTTTGCGCAAAGGTCAAAAGGATGCCGGCCGTGAGCGGGAGCACGAACCAGGTTTCGCACGATTTCAACCGGAAGCGCGCGATGGAAGATCTGGGCTCAGCACGCTGGCTCAAACTTTTAAATTGACAGCAAGAGCTGTTTTCCTGCAAACGGAGATGAGACTGAGTCTCACTCGCTACTTCTACATACTATGCCTCCAAAATATGCTGCCTTTGCGTTTGTTTTGCTCTCCTGGGTGTGTGGCCTGGACAGCCGGATCTGGAAGCCGGTCAGCGCCGATTCACCTTCGTCTATGAATCGACGACCTCGTCGAAGGGAGAGGTGGAGCTTGAGAGTGGGCAACCTGGAAGAATGGTCGCGAGTCGGGCAACCAGGTCGAATTCCGGCATGAGATTGAGTATGGAGTCACTGATCGATTTCAGGCTTCTCTATACGTCGCCAATTGGGAGGTTAACGATTCGAAAGCCGGGGCGACGAGGGGCGCCCATGCCGCGTTTCAGGATTCGGCTGTGGGATTAATCTATGGCCTTCAAATCCCGTGAAAGACATCCTGGGATCTGCGCTTTTACGGGGAATTCAAGGCCGGGCCAAAGCATTTCGAGCTGGAGGGCAAGTTAATCCTTCAGAAGAATTTCGGGCCGATTGTTGTGGCCTACAATGCGATCCTCGAGGCCGAATGGGAGGGTGAGGAGGCCGGACTGCATAACGAGCAGAAGGGCGCGTTCGAGCAGAGCTTTGGCGTAGCTACCAGTTTAACCCCTACTTTCTTGTCGGCGGAGAGCTGCTCCATGAAATCAATTTCCGGAATGGTCTGATGCCAACGATTCGATCGTCTATATCGGCCCGAACGCCTCGCTCCGCTACAAGCGTTTTTGGCTCACGACGACAATTCTACTCCAGGTGACGGGAATTTCGGATGAACCGGATCTGCAACTGCGCACGATCTTTGGTGTCGAGCTTTGATTTTGCGCAGCTTCGGTCGCCAGGGAGCGGTTCGTTTGCTGGGATTCGCCTTGGCAGCGACAATGTTGAATGTGGGTTGCCAATCGCTGACCTCCACCGCTCCTTCGGTATCTCCGGCCATGGCGAAGTCGCAGAGACTCAGGGGTTTTCGCCCGAGAACCTGGCGACGGGACGAAATCTACTGCTGACTCGTTGCATCTCGTGTCACTCGCTGGTGCCCATCGGCAAATTCTCTGCCCAGCGTTGGCCGGAACTTGTCGCATCGATGAGCGAGCGGGCCTCCCTCAACGAGACTGAACGGGCCCAGATCACTGCGTATCTTGTTGCCGCACGCGAGAATCTTCCCTGAGCGTCCGCTTTTTCCACACTCTGCTCCGGGAGTCACGCCAAAGCGCGGCCGATCGAAGACAGGCGAACCTTAAAGGAGCAGGGCCGCGTTGTAGGACTTCGTGCGATGGTGATTCTGGCCGGCAGCTTCTCAGTGCTCTCGTTGTTCGATTTAACAGAGCGCATAGACTCTCGCTTCGTACGGTCGCAGCGTGAATCTGCGGATGTCCTCGGTCGGATCGACTGAGTAGTTGCTAATCACGAGTTCACATCCCGAGAAGGAAATGGACTCGGGAAGCGTAAAGACCGGTTGGCCCCTTGTTGAAATTTAGAATAACAACGAGCCGCTGATCATCGAGCGTGCGCGTGAAGCATAGATCTCCGGATCATCGCCAAGAATCAGATCATAACTGCCGTGCACGATAATCGGCTTCTCTTTGCGAAGCTTGATGAGTCTTTGATAATAGTAGAAAAGAGAGTCCGGATCGGCGAGGGCCTGCCTGGCATTGATCTCCTTGTAGTTGGGATTAACCTTTATCCAAGGCGTGCCGGCGGTGAAACCGGCGTTTTCGCTGTCATCCCACTGCACGGGAGTCCTCGCGTTGTCGCGACTCTTCGCGTAGATCATCGGCCGGATAACCTTGGGATCAGCTCCCCTTCGGTGACGCGCTCTTTGTACATGTTCAAGGTTTCGATGTCGCGGTAATCGATGATCGACTCGAACTTGACGTTGGTCATGCCGATCTCTTCGCCCTGGTATACGTAGGGGTGCCCTGCAGCATGTGCAGGAAAGTGGCGAGCATTTTGCCGGATTCCACGCGATAGCGGCCGTCGTCACCGAAACGCGACAGAGCGCGCGGCTGGTCGTGGTTGCAAGGTACGAGCTGTTCCAGCCCTTGCCTTCCAGATCCTTCTGCCAGAGGGTCATTGTCCCTTTGAGGTCGTTGAGGTCCAACGCTTTCCATTCCCATTTGGACCCGTGGGGGTCCTTGTCGAGATCCATGTGCTCGAAGTTGGAAAATCATGTTCAGCGGCCCGGATCCGTGCCAGGTCAGTTCGACCGTGCCGGGTGGTCACTCCGGGCGTCTCACCGACGGCAATGATGTCATATCTGGAGAGCACCTTTTGCTTCATCTCCATGAGGGAACTCCGCGGAGCCGCGGTCCGTTCAGGAAATACTGGCCGCCGAATTGATACTTTGAGTCGGTGAGAGCGGGCACATCCGGCAACCCTGGGACCTTGGAGATCATGTTGATCGTCCATGCGGAAGCCATCTATTCCCTTTTGAGCCACCACTCCATCATCGCCGAAACCTCCTCGCGAACTTTGGGATTTTCCCAGTTGAGATCCGGTTGCTTCGTCGAAAGAGGTGAAGGTAGTATTCGTCGGTCGCGGCGTCGTGACTTCCACGCCGAGCCGCTGGAGAACGACTCCCAATTGTTCGGTTCCACGACCATCCTTGCCGGGTCGCCAGATGCGGTAATTCCGGTAGGGATTGTCGCTGGACTTGCGGGACTCCACGGGCCGGGGGTTTGCTCGTCCGAGGTGTGATTCACGACGAGATCCGCGGACCAGCTTGAGGCCGCGCTTGTGCATCTCGGCGAGCGATTCTCCCCAGTCGCCCAGGCGTTGCCCGAACTCCGCGATCGCTGATGTGCGCCGTTGCAGTCGCCCAATGTCGTAGCCGTTGTCGTAATCACGTTGGGAGATTTGTAAACCGGAGACAGCCAGATGACGTCAACGCCGAGTTGCCGGAGATGAGTCCAGCCCTCTGAATGACCAGATTCCGCGCAGATCGCCGATTCCGTCTCCCGTTGCTATCAGCTGGAAACTGCGAGGATAAATCTGATGAGACAACGCTTTCCTTCCACCAGGGATCGCTCATTTTTCCAGAAGTCTTCACATCCGGCCATGCTGCGCGGCCAAGCAGCGCACGCCAATCAAATCTCGCTGAATTTGCCCGTTGAACCGTCGGTCCGCACCGGTCGAGGCGACCGGGAGAAAAGGCGAAGCGCGTCGTCAGTCAGCGGTTCCGGCAAAGCGGCGTTGACGGTGTGTTTCTCGACCACGGCTTACGCTCGAAGGCAACTGCACCAGGTTGAAGTTCGCTTTGAGCGGGCTGGAGAATCGCGCCTTATGCTCTGGGATTCGCTTTCGATTTTTCTACCTGGCGGACTGAAGCCCTCGGCAGTGGCGAGCGCGGTGCATGCTTTGTTCACGGTTTCGGACGGCGCAAGGAACGATCGCCTGGGTGATCGCTTCGATCAGTTTCCCGCAGGGCTTGGCTTGCCGCCTATTGATTTTTGGCAGCCGGCGATTCGACGCCCATTCCGTGATCATGCAGAGGGCGCTGGTCACTCATCAGGAAAGGATCCACGAGTCCCGCGAAGAAATGGCTCGTTTTCACCTTCCGCATGAGGAGATCCGCGGAAGAGCGAGATCTCGCGGCGATCGCCCGGGAGCAATTTCTGCGCGGAAACCGGCTCAACCTGCTGATCGATGGCCAGGCCACATTCGAGGCGATTCTCGCGGAGATTGCCGGAGCAAGGATCTGCATTTTGTGCAATTCTATATCGCGCGAAGACGGATTGGGCCTCCGTCTCTGGAAGCCCTGGCCGCCCGCGCGGCAGACGGCATCAAGGTCTTGTTTTTCTGATCAGAAGCGCCGCGATGACCCCTGCCGTAATGGATAAATGGTGCGACGCGGGAATCAAAATGGCGACCTTTGCGCTTCCGGCAATTGGCGACCGCGGCAACTCAATTTCCGGAATCATCGGAAGAACGTGATCGTGGACGTAGCGGTCGGGTTTGTCGGAGGGCAACGTCGGCGATGAATATTTGGGGAAAAACCCGAAGTTCGGTCGCTGGCGCGACACGCACGTGCGGGTCGAAGGCCCCTCTGCTCATGCAGTTGCAGATGGCTTGCCGCTGACTGGTACTTTGCCACAGGAGAAGCGTCGGGATCGGACGCTGGGATGCGGGTTAGGCCCGACCTCGAGGGCCAGCGCGCTCTCGTGCTGGCCTCGGGGCCCTCCGATCAGGTCGAGATGCACGCTCTTTTTCTTGCACGTCACTTCCATGGCGCGGAAACGGCTCTGGATCGCGAGCCCCTACTTCGTGCGCCGGACGAAGGGATCCTCCTGGCTTTGCAGCTCGCGGCCATTCGCGGAGTCGAGGTGCGCATTCTGGCTTCCGATGAAGCCTGATCATCTGCTCGTCTGGCTTGCGTCCTTTCGCGTTTAACCTTACTGAACTGACCCATCCTAACATTCACGTTCACCGTTTTACGGGTGGCTTGCACGAAAAAGCGCTTCTGGTAGATGATACCTTCGCCGCGGTCGGCACCGCCAATTTCGACACCGCTCATTCCGTCTCACTTGAAATTACACTGGCGGTGTCCGATGCCCGGTTCGCCGGGGAAGTGCATGAAATGTTCCAAAGTGATTTCGCCGAATCCGTGGTCGGGCGCGGCGACTACGAGTCGAGACCGTTCTATTTCAAGGCGGGAGCCCAGGCGGCTCGTTTGCTGGCGCCACCCTCTGACGAACCGTTCGCTGTTCAATGGGGAAATTTCTCCGACGGCTGCGCAACTTTTCCTGGTGAGGAAGGCAAGCTCCCGCGATTGCCCAAAGCAATGAATTCCAAAGCATGCATACGATCAGGCGTGGTCTCGGCTAGACAAAGACGATCACGCCTCTGTAGCGTCCGCCAACCCGCATAAATACTACCTCTATGGATGCGGTTGACATTAGTGGACGTTAGGACTAGAATTATGGGTCATGGCCAGCATCCACAAAGACTCCAGAGGCAAATCACCATTCTGGTATTGCGCGTTTTACGGGGCGGACGGCCGGCGGATGTTCCGCAGCACGAAATGCACTGATCGGAAGGCAGCACTCAAGATCTGCTTTGGCTGGGAACAAGCGTCAGCCCAGGCGCGACGCAAAGAATTGACTGCCGCACAGGCGCGCAAGGTGATTGCCGAGATGGTCGCCATCTCCACTGGCGAGACAATGAGTTTCCACACTGTGCGCAGGATGGCTCAATGACTGGCTGGCGAACAAGACCGGCGCCGTATCCGAAAGGACATTATTTCGTTATCGCCAGGTAGTTCGGGACTTCCTCACGCACTATGGGGCCGCGTGCTGAAGCCTCGCTTGCTTCGGTATCGCCAGGCGACATCATCGCCTTTCGAAACAAGCTGCGTGAGGAGGGGCGCTCGGCGCCACGTGCAACGCAATCAGGAGCATGTTGAGCGTGCCCTTTGATGTGGCGCACAGATTGGGTTTTGTTCCGATCAATCCCGTTGCCGGCGGTGGAGCCTCTCAAGGACAGGAGCGCGAAGTCGGGGACGCGAGCCCTTCACGGCCCAGGAAGTCGGTGCGACTGGTTGAGTCCGCGCAAGGCGATTGGCGGGGCGCTGTCCTGCTTGGCGCTACAACGGGCCTGCGGTTGGGCGACGTGGCAAACCTTTGCTGGGAGAGCGTTGATCTGGACGGCCGGGCTTCTGCGCATCGAGACACAAAAGACCGGCACGGGTGGTTGTCCTGCCAATGCACCCTGATTTTGCAAACTGGCTCTCAGGAAGGCCGCGTGGGATTGGCAAGGCTCCTGTTTTCCCGCAACTGGCCGGGAAGCGTATTGCCGGGCGGCGAGGCTTGTCTGTTCAGTTCCGCGATATCGTTGAGGCGGCGGGAATTACCGGACGCATAGTCACGCCGAGACGGGCAAGAGGCCGCTCGACCAACGAGCAAGAGCATTTCACGGCCTGCGGCATTCGTTCATTTCCCGGTTGGCAAACGCGGGCGTCGCCGCCTGAGAGTCCGCCAACGGCTCGCCGGTCACGCTAGCGCCGAAGCGCACAAGCTTTATACGCACCATCGAACTCGAGACACTGCGCGGCGCCGTTGCAAAGCTGCCAAGCCTCAAGGCGGAATGAGCACGGCGAAAAAGAGTGTGTCGAAGCCTGGTAAGGACGAGGAAGAGGCAGTTAGAGTTTCTTGCCACCCTTGCCGCGAGGATTGCTCCTGATCTGTGCCTGCAGTGATCCCAAGGCGAGCGATCGAAGCCGCAGCCAGGTTGTTTGAGTGCGCACGGGAACAGTTGGAAGGGAGCAAGAGAGGGCGAGCTGGGCGAATGAAAGAGCGCAGATGTATGCTGAAGCGGAACGCCTCGATAAATACGGCTTCAAGCTGACGGGGAGAACCTCTCGCTTGCAGATGCCTTCGCCTTGCAGAAAGACCCGCGAATACGGAAAGCGACCGGCGACCTTTATAAAACCTTCCGAAACTTCGAAAAGGCGCTTCGCGAGGAAAGGGCTGATCTTTCGTCGATTGCCTAAAGGGACGAAGGAGATGCTCACGGAAGCTTGACGAGGACCCCGAGTGGACGACGACTAATGAGGGTGTTGAGGAGACTACCCCCGAGGCCGTAGAGGCTCTGTTTAAGCTGAAAGCCGAACAGCGGCGGGCGGAAGACAGGGCGCGATACAAGCAGAAAAATGCAAGAAATCGCTTGCGGAAATTTCGAGGCTACTGGCGGAGGAAAAACAGCCTCTCGCGGAAAAAAATGCCGTGCTTGCGGACCGTTGGACGCAGGTCGCGGAACCTGGTTTAACTCCACTGCGTTGGGAGGCCGGAAAGGTGGCTGCCGCTCTTTGTATACTCACTCCCCATGTCAGCGACAGTCATGGACAAGCCGATTGGGGTTGCCTGGGTTTCCTCGCAGCCGGAATTTGGGGACCACAAGGAAGTGCGCGCGCATGTTTGGTTTTAGCACGAGCGCACCTCTACGCGTTGGTCTCGGAAGGAAAGATTCGCCAGCGTGTGCATTCGACGCCCAGGCGCACGCGCGGCCGCAGATTATTCGACCTCGGCTCAATTCAGGCTTTCGATGCGAACGTGGAGCCAGGAATGCCACGAAGCCAAGCATGACATCGCAAGTGCTGACTCAAACGCTCGCGAATCGGCGGCGTTATCACCGCTCGCGATTGATGCAACTGCCTCAGGGCTCTTGTAGTGTGGCCGCTGCCCGCAGCGGAGCGGCGGCGCGCGCGTGATGGCCTGCCCTGGGGGAGCCGGGCATCCACGGCCTTTACTACGGGACCTTCTCAGAACCACTAAGACTATCAGTTCCTGCGAGATTTTCAACTGCGCGCGTGTGAAGGTGTGCAGTCTAAGTCTCCTGCTGCGAAGCGAGCCCCTTGGCGGATGGTGCGTTATTTGCCAAGGCTGCTGACTTGGGAACCTTTGCTCTCTTCCGGGAGAATGCCGCTCTCTTGCGCGCACTCAATAAGCCACGCTGAGACATTCGTCTTCTTCGTGCTGGGTCAGCGTGACGATGGCAGGGTCACGTCCGAATACGCCGCATTTCACAAGGTCCCCTCCCGCGGCGCTGCAAAGTTTCGTGGGCGATTTCACCCCGGAGAGGGAGAGGTTTTATCTGCAGATATTGATGCCATAACTGCCGTCGAGATCTCAAGCTTCTCGAGGGGAGGATAGCCGATTTGCCCGGGGGCGTCAGGGTCAGCTTTGGGAATACGGAACGGGCAAGCTGGGTTTACCGTCGGGACCGCGCATATGATCGGTCCCGCGGCGGGAGGCTGGGTTTGTTCCTGAGGGGGCACAAATGATCGCCACTGACCGGAGTGGGGCCACCCGGCCCTGAAATGCGAAGCCCGGAGCGGGAAACTCGGGCGGCGCGAAGTGTCGATTGACCCGAGGCGACAATCGACATCACCGCCGCGGCCGCGCAGTTGTCCAGCGTCCTCTCACGCGCCCGGCCAGCGGGTAACTCTTGCACCGCGGAAGGAGGGCACATGCCGTTAGTGGCCGTTCTCCGTCAAGCTCGACAAAATCGACGAGGCGCTCTCCGTTAAGGGCCGCAGGATGGTCCTACTGGCTGTCCTGCGTCTGCGTTTTCGAGACCGACGCCAAAGGCAGGACCATCGTCGCGCAGTCGATTCCCAAGGAACGCTACGCCGCAGGTGAGAGGCCCGCAAGATGGGTTACTGGCGCGAGATGGGCGGCAAGGACAAGCCGCCGCCGCACGGGAGGGCGGAGGCTTCGACCCTGCCAGATACAGGGCCGCTGCCGCGGCTCACAAGCCGGCGTCTGGCGCTGCCAAATACCACTGATGGGCAGGAAGGGTTCTTCCCTCGCCGCAGGCTGCCTTTGGTGCGGCGCGAGAACTCAACGCGAGCCACAGGCAGCAGATAACCCGCACGGCTTCGATGAACCCGGCTTTTTGATGCGCATGTTGCACTGCGTGCGCCTTCAATTGATGCCGCATTGTCCGCGCGTCATCATGAGGCAAAACCTTCTGCACCGCGTAGCTGGGTAATGAACGAACTGGTTTTTTCGCAGAGCGCGTAAAGTTCGACCCATTTCCACCTGGTGAGGAGTTCACCTGAATGGTCGTATACGCACCTGCGCGAAAACAAACGGCCGGTGAGATAAAGCGAGCCGTCGAACGGTCAGCCGCGTGCGCATGGAAGCCCGGCGAGCCCTCCGTGCGGGAAGAATACCGCCCGGCCCACCCGGAACTCGATCAGCAGTTTCGCGAGGCCGTGATCGCGCAGGAAGGCGTGACCCTTTCCGAGTTGGCGGCCACGTCGCCGGAGGCCGCCGCCAATGATGCCGCGCCCCGGGCCGAATCCATCGTGGACGCTTGCTTTCCGGGAAACCCGCTCCTCTGCGTCGCAAAGAGCGTCAAAGAGGCCGCCACGCGCCCGAGGGAAACATGGCGGGGTCATCTCACGCGCCTCCCGCTCATGGTGCCCAGCCCCATGAAAACCAGCAAGGGGCGCACGCAGGATGGCCGCGGAGTCCGAGCGATGCCTCGACAACACCGGGCCGCGCCGCTTTCTGGTCGTCGAGCAAGATCAGGGGACCCATGACGCAGCAGGCAGCCGTCCTGTGCCATCTGGCAAAATTCCTGCCCTCGCCCTCGTGGTCCACTCCGGACGCCGTTCACTTCATGGCTGGTTCTTCGTCGAGGGACTACCCGCTGAGCGCGTCGAACAATTCATGGATCTGGCCTGCCGGCTGGGCGCTGACAATGCGCTCCGAAATCCGTGCCAGCTCGTCCGCATCCCCGATGGCACTCGCGACACCGGAGAGCGCCAAAGGGTCCTGTTTTTCAATCCGTCAACCTTGCGCGCGGCCACCCAGCCTGCTGTCGGGATATGCCATGAGCCGGAGATTCCCCCGCTTGCCGCTCCGCCGGCGCGCCGCGCCGCAGAAACCCGCGAGCGCGCCAACACGCGAGGCGCGAGACGAGGCGGCGGCGCCGGCTCCATATCCGTGGCCCGACGATATCGCGACCCTGCTCAGGGACCCTCCTCGATACGGCCAGGGACTTCTGCCGTGGATCAAACTCATGGCCATCCGAATGCTGAGCACGGGTGCGGACCCCCAAATAATTGCCGCGCGCTCCACTTGGCCACGAGGGATCAGGAATTTTCTTCTGCCGAGCTCCGCGCCCTCAAGAGCGCCCCGTGATCAACCCCAGGAAAATTATGAGTATTCGAAAGCCACCCACCCCATTGCCGAATGCGTTCGAGGAACTTGATCGCGTTCAGCCGCCGCGCAAAAGCCCGAGGCGCGAGAACGCAGACATTCAGGCAGGGGACAGACGCTGGTGACTGCGCGGAAACAGATAATAACGGCAGTGGCCCGACTCCGTGCGGGCGCACATGGGATGGATGACACCGAAAAACCAAACCACTGGCCGGAACCGCAACCCTCGAAGACTATCTTTCCCCAGTGCTGCCAATGCGCCTGAGATGACGCCCAAACCGCTGTGGGGGTGGATTGCGGATGTCGCTTATCGAGTGCGATGCCTGATTGACTTTCGTCGCCGCGGCTGCAGTTGCCATGACAGGAGCGGTATGCGCCGCCCGCGTCCGCATACGCCCGGGACACAATGCTACGTGGAAATCGCGCCCCAACCTATGGGGCGGAGTCGTCGGCCTCCGGGTCAAAGAAAACCCCGGCAACCTCACTGAGATCTTTAAAGCCCTCACCCGGCTCGAAGTCGAAGCAAGCGCCGATCATGAGAATGCCGTAGCCAACCACAAGGCGGCCCGTGCGGAGCATGATGCTGAACTCAAAGCACTGCACTCAACCATCGATAAGTCTCCGCAAACGAAGGCTTGAGGGCAAGAGCAAGCCCGAAGACGCCGAAAAGGAAGATTCCCTGAAAGGCAACTTGAGACCTCTTGAAAAACGAGACCTGCAGCCTCCCGCCCTGCGCTGGTTTCGTATCAACGACCCTACAATCGAGGCCCTTCAGGACATCTTGAAACAGGACCCCAATTGCATCCTGTTTGAACGCGATGAACTCACCGGAATGCTCGCCCAATGGGAGATGGACGGGCACCAGATGGACCGCGCTTTTGCCCTCGAATCGTGGAACGGGACGAATCCATACCGGGGAAAGCGCATCGGGCGCGGCGAGTTCCGTCTCCCGCTCCTGTGCCTTTCCCTGTTTGGAGGCATCCAGCCCGTCAAGCTTATCCAATTCCTGCGAAACCCCGCAAACCAACCTGACCCATGATGGCGCCATGCAGCGATTCCAGGTTCTGGTCTACTCCGGACCCTCCGCCCAAACGCAAACACGTCGACCAATACGAAAACACCGCAGCGAAGAACCCGCTTCTACGAGATTCTCAAGAAACTCGCCTATGCCGACTTTCGAGACTACGGCGGCCTCACGGACGAGTTCATCAAGACGCCTTGGTTCCACTTCGATGTTCAAGCAAAGGAGTTCTTCGAGGATTGGCTGGCCGCCAACGAGGAAAAAGCCGAGAACAAGAACGAGGACCCTGTCCTGCGTGAACACTTCTCCAAGTTCCGAAGTTGTTCTGCGGCTTAAGCTCTCATCTTTCACCTCATCGAGCTCGCGCGGACACCGGAAAGCGCGAAACCCTACATCCGCCCGCATCGCCAGGATGGCCGCCGAGTGGTGCGCCTACTTCTCGAATCCCACGCGAGGCGCATCTACTCGCTGGTCAAAAACCCGTGACCTCTGCTCCGCCATGGCGCTTGCCGACAAAATCACCGACCTGGCCACAAAGACCCCGCTCGAAAACGGGTTCACCGCCTATGATGCTCCTCGCAGGCACTGGAGCGGCGTGGATACCTATGGCCTCATCCGTGCCGCGCTGGCCAGACTGGGGGAAGTCCACTGGGTCCGCAGCGTCGTTACGCCAGCGTCAAAAAGTGGAGGAAAGCCGACAGTCAGCTATGAAATCAACCCCGAAATCCTCCGTGTTCGCAGTGTCGGAAAAACGCCCAAATACAGCGAAAAGGAGGTAACCGCACTCAAGGGTAATATGTATCCCGAAAGTGCGGTTAAGTGCGGTTACCCCCTCAAACAGGGGTCATTGCTCAAATCATCGCTCTTTCGAAGAGGGGGTTAGTGGGAAACCCCATATTTACAGGATAGCTTAGTGCGGAACCCTGGAATGGCCCTAGCAATACGTAACTGAACGAAGCATACT